>Ga0207420_1001482_pt1 | contig 14104 bp, 15 predicted proteins | sample ThiBio_inoc_biof_FD_183941 | JGI IMG/M metagenome (GOLD analysis project Ga0207420, IMG submission 183941) | Wastewater bioreactor microbial communities from Cape Town, South Africa - Thiocy_inoc_biof (SPAdes) | ecosystem: Engineered > Bioremediation > Thiocyanate > Unclassified | place: South...
GAAATAAGGCGCGGTCAGCGCCACGTTGCGCAACGACGGCACCCGCCACACCCCTTCGGCGGAAGATGGCGCGCCGCGTCCCTTGTCGGCGGCCAAGGTTCCGCGCTGGTCGGCGGACAGGCGGCTGGTGCGCAGCACGGCGAAGGGGTTCTTCGGGCCGACCAAACTGGCGCCGCTGAAATTGGGGCCGGAATGGCAGGTGGCGCAGCCCAGGTCCTGGAACAGCCACATGCCACGCTGCTGCCCTGGCGACAGTGCCCGTTCATCTCCGGCGACGAAGCGGTCATAGGGGGAATCATTGGTGACCAACGAGCGTTCAAAGGTCGCCAAGGCCTGGGCGACACGGTTGGCGGAGATAGCCGCCGAGCCGAAGGCAGCGGCGAAGGCCGGCGGATAAGTGGGGTCGGCGGCTAGGCGTTGCTCCATCAGGTCCAGCGAAGCCAGACCCATTTCAAGGGGATTGAGGATGGGACCCAGGGCCTGTTCTTCCAGGCTGGCGGCGCGACCGTCCCAGAACAGCCGGGCCTGATAGGCGGCGTTGTAAACGGTGGGGGTGTTGCGGCTGCCGATCTGGCCGTTGATGCCCTGGGCGGTGACGCGGCCGTCATGGCCGGCGCCTTTGCTCACGTCGTGGCAGGACGCACAGGACAGGCTGCCGTCTTGGGATAGTTTGGTGTCGTGGAACAGCCGCCGCCCCAGGGCCAGCTTGGCGGCGTTGCCGGGATTGTCCACCGGGGTCGGGACCAAGGCCGGCAGGCCGCGCCAGGTCGGGGTAGAGGACGGTGGCGGGTTTGGTGGGGGCGGGGCGTCAAAATCTTCGGCGACTTGTGCCCGCGGTGCGATCAGCGGCGCGATGGTTTGGGCGGGAAAGTTGGCCAGGGTGGCCAGGATCGCCAGCTTGATGGAAAAGGCGATTACCCCCAGCCCCAGGGCGGCGCCCAGGAACCAGCGGCCGCCGCCGTCCAGGACGCCGCCCCACGACCCGGCGGGGGCAAGGTCGCGCCGCACCAACAGGGTCAGCGCGGTGAAGGCGGCCAAGGCCACCAGGATGCCGATCACCAGGATCGGCGCAAGATCGGCATGCATGGTGGCCTCCCTGACTTAGGCCGCGCCTTGGCGGAAGAACAAGGTGCCGGGGCTGGCGCTTTTCACCTCGGTGATGGAATCGAAGGGCAGGCCGACGCGGTCATGGGCGCGGCGTACCGCCTCGGCGTCGGGGGCCAGATTCAGGCAAAAGGCGCGTCCGGCTTCCAGCCCGACCTCGACGTTCAGCAGCACCACGCCTTCGGCTTGGCAGGCCTGTTGGTATTGGGCGAAAAATCCCTCGAATTGCTCGGCGGTCAGGCCGGCGGGAAAGGTGTCCTTGGCGACGTCGTGGGTATCGACGAACAGGCGCATGGCGTTCATGGCTTTCTCCATTGCTGAACAATGGGCAAAGCCTAGAACCGCCCGGCTGGGGGCGTCTGTAGCCCAGGTTACACTGGTCGCAGCCCACCGGCCTTGACGATGAAGGCGGCGATGTCGGCCAGTCCCTGGCCGGTCTTCATGTTGGAAAACACGAAGGGACGATCACCGCGCATCTTGCGGCTGTCGCGCTCCATCACCTCCAGGCTGGCGCCGACCAAGGGCGCCAGATCAATCTTGTTGATGATCAGCAAATCCGACCGGGTGATGCCGGGACCACCCTTACGCGGCAATTTGTCGCCGGCGGCGACATCGATGACGTAAAGGGTGATATCGGCCAGTTCCGGGCTGAAGGTGGCGGTCAGGTTGTCGCCGCCCGATTCGATCAGCAAAAGTTCCAGGCCAGGGTGGCGGGCCTGCATGTCGTCCACCGCCGCCAGATTGATGCTGGCATCCTCGCGGATGGCGGTGTGGGGACAGCCGCCGGTCTCCACCCCCAGGATGCGGTCGGGGGGAAGCGCGCCGTTCTTGGTCAGGAACTCGCAGTCTTCGCGGGTATAGACGTCGTTGGTGATGGCGGCGATGTCGTAGATTTCGCGGAAATGGAGGCACAGGGCCAGGGTCAGGGCGGTCTTGCCCGATCCCACCGGCCCACCGATGCCAACGCGGAAAGCGCTCATGATCTGAACAACCTTGTGTATTGGGTTTCGTGGGTCAGGCTGCACCAATCCACCACGGGGGTGGCGCTGCCCAGATCGGCGAAGGGGCGGCCCAAAGCGGCGGTGGCGCAATCCAGGGCGACGGGTTCCAGGGCGGCCACCGCCTTCATGCCGTCGGTCTGGCCCAAGGGCACCAGCCTTACCGCCGCCGACACTAGGTTGGCGGCGAAGGCATGCAGGAAGGCGGCGCAGGCGTCAGGGGCGGCGATGTCGCAGCGTGCCGCCACCACGCCCACCGCCACCGCATAGGCCGGGGCTCGGCCCTGTTGGCGTAGCCGGGCTTTCCAGTCTTCCAGCCACGGATCGGGCCACACGGCGGCGACTGTGTTCAGAAAGGCGGTGCCTTGGGCGCTGGATTCCAGGGCCAGTTCGGCACTGGGGCGCAGGCAATCGGCCAGTTCCACCAGCTTGTCCAAGCGTGACGCATCGTTGAGCGCGGCATAGGCTTCCAGCAGCAGGGCTGCATCACTGCGCCCGGCGCCATGATGCAGGATGGTGTCGATCCAGGCGGTCAGGCTGGCACGATCGCTGACCAAGCCTTGCTCAACCGCCCGTTCCAGCCCATGGGAATAGCTGAAGCCGCCCACCGGGAAGCTGGGCGACAGCCAGGTCATCAGCCGCAGCAGCGCGTTCATGCCCGCCTCACCACCGGGGCGGGGGCATCCATCAGCCCATGCGGGTCATAGGCTCCCGATTCCGGCTGGAAGGGCGCACGGCGGCGCCAGATTTGCAGCCCCTGGCCTTCCAGCATGGACAGCAGCACATGGTCCAGGCCGATGCGCAGGGCGCGGTTAGCCAAAATCTGCAGCGGCACATGGCGGTTGCCGATATGCCAGGACACCCGGGCGAATTCGGCTTCGGTCCGGCACGAGATGTCGATGACTTCTTCGTCGGCGGCGACCACCCGGATGAAGCCGCCGCCATCCAGTTCCAGCCCGTCGCCGTCCTTCATCTGGACGGCGCGCGGCAGGTCCAGCAAAAAGCCGGCGCCATCGTCGTCGGACAGCGCCACCCGGCGACGATGACGGTCGGCGGCGGCCAGGGTGACCGTGCCGACCGCTTGGTCGCCGGGCCAGCTTGCCGCCGGATGATGGGCGATGGCGCGGCGCAAGCTCATGTTCGCTCTTTCCATCCGTCATGCCCGGGCTTGACCCGGGCATCTCCTGCAGCAATGGATCGCCGGGTCAAGCCCGGCGATGACGGCCAAAAGGGAACAATGACGAAATCCCAGGCCATTCCCCCCCTCCTAGAACAGGAAATAGCGCTGGGCCAGCGGCAACTCGCTGGCCGGTTCGCAGGTCAACAACTGGCCATCGGCGCGGACTTCATAGGTTTCGGCGTCCACCTGGATGTCCGGACAGGCGTTGTTGTTGACCATCTGGGCCTTGCCGATGGTCCGGCAGCCCTTGACCGGCAGCACCAAGCGGGCCAATCCCAGCTTGCGGCCGATATCGGCCTCGGCCGCCGCCTGGCTGACGAAGGTCACCGACGACGCCTGAAGGGCGCGACCGAAACCGGCGAACATCGGGCGGTAATGCACCGGCTGCGGCGTCGGGATCGAGGCGTTGGGGTCGCCCATCAGGGCGGCGGCGATGGTGCCGCATTTCAGCACCAGATCGGGTTTGACGCCGAAGAAGGCCGGCTTCCAGATCACCAGATCGGCCAGCTTGCCCACTTCGACGCTGCCCACATGGGCCGATATGCCATGGGCGATCGCCGGGTTGATGGTGTATTTGGCGATATAGCGCTTGGCGCGGACATTGTCGTTGCCGTTCTCGCCGGGCAACGATCCGCGCTGCGCCTTCATCTTGTGGGCGGTCTGCCAGGTGCGGGTGATCACCTCGCCGATGCGCCCCATGGCCTGGGAATCCGAACTCATCATGCTCATGGCGCCGATGTCGTGCAGGATGTCCTCTGCGGCGATCGTCTCGCGGCGGATGCGGCTTTCGGCGAAGGCCACGTCCTCGGCGATGCGCGGGTCCAGGTGATGACAGACCATCAGCATGTCCAGATGCTCGTCCGCCGTGTTGACGGTGAACGGCATGGTCGGGTTGGTCGACGACGGCAACACGTTGGCGACACCGCAGAGCTTGATGATGTCGGGCGCATGGCCGCCGCCGGCGCCTTCGGTGTGGAAGGCGTGGATGGTGCGGCCCTTGAAGGCGGCGATGGTGTTCTCGACGAAGCCCGATTCGTTCAGCGTGTCGGTGTGGATGGCCACTTGCACGTCATATTGGTCGGCGACGCCCAGGCAGGTGTCGATGGCGGCCGGGGTGGTGCCCCAATCCTCGTGCAGCTTCAGGCCGCAGGCGCCGCCCTTGATCATTTCCACCAAGCCGTCGGGACGGGTGGCGTTGCCCTTGCCGAAAAAGCCGATATTGACCGGCAATCCCTCGGCCGCTTGCAGCATGCGACCCAGATGCCAGGGGCCGGGGGTGCAGGTGGTGGCGTTGGTGCCCTCGGCCGGGCCGGTACCGCCGCCCAGCAGGGTGGTGACGCCGGAATAAAGCGCGTCATCGGCCTGCTGGGGACAGATGAAATGGATATGGGCGTCGATGCCGCCGGCGGTGACGATGCGGCCTTCGCCGGCGATCACCTCGGTGCCCGGTCCGACGATGATGGTCACACCCGGTTGGATGTCGGGATTGCCGGCCTTGCCGATGGCATGGATGCGGCCGTCTTTCAATCCGATGTCGGCCTTGACCACCCCCCAGTGGTCGATGATCAGGGCGTTGGTGATCACCGTGTCCACCGCGCCTTGGGCGCGGGACACCTGCGACTGGCCCATGCCGTCGCGGATCACCTTGCCGCCACCGAACTTCACTTCCTCGCCATAGATGGTGAAATCCTGTTCCACTTCCACCAGCAGGTTGGTGTCGCCCAGGCGCACCTTGTCACCGGTGGTCGGGCCGAACATGGCGGCATAGGATTTACGCTCGATCTTGAAAGCCATGATGTCAGCCCCCCAGCTTGCCGTTGACCAGCCCATTGAAGCCCCAGACCTCGCCGGTGCCGGCATAGGCCACCAGGGTCACGGTGCGGGTTTGGCCGGGCTCGAAGCGGGTGGCGGTGCCGGCCGGGATGTCCAGGCGGAAGCCCTTGGTCTTGGCGCGGTCGAAGGACAGCGCCGCATTGGTTTCGAAGAAATGGTAGTGGCTGCCCACCTGGATGGGGCGGTCGCCGGTATTGGCGACATCGACGGTGATGGTGGTGCGCTCGGCATTCAGGTCGATATGGCCTTCGGCGGTGATGATTTCGCCTGGGATCATGGCAGCCCCCTTAGCGGATGGGGTTGTGGACGGTCACCAGCTTGGTGCCGTCGGGGAAGGTGGCTTCGACCTGGATTTCGTGGATCATCTCGGCGATGCCGTCCATGACCTGGGCGCGGCTCAGCACAGTGGCGCCCTCGGCCATCAGTTCGGCCACCGGGCGGCCGTCGCGCGCCCCTTCGACGACGAAATCGGTGATCAGCGCCACCGCTTCGGGATAGTTCAGCTTGACGCCGCGCTCCAGGCGGCGGCGCGCCACCATGGCGGCCATGGCCACCAGCAGCTTGTCCTTTTCCCTTGGGCTTAGGTTCATTGTTGTTTCCCTCCCTAGATGTCCCAAAGACGCGGCAAGCCCGCCGGTCGGTTCATGGCGTTGTGGCGTAAGTTTTTCCAGGCTTGGCCGAAAGCGGCGCGCAGACGGGCCGGGTCGTGATCCAGCCAGCGGGCCACCAGGACGCCGCCCACCAAAGAACAACCGAAGCGGCCGGGATAATCGGCCAGCAGATCGCGCAGATGGTCGCGATGGGCGGCGCCATCCGATCCCACCAGCACCAACGAGGCGGCGACGATGGCCCCGCCGAAACCGGCGGGCGCGTCCAGCACGGCGCGCAGATCGTCTTGCATATGCAGGGCGTCGACCCAGACCAAGCGGTTGTCGATGCGCACTTCCCAGGCTTCACGCAGCAATCCACGGGTCAGCGTTTCACCTCGCGCCACCCGGCCGAAGACCAGAATCTCGCCGGCCAGGACCACAGAATCCACTGCGGCATTGATACGGGTGGTGCGACGCAGACGCGAGCCGTCGAACAGGATGGTTTCCTGGGGCAGATATTCCAGCATGGCGCCGGTATCGGCGGTCAAATCCACCTGCACCACGGTGTCGGGGCCGGTGGAGCGATAGATTTTTTCCGCCGCGCTTCCCAGCACCAGCGCCTGGGCTGCCGGGCCGGCATGGACGGACAATTCCAAGATATCGCCGCCGGCCAGCCCACCCGAGGTGGTGACCAGCGCCGCCTGCGGCGGCTCGCCCAACGGCGGGTCGGGGAACAGCACGCGCAAAGGGGCGCGTTGGTACAGACGGCCCAGCCGGTCGGCGCCGTCCACATGGACGAAGCCCAGCTCGGCTCTTCCGTGCATGCGGGTGAGTTGGGACTCAGACGGTGAGGTGCTTGCGGACATCGGCCTCTACCATGTGCGCCGTTTCCCCGGCCAGGATGACCTCGCCGCGATCCATCACAAGATAATCGTCGGCCAGTTCCTTGGCGAAGTCGAAATATTGCTCGACCAGCACGATGGCCATGGGATCGAAGGCCTTGATCTGGTTTTCCGCCAACAATCGGATGACACGGCCGATATCTTTGATGATGCTGGGCTGGATGCCCTCGGTGGGTTCGTCCAGGATCAGCAGGCGCGGACGGGTGACGAGCGCACGGGCGATGGCCAATTGTTGTTGCTGGCCGCCCGACAGGTCGCCGCCGCGTCGGTGCAGCATGTCTTTCAGCACCGGGAACAGCTCGAAGATTTCCGCCGGAATGCTGCGATCGGCTCGCTTCAACGGCGAAAAGCCGGTTTCCAGGTTTTCGCGCACGGTCAATCGGGCGAAGATTTCGCGCCCCTGGGGCACGAAACCGATACCGGCCCTGGCCCGTTGATAAGCGGGCAGGGTGGTGATGTCGGTTCCCTCCCATTGGACGGCGCCGCTTTTCACCGTCTGCAGGCCCATGATCGCCCGCATCAGGCTGGTCTTGCCGACGCCGTTGCGGCCCAGCACACAGGTGACGCGGCCGGTTTGGGCTTTCAGCGACACGCCGCGAAGCGCGTGGCTGGCGCCGTAATACAGGTTGACGTTTTCCACCATCAGCATGATCAGCGCCCCAAATAGACTTCGACGACTTTTTGGTTGGCCTGGACCGCATCCAGCGAGCCTTCGGCCAGCACCGAGCCTTCGTGCAGCACGGTGACCCTGGCTCCCAGGGCGCGGACGAATTCCATGTCGTGTTCGACCACGGCTCGTCCAGCAGCAGCAGGCGCTGGTCCTGCATCAGTAGCATGCCGATCTCCAGCCATTGCTTTTGTCCGTGGGAAAGCGCCCCGGCGATCATCCGCACCTTGTCCGCAAGCCCGACGGTGACCAGCACCTGGTCGATGCGATCCTTCTGCTCGCCGTTCAGGCGGAACATCAGGGTGGACCAGGTGTCGCGCTGGCATTTCAGCGCCAGTTCCAGGTTCTCGAACACCGACAATTGCTCGAACACCGTGGGCTTCTGGAACTTGCGGCCGATGCCTAAGTTGGCGATCTGGTCCTCGGTCAGCCGGGTCAGGTCAACGTGTCCGTCGAACAAGACGTCGCCGGTATCGGGCCGCGTCTTGCCGGTAATGACGTCCATCATGGTGGTCTTGCCGGCGCCGTTGGGGCCGATGATGGTGCGCAGCTCGCCCGGCTGGATCACCAGCGACAATTCGTTCAGCGCCCGAAAGCCGTCGAAGCTGACGGTGACGCTGTCCACGTAAAGGATGGAACCGGGGGCGGCCACGCCGGCGCCGCGCGGCGTGTCGATGGTCAGTTCGTCGCTCATTGCGTCTTCTCCTTGGCCTTGGCTCGCAAGGTGGACCACAGGCCCACCAAACCCTTGGGGAGGGCCAAGGTGACGATGATGAACAGCGCGCCCAGGGCGAACAGCCACAATTCCGGCGCCGCCCCGGTCAGCCAAGTCTTGGCGCCGTTGACGGCGAAGGCGCCCAACAACGGACCCAACAACGTGCCGCGACCGCCCACCGCCACCCAGATGGCGATTTCGATGGAATTGGCCGGCGAGAATTCCGACGGGTTGATGATGCCGACCTGGGGCACGTAAAGGGCGCCGGCGATGCCGGCCAAGACCGCCGAGACGGTGAAGGCGAACAATTTGACGCTGGTCACCGAATAGCCCAGGAAACGCACCCGGCTTTCGGCATCGCGCACCGCCATCATGACCCGGCCGAGTTTCGAGGCGGCGACGAAGCGCACCACCAGGAAGGTGGCGCCGACCATGACGGCCGACAGCAGGTACAGCCCCATCTTGGTGCTGGCCTGGGTCAGGTCGAAGCCCAGGATGTCCTTGAAGTCGGTCAGGCCGTTATTGCCGCCGAAACCCATTTCGTTGCGGAAGAAGGCCAGCATCAGCGCATAGGTCATGGCCTGGGTGACGATGGACAGGTAAACGCCGTTGATGCGCGACCGAAAGGCCAGCCAGCCGAAGACGAAGGCCAGGATGCCGGGCACCACCATCACCATGATCAGGGCGAAGGCGAAATGGTCGAAGCCCATCCAGAACCACGGCAGTTCCTTCCAGTTCAGGAACACCATGAAATCGGGCAGTTCAGCATTGCCATAGCTGCCGCGGCTGCCGATGGCCCGCATCATGTACATGCCCATGGCGTAACCGCCCAGGGCGAAGAAGGCACCGTGGCCGAGCGACAGAACGCCGCAATAGCCCCACACCAAATTCATCGCCATGGCCAGGATGGCGTAGCACAGATATTTGCCGATCAGGGTGATCATGTAATTGGGCAAATGCAGGGCCGAGCCTTCGGGCACCGCCAGGTTCAGCACCGGCACCACCACCAGGAACAGCAATCCCAAGGCGGCGAAGCCGCTCCAAAAGGTCTTTTCGCTAAGCATCGGCGGCCCCCCTTACGATTCCACCGAGCGGCCCTTGAGCGCGAACAAGCCGCGCGGGCGCTTTTGGATGAACAGGATGATGAAAACCAGCACCAGGATCTTGCCCAGCATGGCGCCGGCATAGGGTTCCAGGAACTTGTTGACCAAGCCCAGGGACAGCGCGCCCACCAGGGTTCCCCACAAGCTGCCGACGCCGCCGAACACCACCACCATGAAGGAATCGACGATGTAGCCTTGGCCCAGATTGGGACTGACATTGCCGATCTGGCTCAGCGCCACCCCGGCGATGCCGGCGATGCCCGATCCCAGGCCGAAGGTCAACGCGTCGACCCGGCCGGTGGGAATGCCCATGGCCGACGCCATCGGGCGGTTTTGGGTGACCGCGCGCATGGACAGGCCAAAGCTGGAATAGCGCAGCAACGCCGCTAGACCGCCCAGAACCGCCAGGCAGAAGAAGATGATGACCACGCGGTTATAGGTCAGGGTGAAACCACCGGCCAGTTCCCAGCCGCCGGTCATCCAGGCCGGGTTGGCCACTTCCATGTTGGTGGCGCCGAAAATCTGGCGCACCACTTGTTGCAGCATCAGCGAGATGCCCCAGGTGGCCAGCATGGTTTCCAACGGCCGTCCGTAGAGGAAACGGATGACACCGCGTTCCAGGGCGATACCCACCAGGGCGGTGACGGCGAAGGCGGCAGGAAGGGCGGCCACCAGATAAAAGTCGATCAGGTCGGGCGGCAACACAGCGCGGAAGAATTGCTGGACCGCATAAGCGGTGTAGGCGCCCAGCATGATCATCTCGCCATGGGCCATGTTGATCACCCCCATCACCCCGAAGGTGACGGCAAGGCCGATGGCGGCCAACAGCAGCACGCTGCCCAAGGACAAACCCTGGAACAGGTTGGCGGAGAAGCCGATCAGACCCAGGCGGAAATCCATGCCCGACAGCATCTTGTCGGCGGCCTGACGGACGGCCGGGTCGGTCTCGGACGCCAGCAGGTCTTGCAGACGCGAGCGAATCTGCGGGTCGTTGGAATCGCCCAGCGTATTGATGGCGGCCAGCCGCCGTGCCGGGTCGTTGCTGGTCAGGTCAAGATTGGCCAGGGTGGCGGCCATCAATGCCTTGATGGCAGGGTCGGTTTCCTTGGCCTGGGCGGTGCGCACCATGTCGGCGGCGTCGTCGGAACCCGATGCCATGATGGATTCCATGGCGGCGCGGCGGGCTTCGACATCCGGGCTGAACAGGGCCAGCCGGGCGGCAGCGCCTCGGGCGACCCCGCGCAGGCGGTTGTTGACGGTGATGGCGTCGAAGGCGGCAACCTGGACAACCTGTCCGCTGACCGGGTCGGTATAGGCACCGTTGTCTTCGATCAGAATCGAGCCGTCGGGACCATATCCCAGACGGCCGTCGGCCAGGGCTTCCAGCACCGGGGCGGCGCGGCCGTCACCCAAGGCGGCCAGCGCTTCGGCGGCAGCGATCTTGTCGGAATAGGATTCGCCGTTCAGCGCTTTGACACGCAGGGCGAAGTCGTCGTCGTCGGCATAAGCGGGCACCACGCTTAACAGCGCCAGCAGGGCCAGGACCAGCTTCAGCATTTTCACGGGCGAACTCCCCGAAAGGACTTTGGGGCAGGAAGGGGTATTTCGTCATTGCCGGGCTTGACCCGGCAATCCATGGGCGGCTGCCGTCTGGACCCCCGGGTCAAGCCCGGGGGTGACGAACGAGGGGTAAGTCTTACTTGAACTTGGGTTCGGTGCAGTTGCCGCAGACCCAGGGATAGGTCCAGTCGGCGGTCAGCTTGGCGCTTTCCGGGATATAGGGCGACCAGGCGTCGGCCTTGATGACGTCCTTGGTCTTCCACACGGTCTGCAACTGGCCGTTGGCCTGGATTTCGCCGATGAAGACCGGCTTCGAGAGGTGGTGGTTGGTGTTCATCACGGCCACGCCGCCGGTCAGATTCTTGACCTTCTGGCCGTACAGCGCCTGGCGGACGGCGTCCACATTGGTGGTGCCGGCCTGCGAAACCGCCTGGGTCCACATCTTGAAGCCGATATAGGTGGCTTCCATGGGGTCGTTGGTGACGCGCTTGGGGTTCTTGATGAAGGTCTGCCACTGCTTGATGAAGGCGTCGTTTTCCGGGTTCTTCACCGACTGGAAGTAGTTCCAGGCGGCCAGATGGCCGACCAGGTTCTTGGTGTCGATGCCGGCCAGTTCTTCTTCACCCACCGAGAAGGCGACGACCGGGATCTGGTCGGCCTTGATGCCCTGGTTGGCCAGTTCCTTGTAGAAGGGAACGTTGGCGTCGCCGTTGATGGTGGAAACCACGGCGGTCTTCTTGCCGGCGGCGCCGAACTTCTTGATGTCGGCGACGATGGTCTGCCAGTCGCTATGCCCGAAGGGGGTATAGTTGATCATGATGTCCTCGGCCTTGACGCCCTTGGACTTCAGATAGGCTTCCAAAATCTTGTTGGTGGTGCGCGGATAGACATAGTCGGTGCCGGCCAGCACCCAACGCTTCACGTCGCCGCCATCCTTGCTCATCAGGTAATCGACGGCGGGAATGGCTTGCTGGTTCGGCGCGGCGCCGGTGTAGAACACGTTGCGCGAGCTTTCCTCGCCTTCGTACTGCACCGGATAGAACAGCAGGCCGTTCATCTTTTCGAAGACCGGCAGCACCGACTTGCGCGACACCGAGGTCCAGCAGCCGAACACCGCGGCGACCTTTTCCTTTTCCAGCAGTTCCTGGGCCTTTTCGGCGAAAAGCGGCCAGTTCGAGGCCGGATCGACCACCACGGCCTCGACCTTCTTGCCCAGCAGGCCGCCCTTCTTGTTGATGTCGTCCACCATCATCAGGACGGTGTCCTTCAGCGTGGTTTCCGAAATCGCCATGGTGCCCGACAGCGAATGCAGGACGCCCACCTTGATGGTGTCGTCGGCGGCTTGGGCGAACATGGGCAGAAGGCTGGCGGTGGCGAACAGGCCGGCGCCGAGAATCCGGTTGAACTTCATTCTGGTATCCCCCGTGCGAGATTGCAGGTGCCGAGGGAATAGGCAAGTGGCGGGCCAACAGGCTGAATTCATACTAGTACATTGAAATATATAAAAACATACACTCCCCTGACTGCTGAAACCTTGTGCAAGTGACCAAAAATGCTGTTCACAGGGTCAGGGTGTGTTCAAAAAATAACCATTCGTCGTGATGTGTCTTGAAAATAGTCAATCGGTCTGTGGTGGGGAGTGTGGCCTAGTTGCCGTGTGACGAGCGGAATCTCTGGCGAAATTTTTTTTCGTAGAAATTTTAGCGTGATGTCGCACCTGCACAAAATCGCGTCACGACCAGATTTTTATATTTCTGTATTATTTCTGTGCAGGCCCAAAATACTTTGACGCCGCGCAAGCTGTGTTGCGGGCGTATCTAGGCTGTGCGATTTTGTGACGCAGGCACTGTACCGCGGCTTTGTTTCTGGTATTTTTCTCGAGGTGGGGATCGGAGGGGCATGAACGTCAAATCCAGCATCCTTGTGGTCGACGATGACGAGACCGTGCGTGCGCTGATCGCCGCCTCGGTGTCGAAGGCCGGCTATCGGGTCGAGCAGGCCGAGGATGCCGCCGGCATGCGGGCGTGGCTGTCCACCGGGCAGATCGACCTGGTGGTGCTGGACGTCAACCTGCCCGATGGCAACGGGCTGTCGTTGACCCGCGACTTGCGCACCCATTCCGACGTGGGCGTCATCATGGTCACCGAACGGGGCGGTCCCGACGACCGTGCCCTGGGCATCGAACTGGGGGCCGACGACTATCTGCCCAAACCGGTCTATCCCCGCGAATTGCTGGCCCGGGTGAAAAGCGTTCTGGAACGACGCGCCGGTCTGCGCGGCGCCGGGACGTCGAACCGCCTGCGCTTTGCCGGCTGGACCATCGACCTCAGCGGGCGGGTGGTGCTGGACCAATTGGGCCGCGTCGCCGATCTGACCCCGGCCGAGTTTGACCTGCTGCACATTCTGGCCAGCCGGGCCGGGCGCATTCAAAGCCGCGAGGTGTTGATGGCGGCGTTGGGCTCGGACGAAGGCGATTCGGGGCTGCGCAGCATCGACATCCTGATCAGCCGTCTGCGCAAGAAATTGGGCGGCGACGACACGCCGCTGATCGAAACCTGTCGCGGCCACGGCTATCGCTTCGTCCCCGGCATCAGCCGGGGATAGCGTCCAGCCATTGGCGCAAGTCGGCTTGCCCTTGGGTGAAGGCTGTTTCCAGCGGTTCACGCAAGTCGCGGCAATCCCGTCCCTGGCGCGCCTGCTTTTCCATGTCCTTGGCGATCAGGCGGGCGGCGCTGAGGCCGTGGCTGCCGGCGGCACCGGCCAGTTTGTGGGCCAGATCCTCGACGACGCCCCATTGTTCGGCTTCTACCGCCCGCCCCAAGGCGGCGACACGGATTTCCATGACGTCCAGGGCGGCGCGGGTCAACTCGGCCAGGGTGTCGGCGCCCAAATCCTCGCGCAGTTGGTCCAGCAGATGGAAATCCACGCGGGCCGCGCTTTCCGGCTGCGCCAATAAGGGTGGGGCGCCGCCGACCACCGTGGTCAGGGCGGCGTGCAGCAGCGGCCAATGCACCGGCTTTGGCACCACCGCCACCATGCCGGCGGCGGCGCAGGCGGCTTGGTCCTCGGGCATCAGGTTGGCGGTGACCGCCACCACTTTCAGCTTTTCGCCGCGCGCCGAGGTCTGGGCGATGACCTGACGGGTGACTTCGAAGCCGTCCATGCCGGGCAGGCGCAAATCCACCAGCATGACGTCGAAGCGGTTTCGGGCGACGGCGGTCAGCGCTTCGCTGCCGTCGCGGGTGATGGTGGCGTGGTGCCCGGCTTGGCTGAGCAGGGCTTCCAGAACCTGGGCGTTGACCTCTTCATCCTCGACCACCAGCACGGAAAGCGACGGCAGGGGCGGCAAGGGGGCGGTCTGTTCTTCGGCGGGGGGCTGGTCGCCGGCGACGAAGGGCAGGTCCACCCGCAACAGCGAACCGCATGTTTCCCCCGGATGATAGGTGATGACA
>Ga0207420_1001484_pt1 | contig 14101 bp, 10 predicted proteins | sample ThiBio_inoc_biof_FD_183941 | JGI IMG/M metagenome (GOLD analysis project Ga0207420, IMG submission 183941) | Wastewater bioreactor microbial communities from Cape Town, South Africa - Thiocy_inoc_biof (SPAdes) | ecosystem: Engineered > Bioremediation > Thiocyanate > Unclassified | place: South...
ATCTACACGATGTACGACGGCGGCTACCGCCCCGACCGCGCCTTCTCCAAGTGCACCCGCGTCATCGGCGACGTCATGGGCCAGTTCCACCCGCACGGCGACAGCTCGGTGTACGACGCGCTCGTGCGGCTCGTGCAGCCGTGGTCGTTGCGCTACCCGCTCGCGCTCGGCCAGGGCAACTTCGGCTCGCCCGGCAACGACGGCGCCGCCGCCCACCGGTACACCGAGACCAAGATGGCGCCCCTCGCCATGGAGATGGTCCGCGACATCGACGAGAACACCGTCGACATGCAGGACAACTACGACGGCCGCACCCAGGAGCCGACCGTGCTTCCGGCGCGGTTCCCGAACCTGCTCGCCAACGGCTCCGTCGGCATCGCGGTCGGCATGGCCACCAACATCCCGCCCCACAACCTTCGCGAGGTGGCGGATGCCGCGCTCTGGGCGCTGGAGCACCCGGATGCGACGCGCGAGGAGCTGCTCGAGGCCGCCATCGCCCGCATCAAGGGGCCCGACTTCCCGACCGGCGCGCAGATCCTCGGCGTCAAGGGCATCCACGACGCCTACCGCACGGGTCGCGGCGCGATCACGATGCGTGCCGTCGTCAACGTCGAGGAGCTGCAGGGGCGCACCTGCCTCGTCGTCACCCAGCTGCCGTACCAGGTGAACCCCGACAACCTGGCCGAGAAGATCGCGCTGCTCGTCAAGGAGGGCAAGCTCCAGGGCATCGCCGACATCCGCGACGAGACCTCGGGCCGCACCGGGCAGCGGCTCGTGATCATCCTCAAGCGTGACGCGGTCGCGCGCGTCGTTCTGAACAATCTCTACAAGCACACCCAGCTGCAGGAGAACTTCGGAGCGAACATGCTGGCGATCGTCGACGGCGTCCCGCGGACGCTCTCCATCGACGCCTTCATCAGCTACTGGATCCAGCACCAGATCGAGGTCATCGTCCGGCGCACCCAGTTCCGGCTCGACAAGGCGGAGGCCGACGCCCACATCCAGCGCGGCTACGTGAAGGCGCTCGACGCGCTCGACGAGGTCATCGCCCTCATCCGCCGCTCCCCCGACGCCGACGAGGCGCGTGCCGGGCTCATCAAGCTGCTCAAGGTCGACGAGCTGCAGGCGGATGCCATCCTCGCCCTCCAGCTGCGCCGCCTCGCCGCCCTCGAACGCCAGAAGATCCAGGACCGCCTCGCCGAGCTCGAGCGCGAGATCGCCGAGTACAAGCTGATCCTCGGCGACGAGTCGCGCCAGCGCGGCATCATCACCGCGGAGCTCACCGAGATCGCCGCCAAGTACGGCGACGACCGGCGCACCGAGATCCTCTTCGGATTCGACGGCGACATGTCGGTCGAGGACCTCATCCCCGAGGAGGAGATGGTGGTCACCGTCACGCGCGGCGGCTACATCAAGCGCACCCGCAGCGACAACTACCGCTCCCAGCACCGCGGCGGCAAGGGCGTCAAGGGCGCGCAGCTGCGGGCCGACGACGTGGTCGAGCATTTCTTCGTGACGACCACCCACCACTGGCTGCTGTTCTTCACGACCAAGGGCCGCGTCTACCGGGCCAAGGCGTACGAGCTGCAGGAGGCCGGCCGCGACGCGAAGGGTCAGCACGTCGCCAACCTGCTCGCCCTGCAGCCCGACGAGCAGATCGCGCAGATCCTCGACATCCGCGACTACGGGGTCGCCCCCTACCTCGCGCTCGCGACGCGCGGCGGCTACATCAAGAAGACCGCCCTCACCGAGTACGACACCAACCGCACCGGCGGCATCATCGCCATCAACCTCAACGAGGGCGACGAGGTGGTCTCCGCGCTGCTCGTCGACGAGTCGAGCGACGTGCTGCTGGTCTCACGCCACGGGCAATCGCTGCGCTTCACCGCCGACGACACCTCGCTGCGACCGATGGGCCGCTCCACCGCGGGCGTCCACGGCATGAAGTTCCGCGACGGCGACACGCTGCTCGCCGCATCCGTCGTCGCCCGCGGTTCCGAGGCCGAGCCGGCCGACGAGGACACCGAGGCCGACATCGTGGACGGGCCGTTCGTGTTCGTCGTCACCGAGGGCGGCTACGCCAAGCGCACCGCCGTGTCCCAGTACCGGGTGCAGGGGCGCAACGGCTACGGCATCCTCGTCGCCAAGCTCACGGACGCGCGGGGCGAGCTCGCGGGCGCGCTCATCGTCGAGGAGGAGGACGAGGTCCTCGCAGTTCTCGCCAGTGGCAAGGTGATAAGGTCTGCCGTGGCCGAGGTCCCGCCGAAGGGCCGGAACACGATGGGCGTGAAGTTCGCCCAGCTCGCGGCCGACGACCGGATCATCCAGGTCGCCCGCAACAGCGAGCGAAACCTCGCCTCCCAGGACTCAGACGACACCGAACCCGCGGGTGAGGACGCGCAGAACACGGACGCATCAGCCCCCGATGCCGCCGGGAAGGACGACACCGAATCATGACCAGCGTCGCCGAGAAGCTCCAGCGCAAGGAGCACCGCAACGCCAGCGCCAAGCAGGTGCGGCTCAAGCTCGTCTACATCGACTTCTGGTCGGTCGTGAAGTTCAGCTTCCTGATCTGGCTGTGCCTCGGCATCGTGCTCATCATCGCGGCCGTGCTCATCTGGATCGTGCTGAACTCGACGGGCGTCTTCGGTGCGCTCAACGACCTCCTGCGCGAGATCCTCGGCAACGAGAACTTCTCGGTCACCGACTCGTTCGGCCTCGGCCAGGTCGTGCTGTTCTCCTTCGTCGTCGCCGTGCTCAACACGGTGAGCGGCACCGTGCTCGGCGCGATCGCCGCACTGCTCTACAACCTGAGCGTGCGGTTCACCGGCGGCATCCTCGTCGGCTTCCAGAACAGCTGACGCTTTTGCCCCGCGCGGATGCGTGGGGTACTGTAGGCGAGGCCGTTCCGCGGAACGGACCCTCTCGGGGCTATAGCTCAGGCGGTTAGAGCGCTTCGCTGATAACGAAGAGGTCCCAGGTTCAAGTCCTGGTAGCCCCACTGCATATCTCTGCGCGTCGTTAATCCGACGCGCGTCGCTCCGCGATCCGCACGAGCGCGGTCGCGCGGATCGCTGTGGAGACTTCGCGGGGTCGCGACGCGACGCCCGCCGCTCCGCCGGTCGCGCGCGGTGCGCGTGGCCGCGCCGCTCCCGCTGGTCGAGTGCCGGCGGAGGCCGGTGTATCGAGACCACGGGCTCGCGTATCCGGGACCCTACGGCAGCAGCACGATCTTGCCGCGGGGCGCCGTGCCGTCCTCCAGCATCCGCTGCGCGTCCGCCGCCCGCTCGAGCGGCAGGGTGCGCGCGATCTCCACATCGAACTCGCCCGCCGCGGCGCGCTCCGCGGCGAGGCGCACGCCCTCGGCCCGCCACGCCACCTGCTCGGCGTCCAGCGGAACCGGGCTGCCACCCGACCACGCCTGGATGCCCCAGCGCGGCGCATCCGCTCCCCGCACGATGGTGCCGACATGCCGCGGGTCGCCCGTCAGCTCGATGGACGCCTCGATCGCCTCGTCGGTGCCGGCGGCGTCGAGCGCGCGGTCGACCCCCTCCGGCGCGATCGCGCGCACGCGGTCGACGAGACCGTCGCCGTAGCTCACCGGGATCGCCCCCAGCTGCCGCAGCCGGTCGTGGTTCGCGGGGCTCGCGGTGCCGACGACGCGCGCGCCGAGCTCACGGGCGAACTGCACGGCCGCCTGCCCCACCGATCCGGACGCGGCGTTCACGAGCACCGTCATGCCCGGCCCCACACCGAGCGAGCGCAGCGCCTGATACGCGGTCCCCGCGGGGATGCCGATGCCGGCCGCCTGCGCCCAGCCGAGCGCTGCGGGCTTCGGGGTCAGTCCGCGCACCGGCACCACGGCGTGCGTCGCGTAGCTTCCGCGCACGCTCGTCGCCACGACCTCGTCGCCGACCGCCCACCCCGTGACACCGTCGCCGACCGCGACGATCACGCCCGCGCCGTCCGTGCCCGTGGTGCGCGGCTCCGTGAGGGGTGCGCTCGCCCGTGTGCCCGACCGCAGCTTGCCGTCGATGGGGTTCACCCCGATCGCGCGCAGCTCGACGACCACCTCGCCCTCGCCCGCGCGGGGCACCTCCCCCTCGACGACCTCGAGAACCTCCGGACCGCCGAACGCGGTGTACTGCACGAACCGAGCCATGGGTGACCTCCTGCCTCCTCCAACCTGCCACACGGCGTCCGCCATTCCCGCGAGCGGGTAGGCTGTCACACCGACGGGGCCTTAGCTCAATTGGTAGAGCGCCTGCTTTGCAAGCAGGAGGTCAGGGGTTCGATTCCCCTAGGCTCCACCGAAGGCACGCTGCCGCTCACCATGAGTCAAAGCTATGTGCGCGCACCACATTCAGAGCGCGGTATCCGGAATGAATCGGCGGACCCCCGGCGGCTGCCGTCACCCCTTGAGGCCCACCGACGCAATACCCCCGACGAGCTGCTTCTGCGCGAGGAAGTACAGCAGGGTCGCCGGAATCATCATGATGAGGTTCGCGGCCATCAGCAGGTTCAGATGCGGCTCGCGCGAGGTCACCATATTGGCGATCCCGATCGCGACCGTGAAGTCCTCGTCGCGGATCAGGTAGACGAGCGGTCCGAGCAGGTCGTTCCAGCTGTCGAGGAACACGAACACGGCGCAGACCATGAGCACCGGTCGGATGAGCGGGAGCACGATATGCCGGAACACCTGCCATTGGTTGCAGCCGTCGATGCGCGCCGCGAGCTCCAGCTCCACGGGGATCGAGCGGATGTACTGCCGGATCAGGAAGATGAAGAACGCGTTTCCGAAGAACGACGGCACGATCAGCGGCAGCATCGTGCCGTACCAGCCGAGGTTGTAGAACAGCAGGAACTGCGGGATGAGCAGCGCCTGCCACGGGATCAGCATCGTGATGATCAGGATGGCGAACAGCGTCTCGCGCCCACGGAACCGCAGGCGGGCGAACGCGGTGCCGACGATGTTCATCGTCACGATGAATACGGTGTTGAGCGTGTACCGCCAGAAGGGGCGTGCGGGGTCGAGCAGGGCGCGGGCGAAGTTGTTCCATTCCCAGTCAGTGGTGGGGAACCATTGCGGAGTGGGGGTGAACACCGGCGCGAAGTCGGGTTTGAGCGCCGTCGTGAGCATCCAGCCGAGCGGGAGCAGGATCGTCGCCGACATCGCGATGAGGGCGACGTAGGCCACCGCTCGCCACGCGATCGTCCGGGTTCCCGGTCGCCGGCGGCGACCGATGGTCTGCAGGGTCATCGTGACTCCGATTCGTCGAACACCCACCGGTCGGCGGTACGAAGGATGAGGATCACCACGACCGCGCAGGCGATCACGAAGACCCACGAGAGTGCGGACGCGTATCCCAGGCGTCCGTTGCCGAAGGCCTGACCCCAGACGTAGAGCAGGTAGAACGACAGCGAACCGCCGACCCCGCCTTTCGGTCCCCCGAGGATGAAGGCCATGTCGAACACCTGGAAGGCGCCGATGATGCCTGTCAGCACTGTGAACAGCAGGGTGGGGGTGAGCATGGGCAGCGTGATCGCGAAGAAGGTGCGGATGGGTCCCGCGCCGTCGATGGTCGCCTGCTCGTAGAGCTGGGGCGGGACGTTCTGCAGGCCGGCGAGGTAGATGATCGCGCCCGCGCCGACACCCCACACGCCGATCACGATGACGGCGGGGATCGCCCACCCGGGGAGCATGCGCAGGATCTGGTTCACCGCGCCCTCGCTGCTCAGCAACTGCTGCCAGAGCACTGCGACCGCCACGCCGCTCAGCACCGTGGGCAGGAACATGATCGTGCGGAAGATCCGCATGCCGGGGAGCACGAGGTTGAGCAGCAGCGCGACGAGCAGTCCGGTGACCTGGAAGATCGGCACCCCGAAGATCACGTAGGTCACGGTGACGTTCACAGCGTTGATGAACTCGGGGTCGGTTGCCAGCCGCGCGTAGTTGTCGAGGCCCACCCAGCCGGGCTCGCTGAGCAGGTTCCAATCCGTGAAGCTGATGACCAGCGAGCCGATGATCGGGCCGACGGTGAACACCGCCATGCCGAGGATCCACGGCGACGAGAAGATCCAGCCGTTTCTCGCCTCGCGTCGACGCATCGCCGACGGGGAGCCGGATGCTCCGCCCGTGCGCCGCGGCCTGGTCCCTTGAATCCGCGGCGCGCGAGCGGGCGCGGTCACCGGATCGCCTCCCAGTTCTTCCACGCCTCGTCGAGCTGGCGCTGGAGTTCGGGCGCGAGCGACGTGAGCTCGGTCGCCGCATCCGTCTTGTCGCCGGAGGCGAGCTGGATGTAGAGGTCGTCGAGCTTGCCCGTGAAGCCCCACAGGTTCGGGATGAAGGGGCTGGGATGCGTGGCGAGGGTGAGCACCTGCACCATCTCACCGCGCGATTCGCTGCCCTCAGCCCACTCGGACAGCTGGGTCGTGTCGAGCGGAGCCTGGTCCAGCTGGAGGCGGTACTCGCCGCCGTGCTGGGCGAACCAGCTGAGGAACTTCTCGGCACCGAGATTGTTCCGACCGCCGGTGAGCATCGCCCACCGGTCGGTCCCCGAGAACACGTAGGGGGTGTCGCCCGCCTCGATGACGGGCGGCGGTGCGACGCCCCACCGTCGATCCGCCGCATCCATGGCGAAACCGACGTAGTCGACACCCTCGATCGTCATCGCCGCGTTCCCCGCGGACATGAGGTCGGCCGAGCTCTTGTTGGCGAACATCACGGGCTGCGTGATGGAGCCGTCGCGGGCGAGCCCCGCGAGCACGTCGAAGAGGTGCGCGGTGCGGGGGGAGTCGGCGTTCCCGATCGCCGCGGTGCCGTCCTCGCCGTAGAACGTCGCCATGCTGGTCATGCCGTTGAGCGGGCCGGAGATCGCCGCGCCGTACACGCGGGCCGCGGGATCGTCGCTCGGCTGCGTGAGCCGCTTCGAGAGCTCCGCGAACTCGTCGATCGTCATCGGTTCGGTGGCGGACGGGTAGTCCAGCCCGGCCGCGTCGAACATGTCCTTGTTGTAGACGAGGGCGGTCGTGAACTGCTGCGAGCCGACGCAGTAGGTGGCCCCGTCGAGCTGGCAGGAGCTCATCGCCACCGGGTTCCAGTTCGCGAGGTCGACGCCGGCATCCGACAGCAGTTTGTCGACCGGCGCGAGTCGGCCGGCCTTGATCCACTTGGCGTCGAGCATGAAGGCGATGTCGGGTGGCTGGTTGGCGAGCATCGCCGTATCGACCTTCGTGACGTAGTTGTCCTCCGGCACGCCGACCGCGTCGAGGATCGTGCCGGGGTTGGCAGCTTCGAAAGCCTCCTTGATGGAGGCGATGAACGTCGCGCCGTCGTCTTCCGGGAGGTACCAGAGAACGACCTTGCCGGTGCCATCGTCGGACACCTGCGACGAGCCTCCGGGGCTGCAGGCGGTCAGGGCCCCCGCGACGAGTGCCGTCGCGAGGATGGCGGTGATTCGAGTGGTCGAGCGCATTCGCTCCTCCTCCTTGAGGTCGCATGCCGATTGATGGAGCGTGTCACCCCGTGCGCGGGATATCGATGAACTATTGCGCTAGAAAACTGCGATATCTGGCACCTCGGGCGCGGGTTCTCGCGGGTCGAGTGCGGCGAGCCACCTCTCGCAGGTGCGCGTCCACTCGGCGGTGCCCGGGTGATGCTCGGCGAGGCCGAGCCCGTGGGCCCCGTGCGGGTACACGTGGAGCTCGTGCCGGATCCCGGCGCGGGCGAGTGCGATCGCGAGGCGGTAGCTGTGCTCGACCGGCACGACCTCGTCGTCCGCGGTGTGCCAGATGAAGCAGGGGGGCGTGTCGGGCGACACGTGCTCGTCCGCCGAGGTCGCGTGCTCGTCGGCCTCGACGGGGTGGTCGCCGATGAGCACGCGGCGCGAGCGCGTCGGCAGCTCCGGGCGGGTCGTGATGACGGGATAGCCGAGGATGCAGGCATCGACCCGGGCATCGGGTCGTGCTCGTACGGTCGCGAGGGCGGCCGCGTGGCCGCCGGCGGAGAAACCGACGAGGCCGACCCGCAGCAGTCCGCTCGCCCGCAACCGCGCGACCTCATCCTGCACGGCCACCAGCGCGGCGGGATGCCGGGCCGACAGCGGATACGCGAAGACGCTCGCGCCGTATCCGAGCCCGCGCAGCCACTCCGCGACCGGCTCGCCCTCGTGCGGCGCGTGCCGCTGGTAGGCACCGCCCGGCAGCACCACGAGATGCAACCGTTCCGGATATCGGCTCATCGGCGCGCCGTTCGACGGTACTCGCCGGGCGGCTTCCCGAATCGGCGGCGGAACGCGACGCTCATGTACTCGGCGTGCGAGAACGCCAGGTGCTCCGCGATGCGCGGAAGAGTCCAGTCCGTGTGCAGCAGCAGGTCGGCGACCTCGTTCATCCGCTCCCGGTCGATCTCGTCGTGGGTGGTGCGCCCGATGGCGGTCGTGAAGCGCAGGTCGAGCGATCGGCGCGCGAGCCCCACGTGGCGGGCGACCTCGTCGACCCGTACGGCGCGATGCGCGTTGTCGCGGATGAAGCGCAATGCCTTGGCGACGGCCGGATCGTCGATCGTGAGCACATCGGTCGACCGCCGCGTGACGACCCGAAGCGGTTCGACGAGGTGCAGGCCGGGCTCGACGGCGCGCTGCTGCATCATCTCGTCCAGCAGGGACGCCGCGAGCCACCCGGTGCGGGCGGTGTCGGGTTGGATGCTCGACATCGGCGGGCTGGTCAGGTTGCAGAACAGCTCGTCGTTGTCCACGCCCAGCACGGCGACCTCCTCGGGCACCTGGATCGCCGCGATCTTGCAGGCCTCGAGGATCTCCTGGCCCGCGATGTCGTAGCAGGCGAGGATCCCGACGGGTTTCGGCAGGCCCCTCAGCCACGACACGAGGGCGCGCCGGTTGACGGCCGCGGTGCCGGTCTCGCGCAGCACGAACTCGTGCGGCTCGACACCGCGTTCCCGGGTGTGCGTCATGAAGCTCTCGTGGCGCTTGTTGGACCAGCCGAAACGCGAATCGCCGCAGAACGCCAGGTTGCGCAGGCCGCGATCGGCGAAGTGCTGAAGCGCGAGCCGCACGATGGCGTCGTCGTCGGTCTCGACGACGGGGAACTCCTCCGCGAGTCCCGCGGCGCTCACGTCGACCACCGGAAGGCCCAGTCGGCGCACCTGGCGCGCCGTGCGCTGGTTCTCGATGCGGGCGATGACGCCGTCGCCCCGCCAGCCCTCGAGCCAGGAGAGGTCGGAGTCCTGCCGACTGTGCTCGCCGAGATAGATCGACCACCTGGGCTGGGTGACGACGAACTCATGGATCCCGGCGAGCAGCCCGCGCGCGTAGGCGTTGGAGGTCTCGACGATGAGTGCCACGTGTCGCGTCGGCGGCTCGGTCATGACCACCTATCTTGCCTTCCCGAAGGATCTTGGCAACCAGCCGAGGCGAATCTGCCAGAAAACGCAGGAAGACCTCGGCATATCGCATGGCCTCCCTCCGGGCCGGCCCCTACCGTTTCAGGCACGGAGCCATCCGACAAAGGAGTTGACGACACTTGGCACCCATGCACTCGCGGGCTCGCACGCCCGTCCGCCGCGGCCCCGCCTCGGCGACTCCCCCCGCGCTCGACCTCGGCAAGCCACAGCGACGCCTCGTCACCGGTCGCGCGAGCGGTGGGGTCGCGGGATGACGGGCGCCACCCACCCCGGGACGTCGAGCGCATCTCGTCCCGCACCTTCGAGAGAGGACACCATGTCGCGCAAACTCCGGATCGGGATCGTCGGGCTCGGCTTCGGCGCCGAGTTCATCCCCATCTATCAGGCGCATCCCGAAGCGGAGCTCGTCGCCGTCTGTCAGCGCTCGGAAGATCAGCTGAACCGTGTCGCCGACCACTTCGGGGTGGAGAGACGCTACACGAGCCTGGAGTCGATGCTCGACGACGACTCGATCGATGCGATCCACATCAACTCGCCGATCGGCGTTCACGCCGAACAGTCGGTGCGCGCGCTCGAGGCGGGCAAGCACGTGGCCTGCACGGTGCCGATGGCGACCTCCCTCGAGGACATCGCCCGCATCGTCGACGCCCAGCGACGCTCGGGCCGTCACTACATGATGATGGAGACCGCGGTGTACACCCGCGAGTTCCTCTACGCCCGTGAACTGCTCGAGACCGGCAAGCTCGGCCGCATCCAGTTCCTTCGCGGGGCTCACATGCAGGAGATGGCCGGCTGGCCCGCCTACTGGCGGGAGCTGCCTCCGATGCACTACGCGACCCACGCGGTCTCGCCGCTGCTGGCGCTTGCGGGGGCCGAAGCGGATCGGGTCGTGTGCTTCGGCTCGGGCCGAGTGCGTCGCGACGACGGCTCGGGCGGGCCGCCGTTCGCCGTGCAGACGGCGCTGTTCCAGCTGCGGGACTCGGACCTCGCGATGGAGGTCACCCGCTCCCTCTACGACGTCGCACGCGAGTACGTGGAGAGCTTCGACGTATACGGCTCGCTCATGAGCTACGAGTGGCAGCAGCTGGAGCGCGAGGACCCCGTGGTCTTCGTCGGCGAAGAAGGCGAGCGGGTGACCGTGCCGGACTTCGCGCACCTGCTCCCCGAGGAGATCCAGGAGTTCACCCGGCACGGCGTCTATGACGCCGGCGACAACGCCCACCTGTCTTTCGTGCAGGGCAGCGGGCACGGCGGATCCCATCCGCATCTCGCCCACGAGTTGCTCGACGACCGGCCGCCGTTCCCCGACGTCTTCACCTCGGCCAACTGGACCGCCGCCGGGATCGCCGCACACGAGTCGTCCATCACCGGCAGAGACGTACGCCTGCCCGACTACCGAGGAGCCATCCGTGTCTGACCTCCGCACCGAATCCGACGCCCACCACGTCGCCGTGTTCCGCGACGGAGACGCGCATCCGCTCGTCGTGCAGAACGCCCCCGACGGCGGACGACCCTATCTGCACCCCATCGAGGCGCCCGCCGGCGCCGGGAGCGTCACGGAGGACCAGCCCGGCCATCACCCGTGGCAGCACGGTCTCTACATCGGGCTGAACGACGTCAACGGGGTGGGCTTCTGGAGCGAGAAGCTCTGGCCGGCGACGGCCGACCTGGACGGCACCTTCTCCTCGCGCATCGTGGGCGTGCCTCGTACCGAGGTCGGCGCGGCGCACTGGGCGGTAGAGACGGACTATCTCGACCCGCAGGGGGAGCGGATGTTCCGCGACCTCCAGCGCTGGACCCTCCGTGACCACGACACGCGTCTCGAGCTGCGTCTCGAGTGGACGCTCACGGCCGACCGCGACCTCGTCTTCGGCCGGTACGACTACGGCGGCCTGTTCCTCCGGATGCCGTACCGCGACGAGACGGGCGGCTCGGCCGTCGACAGCGAGGGCACGAACGGCCCGGCCAACCGGGCGCGCTGGGTGGCGGTGCGGATGCCGCTACCGGAGACGGGGCGCCCGGCGCGCGTCGCGCTGCTGGACCATCCGGGCAACCTCGAGCATCCGGTGCCCTGGCGCATCGACAACCAGCTCGGCGTCGGTCCGTCGCCGAGCCTCGCCGGACCGTGGGTGCTCGCCGCCGAACGGTTCCGCACCTTCGTCTACGGCGTCGTCGTGGGTGACGCCGATCTGACCGACCATGAGATCGAGACGCGCTGGGGCGCGTTCGCAAAGGAGCACGCATGACCACCCGGATCGTCACCTTCCCCCGTTTCGACGAGATCTGGCCCGTGAGCGCCGAGCATCTGGCCAGGCTGCTCGGAACCATCGACGAGGTCGAAATCATCCGCGCCGAGGGCGATCGGCCGCCGGCCGGGTCCCCCCAGGTCGACCGGCTGTTCTGGCTCGCGGGCGAGCTCGGCGCCGAGCAGCTCGACGAATACCCCGCACTGGTCGAGGCGTTCACGACGCGCGGATACTCCTCCGATCCGGCGGTCGACGCCCTGCTGGAGGAGCGCGGGATCCGCCGCATCGCCCATCCGTCCGAAGGGTACTGGGGGCAGTCCGTATCGGAGTTCGCGCTGGGGCTCACCATCGCGGCGCTGCGGGGCATCCCGCGGCGCTCGGAGCTGACACTGCGCGGGCCCGGCACCGGCTGGGAGTACGAGGCCGAGCAGCTCAGCGACGACCTCCGGTTCACGAGCGGCACCGTCGCCGGCAAGCGGGTGCGCATCGTGGGTGCCGGCAATATCGCGAGCCGCTACGCGAGCTTCGTGTCGATGCTCGGCGCGGATGTCGCCGCGTGGGACCCCTTCGCATCCGAGCCGTCTTTCCACAGGGCGGGGGCGCGCCGCGAGTGGCAGCTCGATGAGCTGCCCCGGGACGCCGACATCTTCGTGCCGATGGTGCCGCACACGCCCGCGACGGTGGGCCTCGTCACGGCAGAGCTGATCCGTGCCATCCCTGACGGCGCGCTCGTGGTGATGGTGACACGCGCCGCGATCTGCGACACGGTCGAGCTGCGGCGGCGGGTCCTCGCCGACGAGCTGGCGCTCGCGGCGGACGTCTTCGACGTCGAACCCCTCCCGGCCGACGACCCCCTGCTGGGGCGCAGCAACGTCGTGCACACGCCTCACATCGCGGGCCGCACGGTGGACGCTGGATTCCGCTGGGCCGAGGCCCTTGTGGAGCAGCTGCCCGGCTTCGATCCGTCGCGAGCGCCCGCACCCGCGCGGCTTCGTCGGTGAGTCCGCCGTCCTCCCCCTCGAGCTCGTCGGCGCGGGTCGAGGGGGAGGCGGCTCCGCTTCGATATAGCCCTCAGTCGGCGGGCAGCGGCACGAACCGCATGCCTGCCGCGCCCGCCGCCTTTACGAGCACGAGCACCTCGTCGGTGAGCCGTCGCCGAGCGAGCGAGACGCGGCCGCGGAACGCGCCCGGATCGCCCTCGACCGGCCGCAGGATGTGGCCGTCCGCCCACACTTCCGCGCTCGCCTCGGCCGGCACCCGCACCTCGACCTCCCACGACCGTCCGCTCCGCCCGATCGTGACGAGGAACTCCGGCGCCGGGGCGGGATCCGCCGTATACGGCCGCGCCGCGGCGATCCGGTTGCTCGGGAGCGTCGGGGTGAGGAACGCGCCGCCCTCCCGCCGCCGCGTGGCGCCCTCGTACGCGGCCGCGTAGTCGAGCAGGCGGTCGTCGCTGTAGGCGGGGCCGGCGAAGGTGAGCCCGACCGGCATCTGCAGGTCGGACATGAACCCCATCGGCACCGTCACGCTCGGGATGCCGAGGTGCCGCAGCACGCGGTTGGTGCTCGAGTAGACGACGCCGTTGCGGGACGCGTGCTCGAGGCTCTCCGGCCGCGTGAACAGGTCGTCGCGACCGACGTCGCCGGCGGCGGGGAACACGATCAGGTCGAGCCGCTCGCGCGTCATCCACTCCTCGAGGTCCAGCCGTCGCGCCTCCTCGAGCCCGCGCAGCAGCTGCGCGAGCTCCGGGATGTCGTCGTACTCCGCGGGCAGTCCCTCCTTCACGAGCTCGGCGAGCCGCTGCCAGTCGAAGCCGCCGCGCGCCCGGGTGATCCACACCGGCACGGGCGCGGTCTCGGTCGGGAACACGGTGTCGCCGTCGACGTCCGCCCAGCTGGACAGCGCCGGGTCGGCGTTCTCGCGAAGGAACTGGTCGAGCGCCATCGCGGTCACCGTGCTGCCCTCGAGCAACCGCCACGTCGCCGGCACGAGGCCGCGCGCGGGCAGCCCCACCGCATCCGGCTTGCTCTCCTCGTAGTTCGACACCACCGGGAAGTCGACCTCGACCACCTCGGCGCCGAGCCCGCGGAGGTCGTCCGCCGCGCGATCCCACAGGCGTCTCACCGAGGGGCGCACGACGGGCGGGTCCGTCAGCTCCGCGTCCTCGCCGATGAACATGCGCGGCACGCCGATGCGCAGGCCGTCGAGCCGTTCCGGGCGCGGGCGGGCGACCGGATGCGGCAGCACCTCCTCCGGGGCGGGAAGCTCGACCGCGGTCTGCTGCCGCCAGAAGTCGCCGCGGCGCACCGGGTCGGTCACGGCGAGCACGGCGAGCAGCACGAGCAGGTCGGAGACCGTCCGTGTGTGCGGAACGACGACATCGCAGGTGGGGCGCAGGGGCCAGTTGCCGCGGATCGAGAGCACGCCGCGCGAG
>Ga0207420_1001488_pt1 | contig 14062 bp, 17 predicted proteins | sample ThiBio_inoc_biof_FD_183941 | JGI IMG/M metagenome (GOLD analysis project Ga0207420, IMG submission 183941) | Wastewater bioreactor microbial communities from Cape Town, South Africa - Thiocy_inoc_biof (SPAdes) | ecosystem: Engineered > Bioremediation > Thiocyanate > Unclassified | place: South...
CCGGCGCCTTCACCGCCACCCTGGATTCCGGCTGCGGCCTGGGTGGCAAGCTGACGGCGGCGTGTTTCGCCGCCGACGGCCACATGCTGCACATGATCGAGGTGTGAACATTAAAAAGCCCGGGTTTCCCCGGGCTTTTTGTTTAGGCCACGCCCTTTTCCATCATCGCCGCCAGTCGGCGGGTGAACTCCACCGGGTCGGCGGGCATCTCGCCTTCGACGATGCGGGCCTGGTCCAACAGCAGCCAGGACGCGTCCTCGACGGCTTCACGGCCCGACGACTTGACCCGGTCGGCCAAAGCCTTGATCAGGCCGTGGCGCGGGTTGATTTCCAGGATGCGCGGGGTGTCGTGGTCCACCTGCTTGTGGGCCTTCAGCAGCTTTTCCAGATGCAGGCTCATCTGGCCCTGGTCGGCCACCAGGCAGACCGCCGAGGCGGTCAGGCGGTCGGACACCCGCACATCCTTGACGCTTTCCCCCAAATTCAGCTTCAGCGCGGCGATCAGGGTGTCCAGGCTGGCGGATTCGACGGCCTGGGGCTTGGCGGCCTCGGTTTCCGGATCGGCCTTGACCGCCGACAGGTCGGCGCTGGAATCGGTGACCGCCACCAGCTTCTTGCCGGCCCATTCACCCACCGCCGGCACCCAGAATTCGTCGATGGGGTCGGTCAGCAGCAGCACTTCCACGCCCTTGGCCAGGAAGCCTTCCAGTTGCGGGCTTTTCTTCAAGGCCTCCACCGAATCGCCGGTGGCGTAATAGATCGCCTCTTGGCCTTCCTTCATGCGGCCCACCACGTCGTCCAGGCTGGACCAGCCGTCCCCTTGGGTGGTCTTGAAGCGCGACAGGGCGACGATGTCGGTCTTGCGCTCGAAATCCTCGTAGATGCCTTCCTTCAGCACCGGGCCGAAGTTTTCCCAGAACGAGACATAGGATTCCGTGTCGTTCTCGGCCTTCTTCTTCAGTTCCGACAGCACCCTTTTCACCAGGCCGGCCTTGATCTTGGCCAGCACCGGATTGTGCTGCAGCATTTCGCGGCTGACGTTCAAGGGCAGGTCCTGGCTGTCGACCACGCCGCGCAGGAAACGCAGGTAGGGCGGCAACAGGCCTTCGGCCTCGTCGGTGATGAAGACCCGGTTGACGTAAAGCTTCAGGTGGTTCTTGCGGTCGGGCTGGAACAGGTCGAAGGGCTTGGAACCGGGCACGAACAGCAGGCCGGTATATTCGATGGCGCCTTCAGCGCGGTAATGGATGGTCTGCCACGGTTCGTCGAAAGCGTGGGCGACGTGGTGATAGAATTCCTTGTACTGCTCGTCGGTGATGTCGGACTTGGAGCGGGTCCACAGGGCCGAGGCCGAGTTGACCGTCTCTTCGGTCTCGCCATCCTTCATCACCACCGGGATGTTGATGTGGTCCGAATAGCGCTTGATGATGGATTTCAACCGGAAGGTTTCCAGGAATTCCTTGGCGTCTTCGCGCAGATGCAGTTCCAGGCTGGCGCCACGGGCGGCGTCAGGGGCTTCGGAAATGGTGAACGCGCCCTTGCCGTCGGATTCCCAACGCCAGCCCTGGCTCTCGCCGGCCTTCTTGGTGGTCACCACCACCTTGTCGGCGACCATGAAGGCGGAATAGAAGCCGACGCCGAACTGGCCGATCAGGCTGGTGTCCTTCTTGGCGTCGCCCGACAGCTTGCTCATGAACTCGGCGGTGCCGGACTTGGCGATGGTGCCCAGGTTATCGATCAGGTCGTCGTGGTTCATGCCGATGCCGTTGTCGGCGATGGTCAGCGTGCCGGCATCCTTGTCGGGGATGACGCGGATCCGGAATTCGGCGTCGCCTTCGGTCAACTGCGCCTGGGTCTGCGATTCGTAACGCAGCTTGTCGCAGGCGTCCGAGGCGTTGGACACCAACTCGCGCAGGAAGATCTCCTTGTTGGAGTAAAGCGAGTGGACGACGATGTCCAAAAGCTTGGCGACTTCCGCCTGAAATTCCCGCTTTTCTTCAGCCATGACGTTTGTTTCCCATCCTTGCTGCCGTTTTGATCGGTGCGGCCCGCGACCGGGCCGGCGACCTGATATGAGGGTGTTCGGATAAGGTTGCAAGCCCGCACGCAAACAGCAACAATGGATACCCCCTTCGCTGTTGCCGTTTGCAAGGCGAATCGGTATGTATAGCGGCCCCGCGGGCGCGGGCCGAGGTTGCGCCGCCCGAAGGATGTGGCGCGACATTTGAAAAAGTAGGAGACGTTCATGCAGAATCCCCTCCAGATCACCTTTCATGGGATCGACCACTCGGAAGCCGTTGAAACCCGCGTGCGCGAGAAGGTGGCCAAGCTGGAGCAGTTCTTCGACCGCATCACCGGTTGCCGGGTTGCCATCGAATCGAACCATAAGAATTCGTCGAACCTGCACCACAAGGGCGATTCCGTCCTGGTGCGCATTGACGTGACCGTTCCTGGCCAGGAACTGGTGGTCAAGCGTGAATCCGACGAACACGAAGACGTCTACGCCGCCTTGAAGGGCGCGTTCCAGGCCATGGAACGCCAGGTCAAGGAATACGCCGAGCGCGCTCGCGGCGACGTCAAGGCTCGCGCCAACGGCTGATCAGCCTTTGGGAACTGCTTGCGGCACCCGCCTTCGTCAGAAGGCGGGTGCTTTGTCGTGTCTGCTGGCCATCGCTTATCGGTGCGCGGATCGGAATTTTTGATCGACACTCTTGGAAGTGTTGATGTTTGTGCGCGACTGGGTTAGAAGGCGCCAATCTTCGCAAGTGCGAACGTGTTTTTAGGCCTTCCATGAACATCGATCTGGCGCGAACTTTTCTGGAAATCGTCGAAACCGGCAATTTCAACAAGGCCGCCGAACGGCTTGAAGTCACCCAATCCACCGTTTCCATGCGCATCAAGGCGCTGGAAGACGAATTGGGGCGACCGCTTTTCGTGCGCTCGAAGACCGGCGCCGAATTGACCGCCGCTGGCACCCAGTTCCGTCGCTATGCCGCCGCCATGGTCCGGGTGTGGGAACAGGCCCGTCAGGAAATCGCCCTGCCGCCGGGTTTTCGCACCGTCTTGAACGTGGGCGGCCAGTTCTCGTTGTGGGACCGTTTGCTGGTACAGTGGATTCCGTGGATGCGCACGGCGTTGCCCGACGTGGCGGTGCGCGCCGAGGTCGGCCTGTCCGACGGTCTGATGCGCCGCTTGGGTGAAGGCACGCTGGACATCGGCGTCATGTACTCGCCGCAGGCCCGTCCTGGCCTGCACATCGAAAAACTGCTGGAAGAACGCCTGATCCTGGTGTCGTCGCGGCGCGATGCCGGCGACAGCTGGCACCGTGACTACGTCTTCGTCGACTGGGGGCCGGAATTCCGCCAGGGCCACGGCCAGGCCTTCCCCGACCTGCCGGCACCGGCGGTGACCGTCAGCCTGGGGGCTTTGGGGTTGCAATACGTGCTGTCGTCCGGGGGCGCCGGCTATTTCCCCATGCGGGTGGTGCGGTCCTATCTGGCGGCGGGACGTTTGTTCGCCGTCGAAGGCGCCCCGGAATTCCGCCGTCCGGCCTGGCTGGTTCATCCCCAGGACGAAGCCCGCGAACCATGGTTCGCCACCGCCCTGGAAGGGCTGCGCCATGTCGCCTCGCTGGAAAACGAGGATTAATTCGGAATAAAGCCGGCCAGTTGGCGCACTTGGTCCGCGGCGACGCCGTCACGGGCCATCAGGCGTTTCAGCACGTCGTCACCCAGCAAGTCGTCCAGGCTGGGCTCGTCATTCCCCAGATATTGCGGGCCGGCTTTGATCTTGGCGCCCAGCGGGAAGCGGGTCCCAACTTTCGCGCGGCAATCGCTGGAATGATCGGCGGGTGTGCAGGCGTTGGTGTTCATGCGTACCCCCTTTCGTGCTGATGTTCTGAAGTAGATAAAGCAGCTTTCTTTGGTGCTGTCTATCTGATCTGAAGTATCCGTTGTCCAACATTAGTTGGAAAACAGTGAAAATTTTAACTAAATACTGCGGTGCAAACAGGGTTTGCTGCGCCGCGCCATGCCTGGACCAGATATGGGAAGGCGGGGGGTATAAGACAAGGGGAAAGTGGCGAATTCAGGGCATCATGCGATCGGCCCCCAGCACCGAATCGCTGAGCACCGGATGGTTGGCCCGCGCATTGAACAATTGATAGTGCCACCATTCGTTTCGATAAAAATCCCAGCCGGCGGTGGTCATCACGCCCATCAGCAGATGGCGGTTGCGTTGGGCGGCGGCGGAAATGTCCTGATTGCCGTGGTGGGAGCGGGGCGTGAACTCGTCGAAGGCGGTGCCCATGTCCAGCTCGGCGCCACTTTCGCTGTCCACCAGAGTCAGGTCGATGGCGGCGCCCATGGAGTGGGGTGAACCGCGGTGCGGGTCGGCCAGGAAGCCGGGATCGGGGGTGTGGTTCCACAGCACCCATTGGGCTTCGGCCGGGCGGAAGGCGTCGAAGATCTTCAGCTTCAGCCCCAAGGGGCGCACCAGTTCCAATGTCCGGCACAGCAGGCGTTCCGCCTCGGTGTTCAGGAAACAGCCGGCCTGGGCGGCATAGACCGGCTTTTGGGTGAAATTGTCGGCGGTGGCGTAAAGCAGGTCGATGATGACGTCGTGGCTGTCGGGGGTGACGCGGACAAGCGGAATCATGTCATCCTCTTTTGCTGCTGGCCTTTTGGCGGGTGCTTTTGCAGTATAGCCGCCGTTTTGGTTACCATTCGGTCAAAACCATGTTGATCCTTGCCCTTGATTCCGCCGGTTCGGCCTGTTCCGTCGCTCTGTGGCGCGACGGCGCTGTTTTGGCGCGGCGTTTCGCCGTCATGGCGCGGGGGCAGTCGGAAGTTCTGGTCCCCATGGTAGGCGAGGTGATGGCCGCAGCCGGCACTGATTTCGCCGCCTTGGACCTGCTGGCGGTCAGCGTCGGCCCCGGCGCCTTCACCGGCATCCGCATCGGTCTGGCCACCGCCCGTGCCCTGGCCCTGGCGGCGGGCAAGCCGGTGGCCGGCATCGCCACCACCCATGCGGTGGCGGCGGCGGTTCCGGTGGATCAACGTCAGGGACGCGACATCCTGGTGGTGGTGGATTCGCGCCGGGCCGAATTGTGGGTGCAGCGCTTCGATGCGCAGGCCCGCCCCCTGGGGCCGATCCTGGCTTTGGCGCCGGAACAGGTGGCGGCGCAGATGGCCGGGCCGTTGGCGCTGGCGGGCGACGGCGCCGCCTTGGTGGCGGCTTTGTTGCCGCAAGCCCAGGTGACCGAAACCACCCATGTGGACGCTGCCCTGGTGGCGGAACTGGCGGCCCGGAATTGGCCCGACCGGGTGCTGCCGGCCGAGCCGCTTTATCTGCGCGACGCCGACGTCACCATGAGTGCGGCCAAGTGATCGAGCTGGTCCCGGCCTCGCTGGTTCATGCCCAGTTGTTGTCGGGCATCCATTCCATTTGCTTTACCGAAGTGTGGTCGGCCGACGCCATGGCCGGTCTGTTGGACATGCCGGGCACCGAAGGGGTGATCGCCGTGGACGGCCAGTCCCTGACACCCGCCGTCGAGCCCCCCGGTCCGGCGGGCATGGTGCTGTGGCGGGTGGCTGGCGACGAAGCGGAAATCCTGACCATCGCCGTGCTGCCGCCATGGCGCCGCCACGGTCTGGGGCAGCGCCTGCTGGACCACGCTTTGGCGGAAAGCCGGGCGCAGGGGGCGGCGATGATGTTCTTGGAAGTGGCCGCCGACAATAATGCGGCGCAAGCGCTCTATCTGTCGCGGGGCTTCGTCCAAGTGGGGCTGCGCAAGGGCTATTACGCCGGCAAGGACGCCCTGGTGATGCGGGCCGGGATTTAAGCTTTCAATGCTTCCATCTCGGCGCGGATCTCGTCCAGCCGCAGCACCAGGGCGACGATGCCCAGCTTTTCCTCCACCTCGCCCCGCTCGGCCATCAAGGCGGCCCGCCCGGCTTCGTCCGCCGTCTTGAAGCGGATGTTCATGTCCTCTTCGTAAAGGGCGTACTGGTCCAAGGCGTCGTCCAGCATCTGGTCCAGACGCTTCTTTTCCTGGGCCAAGGCGGCAAGGTCGCTCATGGGGGTCAGGCGGCCAGCAGCTTCATGGGGTTCAGGGCTTCGATTTCGGCACGCGCCGCCGAATCTTCGACACCGGTCATGGCCGACAGACACATGGCGGCAGCGGTCAAGGCCTCCTTCAGGGCCTGGGTGGCGTCATGCCCATGGCCCAGGGCGTCCGCCCGCGTTTCCTCGAAGGCGGTCAGCACCATTTCCAGCACGGCGGCATCCATGGCGAGTATCCTTTCAGTCCATGCGGTCAGGAAGACGTTGTCGCCTGTCCTGCAAGGCCTAGGTATACCAGAACTGGACCTGTATGGAACTCGCCAAAAGGGATTAATACTGGTCGAAACTAAAGTAGCTGAAGTTTTTTCCAGTAATTATCATGGTCTTTGTTTTATGTGAATGGTCTGTGAACTTGCTGTATATTTGGCTTTAACGGGGTTTAGTGTGCATCACCCCAGCTTGTGCCAAAGCCGGAATCCACAACCAATGGAACATCAAGCTGGGCGGCGCCCTCCATGACCTGGCGGACCACCTCTTGGGTGGCGTCCTTTTGGGCTTCGGGCACTTCCAGGATCAGTTCGTCGTGAACCTGCAACAGCAGGCGGGCCGACAGGCCGGCATCGACCAGGGCCTGGGGCAGACGCACCATGGCCCGCTTGATGATGTCGGCGGCGCCACCCTGGATGGGGCCGTTGATGGCGGCGCGTTCGGCGAAGGCGCGCATGGCCCCGTTCTTGTCCTTGATGCCGGGGGTGAACACCTTGCGGCCGAATGGCGTGCGGACGAAGCCTTGGGCGCGGGCCTCTTCCTTGGTGCGTTCCATGAAATCGCGGATTTCCGGATAACGGGCGAAATAGGCGTCGATATAGGACTTGGCCTCGCCGTTGGAAATGCCCAGCTGCTGGGCTAGGCCGAAGGCCGAGATGCCGTAGATGATGCCGAAATTGATGGCCTTGGCGCGCCGGCGCAGCATCGGGTCCATGCCGTCCACCGGCACCCCGAACACCTGGGACGCGGTGATGGCGTGGATGTCGGCGCCCTGGTGGAAGGCTTGCTTCAAGCCCTCGATGGCGGCCACGTGGGCGACCAGACGCAATTCGATCTGCGAATAATCGGCGGACAGCAGCAGGTGACCGGGCTCGGCGACGAAGGCATGGCGGATCTTGCGCCCCTCCTCGGTCCTGATGGGGATGTTCTGCAGATTTGGGTCCGACGACGACAGCCGCCCGGTGGTGGTTAGCGCCTGGGCGAAGCTGGTGTGGACGCGGCCCGAGCGGGGGTTGACCTGGGTCACCAGGGAATCGGTGTAGGTGCTTTTCAGCTTGGACAATTGCCGCCATTCCAGCACCCGGACCGGCAAATCGTGACCTTGGGCGGCCAGTTCCTCCAGCGCGTCGGCGCCAGTGCCCCATTGGCCGGTCTTGGTCTTCTTGCCGCCGGGCAGGCCCAGATCCTCGAACAGCACCTTGCCCAATTGCTGGGGCGAGCCGACGTTGAACTCGCGCCCGGCCAGCTTTTGTCGGCCTCCAGTTCGGTCATGCGGGTGCCGAATTCCGCCGACAGGCCCATCAGCACCTGGGAATCCACCTTGATGCCGGTGTCTTCCATGGTGGCCAGAACCGGCACCAGCGGGCGTTCCAGGGTCTCGTAAACCGTGACCATGCGCTCGGCCAGCAGCCGCGCCTTCAGCAGGGTGTGCAAGCGCAGGGTGATGTCGGCGTCCTCGGCGGCGTAAGCCAAGGCCTTGTCCAGCGGCACCCGGTCGAAGGTGACCTGATTCTTGCCGGTGCCGCAGACCTCTTCGAATTTGATGGTCTGATGCCCCAGGTGCAGTTCGGCCAGCACGTCCATGGAATGGCCATGGCTGGCGCCGTCCAACACATAGGACAGCAGCATGGTGTCGTCGAAGGCGCAGACCTGCAGCCCGGCCTGGGCCATCACCCGCATGTCGTACTTGATGTTGTGGCCGATCTTCAGCACCGCCGGGTCGGCCAGCAGCGGCGCCAGCTTGGCCAGGGTGACGGCGCGGGGCAGGATTTGCGGCCCGCTTTGCGTCGGCGCCTCCAGCAGCAGCGAGCCTTGCGCCGGGCCGGCATCGTGCTTGATGGGGATGTAACAGGCCTGGCCGGGTTGGGTCGCCAGGGACACGCCGACCAGTTCCGCCTTCATGGGGTCCAGGCCGGTGGTTTCGGTGTCGAAGGCGACGAAGCCTTGGGTGCGGGCGCGGGCGATCCAGGAATCCAGGGCGGTTTCGGTGGTCACCAGTTCATAGGCTTGGGGCACCGGCTCTTGCACTGCCGGGGCGGCGGCGGGCGGCTGAGGCTGCGCGGTGACCGACGACCCACCCAGGCGGGCGACGATGCTTTTGAAGCCTTGGGCGGCCAGGAAATCGGCCAGAACTTGTTTGTCGAACGGGCGCTTGGCGAAGCTGTCCAGGCTTTCGGTCACCGGAACGTCGCGTTTCAGGCGGACCAATTCGCGGCTGACGCGGGCGGCTTCGGCATTGGTCAGCAAGGTCTCGCGGCGCTTGGGCTGCTTGATCTCGGACGCGCGGGCCAACAAGGTGTCCAGGTCGCCGTATTCGCCGATCAACTGGGCGGCGGTTTTCACCCCGATGCCAGGCACGCCCGGCACGTTGTCGACGGCATCGCCGCACAGGGCTTGGACGTCGACGACCTTGTCGGGGGCGACACCGAACTTTTCCAGCACTTCCGGCTCGCGGATGGTGCGGTTCTTCAAGGTGTCCAGCATTTCGACGCCGTTGCCCACCAACTGCATCAGATCCTTGTCCGACGACACGATGGTGACCTTGGCGCCCATGGCCACCGCCTGGGTGGCGTAGGTGGCGATCAGGTCGTCGGCCTCGAAGCCCTCCATCTCGACCGAGGGCACGTTGAACGCCGCCACCGCGTCGCGGATCAGGGCGAATTGCGGGATCAGTTCATCGGGGGCCGGCGGGCGATGCGCCTTGTATTCGGGATAGATGTCGTTCCTGAACGACAGGCGCCCGGCGTCGAAGATCACCGCCACATGGTCGGCGTCGGTGTCGTTCAACAACTTCAGCAACATGGTGGTGAAGCCGTAGACGGCGTTCACCGGGGTCCCGTCGGGGCGGAACATGGCCGGCAGACCGTGGAAGGCCCGGAAGATGAAGCCCGAGCCGTCCACCAGGAAGACGTGTTTGATGTCGCCGGCCACGGGGATCAATGCCCGGCCTTGACCTTGGCGCCTTCGGCCAGAACATAGGTGCGCGAGCAATAGGGGCAGACCACCTGACGGTCGTGGCCCATGTTCAGGAACACCCGGGGATGGCCCAGGCCGGCATTGCCGCCGTCGCAGGCGACATGGGTGGACTCGACGACGATGGTTTCGAATTCGGCGGGCTTGGCAGCAGCGGCAGAGGACATGTGAGCTTCATCCATTGACCGTGGAAACGGCCGGATGATACCCATGTCGGGCCATGGATCAAACAAACATCGACACCGCCCTTCCCGACAACGCCATCGAGGCCCGCGACCTGACCAAGGTCTATACCGGCAGGGGCGGCCGCAAGGTGGCCTTGGACGGGGTGTCCCTGGACGTGCCGCGCGGTTCGTTCTTCGCGCTTTTGGGCCCCAACGGGGCGGGGAAAAGCACCTTCATCAACATTCTGGCCGGTCTGGTCAACAAGACTTCGGGATCGGCGGCGGTGTGGGGGCGCGACATCGACCGCGACCACCGGGGCGCCAAGGCGGCCATCGGCATCGTGCCCCAGGAACTGAACCTGGACCCGTTCTTCACGCCCCGTGAACTGCTGGACGTGCAGGCCGGCATGTACGGCGTGCCGAAAGCCCAGCGCCGGACCCAGGAAATCCTGGACGCCGTCGGTTTGGCCGACAAGGCGGAATCCTATGCCCGCACCCTGTCAGGCGGCATGCGCCGCCGCCTGCTGGTGGCCAAGGCCATGGTCCACAACCCGCCGGTCCTGGTGCTGGACGAACCCACCGCCGGCGTCGACATCGAATTGCGCCAGTCGCTGTGGGCTTATGTGAAAAAGCTGAACGCCCAGGGGGTGACGGTGGTGCTGACCACCCATTACCTGGAAGAAGCGGAAGAGCTGTGCGACCGCATCGCCATCATCAACCAGGGCAAGCTGGTGGCCTGCGATTCCAAGCAGGCGCTGCTGGCGCGGCTGGACTCCAAGGCGTTGCTGGTCAGCGTCGACGGCGGCCTGGACGCCATTCCGCCGCAACTGGCGCCGTGGAGCCCGGAAATCCGCGCCGACGGACGGCTGGCCCTGCGCTATGCCCCTTCGGCGGCGCCGGCCGGCAAGATCCTGGACGCCATCCGTGACGCGGGCCTGTCCATCCGCGACCTGTCCACCGAAGAAGCCGACCTGGAGGACATCTTCCTGCGGCTGACCTCGTCCAAGGGATAGCATGCGGCATGTGGCGGCCCTTCTGCTGGTTTTCGTCCTGTCGGGATGCGCCGCCATGACCTATCCCGCCGGTCCCGCCACCCAAAGCCCCCGGCTTGAAGACCAGCATGCGGTGATGGCCGACGGCGCCGTGCTGCCGCTACGGCGCTGGCTGCCCCTGGGCGACATCCGCGCCATCGTCATCGCCCTGCACGGCATGAACGATTATTCCAATTTCTTTGCCGAACCCGGGGTCTACCTGGCTCGGCATGGCGTCGCCAGTTACGCCTATGACCAGCGCGGCTTCGGTCAGGGGCCGCATCCCGGCCATTGGTCCAGTACCCAAACCATGGTCGAAGACGCCCGCGCCATCGTCGATCTGGTCTCGGCCCGCCATCCCGGCCCGCCGGTGTTCCTGTTCGGCGAAAGCATGGGCGGCGCGGTGGCCATGCTGGTGGCCGGGGATCCCCCGGCCGGGTTGGACGGGGTGATCCTGGCGGCGCCCGCCGTGTGGGGGCGATCGGCCATGCCGTGGTGGCAGCGGGTGTCGCTGTGGCTGGCTTATCAGTTGGCGCCGGGCTGGACGCCGTCGGGGCGGGGGCTGAACATCCGGCCGTCCGACAACATCGAGATGCTGCGCAAGCTGGGGGCCGATCCGCTGGTGATCAAGGAAACCCGCATCGACGCGGTCAAGGGGGTGGTGGACCTGATGGACACGGCGCAGGCTTCGCCCGCCACTATCCGCACCCCCACCTTGTTCCTGTACGGCGCCCATGACGAGGTGATTCCCGCCGATCCCAGCTGGCGGGCGGCCAAGGCTATCCCCAACCGCCGCGCCGTGCTTTACCCCGATGGCTGGCACATGCTGGTGCGTGACCTGCAGGCCAAGGTGGTGCTGGACGACATGGTCGCCTGGATGCTGGACGAAGACGCCAAGCTGCCGTCGGGCGGCGACGCGTTGGCCCCCCCGATGCCGAAAAAGGAGTGTTCATGTTCAAGGTGATGGTGGCGATGGCGGCGCTGCTGGTCAGCGGGCCGGCATTGGCGGGCGAGCGCGAGTTCGACCTGGGTTGGGCGCGGCCCGGCATGATGCAGGGGCAGTTCCGTTTCGGCGCCTGGCCGCCCGGCATGGCTATCCGCTGCAGCGACGACCCCGACCTGCCCAAGGATCTGGGCCAGTTGCTGTACATGCCCAAGCCGATGATGGATCTGGGCGCCACACGCTGCGCGCTGATGAAGGTGGACGACAAGGGGGTGTGGAAGCCGGCGCAACGCAAGATCGCCGGCATCCCGTTGGAAATGTCGGCGACCTTCGCCCCCGACATGCAGGGCACGCGGCGTTTGGTGCAGTTGTTCATGACCGGCCCGCGTGACGCCTATGCCGGTCTGGTCCGTCACTTCGTCGCCCGTTTCGGCCCGCCTAGGGACGAAAGCGAACGCATGGTCCATTGGCAGACCGCCAGTAACGAAGCCCTGGTCATGCATGAAGAAGGCGAGACGGTCTTGGGCATGCTGGTGGACACCAAGCTGCAGGACGCCATGAACCAAAGGCTGGAAGAGGGGCGTAAACGGAAGTAGCCCATGCGGATGGTGCATGCGCGAAGACAATGACGCGCTGCAATATATGTGACATCATCTTTGCATGAGAAAGAGTCTCGGCACCTTGGCGATGATGATGTGCTCTTGGTCCGCATGGGCCGGGGATGCGACCTTTGACCTTGGTTTCGCCCAGCCGGGCATGGCCCAGGCCCAGTTCCGGGAATTCGGCGGCGATGGCCGCCAGGTGATCTGTTCCGACGAAGCCGACCATCCCCGGGAAGTGGATTTCCGTGTCAGCAAGGGCGTCGCCCGTGTTGGCGCTATCCGTTGCGGCCTGTTCGCCACCGATTCCACCGGGCAGTTGCGGCCGCATCCGCACATGGTGGCGGGATGGCCGGCCGAGGTGTGGGCGATGTTCCTGCCCGATGCCGCCGGGACACCGCGTCTGGTCCACCTGAAGCTGAATCTGCCGGCAGGGGCCTTCGACGATCTGGCCAAGGCCTGGAACCAGTCCCTGGGCCTGCCCTCCTATCGCCGCGACAAGGTGGTGCATTGGAGCAATCCGCGCAGCGACGCCATGATCGTCGGCGACGGCGATTCCCAGGTCCATGCCTATGTCATGGACAACGACCTGCACGACAGCGCCAACCGCCGCCTGGGGCAGATGCCGGCGCGGCATTAAGCCCGGCGACAAGATCAATTACAGTTGGTATCGCGTCTCTCGCGGCTTAGGGCGCTCTGGATGTCGGGCGACATGTCCACGGCCTTGGCCACCTCGTGGGCATCGACCAGCATCAAGCAGCGTAGGTCCTTGGCCTGTTGCGGCGTCAGTCGTTCCTGGTTCAGGTCGAGGCGTTGCGACAAGCTCGCCGCTTGCACCAGGCCGATGACGCCAAAGGCCGGGGACGCCATGGACGGGTTCTTCTGGAACACCATGGTGCCGCCGCCGCTGACCTTGGGATCGGGGTCGAAGGCGGCGAAATTGCTGTTGGTCGCCGATCCGCCGTAAACGAAGGCCGGTTGGTAGCGGACATGGGTGATCCGGGTGGCTTTTTTGCGCAAGTTCGCGGGCAGCGCGTCGGCCATGTCGACGGCGCGGCGCATCAGCGCCATGAAGGCGTGGTTGTCGGCGGCGGGATAACCGTGAAGGGTGCGGCCTTTGTAGGTTTCGGTGGGGGCGTCGAACACCGAAGCCAAGGCGGCGTCGTTGACCGCTTCACGGGCGGCCGGCAGGATCGCCTCCAAACTCTCGGTCATGGTCCTTTCCGACAGGTTTTCGTTGACCATCAAGATGGTCATCCCCTTGTGGCGGATGACCGAGGCGTTGGCGCCGTCGCCGACGAAGATCACCGCCGGTAGGGTCAGCAGATACAGCATGGCCTGGGGGTTGCGGCTGGACGCGTCGATGACGAAATCCTTCCACCATTGCTGCAATTGTTGCGGTCCTTTCTTGACGTTGCCGGCATCGCCGTATTTGGTGGGCACGGTCGTGTCGTCGGAACAGGAACTGGTTATCTTGGGCTGCCAGCCTTCCTGGCGCCGCCGGACCTGCTCGAAGCCCGTCATGTCCAACTGGTTTTCCAGTTTCGAGGCATCGGGCCGAGCCTGCCTGATCTGCGACAATCCGGCCAGTTTTAGCCAGACCAGACCGGCGATCACGTCCTTGGCAGCCCCCTGGCCCTCGCTGACCATGCGGCCGACCAGCCATTGCGCCGGGGCGAAGCCATTTTCCGCCAAGGGTTCCAGCACGTCCTGGGCCTCATCGAAACGACCGGCCGTATAGGCTTCGTAGCCTTGTTTCCATGCCTTGGCCAAGCTGAGGCCGAAACACGGGGTGGCGGCGGCTGGGGCGCTGGTGGCGGCGAAAGTCAGCAGCATGGCGGAAAGGATCAGGCGTCGCATGGTCTACCCTTGGGCAAGTTGCGCGCCGATGATCGCCTAATAAGGGTGTATGCGCAATCAAAGGGGTTAAAAAAAACCCCTTCCTGCACGCAGGAAGGGGCAATCCGGCAACCAGGGACCCGGGGTGGGGTTCAGACCACGGGCGCCAGCCTGTCGGCGGGC
>Ga0207420_1001492_pt1 | contig 14024 bp, 8 predicted proteins | sample ThiBio_inoc_biof_FD_183941 | JGI IMG/M metagenome (GOLD analysis project Ga0207420, IMG submission 183941) | Wastewater bioreactor microbial communities from Cape Town, South Africa - Thiocy_inoc_biof (SPAdes) | ecosystem: Engineered > Bioremediation > Thiocyanate > Unclassified | place: South...
GCTTGATGTTGTCCACGAACAAGTCGAGATTGGCCTTGTCCAGTGCGTCGGGGGAGTAATACACGTCGGCCATGTTGGATGTGTCGATCTTGAGGACGCGAAAGCCGAGGTCGAGTGTCCTGGATTTATCACTTTCACTCAGTTCTTTGGCCACATTGCGTATCCGTCTCTGCCCCATTTCAAAGATCGATGCCATGCCAAGCTCAGGCTTTGGAAGCGGCTCGGAAATCTGCACACCAATGAAACGTCGATTGCCACCGTCCTCGGCGTTTTGCTTCAGTACGGCATGGGCCGTGGTGGCGCTTCCACTAAAGAAGTCCAAAACAACATCGTCGCTGCTTGGGCTCGTCGCCAGTTGTAGGACTCGCTGCAATAGTTCAACTGGCTTTACTGAGTTGAGAACATTTTCTGTCTCTTCGAATGAAACGTATTTCAGCAAAGTCTTCTTCGCGTCCTGCGTGTGGCCCACTTCACTGTAAAACCAAAGGGTTTGCGGTGTTCTACCTTGCTTGACTTCAGTCAGAAATCGCTTAAGGCGGGGCATATTGTCGCCATTAGCACCCCACCAAATTCGATTATCTGAATCCAGCTTTTTGAAGTTTTCTTCACTCACCCGCCAGTAACTTCCCTTCGGCGGCCCATCGATCACACGGCCGGAAGGGCACTTCACGGAATAGAGTCCCGCATCGTATCTGTTGCGTGCAGTGAGGTTATCGGATTGCCATACGCCACGAGGATCATTGTCAGGATTTTTATATCTAGCAATCATCTCATCGGTTTGTGGTAGAAGATTGGGTGTCCAACTCTCGCCATTCTTTGCATAAACCAAAACATAGTCGTGATCCTCCGAGAACCATCGTGCGCTGTTCTTGGGAGAGAATACTTTCTGCCAGATGATCTGTGCAACAAAGTTCTCCTCGCCGAACACTTCGCTACATGCCTTGCGCAGATTATCGACTTCATTGTCGTCAATTGAGATGAAGACGACACCGTCGTCTTTGAGCAAGTTCCTTGCAAGCCGAAGGCGCGCATAGATCATGCTCAACCAGTCCGAATGGAAGCGGCCATTGGCCTCCGTATTGGCGACCAAACGACCACCTTGCTCATCGACCTGGTTGGATTCAATCAGATAGCTTTCGGAGTCCTCGCTGAAGTCATCGTCGTAGATGAAGTCTCGGCCCGTATTGTATGGCGGGTCGATATAAATCAGCTTCACCTTGCCCAGATACGTTTCCTGCAGCAGCTTCAACGCATCCAGGTTGTCGCCCTCGATGAACAGGTTCTTCGTGGTATCGAAGTCCACGCTTTCCTCGCGCACCGGGCGAAGTGTCTTGGCAATCGGCGCATTGGCCGTCAGCAGCGCCTCGCGCTTGCCCGGCCAGTTCAGGTGATACCGCTCCTGCGGCCCTTCCACGATAACGTCGGACAGCTCCTGCCGAAGCTGGTCGAAATCCACCGCCAGTTTCACACTGCCGTCTTCGCCCTTGGCTTCCGTCATGCAGCCGGGGAACATCTCGCGAATACGGGCGATGTTGTCTTCGGTCAGGTTGGGCGAGTGCATTTTCAATTTATTCATGGGCAATTTCCTAAAATATTTGCAGATTCAGCAGTATCAAAAAACTGCCCTACTAAAACGGAATATCGTCATCTTCAGCTGCGGTATCAGCATCTTCCGCTTCAACCAACGGAGTCTGATTGGCTTCACCTGCACCGGTTTGTTGCCAATCAGTCGCGATCTCCTGCCAGTCCACACTGCGTTCAATTTTCTGGCCGTGCTCACTTCCCTCCAGCCCTTCACCAGACCACACTGCCCAGAAGTCGGGATCATCTGATTTGGGGCGTTGATCCTTGGGCAAGCTATTCATCTGCACCAGGACGGGAAGCTCAGATGCCCATCCCAAAAGAATGGCGTTGCGAGAGGGTAACGACGGCAAGTCGCGCAGCAGGCCACGCAGGTTGTCCGGCACCAGCTTGTGAACCAGTTCCTGATCACGGTCGTTGCTGATGCGATGTAGTAGATAGCTATTGCACTGGGACAAGACGGTGGGCGACAGCTCGCTGGGGCGTTGCGAAGACAACACCAGACCCAAGCCGAACTTACGGCCCTCTCTGGCAATTTTCTCGAACACCTGGCAGCAGATGGCTGCGGAGTTCTGGTTCTCCGCATCATCGTGATAGCGCTTAATGAAGGTGTGCGCTTCTTCCATGACCAAGACGGTAGGCAAGATCTTACCCGCATTGAGCTTACGGTAGCGTTGCAACGATTCCAGCGTCATACGGGCGATAACGGCAGTAATGATATGAACCACTTCCGCGGGAACCAGCGAAAGGTCAATCACCGTCACGGAACCGTTTGAAGCTTGGTTGTTACCAAGATAGTCACTCAACCAGTTGTCAAGATTTATGCCGTCCGTGTTAGAGATGATTGAGCGCATCCGGGTGTCGGACAAGAGTGTGCGAATGCGGGATACCAAAAAATCAACAAACTGACTGGCGTTTTCTTGTTCCGCCAAAATTTCTAGGTGGTCTGGGAGCTGAGAACCATCAAAGGCTATTGGCACGTCCTCATCTGGCCCATCGTGAAGCAGAATGCCTCCGACAGTTTCAACTGAGGATTCCAGTGCTGTGATGATTCCCTGAACGTGAGCTTCATTAAAAGCACGATAATATTCAATCGTCTCGCCATTTTTAACAAAGCTGTGGTGTGCGGCTCCTAAAGCAGTATTGATTGCCTCTAAGGCTTCATCTAGCTTGTTATCTCCATGTATGGCTATCTTCCCTTGTAAATCTGTGGCAATTGCCTTCAGGCGGAAGCCAAACTTCGATTCATCGGTCTGGATATCACCTGAACGCAGATCCCGGCGTGTTGAAATTAATCGAGATGAAAGATAACGGCGTAGTGCGAGCTTCTCTTCTTCCGGCGAGGTAGTCGAAATGGCCCTTCCTGCTTTGACATCTCGCAGCGCACGCCGAAGCAGCGGGCGTTGCATCTTTGCACTGGCTTGAGTAAATGCACTCCATTCGGCGCTGTTCCAGAACCATAAGGGCACCTGGAGTTGCTCAATATCTTCAGAGTTTTCAGGTGGATCGACCGCAAACACCCGTACCTTTCCCATGCCTTTGAAGGTATTCGCGTATTCGCCATTGGGGTCAAGCACAATGAAACGGGCATTTGGGTCGGCTCCGTTGCGTGCCTTTCTGGCCGCATCCATCGACCAGCGAACCAAGCCAGCAACCGAACACGATTTGCCGCTGCCCGTATTGCCCAGGACAGCTAAATGACGACCGAAGAGACGATCAGGGTCGATCTTCACCTCTGCATTGGCCGCCAAAGGACTGACGCCGATTTTGACGCGGCGATTCTCTCCCGACTCGACGATGGCGCGCAGCTGATCTTGCGTTGGCAGTAGCACCTGGTCACCCACCGAGGGGTAAGCCTGTACGCCGCGCTTAAACTCGTAGTGATCCTTGTCGCTGTCGCCGCCTGTGTAAGACAGAATCCCCAGCGGGTTCAGGCTCATCTTGCGCAGTGGATACGGCAGATCCACCAGACCAAAGTCCTGCATTCCCTTACGCTTGGGGTATTGCGAACGCTCGACCGTGATCCATTCCACCTGTGCGACCAAGTAACCTTGCTCACCAGGTGCGAGCACATAACCATTGATGCGGGGGAATGGGCGCGGCGTGCCAGTATTGAGGGAAACACTGCCTGGCGCTTCTATGTCCAGCAAGACCTTGATCTCATCGGGCGAGACGAAATCAATCGTACCTATGCGCAGAGCGTCAGCATGCGCCAGTGGAGACAGGCTCATAGCTGGTCGCTCCAATCTTCAGCGGCTTGTCCCTGGGGCTTGGGAGCACTTTGCTGAGTGGCAAAGCGCTGCTTGAGAAGTTCGCTCATGCGGAACGTCGTCTTGTCAATCGCAGCCTTGGGCAGGAAGTTTGCCGTTAATGTCGTCAAGTCAGCCAGTGCTGGACCAATCAGTAAACTAATTTGCGATGGTCGGCCGATCTCTTCATAGGTTTTCATGATGCGGTCAAGCGGATCATCGCGCGAAATCACAACCAAGTGCGTAGACGGGATGGTGAGCATGTCACGGATCACCCGGTTGATATGCTCGTCACCAAAGCTATAGCCGTATGTAACTAGGGTGCTATTCGGTCGGCACACTGCGGCTGCCAAGTCTCGGAACAACTCCACATAGGGATAGTCTGCAGTTTCCCTGTCCTTGGCGGCGTTGGGGTAGATCATCAGCCTGTGGGCCGTTGCCCCGCCCAAGCCCGGAGCCTGCAAATACGGCTCAACTGTGTCGGCTCCAAAAGGCAGGCCGATTCGGCGAATATCCTTGCCGGTCTGCACCCAATCCACAGAACCATGCAGCTTGGTGTCAGCGACCGGCATATACCGGCCACCCCGGAGTCGGCATAAACCGGCCAGAGCCCGACCGGCGGCGCGCAGTCGGAGTCGGCATATACCGGCCAGCGCGTAGTCGGCATATATCGGCCAGGCCGTAGCCGGCGTAATCCGGCCACGGCGCAGCCGGCATATACCGGCCAGCGGCGCCGTCGCGAGCGTCTCGAGATCTCTGACCCGATCGCTACCCTGCGAGCTTTTTGCTCGAGGGGGTCGCGGTGGGTCGCAGGAGGATCGAGATGTTCCAGTACCGTCAGGTTCTCGTGCGCTTGCGCGCCGGGGACACCACGCGCGAGATCGCCCGCTCCGGTCTCATGGGGCGCGACAAGGCCGGCGAGCTGCGCACCCTGGCCCTGAGCCGCGGCTGGCTCGACGCCGGCGCCGAGCTGCCGGACGATCAGGCGATCGCCGCCGCGCTCAAGCCCGCCCGACGCGCCTCGTCCACCGTCTCGGCCGTCGAGCCCTTTCGCGAGGTCGTGCTGCGCTGGGTCCAGGCCGGCGTGCAGAGCCGGGCCATCCACGCCGCGCTGCGCCGCGAGCACGGCTTTTCCGGCAGCTACTCGGCTGTGGTGCGGATGGCGCGCTCGCTGCGCGCCGCACAGCCACCCGAGGTCACGGTGCGGCTGAGCTTCGCGCCGGCCGAGGCCGCGCAGGTCGACTTCGGCGCCGGACCGGTGCTCATGCACCCGGACGGCAAGCCGCGGCGCACCTGGGCGTTCGTCATGACGCTGTGCCACAGCCGCCATCAGTACGTCGAGTTCGTCTGGGACCAGAGCTCGGCCACCTGGCTGGGCTGCCACCGCCGCGCCTTCGAATGGTTCGACGGCGTGCCCGAGCGCGTCATCGTCGACAACGCCAAGTGCGCCATCGTCAAGGCCTGCCGGCACGATCCGCTCGTGCAGCGCGCCTACGCCGAGTGTGCAGAGGGCTACGGGTTCCGTATCGAGGCCTGCCCGCCGCATGACCCGCAGAAGAAGGGCATCGTCGAGTCCGGCGTCAAGTACCTCAAGGGCAACTTCCTGCCCACGCGCAGCTTCCGCGATCTCGCTGACCTGAACCGCCAGGCGCGCGACTGGGTCCTGCTCGAAGCCGGCGAGCGCATCCACGGCACCACGCGCGAGAAGCCGCTGACGCTCTTCGCGCTCGAGCGCCCGCTGATGCGCCGGCTGCCGCCCGTGGCGCCGGACCTGGGCACCTGGCACAGCGTGGTCGTGCACCGCGACTGCCACGTCCAGTTCGCCCGCGCCTACTACTCGGCCCCGTTCGCCCTGGCCGGCAAGACCCTGTGGCTGCGCGCCACCGACGCCGCCGTCGCCCTGTACCAGGACTACCGCCACCTCTACACGCACCTGCGCGCACGGCGCCCCGGCGAGCGCATGACCAATGCCGACCACCTGCCGCCGGACGCCCGTGCCTTCTACCGCCACGACCGGCGCTGGTGCCATGAGCGGGCGCTGGCCATCGGCCCGCACTGTGCCCAACTGATCGACCACCTGCTCTCGGATCGCATCGCCGAGCGGCTTCGCGCCGCCCAGTCCGTGATCGCGCTGGCCCAGCGCTACGGCGCCCAGCGCGTGGAAGCCGCATGCCAGCGCGCCATCGCGCACGACAGCCCGTACTACGTCACCGTCAAGACGATGCTGGCCACTGGCGCCGATCTCGCGCCGATCGCCTCGGTCGAGACGCCCGGAGGCTACCAGCGCACCCGGTTCACCCGCAGCGCCGCCGATCTGTTCTCCAACGCCCCCGCCACCCCCACCCTTCAGTAACAGGAGCCATCGTCCATGACCACCTTCAACCCCATGCCCGAACTCGCCCCGCAGCTCAAGCAGCTTCGCCTGTCCGGCATCCTCGATTCCCTCGAGTCGCGAAACCGCCAGGCCATCGAGGGCAAGCTCGCCTACACCGAGTTCCTTGCCATGCTCATCGGCGACGAAGTCGCACGGCGCGAGAACAAGAAGTTCGACATGCGCCTGCGCCGCGCGCAGTTCCGCACCACCAAGACCCTGGAGCAGTTCGACTTCGAGCGCGTGCCCACCCTGAACCGCGCGCTGCTCCAGGACCTGGCCGCCGGCCGCTACATCCACGAGAACGCGCCCGTGCTCATCGTGGGGCCCAGCGGGGTCGGCAAGAGCCACCTGGCCCAGGCGCTGGGCCACTGCGCGGTGCGCCAGGGCGTGGACGTCACCTTCACCACCTGCACCGCGCTCACCCAGTCGCTCAACGCCGCACGCGCCACCGGCATCTACGATCGAAAGATCGGCGCGCTCGCGCGCGTCGGGCTGCTGATCATCGACGACTTCGGCCTCAAGCCGCTGCGCGCACCCGCCGACGAGGATCTCCATGACCTGATCGCCGAGCGCTACGAGCGCGCTCCCACCCTCGTTACCAGCAACCTCGACTTCGAGGAATGGGACCAGGCCTTCGCCACCAACCGCCTGCTGGCCAGCGCCACGATCGACCGGCTGCGCCATAACGCCTACTGCCTCGAACTCGACGGCCGCTCGTACCGCGACCCGAAGGTCGCTCCGGCACCGAAAAAGGCCGCCGATCGCGCCCCGAAAACTGCGGCAAAATGACCCACTGAACCAACCCTCTCGGGACGCTTCACGGCAACCGCCACACTGGCCGGTATATGCCGACTCCCACTGGCCGATTTATGCCGGCTGCTGACACTTGGTGAAGCGAGCGACACCCTCCAGATACCGGGGTTCGCCACGGATACCCGGTGGGTTGTAGTGCATATCCAGATCAAGCCTAGAGGAACGGAAAATGGGCATTAGGTTGCCAAGAAAGCGATCCAGAAGATGCACGCCAGCCAGTTCCGCTCCAGCTTCAATCAGCCTGTCGTAATTGGTCGTAAAAATGCTCAAGCGGTCGCGTGTTCCAATCCGACTTGCGAAGCTCATCAGAAACGTGACCAGTGTGTTGAAGGCTTGTTCACGTTGGTCGTCCGGAGCGACGGCAATCCCGGCTTCGCTCTTCAGAATGGACTCGGCGAACGTCTGCATTCCCGCTTCGAGTTCCCCGCGTAAGGTGGCTGCCTGGGCATCTTGAAGTATCTCCATACCACGCAACAGCTCATTTGCCACCCGCAGTTGATCCTCAACGTTGCCCTTTTTCCTTCCAGCCTGGCTTGCAGACGCTTCGGCTGCTGTGTTGATATTGTCTTGCTGAGTGGTAAGTGGAAGCGCTCCCATACCGGCTGCACCTTTCCCGGCAGCCAAGTAATGCACTGCATGAGTGAGGCCCGACCCTGCCAACAGAGACAGGTGCTCAGACTGAAAGAGTGATGTCAGCCACGGCTCGATGTGTTCCCGCAGTTCCTTCTGGCTGAACCCTTCCGAACTAACCCAAGATGCTTCACTGCCCTCCTGGAGTTTGAATTTCTTGTTCTCCGATTCGGCAAAGTACAGCGGTTTATCGTCATTTCTGACCTTGACGATGTTGGGGTAAAGCTCTTCTAAGCTTGTCTGTTTGCTAGTGTTCGGCATGACTTCAGGCTCCTCATTTTTTATCGGATCAATGCTGCATGGTCGTTCTTCAACTGCCGCAATTGAGCATTGATCTCCACCTTGCGATTGAACTGCTTTTCCTTGGCCAGCCGCGCCGTGATCCTGTCCAGCTCACGCTGCTTGGCTTGTGCTTGTTCGACGCGCGCCACCAGCTCGGCCAGTGTTTCCAGTGGCCGCGCCGACAGAGGGATCAAGCGGTGCAACAGTTGCTCGTACAGCCCGCCCAGATGCAGAGCTACGGGCATCGCGGTGCGTTCGCCATCCATTGGCAGCCAGTCCGATGCAAAGTAGCTGGAGAGCCCCCAACGGCTGGCGTCGCCTTCGTTCGGACGCTTGTAGGCGGCAGTCACCTGCGTTCGGCCATCGAAAGTCAGCTCGAACACGATAGGAAACGGGATAGCCCCGTCGATACAGCGCAGCACATCGGCGTGCAGTTCCGGCGTTTTGAGCTGGATGCTGAAGATCTGGATTTCGGGTACGCCGGGGCGCGCCGGCAGATGCAGCGTCTCCGGTGCCAGCTTGTACTGCCAGACGATCTGTTCCACCTGTTTGACGAACAGGTCTTTGAGTCGGGTGTTGGCTCCGCTGTATTCGTAGATCTTGTTCTTGGGCAGAACACGCCCGAAGGCGGCCTGCTTGGGGTAGGCGATCAGCGCGCTCATCCGGCCTCCTGAATCACGAGGAAGCTGATGAGTTCAAAGTCGTCCAGCCCAGAGATGGTGCCCGTTAGCGCCGTGGTCTTGCCGCCGGTGAACAGGCTGTCCAGATCCTTTTCTTCCTTCACCTCGATCATCGAACGGATGGCTTTGCCCAGCAGGTAGGAGTAGGGCTGCATCCTGCGGCCATCCGACGTTTCCTGATTGAAGCGCTGGCAAGCCTCAATCATGGGCTTGTCCCGCCCTTTGCAGCATGTGCGCGCCAGATCGAGCAGGCGCTTGACCTCGGTGTGGTCGTGGATCACCTCGCCCTCGCGGTTGATGTAGACGAGGTAGTAGGGGTGCAGGCGATTGTGCTGGTTGAGGTTGACGCCTGAATTGCGGTTGCGTAGCGTGAAGATCACCCCAGGATGCAGCCCCATCTCAGGCCGGGTGGGTACGACGGCGTGCATCCCGTTGGGCACATTGCTCAATTCGCCGTGGGCCTTGACGTAGTTGAGCAAGTCCATGCGGAAGTCGTTCAGGCCCAGATCGGTGATGGAGACACCGGTCTTCAAATCCTCCAGCTCGATGACTTCTTCCTGCAAGCGGCGCAGTTGCTCCTTGCGGTATGACACGTCGTTGGCTTGCGCGGACAGCACGTTGTCGTCGCCGGTGGCGGTAACGTCGGCGATCATCATCCGACTCTCGACGCGCTCCTTGAGGTTGATGTACTCGTCGAGCGAGATGTCGGGCCAGTAGTTGACAAGCTGGATGCTGGTATTGGGCGAGCCGATACGATCCACTCGACCAAAGCGCTGGATGATGCGCACCGGGTTCCAGTGGATGTCGTAGTTGATCAGGTAGTCGCAGTCCTGCAGGTTCTGGCCTTCGGAGATGCAGTCGGTGCCGATCAGCAGATCGACTTCGTGCGGCTCGTCCGGCAGCACTACAGCCTTCTCTTTCGAGCGAGGGGAGAACAGGGTAAGCAGTTCCTGGAAGTCGTAGCTGCGCTTGTGTGCGCCGCTTTTGATGGTGGACTGCGGCGCGCTCTTGCCGGTGACTTTGGCGGCGTGGATGGCGTGCCTGGCCAGCAGCTCCGGCGCAAGATTGGCGTACAGGTAATCGGCGGTGTCGGCAAAGGCGGTGAAGATCAGCACCTTCCTGTTGCCGGGGTTGATGGGCGCTTCGATCTTGCCAAGCAGTTGCACCTTGAGGTGCTGCAACTTGGCGTCGTCCTGCGGGGTAATCTTGTTCATCGAGGCCAGCAGGGCGTCGATAACCTGCAAGTCAACCTTGAGTTCGTGCTCCCAGAGGCTGATCTTGATCTTGCCGCCGATCTCGCCGCCCTCGTCACTGGGTATTGGCAGGTCGTCGTCCTCGGCATCCAGCCCCTCCAGCACTTCCGTAAGGTCACCCACTGTCGCCGCGTCACCGGATTGGTTGAACACGGCAATTTTGGCCAGCGTAGCTTCGTGGTTGGCGCGCAGCGATTGCAGGGTGAGTCGGAATGACTGTACCGAGCTTTCGAGGCGCTTGAGCAGGTTGACCGTCATCAGGGCCTGCAGGCTCTTTTCGCGGTCAGCCTGACGCAGCGTGCCCTTGCCGCCAACCTTGGTGTCGTAGATATCCTCGTACTTTTTCAGACGACTGGGCAGGATGTAGCTAATGGGCGCATACACAGCCAGCCTGAGCAGGGAGAGCTGCTCGAAGATTTCGTTGAAACCCAGCACGTCTGATCGCTCGGTCAGGCGGCAGTGGAACGACAACGGCTTGCGGCGCTCGGGAAACTGGCCAATGTCCTTGGTGTCGTAGAAGGTCTGGATGTGCTTGCGCGAGCGTGCAATGGTGACGCTGTCGAGCAGCTCGAAAAAGTCAAAATCCAGCGAATCAAGGATTGCTCGCGCGGTGCGTTCTTCCGGTGGCAGCTTTGACCATGTGTTGAAGACTGCCTGGGCGTTGCGAAAAACTTCTTCCACCGACTTGCTGGTGCGTAGTTTCTTGCTGAGGCTTTCCGAGTCGCCTTCGTAGGCCAGCGCAAGCTGGTTGCGCAGGTCGTTGAAGCGGTTGTTGACCGGCGTGGCCGACAGCATCAGCACCTTGGTCTTCACCCCTTCCTGAATGACCTTGCGCATCAGCTTCTGGTAGCGCGTTTCCTTGTCTTTGTAGGCGTCGTTGTTACGGAAGTTGTGCGACTCGTCGATGACGACCAGATCGTAGTTGCCCCAGTTGATGCGGTTGAGCGGTGTGCCGAAGGATTCGCCGCTAGTGCGCGAAAGATCCGTATGGCACAGCACGTCGTAGCTGAACCGGTCGCGGGCGAAGATGTTGGTCTTGAGGTTGCGGTTGTAGTTGAGCCAGTTGTCGGCCAGCTTCTTGGGGCAAAGTACCAACACGGATTTGTTCCGCAACTCGTAGTACTTGACCACGGCCAGCGCAGTGAAGGTCTTGCCGAGGCCGACGCTGTCGGCCAGGATGCAACCGCTGTAGGTTTCCAGCTTGTTGATGATGCCGGTAGCCGCATCCTTCTGGTAGTTGAAGAGCTTGTTCCAGATCAGCGTGTCCTGGTAGCCCGTGCGATCGTTGGGCAACACGTCTTCGTCGATGTCGTCGAGGAACTCGTTGAAGATGTTGTAGAGCATCAGGAAGTAGATGCTCTCGGGCGAGTTCTCCTGATAGACCGAGGCGATGTGCTCGCAGATCTGCGCAGTCACGTCCTCCAGTTTTTCGGAGTCGTTCCAGATCTGGTCGAACAGACTGAGGTAGGTGGCAGAAAAGGGGGCCTCGTCCATCTTGTTGACGAGGTTGGACACCGCATTGCCTTGCTGGTAGCCGAGATCGACAGCGGTGAAGCCGTGCAGAGGCATGTACGCCGTGTCGGTGCCGCCAGCCTGCACGCAGGCGAATTGCTGCATAGGCGCTTTGGTGCGGTTGCTGCGGAACGTGGCCTTGCGCCGTATCCAGTCGGCACATTCCTTGGCCACAGCCCGCTGGGTGAGCTTGTTGCGAAGCTGAATCTCGAACTCGCTGCCGTAGAGGCTGCGCTCGCGGTCGAGCTTGGGTATGTGGAACTCCTTGCGTTCCTTGCGAATTTTGTCGGTGACCTCGTTGGCCACAAAGGTAGGCGAGGTGAAGATGAAGTTCAGCTCGTCAATCTTTTCCAGCTCGGCCTTCAGCGCCTCGAAGGCGTACATCGAAAAGCACGAGGCTGCGATCTTCAGGCGCGCACCGGGCCTGAGGGTCTGCTTGAGATCGTCGCCCAGCAAGCGGCTGATGTTGTCGATCAGTTCCATCGTTTTCCCCTTACGCTCGCTTGATCCATTTCGCGCCTCGCCCCTTGCCCGTTGATTCGATCAACCCCTCTGATTTCATCGCCCGCAGCACTAGCCGCACCATGTCCCTGCTTACGCCCGGGCAGGCTTCTTCGATTTCGGAAATCGAAAACGGCAGAGTGCGTCCCAGAACTTCCGCACGCACCCGGTCGCCTTTGCTGCCACGGCCACGTTCGATGGTGCCGACACGTTCCTCGAACTCACGGTAGGCCCGTAGCAAGGCACCCCAGAAATAGTCGAGCCATGGCTTTACGTCGTGCTGCCCCTGGTGCCAGCCCTGCGAGCTGGCTTCCAGCGTCTCGTAATAGCCTTCCTTGGTATCTTCGAAGATGCGTTCCAAGCTGATGTAGCGACCCACGGCATAGTCGAAGTGGTAGAGCAGCAGCAGGGTCAACAAGCGGGACATGCGGCCGTTACCATCTGGGAACGGGTGAATGCACAGGAAGTCGAGCATCGCCAGTGGTGCCAACACCAGCGGGTCGGCCAGGTGCTGATCCAGCGCGGTGGCGTAGCGCCCGGTCAGATCGCCCATGGCCATCGGCGTGAGGTGCGCGGCGACTGGCTGGAAACGCAGACGCGAAGTGCCATCCGGGTGACGTTCGATGATGTCGTTATTGGTAGCCTTCCAGCGCCCGCCTGCCTGCGGCATATAGCGGTACAGCAGGGTGTGCAATTGCAGCACTACGCCCTCGCTGAAGGACATGTGCGCGGCCGATTCGTGGATCAGCGCCAGGGCGTCACGGTAGCCGGCGATCTCCTGTTCGGAACGGCTCTTTGGCGTTGCGTTGCGGATGACCAGGGACTTCAGCCGCGAGGGTGCTACGACAACACCTTCCAGCCGGTTAGACGACTCAGTGGACTCCACCACCGCGATCTGGCGCAGGCCCTTTAGGGCTTCGGGCGACTGTGCGGCGTAGAGTTGCTGCTTACCCTGGTACTCGCCCAGTGTGCGCAACGTGGCGGCCTGGGTGCCGTCGAAGCGAAGCGCGGCGAGGTACTCGGGTGTGAGCGAGTGCATGGAAATGTAAGTCCAGGTTGTCTAAATGGGGTAATCATAGCCTTTAAATGGGGCATTGTCTCTAGAAATACCTCATTAAAGGTGTTTGATTACCCCATTTCATGAACGTAGGCCCGGTCGCGAGGGGTCGGCATGACCGACCAGGAAGGAAACGCATAAAAGGGTAATAATTTCACAATTACCCTATTTCCCCCATTGTTTACCCCATTTCCAGGCCCAACTCAGGGCGAAGGCAAACGGCAAGGGAACGGCCCTCAAGGGACAACGGCCCTATCCAGAAAAGGAAAAGGCCGTTCTGCCCACTCGCTGCTGCGATACCCGGCCAAACCGTCTCTATGATGTGCCGCTGCCCTCCGCAGCACTCAGATAGTCCGCCCAGTCCTGCAACAGCGTCCTTCTCTGATCCAGCAGCAGCGCCTTGTTGTACGTCGCCCGCACCTTGTTGCTTTCCACGTGTGCAAGTTGCCGTTCAATTGCATCAGGCCGATATCCGTTCTCATTGGCCCAGGTCGAAAAGGTCGTCCGCCAGCAATGCGGTGTCGTGCCCCGGCCCAGGTTCATGTCGCGCATCGCGTAGGTAAGCCGATTTGGCGTGGTGAATCCCTTGCCGCTCCGGTGTGGGAATAGATAGCGCCCACCACTTGTGATGCGCTGCAAGTCTTTCAGTACCGCTATGGCCTGCGTGGACAATGGGCTGACATGGTCACGCCGCGCTTTCATCTTCGCCGCAGGCCGACGCCACAGCGCATCCTCAAAGTCGAACTCGTCCCACTCGGCATCCGCCGCTTCCCCTGGACGGCAGGCGGTCAGCGCAATCAGCCGCAGACACAAAGAGGTTTCCGGATAGCCCCTGTAGCCGCGCAACTCCTGATAGAACTTCTGGATTTGCTCTCGCGTCATCGCCGCCTTGCTCTCGCTGAACGGCACGCGCAGCAGCCCGCGCAGGCTGGGAATTGGATTTGCCTCGACCAGCCCCCGCACGACCGCGAACTCGAAGATGGCCGACAGATCGCCTTTGACGTGAATCGCCGCCCAGGCTCCGTGGGACTTGCATTCCTCCAGCAGCGGACGAATCTGCTTGACGCCAATGTCGCTCATCGGCATCCCGTC
>Ga0207420_1001501_pt1 | contig 13931 bp, 10 predicted proteins | sample ThiBio_inoc_biof_FD_183941 | JGI IMG/M metagenome (GOLD analysis project Ga0207420, IMG submission 183941) | Wastewater bioreactor microbial communities from Cape Town, South Africa - Thiocy_inoc_biof (SPAdes) | ecosystem: Engineered > Bioremediation > Thiocyanate > Unclassified | place: South...
TGTTTACGCCACCTTCTACTTCGCCTACACCTTGTACACCATTAAAAGATGCATTGGTAGGCGCATTACCCAAAATTACGATCCCGGCCCAATCGCCTCTTTGCGGATTGGTAGATTCTGAAGTAAATACAATGGGTTTGTCTGCGGTTCCTTCTGCTTTAATCTGGCAACTGCGGGTGATGATTAAACCACCATTGCGGCCGTTTTCTCCTACGATCTTTGTACCCGGCTCAATGGTTAAAATAGCGCCATTGGTTACATATACCAAACCCCGTAATTTATACGTGTACTCTGCTTTCAGGGTACGGTTGGCCGAGATACGCCCCTCTAAAATAATGTTCTCTGATGTGGGTGGCGGATTGGTAGAACCGCCTCCGTTTGAATCGCCATCTACTTCTATTTTACGGCAGCTCAATGCTGTGCATGCTATTAAAACACCGTAAATAATTAGCTTTTTCATTTTGTTGTTATTTTTTTTGTTATGATGATTTTATAAATTATAGCTGAACGAAATGCTGATATTGCTGCCATATTTTCTGCGGATGGCAAATACATCTTTATCCTTATCATATTTTTTGTTATGATTTAGATCGTTGTAAAAGATGGCTGTTTTATTAAGGATATCGGCTATGCCAAGTTTGATGGCGCCTTTTTTATCCAATATTTTTTTACCTACCTGAAAATCCAGGAGTGGACGTGGGTTTTCCCAAATAGCGGGCTGATCGGTACCGCCTACAAATGCGATGCGTCGGCCAATTTGGTTGAACAATAAAGTAGCGTTGTAGCCTTTTACTTCTTCATCGTATTGCAGGCCCAGGTTAATGAGGTATGGACTTTGGCCCTGCATGGGACGATTTAAATTAGTGGTTTTAGAAGTAACCCGGTTGTAGATATAAGAAATATTACCCTGTAAAATAAAGTTTTTGAAAGCAGGCGTAAAGTCCAGCTTTTTACGGAATTCAAGCTCAGCGCCAAAGCTATTGGCTTCATCGGCGTTAATAAAATTATACGTGCTTGAACCGCCTACGCCCGGGTTAAAATAAGCTTCGATGGGCAGTTTGAAATATTTATAAAATACGGCAAAAGTGATGAGCTCAGCAGCACCGGGATAGAGTTCGTAACGCAGATCGAAATTAGAAACCTTGGTGCGTTGCAAATTAGTATTACCAGCTACCGTAGCACCCAGGTCGAAATCATAAAACTGAAATGTACTCAACTCTCTAAATTCCGGACGGATCACCGTTTGCGAAGCAGAAGCTCGCAGATTGGTATTATCTTTTAATTTATAGGTAAGGTTTATACCGGGTAGATAATCGATCAGTTTGCTATGCACATGGCGTGGATCTTTAGCCTTCATGCTACCTACTACCTGATCAAAATGCTCTACCCTTACACCCCATACGGCACGCAACTTATCGCTAAACTGATTGTCTAGTTGTAAGAATCCTGCGTTTAAAATGCTGTTGGCAATATAGCGATAGCTATCTCCTGAAAGTTCGCTGAAAGCAAAATGATTATCGGAACCATTGCCAAAATTCTCAGGATTAAATACCTGGCTTAAAGGCAGGCGGCGCAGCTCTTTATTGTCGATCGGTAAATAAATAGCAAATGGCCTTGAGTTGAACAAACGATCTTTCACCTGGAAGAAATAACCCCCTTTGATAATTTGTGTGCGTTTTTTCCAGCTAAAGTTTTTTGCCAGGTCGGCGCCGGCGGTGTAAACATAATCGTTCAGGAAACCATAATACCGACTACCCGATTTTTGCGATGCATTAGAAGCACCTACCAGTAAGGCATAGGGAGAAGATGGATTGGTTGGATCTTCCTGATTGTACTGTACCCGGCGCTGATCGGGGATGTATTGATCTAAAATATTGAAACTTCCAAACCAATGCAGTTTTAAATTGGCAGCAGCTATTTGGTGCACCCCTGAAAGTTGCGAATTAAAAAATGTATTGGCTTTAAATGCCAGTTCAGACGCCCGGATATTATCACCAATATCAGAATTAGATTCATAATCTTTACCGGTACGCAGCGTTACATAATTACTGGTATTTACATTTAATATATTGCGGAAAGAGATTTTATTTCTATTACCCAATTGCAGCGTAATATTCCCTAAAGCAGCAGCCAATACTTCTTTATTGTATTTGCTGTTTTCATAATCAAAACTCAGGCTGACCATATCATTTTGAATCATGTTTACCTGGTTCTGATAAATCACTCTTTTATTACTGCGGTTGTAGCTGAGGGCAAAGATGCCAGCCAGCTTACTATCTTTTATTTTTTTATTGAATCCGCCATTTACCAAAAATGTTTGGTTAAGAGCCAGTAGGCTCGATCCCTCTTTTTTTGAATCCCAGATATTTTCAAATTCTTTACCCCACTGAGTTTTTTCTTCCCGGCTCAATTGCGCAAATGTTTTTTTAGATGGGAACCCATTGGGTAATGCTCTTGCCCCATTATCGTACCCCAGCCAATCAGTATTACTTCCCATGTAACCAAAAAATTCTTTTCCAACGGTTTGGGTATTAAAGCCCGTTCCTATTTGCACGGTAAAGAAATTTTTTGCCGGTACATCTTTTGTGTTCACCTGTATCAGGCCTCCTGCCCATTCTCCCGGAAGTTCAGTTATAAAAGATTTATTGATGATAATATTATCAATCATAGCCGATGGAATAATATCAAAACTGAAAGTTTTGCGATCGGGTTCTGTACTGTTTAACAATACACCATTTATCATGGCTTGGTTATACCGATCAGCCAGGCCACGCACTACCAGGTATTTTCCTTCCTGGATGCTGGCGCCGGACACTCTTTTTAAAACTTCACCTGTATTTTTATCAGGGCTACGGCGGATAGCCTCCGCACTGATCACCTGTGCCACCACGGGTGCATTGCGCTGGTAAGCAATTAATGCTGCTACTGTTTCCGGGCGACTACCTGAAGTGCGAACTACAACGACATCCTCGGTTTTTGACGATTCGTTCAGTAAGACATCTATATTAAGAACCTGGTTTTTTTCTACGGTGAGGTCGGTAATTTCTTTAGGTGCAAAATTTATATGAGTAAGTTTGATGCGATGTGGTTTACCCGCTTCTACGGTTAGAGAAAAATATCCGTCAGCATCGCTGGTTGTACCTTTTGCCTGCCCATCAATGGTAATTGAAACTCCATATACAACAGCTCCGTTTGTATTGTTAGTAATCTTACCCTCAATGGTTCCGGTTTGAGAAAAACAATTTAAATTTGTGCTTAATAAAGCAATTAAAAAAATTAAAATGCGCATAACTCTTTTATTTGCGCAAAGGTATTTCTACCATATTACCAGGATGTAAACTAAAGTTTACATAAATGTTACCCTACTGTTACGGAAATGTTATTTACCTAAAATTTAAATTGCAGGCGTGTGGTTAGTACATTATCACTAACATCTCTTGTAAAACCGGGCAGGCTGCTACTTTCATTTTTTACGCTTGCATAATAAAGCATAAGCTTTACATTTTCTGAAAAATAATAATTGTACCCGAAGCCCAGGGTGCTGTATTTTATATCTGCCTGCGTAAATCCTGCACCGGGCCAGCCTATTTCTTTACCCGATACCCGGGTATTGGGATCGTAAAAATCATACTTTAAAACCAACTGGTGTTTTACTGAGCCCAGGTTTTGTATAAAATAAAAATAACCACCCCTGAAACGACGCTGATAAAACCCATTAGTACCCGATTGTAACTCTTCGGGGGTTAATGAACTAATTGCTGTACCCGATTGGGTGCCTTGCAACATTTCAGCCCGCAACTGGGTAAATCCTTTTTTATTTTTAAATTTTAATTGTACATCGGCGCCATAATATTTTCGGGGCGAGTAACTCCCTTTGTTTTGAGTGCCGGAATCTATGGCTTGCTTCCATTCGCCATTTTGCATTAAGGTAGTAAATACATAAGGGGTATTATTGAGCAGCCCTCCCTGTAAAGTAGAAGCTGAAGCAGATAAAATTATTTTTGAACTCAACGAAACGGGTTTTAAGGATAAACGAGCGACCAGGTCTTTGTGATTATCAAAATCAGACTTTACTGCAATACCCTGCCCGTTAAAAAACCCCAGATCGAATTTTATTTTCTTGAGGGGATGTGTTTCTTTTCTTACATCGAAACTCAGCATGGCGCCAATATCTCTTTCGCTTTTCATTAAAAGCTGGCTCATGCGGCCTCTTTCGGGACTTTCTCTTTCGCTACTGCTCAGGTTTACTTCGTACCCAAAGGGGCGGGCAAAAATGCCGGTAGTAAACGAAAATAACTGCCATTGATTTTCGGTAATGCGACCCCATACATCCCGTACTGTAAAGCCTCTTTCGTTGGCATCAAACTGAAATACAACCTGTACTCCGGGCTTCTTTCCCTGGCCAAAATGCACATAATCTATACGCACCCGGCTGCGGCGTAGCATAAATCGGTTGCTTACTTCTGCAGCAAAATTGCCCCCTTCAAAACTACTTGTCCCTTTTTCCTGTGCTAATTGAAATTGGGGCTGTACATAACCGCTGATGCGAAATCCATCAAAATTTTTGTAAATTGACAGCAATCCCTTCCCCGTGTTGGTGGTTGTATCCACCATATCCATTAAAAACTGGGCTTTCAATACACCAGAAATCAACATACAACAGAGTGGTATAATAATTTTTTTTATGCCCATATCATATTGACCTTAAAATTAATGTTTATATTAGTTGTATGTTATCAAATTATTACTAATTTTTCTTTGCCTGTGCAAAGAACCTATAATTATAAATTTGCCCAAAATTTTATTTACATGTCATTCAATTCTATTTTAAAGATCTTTCTTCCCAAAGACAGGGTCTTTTACCAGCTATTCGAAAGTGTATCGGCCGAGTTGCTTAAAATGGGAGAAACACTTAAACAAATTATAAGTGAGCCCGAGTTTGAAAAAAGAGCAGTTCTTATAAAGCAGGTTGAAGAAATGGAACATGTGAATGATGAACTTACCCATAAAATATTTACTGAGCTCAGTAAAAACTTTATTACGCCTTTCGATCGGGAAGATATTCATGCCCTGGCAACTTCTTTAGATGATATTGCCGATTACATTTATGCATCTGCCAAAAAAATAAATTTTTACCGGGTAAACCCGGATGATATTGGCATACAAAAAATGGGCGACCTGATAGCCATGGGATGTGTGCAGGTACATAAAGCGGTAACCGAATTACGCAATATGAAAAACATGAGGCAAATTACCGATGCCCTGGTGGCTATTAACAGTATAGAAAACCAGGCAGATGATATTTTTGATATGAGTATTGAACGCCTCTTTGCTACAGAACCCGATGCCAAAGAAGTTATTAAAAAAAGAGAAATTTACCAGATCATGGAAGTGGTAACAGATAAATGTGAAGATGCTGCCAACGTAATAGAATCTATTATTATTAAATACGCTTAAGCACACACTGTTTTTCTTACTGTTCAAATAATCTAATGGCAACCATTTTAATTTTAATTATTTTTTTAGCATTGGTATTTGATTTTATAAATGGCTTTCATGATGCCGCCAATTCTATTGCAACCATTGTAAGTACTAAAGTACTCACTCCTTTTCAGGCTGTAATCTGGGCTGCCTTTTTTAATTTTGTTGCCTTTTTTGTATTTAGCGATCATGCCGTTGCAAATACCGTAGCAAAAACCGTAAAGCCTGAAATTGTAAGTGGGAGCCACGGAATGGTAATCATCTTATCGGGATTACTGGCTGCTATAAGCTGGAACTTACTTACCTGGTGGTACGGTATCCCTTCTTCTTCTTCACATACATTAATTGGCGGGTTTGCAGGCGCTGCCATTGCAGCTGCAGGATTTAGCAGTATTGATAGCGCCATGATTATGAAGACCATTATTTTTATTTTGCTGGCTCCGCTTATTGGAATGTTCATTGCCATTTTTATTACCTTGGTAACCATACAGCAAAAATTTTGGCTTAAAATTTCTATTATCGTTGTACTCGTAGCCGGTTGTGTATTGTTTATCCCGTTCAAAAAAGAATTTGAACGGTGGGGGTTGCTGGCATTGGGTGTAATTTTTGTACTTGCCTATACCTATAATTTTTTACGTGGCGAAACGGCAGCCAGGACCGGGAATATGTTTAAAAAATTGCAATTGGTTTCTTCTGCGGCATTTAGTATTGGGCATGGAGGCGCCGATGCACAAAAAGTAATGGGTATTATTACGGTTGCTTTAATTGCCGGGGGGCAAATAAATCAATTTAGCGAGATGCCGGATTGGGTACCGCTGGCTTGTTATACCGCTATTGGTATTGGTACACTAAGCGGGGGCTGGAAGATTGTAAAAACCATGGGCACCAAAATAACCAAAGTAACCCCGTTAGAAGGAGTATGTGCAGAAACGGCGGCCAACCTGGGAGCCCCGGTGAGTACTACACATACCATTTCGGGTGCCATAATGGGCGTAGGCGCTACCCGGCGGCTGAGCGCTGTTCGCTGGGGCGTTACCGTAAGCCTTATTTGGGCCTGGATTCTTACCATACCGGTGAGTGCCCTGTTAGCTGGTGTTTTTTATTTTATATTGAATCATTTCTTTACTTAAAGCCTTTCTCTTTAAAATCATTTTAAAATCACTCTGTATATGAGTGATATTTTTGTTTTCTTTGCAAGATTCCAAACGGTTATTATGAATAAAATTTTAGTTACCGGAGGATGTGGTTTTATTGGATCACATACCCTGGTAGATCTTATAGAGAATGGGTACCAGGTAATATCGGCCGATAATAATAGCCGTAGCCACATTCAAATATTAAATGGAGTAGAAAAGATTACCGGGGTTAAAGTAAAAAATTACATTGTTGATCTTTGCAATTTTGATGACACCTGTGCCATTTTCCAGGAAAATCCCGATTTAAAAGGGATCATCCATTTTGCAGCATATAAAGCCGTAGGCGAATCTGTAGAAAATCCATTAATGTATTATGAAAATAATTTAAACTCTTTGCTTAATTTATTACGCTGTGCAAATGATTTTAAAATCCCTCATTTTGTATTTTCATCTTCCTGCACGGTATATGGCAACCCGGATGAAATTCCGGTAACAGAAAAAACAACTTTTAAACCGGCAGAATCACCTTATGGCAATACAAAACAAATGGGTGAAGAAATTATTCAGCATACCATTCATGCACATCCTAATATTAAAGCCATTTTACTTCGCTATTTTAATCCTGTAGGGGCCCATCCTTCGGCAGAAATTGGTGAAATTCCCATTGGTAAACCGGCAAACCTGGTTCCTGCCATTACACAAACTGCAATAGGTAAGCTTTCGCAAATGAAAGTGTGGGGGAATGATTATCCTACCCGGGATGGAAGCTGTATACGGGATTATATTCATGTATGTGATATTGCACATGCCCATACCTTAGCGCTTAATTTAATGCAGCAAAGCAATAATTCGCTGGATGTTTTTAACCTGGGTACCGGGAACGGCTATACTGTTTTAGAAGTAATTAATAGTTTTGAAAAAGTAAGTGGCAAAAAATTAAATTACCAAATTGCCAGCCGCAGGCCGGGAGATGTGGTAGCTATTTATGCCAATAATGATAAAGCAAAAAATATTTTACATTGGATACCCCGGTATTCATTAGAAGATATGATGAAGACGGCCTGGGCATGGGAAGTAAAATTAAAAGAAGATGATAATTTATTTGGTGCCGTAAAAGCAGCGCTAAACTAATAAGCATTAAATAAATTAACTTGCGCCACATAAAACAGAATACATGACTTTACAAGACATAGAAGTAACCGGGAAAAAAGACACCCGCAGTGGATTTGGGGATGGCATACTGGAAGCCGCCCGTGAAAATGAAAATATTGTTGCCCTTACTGCCGACCTGGCAGGATCTTTAAAACTGGGTGGCTTTATGAAAGAATTCCCGGAAAGATTTATTCAATGCGGAATTGCAGAAGCCAATATGACAGGTATTGCTGCCGGCCTTACCATTGGAGGTAAAATACCCTATACCACTACGTTTGCCAATTTCAGCACCGGAAGAGTGTACGATCAAATTCGCCAGAGCGTAGCTTATAGTGGCAAAAATGTAAAAATTTGTGCTTCGCATGCCGGGCTTACCCTAGGTGAAGATGGCGCTACGCACCAAATATTAGAAGATATTGGCTTAATGAAAATGCTGCCGGGTATGACGGTGATTGTACCTGCAGATTATAATCAAACCAAGGCTGCAACCAAAGCCATTGCCAATTATGAAGGGCCCGTTTACCTTCGTTTTGGCCGCCCCGTATGGCCTATATTTACCAAAGAAGAAGATTTTAAAATTGGGAAAGTACAGGTTTTAAATGAAGGAGCAGATGTAAGCATATTTGCCTGCGGCCACATGGTTTGGAAAGCCGTAGAAGCTGCCAGAATTCTGGCGGCCAGAGGCCTTCAGGTTGATTTGATCAATGTGCATACCATCAAACCATTGGATGAAGAAGGCATTTTAGCTTCTATCAAAAAAACAGGTTGTGCCGTTACGGCCGAAGAGCATAATATTTATGGAGGCATGGGTGATAGCATTGCACAGGTTGCCGCAAAAAATCATCCCATACCCATTGAATATATTGGCACCAACGATACGTTTGGCGAAAGCGGCAAGCCGGAAGAACTGCTTGTAAAATACGGGTTAGATGCAGATCATATTGTAGCTGCTGTTGATAAAGTTTTGATCAGAAAAAAATAAAATATCGTTCTTAAAATATTTTTTGCCTGTTGGCATTAATAAAAAAACTCACCCGTAGGTGAGTTTTTTTATATGCCTCAGAAAAATCATTATCTTTCTACCGTTGTAGGTAAGCCGTTACAATAGCCGCCAGCAGAGAGTTGTTCTCGAATGTGCTTAATTTTTTATTATCCCGTAAAGAACATTATAGCATTTAATAAAAGTTTGCCTGTCTTTATTGCCAGGACAACATTCGTTCTCAAAGTATTCTGGTGCATAAAAAGTAGAGACAATATTCGAAGACTTTGTCAATAATATCAAAGATTTATAAGACGCATCTGAAATCTGGCAGTTGAATTTATTTATTGCATCTACACAAAATATATTAGTGCTGTCATTTTCATTACGTTTTATCTCCCAAGCTTTATTATTAACAATTGTAGTTAATATCATGCTAGCAATTTGGTTGGGTATTATCACGGAGTCAATAGTTAATGGCTTTTCATTATTAATTGAATTTTTTTTAATTATATAGTGATATCCAATGCAGCCATTCTTATTTAAAGCAAATAAGAAATATTGGGAAGGAACATGCATCCAGGTCGTATTAAACTTAGAATAACCCACAATCAAATCATTATTAATTTTAAGTTTCTGCAAAACTGAATCTTGCAATTCGGTTTTTGATCCCCTATTCTCTATTTTTTTTCTAATTTTATTTACATCCCCTTTTGTGCATTGTGCAAAATTTTGAGAAGTCAATAACAGGAAAGGCAATATAATGATAAGTGTTTTCATTGGCATCCTATTTTCATGTTTAAATTATGAGCATCATATGTGTATTGTGGGGTTGGATACCCTGTTAATATAAATGGGGCATGTACTGAAGTGTCTCTTGCTATTATATTAATAGCCTTGATTGCTAAAGTATCACTTCTACTAAGAAATGCAGTAGTATGCTGCAGACCTCCCCATGTTAATCCTCTATAAATTGAATCTCTTAATTCTGGAGAAATGCTGGCATTGGGATATGTAGAAATTAATGAATTCGTCATTGTTGCAACCAGATTTGATGCCATAATTTTATGTTGTGAAAGATTTCCAGGTGGTATATAAATTCCGCCAGATATATTAGGTGGCCAGTATATAGGAAATAATGTTTTAAATTCAATAGAATCAATTTGGTTTGTAATATATTGATAATATTTGAAATCAATATAAGCATGTATTGCTTCATGAATAATTGTAGATGCAATATATTCTTCTGTGGAATTCTTGAGAACCCAAGGGTTCAATTGTATAGTAGCGTAAAAACCACTTTCGCTAACAAATGAACTATCTGGTTTTGTACCAGCATCATCATCCGATTGTGTCCAACCAGAATTTGTTTTAAAAGTTAAATGCATTTTCTCATTCACACCAAAAACAGTATGCAAAGCTACTTGGGCTAGTGCATTCATATTACTGTAATTCGTTAAAGAATCAATAATTCGACTAACACATGGATAATAATTTTTTATGGAAGGATCTATAATTACTTCATCTGCTTGGTAAGGATTATATTCACCAGGTTGATCTTCAATCGGCACCCAGCCCGGCCCGCCTGTTGGTGGCGGGCAATTACCTGGGTCAACCACATTGCTTTGAGCCGTATAAGGGTCTGTGGGGTTATCGGGAGTTGTACAGGGATAAGCATGTGGTATTTCCTTCGCCCTGGTTCGTGGCACACGAAACAACTCCTTCTCAATCCCCATCAAATTCCGCATACAAATTATTTAAAAACCCAAAATGATCAGTTCCGTTTTCATAAAAATAAGCAGATGAATATTAATTATCAAGATCATCTTTAGATAACTCCCACTTTTTGCTAACCAGATTAAAATGAATATAATCTAACCTTTGACTGGCTACTTCACGACTATATATTTCAACAATTAAAGAATACCACTGCCCTATTTCATACTTTTTATTTGCCGCTATTACTTCATGTTCTTTTGACTTCCCTGAGGCGTTTCAATTTCTTCAAAAATTCATGTGCAGTATATTTTAAAAAACTTCCCTGAGGCATTTCTTTTCCATTATTATTAAGTTGCTTCCAAATAAGATGAATATGGTTTGGCATTAGCACAAAGGCATACACTTTTTTCAATTTTTATCTTATAGTTCTTTCAGGTAATCCAAAATTAATTCTTGTTTTCATCATTCAGCAAATATTTTCATTGATGAATAGTGGCAGTAAAAAAGTAAATTTTTACTAATTTATGAATATGATTTGCGGATTATTTGCACACACTAATTGATAAAATTTATTGGTTCGTGTGCCACGAACCGAGGCGTAAGTCACCCGTGGGTACCTGGTCGCATTCCGGTGGAGTACTGCTGTCTGGCGTACCCTCGCCTTCATTGGCACCTTCCAACATCGGCTCGTATACTACTAAAAGCCAGTGTAAAATTTAAATTAGTTTAATCTTTACAACCTGCAGAGGGGGACAATTTTGAAGGCCGGGCTGCTTTTGAATCTAATACTGCCTCATTATTTTTATATTAATGTAAGTACACGATACAATAATTAGTATATATCCCCTTCGTTAATAATTTCGCATAACATATTATAAATGGCAATACTGCCAATTTTTTCTTTTCGCAATAAAGAAAGTGGCCAAAGCACCTCCGGAGGCCCAGTTGTTCGATCTTTCCAAACAGTAATAAAATGTGCATTTGTAATATAAATATCAATCCAAAATTCATTGTTTGGATAATTTATTTGTAGTGAAGCACCTCGATTCAAACTTCCAGCACTACTTACAATAAATGCAGTATCAAAGCCATTTGGTAAATGAGCAATTAATGTATCAATAGGTTTATTTAGATAATTCGCAATTGGAAAATTTCTCAATTGTGCATCTAATGATACTTGAGCACCAGCCTTATTCATCAAAAAGATAAATAGAAGACTAAATAATATTTTATTCATCATTCTATGGATTTAATTTAATGTAATTATTTTTATTGGGAGAAGTAGCTTTATAAAAGCCAATGCCCGAAACAGATGCAGAACCTAAATACTGAATCCAGGTTTGCTCAGAACAAGTTTGACCATTGGGATATTGTAAGGTTAAAGTATTAAATTTTGCATTAAATAGTTTTTTATGTTGCCCCATCTTGCTAATATTAAAATTAGACTTCATTTGTACGTCTTCCAATACAAAAGCATAGCGTGCATTTCCTACTTCTAATATTGCAGTATAACCAACATTGTAAGCATTTTTATTAAATTCTATTAAGTCATCAGGCGAAAAAGATGATCTGTAAAAATTCACGGTATCTTCAGCATGTATGTGTGCGTAAGCCAATAATTCCTCTCCTGCTGCAAGTGTATAGTTAACTCTCGTTTTATCTCCACCCGGAAAACCAGGCATAAAATTTTTTAGATATATTGATCCATTTTTTTTAACAACAATAAAACTCTGTTCTCTAAATTGATTGTTCATTCCCCATTGGTAAAGCGAATCCAGTTCCTTATCGCAAGCTCTGGAAATATTTGAGGGTATGGAATCTGTAGGTGGATCAAACGGCGGCTCCTCGATAAGCACAGGCACCCAGCCCGGCCCGCCTGATGGTGGCGGGCAATTGCCAGGGTCAACCACATTGCTTTGGGCTGTGTAAGGGTCTGTGGGGTTATCGGGGGTTGTACAGGGATAAGCATGCGGTATTTCCCCGGTATTTCCATACCCCCCGGTACCGCCACCCCCTTGCATGGGGTCGGGAAGAGGAATCAGTGTAGAAATACAAGTGGTACTGGTAGTATAATAAAAATAACATTGGCCGGTAGGGCAATTGCCCGCATCGCAACCTCTATTACGTCTACAAAAATCCGGAGTTCCGCAAAAACCATATTGGGTTGTAGTACTACCACATAATGTAATATACCTGTAAGTATTTTCCGTACTAAATGTAATATTCATATCATTAATATGAATATTATTGCTGTTCACATGGCCCGTATCGGTACTAAATAACCGGGGATCGGTTATTGTATAATCATTTACACCAAAAACCACTTTGTTTAATAGTATATTTAAGTAGGCAAATGAGGTAGAAGAAGCCCTTGAGTTATCTTGCTTAAATTCATAAGCCTTATAATCTTTAGCAAGCGAATAACTTAAATCAATAGTTCGCTGTTTTACCTCAGCTTTAATAAACCCCTCTACTGTATTTTCGCCTACCAATACAAAAGGGATTAAGATTGTAGTATCTATTTCAGCATTGCTGTTATTGTTTATAAAGCTGGTTTCATTATTTTGTTGAATTGATGTTCCTATTATGACCTTGTTCCAAACAGGATACCCATTTTCTTTAGCAAACTGAGTTATAAATTCTTTTTCCTCATTGCGTTTTTTTATTTCTTCCATTACTCTTTGTACGGTAGCATTTGGAGCCGAAGTGGTTTGAAAAAATTTAGCAGTAATATCCTTTGTATTTTCAGAGAAGCCTGTATCCATTTTTTTACAGGCTGCAAAAACAATTAATGAAATAACAAAGCAGGCTGCAATCTTTGCGGGGGGGGGTAATTAAATTTCATAAACATTTGGTAAAGGGTTAAAAACTATTTTACAAACATAGGGAAATAACCTGTTACAACAAATGGGGAAAAACCTAATTTTTTACGGGGGAAAACCCCGGTGTTTATTTAAGTTATTTTCTGTAAGAAAAAATTTGCTTTAATTACAAAACTGTATCTATTAAAAACATAATTGCCAATTCAAAAAAAACTCACCCGTAGGTGAGTTTTTTTATATGCCTCAGTAAACATTATCTTTTTTCTGCTTCCGGAACTTTCGGTATGCTAAAGCCTTTGGTCTTCATCAATTCCATCACCGTTTCGATGGCTTTTTCTAATTGGGGATCTACGCCTTTTGCCAAAGCTCCTAAATCTTCAGGTACCTGGATATCCGGGTCTACGCCATGGCCTTCTTTAAACCACCCGTTTTCATCATACATTCTAAAACTGGGAACCGTAATGCTTCCGCCATCAATAAGCGAAGGCACACCCGAAATACCGATGAGCCCGCCCCAGGTGCGTGTGCCCACCAGGGGGCCTAATTTTTCTTTTTTAAAATAATAGGGAAAGGCATCTCCGCCCGAACCACTCCAGCCATTAATAAGCATGACCCGGGGGCCAAATAAAACATTGGGCGGCC
>Ga0207420_1001511_pt1 | contig 13876 bp, 14 predicted proteins | sample ThiBio_inoc_biof_FD_183941 | JGI IMG/M metagenome (GOLD analysis project Ga0207420, IMG submission 183941) | Wastewater bioreactor microbial communities from Cape Town, South Africa - Thiocy_inoc_biof (SPAdes) | ecosystem: Engineered > Bioremediation > Thiocyanate > Unclassified | place: South...
CGCCCGCTAACGAGCGTGTCATCCCGATGGAGCGCAGCGACTGAGGGAACTCCTCTACAGTTGTAGTGAGTTGGATAATGCGAAGTGAGGGAACTCCTCTACAGCCGCGTCGGCCGGATAGCGAGAAGTTAGGAAACCAGTCATCATGGGTGGAAGCCTCCGTATATCACGGAGGGAAGAGCTAATTTAGTACGGAGGGAAGAGTTAATTTAGTATGGAGGGAAGCCTCCTTATTTCATCTCAAATGTTACTTCATTATTTGTGTAACTACCTAAAATTCCAACTCCATTTGTTATGTTGTTGTAGACCTGTACAGGTTCAGTGAAAAGACCATTCATTGTTGACTCTGCTTCTTCTTTTGACTTTAAATACAGGTACATTTCTTTAGATATTGATTGCAAATTAACAGTGTAAGATTCTTCCATTGTTGTTTCAGGTTCTGGCAATAAACCACCAGGGAAATATTCATTATAAGCAGGTAGAATAATCTGTTTCATATAATTTGTCTTAAATTTCAGTGAGAATTCTTTACCGTTAAACATTTCATCGGTAAACAATTGTTGAATGCTCATTTGTTCCTCGCCTGTTATCATTCCCAAAACACTTCCATTGACATCTTCAAATCCTTCCAGATTAATAGGTACAAAAAATGTTGATCTTCTAAATTCATTACCATTATGTTTATATACCTGAATATTTTTTAATATCAATCTGTAATAATTTGGCTGCAAGCTTGGGTCTTTTATATGTATTCTAAAATTCAAATATCCTGATTTGTTGATTGCAATAGTGTCACCCTGTATTGTTTCATCATACATCATTTCACCATACATTATTTCATCATATATCACATCATATTCTACATTAGTGAATGTATAAGTAGTGTCTGATGACAATATTATAACGTTTTCAGGCATTATTGAACTTGTTTTTATCTCGTCGTAACTATCAACAAGAACAGATAAAGCAACCGTGTCTCCAACAGTCGGCTTAATCGAACTTGAATAATTACCTTCGGAAATGAAAGTTAGCTTTTCTTTATACTGACTGTTGATATATAGCGATATTTCTGCATTATTGACATTGTCGTACTTAGTTTGATTGCTTAAAAAGAATTTACTTTTACTCAGCTTCACAACAATTAATGAATCAGTGTTTAAAAAGCTGTTTAACACTATCAGAGGTTCTGAGATTTCACCTCTAAATTCTATTTCTTTCTTGCAAGAAGTAAATATCAATGCAGTAACAATGCTGATGTATATTATGTATCTATATAGTTTCATATGTGAATAATGTGCTAATGTGAATAATGTGCTAATATGCTAATAATGTTTTTAAATGATTATCTGTAAAATGCCTAAGCTCCGCAGGAGCGTTATCATGCGTAACCGTATGCGAGGCGCAGCCGTAGCTTACGGATAGCAGATGAATGTCCTCTACTTTAAGCCCTGCAAGGGCGTTATCATGCGTAACCGTATTTATTTTTACTACCATTTGTAACTATAACTTATAGATGGTATTATCGGGAATATAGAAACCTGAATCAAAGATTTTTTAATCGTGTACTTACCTGTGTTAGGATTATATTCCATAGATTCATCAGGATAAACCAAGAATGGGTTATTATTGCTGTAAACATTGTAAATGCTTATATTCCACGTTCTTGTACCATATTTCTTCTTTTTGTGAAAGTTTAAACCTAAGTCTAAACGATGATATGGATTATATCTAAAATTGTTCCTCCCACTTATATAGTCGACCGACATACTTTCATCACTTGTATGTGTAGAAGAATCATCATAAGGAATATCATACGAAGCATTATCCCAAGAATCAGGAGTAGGAATCGACTCATACTTCTGAAATGCCAATGTTCCGGTGTTTCCTGTGCTGAAAACCCAAGTGCCCGACAAATCGAACCTTTCACTGAATTTGTGTGAAACCACTATACTTACATCATGTCGTCTGTCGAATTTGGCAGGGAAAACCTTTCCATAATTTAACTCTTGCCCCGGTCTGTTGAATAATCGTTCTGCTTTAGACCATGTATAACCTATCCAACCTGTGGTTTTTCCAAAAGATTTTTGTGCCAGAAATTCAACTCCGTATGCCCATCCGTCTCCCATCACAACCTTATCTTCCCATCCTGTACTTGAACCTAAGAAAGTTGCTCCATCTTTGTATTCTATCAAATTGTGCATTGATTTGTAGTATCCTTCAACAGATAAATCGATTAAATCCATTAAATTGTAAAACACACCTGCGGAATACTGATGAGAATTCATTGGTTTAATCCTTTTCGTTACAGGCACCCATAAATCAGTGGGCAGACTGACATAAGAATTAGACAGAAGATGAACATACTGACTCATAGCAGCATATCCGCCCTTAAAGGATAAATTGTCGTTTGCCAAAATCCTGAAACTTAATCTTGGTTGAATAGATTGATAGGTTGTTTTTTCAACATTCATCATAGAATAATGTAAACCTACATTTACTTTCCACGCATATCCTATAGAAATATCATCTTCGGCATATAACATAGTTTCATGAGAAAAGATATTTTTGTCGCCTATTACAGTATCATAATTTAATGTATTTTTATTATCAACCATATTCATCTGTGTTACAGAAACACCCGGTCGGAATGTGTGATATGTATGATTAATACCAAATTTCACATCATGGTCGGGATGAGGAGCATAGTCAAAATCAGCCTTGATAGTCATATCTTCTATACCAGAATTATAACCTAACGACATGTCAAACGACTGTACAGTCGTAGAGTCGGGCGTTATAGTTAGCATTTTTGCTTCTGCACCCACGCTCATATCGAAGCGATAACGGGTATAAGCAGCGGTTGTGTTTACGAATAACTTATTGTTGATGATATGATTCCAACGAATTGAGCTTACAATATTTCCCCAATACCAATTGAGTTTCATCCTTTGAGAATCTTCATATCTTGTGTTTGAATCATCATCATACTCATTTGTTTGTTTAGTCCTAAAATTAGTATATATCACGTCATCACCCATATATAAACTCAACGATAATCTATCATCGTTTGAAAACTTATGACTTACTTTAGCATTAATATCATAGAAATAATAACCTGATGTCAAATTACCTTCATCATCTTGAAAGTCCTGTGCCATACCTAATTTGAGTATTGGTTGAAGCAGCAGGTCGGAATAAGTTCTACGAGCAGAAATATTAAAAGTGGTTTTACCCTTGATAATAGGACCTTCGAGATTTATTTTTGAAGAAATCAATCCAAGCGACACATTACCATGAATTTTTTTGTCGTTGCCGTCATTCATCCTGACATCGATTATAGATGATAATCTGCCTCCAAATCTCGCAGGAAAACTGCCTTTGTACAATGTTACATTCTTTATTGCATCGGGATTGAACACAGAGAAAAAACCAGCCATATGATTAACATTATATACAGGTATGCCATCTAACAAAAACAGATTTTCATCCGGACCGCCACCACGAACATGCATGCCTGTTGAGCCTTCCGAACCCGCCATTACACCCGGCAACAATTGTAAAGCTTTTATCACATCGGCTTCGCCAAAAAGAGTAGGTACTGATTTAATTTGACTTATCGGTACTTCTATAGCACTCATCTGAGAAGCCTGAACACCGGTTATACGCTGATGACCGATAATAGTAACTTCTTGCAAATCAATAGATTCTTTGAAGCTAATATTGATTACGGTATCTTTGTTTAAATTGAAGTTTATAAATTGAGTGTTATAGCCCACATATGAATATTGTAAATTTACCTGTCCTTTAGGAAGAGTCAATGAGTAAAATCCATAAACATTCGAAACATTTCCTTTCTTGGAATTTGTATCGAATACGGAAGCATTTATCAATGTTTCACCACTTGTATCATCGGTTATATATCCACTGATGGTGTAATTTTGAGCACAAACAGAAATACTTAATAGTAATAATACCGGTAAAATAAAAATATTTTTCATTTTTTAGTCTAACAATGTTTTTTTAGTCCTTCATTTTTATTCTCAATTGTAAATTGTCCATTGTCCATTGTCCATTGTCAATCTACCTAAACACCACTTCATCAATAACATCGCATCCAACATATTTGTTTAGCGACTGCATAATTTCATCTCTCGAAAGAAACAAATCATGCCTTAAAACAGAAGATGATAATGTTACATATAATTTTCTGTTTCTTACAATGATATCAGTAGTATATTCTGAAATATTTTCGCCAAGAACTTTCGACCAAGCATTAACAATCTTTTTCTCAAACAAAGGTTTATCTAATTTCCTGAGTTTTAGAAATTCTTGAATAAGGTCTTTTATGCTTTCAGTCTCTCTTCTTCGCATGATATTTATGTAATCTTTTATCTCAATTTTAAAATCTGCCCTATGTATGCACCTTGTGTAAATGGTATATTATTCAATTGATATAAACTAACTAATTGAATACCATATGTCTGGGATATACCGTAAAGCGTTTCACCTTGTTGCACTACATGTATCTTGTTTGGATATGCTGCACGCTTTTTCTTCTTCGACAAGTATACAATATTGCCAAGTTTTAGTTCGGCATCATCACCAACATCATTATATCTTCTCAATCTTTTCTCCGAGATTTTTAATTCTTTTGAAATAGAAGCATAAGTGTCATTTTCTTTTGCCACAGCTATTTTCAAATAATTCGACTTGTAAATCTCACGAGGCTGCACTATGTTTAATTCATGATTAATCTGAATTGTTTCGTATTCATCAGGTTTTTGAGCAAACAACCCTCTTTTTTTATCAAATTCATGCAGATTATAGCGTTCAATCAAACTAATTAACTTTTGAGCATATGCAGGATCGGTTGCATAACCGGCAGCTTTAAGTCCGCGTGCCCAACCTGCATAATCAGTAGATCTCAAATCGAATAGAGATTTATATCTTGGTCGAGTTACCAAAAACAGAGAATGATCTTCGTAGGATTCCGAAGCATGTCGATATTTTCTGAAACATTCATTCCTTTCATCGTCATCATGATAAATTCGCTTTCCTGTCCAATCGTGACATTTAATCCCAAAATGATTATTTGCTTCTACTGCAAGTCGACCCTTGCCTGCACCTGATTCCAATAGTCCTTGCGCTAAAATGATACTTGCAGGTATACCGTGTTTTTGATGTTGCCTGACAGCTATATCTTGAAATTTATCAATATAATCTAAGTATGCAGGATCTAACGTCTGACCGTAAGATGTTGTTAGGCATATAATTATTGAAATAAATAAAAGAATTCTTTTCACGAACAGTGCTTTAATTTGAATGCACACAAAATTACATGAATTATTTTAATGAGCAAGATGAATATTGTTGAAACTAAAGATATTTACCTTTTACCCGTTTTTACTAATTACTTCTAAAGAGGCTTTATTTAATATTTCTATGTTTTTACCTTTTACCTTAATTATTCCATCTTGTTCAAATTCAGATAGAATGCGACTTACACTTTCGCGACTTGTATCTATAAGATGACCTATCTCTGTTTGTGAAATAGGTATTGTATAACTGTCTGAATGAAAAAAATTATTGGCAAAGTCTAATAATACATCAGCTAAATTTCCCCGTGTAAGCTTTTGTGTACGATTTGCACACCTTCTAAACGACTCTATTTCATATCGACATAATGATTGAATAATTTCAAAAGAAAAATGATCACTTTCTTTTAATAAGTTACGAAAAACTGTTACGTCTATAAAGCATACTTCACAATCGTCTAATGCCGTGATTGAATATTGATTTATCTTATCTCCAAAGGTAGTTGGTAAACCCAAATATGTAGGAGGTTTGGCTAATTTTACGATTTGCTCACTGTACGGACCGGTTATATGTATCTTCACAAGTCCCTTTCTAAGGAAGATGATATTAGTAGAATATGTGCCTTGCCGAATGATAGAATCGCCCTTTTTAAAGTTGACAACTATGTGATTTTCATTTAGTTTATCCATTTGCATGCTGTCTAAATTAGCAACATGAGTTGAAACGAACGGGCAAGTATTACAATGTGTTCCCATCTTAAATGATTTAATATTGATGCAAATATATAAAATGTGACAAACATCACAATACATTGTATGCTAAACCACACTATTTTTTTGATTTTCAAATTAATATAACTCTATCTTTGCAGTACTCATTATAAATAAAATATCATGGAAAATGCTATTACAGTCGAACAGCTTCAGAAAGATATTGAAGCTTTAAGAAAAAAGGTAAGTTTGTTAGAAAATAATCGTAAAGATCAATTGTCCATCGCAATTGTTTCGGGCGATATGGATAAAGTTCTGGCTGCAATGATTATTTCATTAGCTGCTGCGGCAATGGACACTCAGGTTAAACTCTTCTTTTCGTTTTGGGCATTAGCAGCCTTGCGTGACCCTAAAAAGAAACCGAAAGGTAAAGATTTTATTGCGAAAATGTTTGGGATGATGTTGCCTAAAAGCAAAAACAATCTCAAATTATCTAATATGAATATGTGTGGCATGGGACCGATGATGATTAAAATGCTGATGAAAAAGAAAAATGTACTTTCACTCGACCAAATGTTTGCTGAAGCTGCTGAACTTGGAATTGAGATTACAGTATGCGAAATGTCTATGGATTTGATGGGCTTCAAGAAAGAAGAAATCATTGATTATCCTAATTTACGTTATGCCGGCGCTGCTACCTTTGCTGCCGATGCAGGAGAAAGTGCAATGCAGCTATTTATATAATGTCAATAGTCAACAGTCAATAGTCAACAGTCAATAGTCAATAGTCAACAGACCATAGACCATAGACTATCGACCAATTAATCACCAATTACTAATAATCAACAAAATAAATTATGACAGAACAAGAATTAAGAGCAATAACAATTGCTAAATCAGTAGATGCACGTGGTACAGCTTGTCCGGGACCACTTTTGGAAGCCAAAAAGGCAATAGGTAAAATCGAAGTAGATGATGTAATGGAAATTCTCTCTGCTGATGAAGGTACTAAAGTCGACATACCAAAATGGTGTGGTAAACAAGGTCATGAATACCTCGGTGCAGTGGAAGAAAATGGATATTTCAAAGTTTACATGAAGAAAAAATAATTGTAAATTATGGCTATTACCCATCAAAAAACAGCTAAGATTTTGGTGTTTTCAACTGAAAAGATTTCAGACCCTGCTATTGATATGGCAGGGCTGCTGAAATTACACTATCCGCCAACTGTTTATACTATTACTGTACCTTGTTCGAGCGGTATCAAACCAAAATGGATTTTACATGCTTACGAAAAAGGTTTTGATGGTGTGTTTATAGCTGCGGATGGTACTGATTGTGTTTATGGTGAGACATGTACAGAAAAAATAGGTGCATTAGTCTCTAAGACACACGAACTTATGAAGGAAAAGGAACTAAATCCGGCTCGTTTGAGAATGGCTGCAATTTGTTCGGTTTGCAGCGAATCTTTTGTGAAACAGATTAGAAGTTTTAACGAATATTTATTGAAAACCTTAGAAACAGAATCGTGAATCAGATTAGGAAAAATATAAGTTATGATGCTTTGGTAATCGGTGCAGGTATTGCCGGCGGTGAGGCTGCTCTCAATCTTGCGAATACAGGTTATAAGGTATTATTAATTGAAAAAGATGACAGTGTAGGCGGAAAAATGATTTTGTTAAGTAAAGTTTTCCCGACACTCGATTGTGCTGCCTGTATTACCACGCCTAAAGTATCCGAGATTGGACGTCATCCCAATATCACAATATTCACAGGTAGTACAGTAAGCAGTATAAAAAAGATAAGTGATAATGAATTTACCGCTACAGTCCACAAAAAGCCTCGTTATGTTCATGTTGCAGATTGTACAGCATGTCAAAAATGCGAGGAAGTGTGTCCGGTAAGTGTCAATGATCAATATCAATATAATTTAGTAGGTAGAAAAGCAGCTTATATTCCCTTTAGTATTTGCGACCCTAAAGCGGCTGTAATAGATATAGAAAATTGTACGCTTTGCGGTGCATGCGAAAGAGTTTGCCCTACAAACTGTATAGATTTCACAATGGAGGATGAAGAGTTCGATTTGCACGTAAAAACTGTAGTACTTGCGACAGGTTTCAATCTTTTCGATCCGTTAAAAATACCTCGCTATGGCTTTGGAGAGTATAAGAATGTGCTGACTTCCATGCAGATGGAACGCCAAATAGCTCCAACTCGCCCATTTCACACAATATTACGACCGACTGACGGAAAAGTGCCGGATAGAATTGCTTATGTTCTTTGCACCGGTTCGCGCGATGTGTCAGTCGGCAATCCTATCTGTTCCCAGATTTGCTGTATGTATTCCATTAAGCAGGCTCAATTGCTGATGGGTGCACTTCCAATGGCTGATGTAACTATTTATTATTTGAATATCAGGTCGTTTGGAAAAGGTTTCGAAGAGTTTTACGAACAAGCAAAAGGTATGGGAGTGAATTTTATCAAAGGAAAAATTGGTAAAATCACCGAAAAAGAAAATGGTAATTTGTTGCTACGTTACGAAGATATTAACGAAGGAAAGCTTAAAGTTGCCGAGCATGATATGGTTGTACTTTCAGTTGGCGCACTGCCTAATCCGGAAGCTAAAACCCTGTTTGCAGATGATTTGAAACTCGATAGTTTTAATTTTGTCGATCAGCCCGATTTGATGGCTTCTCCGGCTAAAACAAGTATTGACGGAGTTTTTGTGGCAGGAACAGCTTCAGCACCTATGGATATTCCCGATGCAATTTTATCTGCCGGCTCTGCTTCGTCGGAAGCTATTAGTTACTTAATGAAACAATGATATTATGGATAAAAGAAGAATAGGCGTTTACGTTTGTCATTGTGGTGGTAACATCTCCGATTATGTAGATGTGGAAAAAGTTCGCCAATCCGTTGAAAATGACGACAATATTGTATTGGCAAAAACAACAATGTTTGCTTGTTCCGACATGAATCAGAAGGAGATGGTTGAAGATATCAAAAATCATAATCTGGATGGTGTTATTGTAGCTTCTTGTTCGCCTAAATTACATTTGGTTACTTTTAGAAATGTTACGCAGCGTGCTGATTTGAATAAATACACATACGTTCATTCGAATATTCGTGAACAAGCATCGTGGGCACACTCTGATAATAAGGAAGGTGCAACCGAAAAAGCAATTCATCTTGTTAAATCGGCTATTGCTAAAGCTCGTCATGTAGAACCGCTCGAACCTTCAAAAATAAAGGCTGAGAAAAGTGTAGCAGTTATCGGAGCAGGTATTGCCGGACTAAAAGCTGCACTGTCGCTTTCAGAAAAGGATACGCATGTGTTTCTGATTGAAAAGGAAGCGACTGTCGGTGGTTGGGTTGCCAAATGGAAAGATTTGTTTATGACTGATGAAACCGGAGATGCACTTATCAAACGTTTGTACGAGGAAGTTAAGCGTAAACAGAATATCACTGTTTTTACTAATTCAGAAGTGTTTGCAAATACGGGCAGTATTGGTAATATTACGCTGAAAGTCAAACAGAAAGGTGAGTTGTTCGATATTACAGTTGGTTCTGTTTTAGTTGCAACAGGTTTCGAGCCATATAAACCTAAGGAAGATGAATTTGGTTTTTCAACCGTTCCAAATGTTATCACTTTGCCTGAGTTTAAGCAGTTGATAGATCACGAGAAAGATGTGTTGACTTATAATGGGCAAAAGGTAAAAAACGTATCTTTTATCTATTGCGTAGGCAGTCGACAGCCCGAAGGTGAAAATACTTATTGTTCGCGCTATTGCTGTACAGCTACTATTCATGCTGCCAATGAAGCTCGTAAAAAGTTTAAAGGCATTCAGAATTTTCATTTTACTCGTGGTGTGAGGTCTTATGGCAAACAAGAACTATTATATGCCGAATCTTTGCAAGGTGGCGATATATATTTTCAGTCATACGAAGATGATTTACCAAAAGTTTTTGTTAGAAATAACAAACCTGTAGTCAGAATAAATGATATTCTTACCGGAGGGCGTGAACTTGAGGTTGAATCCGATTTGGTTGTGTTGGTTACAGGTATGATACCAAGGAGCAACAATACCATTAGTTCATTATTTAAAATTCCTAAAGGCAGAGATAAGTTCTTCAGCGAAATTCATATGAAACTTCGACCGGTTGAGACTGTAATCGATGGAGTTACAATCGCTGGTGCTTGTCAGGGACCTAAAACAATCATAGAATCAGTAAATTCAGCACTATCTGCTGCAACAAAAGCATACTCAAACATCAGCAAGGGTGTACTTGAAACCGATCCGCAAATTGCAAAGATTGAGACAAAAGACTGTACAGGTTGCGAGGATTGTATCCCTGCTTGTCCGTTTGATGCAATATCGATGAAACAAATAGACGATAAAGCTATTGCAATTATAAATGCCTCATTATGTAAAGGTTGTGGTATGTGTACTCCTGTATGTCCGACTGATGCGATAGATTTAATAGCACATTCCAATATCGAAATAATGGGTATGATAGATGCTTTGGCATAAATAATAATGTGAAATATTCATCAAGATGGAAGTAGAAAAAGGTAAAACAGCAAAATATTTACGAGATAAGCAAGGTGTTTCTGACAAAGCAAAAGAGCAACAGAAAGAGTTTCAGCGAATTAAGAAGCTTATAACAAATTCTTTAGCTGATGGAGAATTGACAATAACTGAAATATCAGAGAAAACCGGTCTGACACTTCCGGATGCAATGTTTTATGTTATGTCATTAGTGAAATATGGCTTTGTTCAGAAAGGAGAGATTGACGATATGGATGAATATTATACTTATAAATTGATTAAGTAATGACAACAGTAAATCCAAAATTTAGTAAAAACCTTAAAAAGTACGGAGGTTTTAATTTCAATGCTTGTTATAATTGCGGTAACTGCACTGCTGTCTGTTCACTTTCAACAAGCGACAGCTCTTTCCCACGCGAATTAGTCAGAATGAGTGTAGTTGGTTTGGAAGAAGAACTTGAATCCTCGTTAAAGCCTTGGGAATGTTATTATTGCGGTGAATGTAGCACTCATTGTCCGCAAGATGCAAATCCGGGTGAGTTGATGATGACTTTAAGACGTTGGCTTACTGCTAAATATGATTGGACAGGGCTATCAGGCATTTTCTATAAATATCTGCCTGCATTTATTGTTGCATTATTGGCGGTTTTCGCAGGTGTTATAGTTTTTGCTAATTATATAAGCTGGAATCTAACAGAACTTTTACACTATGGTCATTATTTTGAAATGTTTGCCATTGCAACTGTTTTTGTTGTGATATTTATTCCTAACTTACTGCGGATGTGGTATTTCACTATTATCAAACCCAAACATAAAGTGAAATTCAAAACTTATTTTAAAACATTAGGCGAATTATTTATCCATATGTTCACTCAAAAACGTGCTAAAGATTGTGATGATAATCACTTCCGTTGGTTGGAGCATCTTATACTCGTTTTTGCATATCTTTCGTTGTTGTTTACTACTGTTTTTTTAGATTGGTTTAGCACTGAGAATCTGTTTATTATAGTGCTTGGATACATCGAAAGTCTACTGATTTTTATTATTACATTCGATTTTGTTAAAGACCGCATAGAAAAGAAAAAAGCATTAGCGAAGAAGTCTCAGCCCTCAGACTGGTTTTTTGTTATATGGCTGCTATTGATGGGATTAACAGCATTTGTAGTGCGACTTTCTATCGACCTTAACTGGTTGGAAAGTAATAAGTGGATATATATAGTACATTTAACCGTTTTAGCTCAATGGGCTATGCTGATAGTCCCTTTTGGCAAATGGACACACTTCCTTTATCGTTCGTTTGCAATGTACTTTGTAAAACTGAAAAATGTGAGGTAATGTATTGCAGACCAACTTACCCATTGCTTTTTTAAGAATGCTTACTGGAAATCGATGATTTAAGCACTGCAAATTGATGATCTAAGCACTGTAAATTGCCTATTTAATACCTTTATAGACTTACTGCCGATTATCGGTAGTCTATTTGCGGATTATCGGTAAAGTAACTGCGGAGCATCTGTGGAGTAATTACAGAGCATCGGTAAGACATTCACGGAGCATCGGTAGTTGTTGTGCAGAGCACCTGTAGATATGTTACCGATAGTCTCCACGATAAGTAAGAATACTACTGATATACTATGAATAAGCTTTAAGTTGTCGGTTCATCAGCTTATTTTTAGACTTTCCTTTAATTTACCGCTCAGAATGTCTTTACCGTTACGCGACAAAGTCTGCACTATAAGATTATATTCTCCCGCCGCCAATTCAGGTATCTGAAAGTGTATTTCTGAAGGTTTATTGTAGGAATATAGATTTACTCTGATTTTATCTTCAGGAGCATCAGTCGGAACAAAGAACAATCCTAACCGGGAATCTTTTGTATCTATGCGCAGTCGTTTGCCGCTTAACATTCCAATTCCTCCGACTGTGATTATTCTATTTTTTGTTTCGCTGCAAATATCTGTGAACGTGTATAGAACTGGTGATTGCTTAGAATCTGTTATCTTCACGATCTTAGTGATTTTTATAGGCATTTCCCGTAATTGTTGACCCTCCATTCCTCGAATCTTAATTTGATGACGTTTGGGGTCGAATTTATCTTCCTTGCTGTTGAAAGTGCCACAAATGGTGGGGCGTATCCGAAATAGGGGAGTTGCGATGCTATAGCCCTGATTAGCAAAATGTATTACTGATTGTGTAAGTCTCTCGAAATAAGCCATTGCTTGCGGACGTGTAAGACCGGAACCTTCATTTATCATGTGGGTGATGATGTCGTCAAGTTTTTTGGTTCCCGGACTTGAAACAACGGCATAGCAGGATTCGGTTTCTGCTGTAATAGCATTCTCAACAAGCATATACTTAATCATAACATGAGTTTTAGGTAGTAAAACAATACAAATTTAAATTATTATCGGCTCATTTTTCATTTTTCCGATTGAGTGTGCAAATGTATAAATTGTGATCTGAAAAAACATATTTTAGGGCGCAATTTAACATATATTTAGTTTTTATTGCCGATTTTGATACGTCGGTAATACGTGATACAAGTAATATCTATAACGCCTACAACTTCAATGTCGCCGTATATGTATTCCTGATTGTATGTTATTATTATCTTTTTCTTCGGTGTAATGTAGTCTTTGATAGTGTTAAAACCTACAAATTCTCGTGGAGCACTACCTTCGTTCAGTTCGTAACAAACTTGTATTGCTTGATACTCAAAACCCTTTTTTACGAAATGGAATTAGAGAAAATGATGTTTTTAGCTAAACGTATTTAGAAAGATTATTTTGTTTGTCTAAATGGATTTAGAAATTTACTATTCAAACTTTCTTTTTAATTTTAAGAAGCGGTTTTCAGATAATTTTTTAGATAGAGGGGATTCTCTTGCTGCTCGCTATCCAACCGACTACAATAGCACAGGAGTTACCTCACTTCGCGTTATCTAACCCACTGCGGCTGATTGGGAGTTCCCTCAGTCGCTCCTTTGGCTTCGCCAAGTCGCTCCATCGGGATGACACGCTCGTTTGTCAACAGTGTAATCGGTCGTTTGGCATTGTAAAACATAGCAGCTTAAACGCACGACCGGTGCAAGGTTTCCTGCACCGCTACTGCAGAAAAGATGATGTTACAGAAACATTTCGAGTGGCGGTATATATCGTCTGCTAACGAGCGTGTCATTCCGAACAAGCGTAGCGAAGTGAGGAATCTCCCCATATATTGTAGTCGGTCGGATAGCGAAGTGAGGAATCTCCCCATATATTGTAGTCGGTCGGATAGCGAAGTGAGGAATCTCCCCATATA
>Ga0207420_1001512_pt1 | contig 13835 bp, 10 predicted proteins | sample ThiBio_inoc_biof_FD_183941 | JGI IMG/M metagenome (GOLD analysis project Ga0207420, IMG submission 183941) | Wastewater bioreactor microbial communities from Cape Town, South Africa - Thiocy_inoc_biof (SPAdes) | ecosystem: Engineered > Bioremediation > Thiocyanate > Unclassified | place: South...
CTTCGACAGGTGCCGCAGGTGCTCGCTCATCTCGGCGGGGCCCGTCGCGCAGTTCAGGCCGATGGCATCCACGCCGAGCGGTTCGAGCGCGGTGAGCGCGGCACCGATCTCCGATCCCATGAGCATCGTGCCAGTCGTCTCGACCGTCACCTCGACGAAGATCGGCAGGCGGATGCCCCGGGCTACGATCGCCTGCTTGCAGCCGTTGATCGCGGCCTTCGTCTGCAGCAGGTCCTGGCTGGTCTCGACGAGGAAGGCATCCGCTCCCCCGTCGATGAGCCCCTCGGCCTGCAGCGCGAACGTCTCTTTCAGGTGCGCGTACGTCGTGTGCCCGAGCGAGGGCAGCTTTGTGCCGGGCCCCATCGAGCCGAGCACCCAGCGCATGCGGCCGTCCGCGGCCTCGGCCGCCTCGGCGCGGCCCCGCGCGATGCGCGCACCAGCTTCGGCGAGTTCGGTGATGCGGTCATCGATGCCGTAGTCCGACAGGTTCGACCAGTTCGCGCCGAAGGTGTTGGTCTCCACGGCATCCACGCCGACCGCGTAGTACGCGTCGTGGATCGCCGCGACGACATCGGGCCGCGTCACGTTGAGGATCTCGTTGCAGCCCTCGAGCCCCGCGAAATCGGTGTCGATCTGCAGGTCGTGACGCTGCAGCATCGTGCCCATCGCGCCGTCGGCGATCACGACACGGCGCGCCAGGGCATCGAGCAGCGCCTGGGCGCGCTCGGTGCGTGGCACCCCGTCGATGTCGAGGGCGAAACGGGGTTCGGTGCGGGTCGCGGTCACCGCCCGATTCTACGGCCGCGGGCCGAGCCCCGGCCGGTTCATCAGCCGAGGACGACGAGGAAGCCCAGCACGGCGCTTGCGATCGAGAGCACGGCCAGGACGAGGCCCGGGGCGACCGACTCCTTGCGGCGGGCGTGCGTCGCCGTCGCGCCGATGATCGCGAGGCACACGGCGGCGATCGGCGTGAGGATTGGGGCGATGCCGGTCAGCAGCGGGACGATGAGGCCCACGGCACCGATGACCTCGGCGATGCCGATGAGCTTGATCGACGGCGAAGAGAAGTCCTCGGTCCACGCCATGCCGTTCGCGGCGAGCGCTTCCTTCGGGCGGGCGGCCTTCATGGCACCGGCGGCGAGGAAGGCGAGGGCGAGGAGGATGTTGACGATCCAGAGGGCGATGGTCATGCGCGGGTTCCTTTGTTGGTTACTCTCAGTAAGCAACCCAATGATGCGTCATCATCGAGGCGCGTACAAAAGGCACACCCGGGTAACCAGCGCACAAACGACGCACGCGGCAGGATGGATGCCATGAGCCTGCCACCGCTGTCGGAGCTGCACGAGACGGCGCGCGTCGTCTCGCTGCCGCTGGTCACCCGCTTCCGCGGTGTCGAGCATCGCGAAGCACTGCTGCTGCAGGGACCGGAGGGCTGGACCGAGTTCTCGCCGTTCCTCGAGTACGAGGATGCCGAGGCTGCCGCCTGGCTCGCTGCCGCACTCGACTTCGGGTGGCACGCGCAGCCGGCATCCGTTCGCGATGCCGTGCCCGTCAACGCGACCGTTCCCGCGGTCGCCGCTGCGGAGGTCGCCGGCGTGCTCGCGCGGTTCGACGGGTGCCGCACGGCGAAGGTGAAGGTCGCCGAGCGCGGACAGACCCTCGCCGACGACGTCGCCCGCGTGCGCGCGGTGCGCCAGCAGCTCGGCGCCGAAGGGCGCGTGCGCCTCGACGCCAACGGCGGCTGGAACGTCGACGAAGCCGAGCACGCCGTGCACGCGCTGTCGGAGTTCGACCTCGAATACCTCGAGCAGCCGTGCGCGAGCGTGGACGAGCTCGCCGAGCTGCGCGAGCGGATCGCGGACTGGGACATCCCGATCGCAGCAGATGAAAGCGTCCGCAAGGCATCCGACCCGCTGGCCGTCGCGCGCGCGGGCGCGGCCGATCTCATCGTGGTGAAGGCGCAGCCGCTGGGCGGCGTGCGACGCGCGCTGGAGATCGTGGCCGAGGCGGGCCTGCCGGCGGTCGTCTCGAGCGCGCTCGACACCAGCATCGGCCTGTCGATGGGCGTGGCGCTGGCCGCCGCGCTGCCCGAGCTGCCCTACGACTGCGGGCTGGGGACGGCGTCGCTCCTCGCGGCCGATGTCACCGCCCGCCCGCTGCGCCCGATGAGCGGCACGCTGCCGGTCGGCCGCGTCGAGCCCGACCCCGGGTTGCTCACGCGGCACGAGGCATCCGCCGACCGCCGCGAGTGGTGGCTCGCCCGCCTCGATCGCTGCCACGCCGTGCTCGCCGCGGGTTGACTACGCGGGCATCTCGACGAGCAGCCCCACGATCCGTTCGAGGCGGTCGTTCATCATCTCGGTGACTTCGGCCGCCGAGCGACCCTCGAGAGTTCCGCGCGCGCACGTGTCATCGGAGACGTCGACGAGTAGCTGCGCAGCCTCGGCTATCGGCAGGCGCAAGCGCAGGCCGAACGCGTCGGCGACGTGCGCGATGATGCCCTCGATGCGCGAGCGCAGCACCTCCTGCCAGGCGAGGTAGGCGGGGGCGAGCTTCGGGTCGCGCAGCGCCTGCGTGCGGATCTCCGACACGAGCTGCGGTTCCATGCGCTCGCTGATCGACGCCCCGACGACCTGCCGCACGAGCCCACGGACATCGACGATCGGGTCGGGTGCAAGATCGCGCACACGCACCGCGACCTCGTCGAGCTTCGCACTCGCCAGCTGCGTGATCAGGGCCAGGAACAGCTCGTCCTTCGACTCGAAGTTCGAATAGAACGCGCCGCGCGTGAACCCCGCGCGCTCACAGATCATCTCGACCGACGCGGCATCCATGCCGACCTCGGCGAACACCTCGTGCGCAGCGTCGAGCAGCCGCGCTCTCGTCTGCTCGCGGCGCCGCGAGCCGGGCTTGCTGGTCACATCGACCACGACGTCTCCTTCCCGCCATCTTCACACCGAGTCCACAGACTTGCGGACCGGAACTCTTCTAGGATACATCTATGTATCGGATACAGCGCTGTATCGAATCCATCTGAACCACCACCCACCGGAGCGCACGTGTCCACTCTCCTGTACTCGCTCGGCCGCTGGTCGTACCGCCACCCGTGGCGGGTCCTCGTGTCGTGGCTGCTGCTGCTCGGCATCGTCGGCGGCGCCGTCGGCCTCGGTGTCGCGGGCGGCGCGGTCAAGGGCTTCGACAACTCGTTCACGATCCCCGGCAGCGAGGGCCAGGAGGGCATCGAACTGCTCGCGCGCACCTTCCCGCAGGCGAGCGGCACGAGCGCCCAGTACGTCGTCGTCGCGGCCGACGGCGACCGCGTCGACGAGGCCCCGTACACCGACGAGATCGCGTCGGTCGTCGACGAGCTGGGCACCCTCGACGGCGTGCTCGCCGTCACCGATCCGTTCGACGACATGGTCTCGGGAATGATCAGCGACGACGACCAGGCGGCGCTGATCCGCCTGCAGTTCGCCGGCACGGTGACCGATGTGCCGGATGCCACCAAGACGGCCCTCGAAGACATCTCGGCATCCCTCGGCGCCGCGCTCCCCACCGGTTCGCAGGTCGTCGTCGGCGGCGACCTGTTCTCGACGTCACTGCCGGCGCTCTCGCTCGTCGAGGTCGTGGGCGTCCTGATCGCCCTGTTCGTGCTGATCGTGACGTTCCGCTCGCTCGCGGTCGCGTGGTTCCCGCTCGTGAGCGCCCTGATCGGCGTCGCCCTCGCGATCGCGCTCATCTTCGCCTCGACCGCTTTCGCGACGGTGTCGTCGACGACGCCCATGCTCGCGATCATGCTCGGGCTCGCGGTCGGCATCGACTACGCACTGTTCATCGTCGCCCGACATCAAGACCAAGTGCGCGCGGGAACCGCCCCCGAAGAGTCCGCCGCGCGCGCGACCGGCACGGCCGGATCGGCCGTAGTGTTCGCCGGCGTCACCGTGCTGATCGCCCTGATCGGCCTCGGCTTCGCGGGCATCCCGTTCCTCACGACGATGGGCATCGCCGCGGCGGGTGCCGTCGCTGTCGCCGTCGTCGTCGCACTCACGCTCACACCGGCGCTGCTCGGTTTCGCCAAGGAGAGCGTCGCGGGCTGGCCGCGCCGCCTCGGCCGCGGCGTGCGGGTGCGCCGCCGCGCGGCCGCCACTCCTGCCGGGCTCGCCGCCGCCGGCGCCGAGGCACAGACCGAGCCCGAACCGACCGCCGAGATCGCGGATGCCACTCCCCCGAGCGCCCCCGCACACGCGCCCGTCGCGAAGACGAACGCGTGGGTGAAGCTCGTGACGCGGCATCCGATCATCACGACCGTCGCCGTCGTCGTGACGCTCGGCGTCATGGCGATCCCCGCCGCGAGCCTGCAGCTGGCCCTGCCCAACGCCGGCATGCAGCCGACCTCGAGCGAGGCGCGGCAGACCTACGACCTCACGGCGGAGTACTTCGGCGCAGGCGCCAACGGCCCGCTCATCCTGACCGGGACGATCGTCACCTCGACCGACCCGCTTGGACTCATTGCCGACCTCAAGGCCGAAGTCGAGCAGATCCCCGGCGTCAAGGAGGTCGCCCTCGCGACCCCCAACGAGACCGCCGACACGGGCCTCATCCAGATCGTGCCCGAGACGGGCCCCGACGACCCCGCGACGGCCGACCTCGTGCGCGACCTGCGCTCGCACCACGACGAGTGGCTCGAAAAGTACGGTGTCGATCTCAAGGTCACCGGCTTCACGGCGATCGCGATCGACATCTCCGACAAGCTCGGCGCCGCACTGCTGCCGTTCGGCCTGTTCGTGGTCGGCCTCTCGTTCATCCTGCTGATGATCGTGTTCCGGTCGATCTGGGTGCCGCTGAAGGCGACCGCCGGTTACCTGCTGTCGATCCTCGCCGCCTTCGGCGTCGTCGCGGCCGTCTTCGAGTGGGGCTGGCTCGCCGACGCGCTGCACGTGACGCGCACCGGCCCGGTCATCTCGTTCATGCCGATCATCCTGATGGGCGTGCTGTTCGGCCTCGCGATGGACTACGAGGTCTTCCTCGTCTCGCGCATGCGTGAGGACTTCGTGCACGCCCGTCGCGCCGCGAAGGCCGCCGGTGAGCGGTTCGACGCACGGGCTGTCGCCCTCGCGGCCGTGCGCAGCGGCTTCACGGCGTCTGCCCGCGTCGTCACCGCCGCCGCCATCATCATGTTCGCCGTCTTCGCCGCGTTCGTCCCCGAAGGCGACACGTCGATCAAGCCGATCGCACTGGGCCTCGCCGTCGGCATCGCCGTCGACGCGTTCCTCGTGCGCATGACACTCGTGCCCGCGGTCATGGCGCTGCTCGGCGACAAGGCGTGGTGGATGCCGCGCTGGCTCGACCGAGTGCTGCCGCACTTCGACATCGAGGGTGAGGCCGTCGAGCGCGAACTCGCCCTGGCAGAATGGCCCGCCCCCGACTACACCGGGCCGCTGGCCGCCGAAGGACTCACGGTGCGCGCCGAAGCCGGACGCGGCGTCGGCGAGGTCGACCTGTTCACGGATGCCACCGTGCAGCTCGACCAGGGCGACACGCTCATCGTCACGGCGGCCGACCCACGTGCGGGGCGGGCATTCCTGCTCGCCGTCGCCGGGCGTGTGGAGCCCAGCGCCGGCCGCCTGCGCGTCGCCGGGCACCTGCTGCCCGCACGCGGGCCCTGGGTGCGGGCGCACGTGGGCGTCGCGCTGCTCGACGGCGCCGCCGACCCGCTGCGCGAGCTGCGCCGCGCGCTCGCCGGCGGCACGACCCTCGTCGCGATCGACGGGATCGACGTGCTCACGGGCGCCGACCGCGACCAGGCCGCCGCACTCTTGCGCGATGCGACCGAGCGGGCGGGCGCCCGCGCCGCCGAGGGGGGCCGCACACCCCGGCATCCGCTCACGATCGTCGCCTCGGCCCGCCCCGAGGGTGCCGCCCTCGACATCCTCGCCGATGCCCACCGCACCAGCGTGACCGCACTGGCCCTGCAGACCCGCGCCTCCGACATCTCGACCCAGGTGATCTCATGACTCTCTCCCTCGAACGCGCACGCTCGCGCCGCCCCGTCACGTGGCTGACGCTGCTCGGCGTCCTGCTGCTGCCCGTCGTCATCGGCGGCCTCCTCATCGCCGCGTTGTACAACCCGGTCGAGCGTCTCGACGCGATGAACGCCGCCATCGTCAACAACGATGAGCCGGTGACCATCGGCGACCAGTACGTGCCGCTCGGGCGCCAGCTCACGGCGGGCCTGGTCGAAGGCTCGGACGACATCGCGAGCAACCTCACCTGGACGATCTCCAACGACGACGACGCCGCCGCGGGGCTCGCCGACGGCACGTATGACGCGGTCATCACGATCCCGGCGAACTTCTCCGCCGCGGCGACCTCGACGGCAGGGGCCTCCGACGGCTCGGGCGGCACCGCCGAGCAGGCGACGATCTCGGTGACCACCTCACCCGACAGCCGCATCGTCGACGACGCGATCACCTCGCAGGTCACGCAGGCCGCCGCCGGACTCATGGGCCAACAGCTGTCGACTGTCTACCTCGAGAACGTGTTCCTCGGGTTCACGACGCTCTCCGACCAGCTCGGCACGGCGGCCGACGGCGCGCACCAGCTCGCCGACGGCGCGGGCCAGGCATCCGACGGTGCCGTCTCGCTCGCCGACGGCGTGCAGCAGCTCTCCGACGGCGCGGGCTCGCTCTCGAGCGGTCTGGGCCAGCTCTCGTCGGGCACGGCCCAGTACACCGCCGGCGTGAGCGCGCTCGCCGACGGCCTGGGCCAGCTCGCGTCGGGCAGCTCACAGTACGCCGCGGGCGTGCAGGCGTACGCCGCCGGCGCGCACCGGTCAGCCGCAGGACTGTCCGAGCTCTCGCAGGGCGCGGACCAGCTGGTCGGCCCCAGTCAGCAGCTCGCGGCCGGACTGCAGCAGTTCGCCGACCAGGTGCAAGGCGTCAGCATTCCGCAGGAAGTCATCGACGCCGCGAACTCCGCCGCCGCGAACGGCGAGCAGCTGAAGCAGGATGCCGCGGACAGCGTCGCGCGCCTGCAGCAGCTCGCCGCCGACTGCACCACGAACGGCTACCCCGCCGAGTTCTGCACCGCGCTGACGCAGGCCGCCGACAGCGCGCAGGCCGCGCTGCCGCAGGTCGATGAGATCATCGGCAACTCGCAGCAGATCGCTGATGGCCTCACCCAGATCAACCAGCTGCCCGACTCGACAGCGCAACTCGCCGCCGGAGCGGCCGGCCTCTCGCAGGGCATCGCCGGCATCGCCGGCGGGCTCGATCAGGCCGCCGCCGGCGCGCAAGACCTCGCCGACGGCGCGGACGGCCTCGCCACCGGGGCCGCATCGCTGGCATCCGGAACCTCGCAGTCCGCGTCGGGCGCCGCACAGCTCGCCGCGGGCGGATCGACCCTGGCATCCGGAACGGCGCAGTCGGCGTCGGGAGCCGCGCAGCTCGCCGACGGCGCATCGAGCGCCGCCGACGGCGCGAGCTCGCTCGCGGACGGTGTGGGCGAACTCGCAGACGGCACCTCGTCGCTCGCCGACGGCCTGACGCAGGCGGCCGACGCCGTGCCGTCATACACCGAGCAGCAGGCGACCGATCTGGCATCCGTCGTCGTCGACCCGGTCAGCGCACAGGGCACGAACACGAACCTGTTCGGTGCGTCGGCGATTCCGCTGCTCGCGATGCTCGCGCTGTGGTTCGGCGGCCTGGCATCCTTCATCGCGCTGCAAGCCGTGCCGCGGCACGCGCTGAGCTCGCGCCGGCCGTCGGCGCTGCTCGCGCTGCGCTCGCTCGCGCCGGTCGCCGCCATCGGCGCCGCGCAGGGTCTGCTCGTCGCGATCGTCGTTCAGTTCGCGGCCGACTACGACGCCGGCGCCTGGTGGACCTTCGCGGGTCTCGCCGTCGTCGCGGGCGTGGCCTTCGCCGCCGTTAACCAGGCGCTCGTCGCGGTGTTCGGCGGCGCGGGCCGGTGGGTCTCGGCGCTGATCGGCGTGCTCGCCGTCGCGACGGGCGTCGTGTCGACGATCCCGGGGGTGCTCGCGTCGATCGCGTCGCTCATGCCGACGGCGCCCGCATACAACGCGATGCTCGCGGCGCTCACGCCCGCCGGAGGACTCGGCGCAGGCCTGGCCGGAATGATCATCTGGGCGGGCCTCGCCTTCGTCGCGACCGTCATCGCGGTGGGCCGCCGCCGCACCGCGAGCACGCGCGAGCTGCTCGCGGCATCCCCTGCCCTCGCGTGAGGTTGGTGTTGGCGCTCGCGTGAGGTTGGTGTCTGGTCGGCGGTTGGTGTGTGGTCGGTCGCGCCGTGCAGGTGGCGACAATCCAGGTGGCGCTGCGGACCAGCTCAGCGCCCGTGAGATGGTCGGGCGCGCCACCTGAAATCAGTGCCGGCAATCGGGGTGGCGCTGCGGACCAGCCCGGCGGGCGTGAGATGGTCCGGCGCGCCACCTCGATCTGGCTGAGCCTCAAATGGTTGGCGCAGATGGGCCCCTAGGCCCAGGCGAGGTAGGCATTCGCGCCATCCAAATGCGAGCCCGCTCAAATGGTTGGCGCAAATGGGCCCCTCAGCGCATGCGAGGTGCGCATTCGCGCCATCAAATCCACGAGGGATGCCCCACGCGAGCACCCCCACGGGGCGCGAGCCCCGCCTCAGCTCAGGCCGCTGTAGACGTGCAGGCCCTTGAAGAACATGTTGACGATCGTGAAGTTGAACATGACGGCCGCGAATCCCACGATCGACAGCCAGGCCGAGCGCGTGCCGCGCCAGCCGCGCGTCGCGCGCGCGTGGATGTAGCCCGCGTACAGCACCCAGATGACGAACGTCCAGACTTCCTTGGTGTCGAAGCCCCAGTAGCGGCCCCACGCGTCGTTGGCCCAGATGGATCCGGCGATGAGCGTGAACGTCCAGAAGATGAACCCGATGATCGCGAAGCGGTAGGCGAGCGACTCGAGGGCATCCGACGAGGGCAGTGTGCGCAGGAACCGCGGGCCGGTCTTGCCGGTCTTGCCGGCAGCGCCGGCAGCGCCGGCAGCGCCCGCACCGGCCACCGCGACCTCGTCACCGGTGGTGGATGCCTCATCGGCCGCCACCGCCAGACGCTCGCGCCGCGCCTGCAACAGCTGCGTCACCGACAGCGCGAACGCGAGCGCGAAGAGCGCCGTCGCGAGCGACGCGACGAAGACGTGGATGACCAGCCAGACGCTTTTCAGCGGGTCGGACAGCGGCACGACGATCGTGTAGAACCAGATCGCGGTCGCGCCGAGGAGCACCGTGACCAGGCCCGTGATGAACGTGCCGAGGAACCGCAGGTCGTACTTCAGCAGCACGAAGAGGTACACCGCGATGATGAGCATCGTGCCGGTGAGGGCGAACTCGTACATGTTCGACCACGGCACGCGCCCCGCCGCGATGCCGCGGGTGATGTCGGCGCCGACGTGGAAGAGGAAGCCCAGCACCGTCAGCGACGTGCCGATGCGCGCCCAGATGTACCGCGGGCGCGCGCCGGGGCGAGCCTCGACGGCGGCGAGCGCCGCGTCTTCCTGCGCGCGCACGCGCGAGATCGTCGAGCCGCCGGCGGCGACGAGTTCGCGCACGGGCGCGGCATCCTTCGCCTTGACGGCGAGGTCAGAGCGGCGCGCCAGGTCGACGGCGTAGGCCACGAAGGCGAGGGCGTAGATCGCGATCGCGGTCCACACCAGCAGGACCGAGACAGAGTCGAGCGAGAATTCGGCTTCGGGCATGCGTGCAAGTCTACGCGGCGCGTCGAGCGGATGCCCGGGTCAGCACGGCCGCCCAGGATGCCCGCGGGTCAGGCCTTCTCGCCGTCGAGGGCCGTCTCGAGACCGCGCTGCAGGTCGGCGACCGCGACGGCGATCGCCGGGTCCTCACCGCGCGCAAGACCCGCGTACTCGATGCGCACGCCGCCGTCTGCGGGCACCGCCTTGACCCATAGCCGGCGGCGCGGCACGAACAGCGCCGCGAGCAGACCCAACAGGGCGATGACGGCGAATGCGAGCACGAAGGGCGCGCCGACATCGCGGTGGATCGACAGCGAGACGTAGCGCTTGACGGTCTCGGCGCCACCGTTCGCGGTGTTGTCCTCGAACGTGATCGTGCCCATGTCATTCGGCAGGTCGACGGTCTGGCCGGGCTCGAGCTGCAGCGCCGCGACGTCGCTCGTGCTGCCGGCGAGCAGGGTCATCTCGGACGGATCGAGGGCGTAGACGTTGCGGGCCGTGCCGTCGTTGATGCCGAGGTCGCCCGCGTAGACCCAGAACGTCAGCAGGGGGCTCACGAGGGCCGGGTAGGCCGAGGTCAACGCTCCCGAGTGCAGCGTCATCGCGGTCGGGTAGAAGAATCCGACGAGCCCGAGCTGGTCGCTCAGGCCGTCGGTGATCTTCACGACGCCCTGCGAAGTCATGTTGGCATCCTGCGGCAGGAACTCGACGTCCTCACGGAAGACGACGTCGCCGTCGGGGTTTCGCACCGTGATCGTCGGGGCGTAGCCGTTGCCCATCAGGTAGATGCGGTCGCCGGCCATGTCGAGCGGGTGGTTGACGCGGACGGACTGCTCCTTGGCATCCTGCCCCGGCTCGCGCGTCGTGAGGTTCGCCGAGAAGTCGCCCGCCATGCCCTGGCCCGACTCGCCGACCGGCACATAGCTGACGTCGAAGCTGTCGAGCGTCAGCGAATACGGGGGCAGCGCCTCGGAATCGACGAAGCGGCCCGGGTTGAACGACGTGTAGCCGAGGCCGAGCGAGTTGACGAAGCTGTCGCCCTCGACGATGACGGTCTGCCCCGTGTAGGTGAGTCCGCCGCCGACGCCGACCGAGATCAGCACGCCGACGAGCGCCGCGTGGAAGACGAGGTTGCCGGTCTCGCGGGCATACCCGCGTTCGGCCGAGACCGACGCGACCGCGGGGCGGCCGCCCACCGCGGCGGTGTCGTACCGCTCGACGCGATACCCGGCCTTGCGCAACTGCGCCTGGGCGACATCGACGATGTGGGCGGCGGATGCCCCGGCATCCGTCCCCTCGGCCACCGGCCGCAGCGTCTCGGCGTGGTCATCGAGCCGCGACAGGCGCGCGGGCGTGCGCGGCGGGCGCGCCTTGAGCGCCTTGAAGTGGTGCTTCGTGCGGGGCAGGACGCACCCGATGAGCGAGATGAACAGCAGGATGTAGATCGCCGAGAACCACGCCGACGAGTACACGTCGAACAGCTGCATGCCGTTGAGGACGGGGTACAGATCGGGGTTCTTCGTCTGGAAGTCGATCACGCCGTTGGGGTCGGCCGTGCGCTGCGGGAAGATCGAGCCCGGAATCGCGGCGATCGCGAGCAGCAGCAAGAGGACCAGCGCCGTGCGCATGCTCGTCAGCTGGCGCCAGCCCCAGCGCAGCCATCCGACGAAGCCCAGCTGTGGCTGCGTGATCTCGCGCGTGCCGTCGGCGTGGTCGGAGGGACGCAGCGGGTCGGTGCCGGGCCCCTCGACAAGCTCGGGGGCCAGGGCGGGGTCAGAGGGGGAGTTCGACACTGCCGATCACCCCCGTCAGCTGTGACATGACGGCCGTCCACACGCCCGTGACCATGAGGATGCCCAGGACGACCAGCAGCACGCCGCCGATGATGTTCACGGTGCGGATATGCCGCCGCAGGAATGCGACCGAGCGCGTCGCCCAGCCGAAGCCGACGGCGAGCAGCAGGAACGGGATGCCGAGGCCGAGCGAGTACGCGACGGCGAGCAGCACGGCGCGGCCGGGGTCGGCCTGCGTCAGCGAGATCGAGAGGATCGCGGTGTAGGTCGGGCCGATGCACGGCGCCCAGCCGATGCCCATCGCGATGCCGAGCAGAGGTGCGCCGATCAGGCCCAGTCCGCTGCGGACCTCGGGCTTCATCGTGCGCTGCGCGAAGCCGAACAGCCCGAGGAAGACGAGGCCCATGATGATCACGACGACGCCTAGCACGCGGGTGAGCACCTCGCCGTACTGGAGGAAGAAGCGGCCGAGGGTTCCGGCGAGCACCCCCATCGCGACGAAGACGACCGTGAACCCGGCGATGAACAGCACCACCCCCAGCAGCAACCGGCCGCGGCCGGTGCGCGTCGGACGACCGCTGCGGCTGCCGGCTCCCCCGGAGGCACCGCCGAGGAACCCGAGGTAGCCGGGCACGAGCGGCAGCACGCACGGCGACAGGAACGACACGAGACCCGCGAGCATCGCGATGGGGATCGCGAGCCAGAGCGCGCCGCTGAAGACGACGTCGCTCACGTGGTCTCCGCGACGACGTCGTTGATGATCGTCTTGAGGATCGACTCGCTCTCGACGCGGCCGATGAATCGCGCCGCGACGCGGCCCTGCCGGTCGAGCACGAGGGTGATCGGCACCGACTGCAGCGGCGTCCAGGAGGCGAACGCGAGCTTGAGGTCGGCGTCGTCCTTGGCGAGCAGCGACGGGTAGGTGATGCCGTACTTCTCGTCGAACGCCTTCGCGCCCTCGGGCCCGTCGTAGATGTTCACACCGAGGAACTCGGCACCGGCCGGCTGCACCGCCTGGTAGGTGCTCTCGAGCGTCGGCGCCTCCGCGCGGCAGGGGCCGCAGTTGGCGTACCAGAAGTTGAGGACCAGCACCTTGTCGACGTAGTCGGCGTTGGTGACGGTGGCCCCGTCGACCGCGGTGCCGCTGAACGAGACCGCACCGCCGCGGTCGGCGGGCGCGATCTCCTGCACGCTGCCGTCGCCGGAGATGTAACCCTTGCCGTCGCCCTGCTTGTACTGGTTGGCGAGGTCGTCATTCGCGCTGCTGCATCCCGCCAGGCCCGCGCCGAGCGCGAGGGCGAGAAGGGATGCCGCGACGCGAGCGATCGTCCGATGCTTCATACCGCTCCCACATCCACCGCGTGAGCCGTCGAGGCCGGCTCGGCGTAGTCGACTTCGCGCCAGCCGCTGCCGGCGCGCTCGAAACTGGTGATGCTCGAGAGGGCACAGCGGCGCTTGCGCGGGTCGTGGCGCAGCGGCTGACCGGCCACCGACAGATGCGTGACCCAGATCGGCAGCTGGTGGGAGACGATGACGACGTCGCCCCCGTCGGCATCGTTCCAGGCTTCGTTCATCGCGGCATCCATGCGGGCGACGACCTCGGCGTACGGCTCGCCCCAGCTGGGGATCTCGGGGCGCGCGAGGTGTCGCCAGTTGAGGGGATTGAGCACGGCACGTGTCATGCGCTTGCCCTCGAAGACGTTGGTGGGTTCGATGACGCGCTCATCGATGATCGGGTCGAGCGCGAAGGCCTCGGCGAAGGGCTCCGCCGATTCCTGGGTGCGCTGCAACGGCGAGGCGTAGAGGGCGCTCACCGGCCGGCCCGACCCCTGCACGTAGGCAGCGGCACTGCGGGCCATCTCGCGCCCCGCGGCACTCAACCGGAAGTTCGGAAGTCGCCCGTACAGCACCCGCCCCGGGTTGTGGACCTCGCCGTGGCGCACGAGGTGGAGGCGGTCAGCGGGCACCCCGTCAGTCTACGCGGGGCAGATCTGTGGCCGGGCTGAGAGCGGACGACGGTCCCGGGCGGCGGACGTTCAGGCCGGGTCGCTGTCGGCCGCCACGCCCCGCGCCTGCCGCACGCGGTTCACCGTGAACCAGACCAGCGCCGCGGCGGCCACGCCGATCACCGCGTACTGCAGCACGCCCGCGTACTCCTCGACGATGTGCCACTGATCGCCCAGCAGATACCCCGACAAGACGAAGACGGCGTTCCAGATGAACGATCCCGCTAGCGTCAACAGGCCGAAGCGCCAGAGCGGCATGCGGGTGACACCCGCGGGGATGGAGATGAGACTCCGGAAGA
>Ga0207420_1001527_pt1 | contig 13736 bp, 13 predicted proteins | sample ThiBio_inoc_biof_FD_183941 | JGI IMG/M metagenome (GOLD analysis project Ga0207420, IMG submission 183941) | Wastewater bioreactor microbial communities from Cape Town, South Africa - Thiocy_inoc_biof (SPAdes) | ecosystem: Engineered > Bioremediation > Thiocyanate > Unclassified | place: South...
CATGCCGAAAAGACCGGCCGGCACTGGATTCCGTCCCGGTTGGGCGGCCGCGATCTGTCCCGCGCTCAGGACAAGCGGATGACACTCTGTCATGCGGCCCCGCCGTCATTCCCCAGGGCGCGCGGATCGCCGGTTGGGCGCAGGCGTCCTGCCGGAATGAACGGGCCGTTTCCCTTGCACCTCTTCGGGGATCGGTTGCGCGCGCACCCGCCGTCCTCTCCAGTGCGGGCGCAGACGCCTCAGAAATGCCGTCCTACCGCCAGGCCGATCAGCAGCGGATCGAGCTTGAGGGTCTCGATCTTGGCGCCGCCGCCGCCCGGCCGCACGTCGGTTTCCAGGTAAAACTTCTTCACATCGAAATTGATGAAATAGTCCTTGTTCACGGCGTAATCGAACCCGGCCTGCAACACCGCTCCGGTATCCGCGGGAAACCCGCGCAAGCCGTCGAACGCCGGCCCGCTCTTGTCGAAGAACACGGTGTGATGGATGCCGGCGCCGACATAGGGGCTGAAATCCGACTTCGGCATGAAATGGTATTGCAGCATCAGGTGGAACGGCGCCATGCTTGCCTTGCCCAGCGTCGCGCCGCCGGCGCTGAAGGTATGGCGCGTGATCCCGGCAGCGGTGTTCAGCGCCAGGTTTTCGTTCAGGTAATAAGTCAGGTTCAGGATCGGCTTGGTCTCGTTGGTGGCATCCGCCCCGACCACAGGCGATTCGACGTCGGGACGGATGTTGACCAGCCCAAGGCTCACATCGAGCCGGTTGTCGGCATGCGCCAGCGTGGCGAACGCCGCCAGCAGCACACCTGTCAGCGCAGTGCGGGGAAAAGATTTGTTCATTGCGTCTCCTTATGGTTTATGATCCCGCGCGTCGCGCGAGGGGCCAGGCATCCATTACAGAGGCACGCCGGAGCGCCGTAAATTGGCATCAATACTGTGTCAATACAGTATTACTACTTAATCGGCGCAGGCATTCTCCGGGAGAGCAGCCGAACCGGAAGCAGCGGCCAGTTCAATCGATGGCTGCGCGTCGCGCAACCGGAAAGGAAATTCCCATGGCTCGCCTGCGTGGGGAGTGCTGCGTTGGGGGGTGCCGGGCTCGGGGAAGCGCCGATGAGCGGCGCCGGCGCAACTCGCTCTACACGGCCTCAGTCGCGCGGCGCCGGCACGGTCAATGTGATCCCGATCGTGCTCCGCTTGCCGGCGCCATCGCGCACGGTCAGCGTCATCGGCACGCTGTCACCGGCGCCGAGTGGCGCTTTCAACCCGATCAGCATGGCATGCAGGCCGCCGGGTTCCAGGCTGACGGTCTCGCCCGCGGGCAGCCTGATCGATTCCAGTTCGCGCATTTCCATCCGCTCGCCGTCCATGCGCATGAAATGCAACTCGACCGCTGCCGCCGCCGGCGTGGCGCCCGCCACCAGTTCCAGGTCGTGCGCGGCGGTGATGTCCATGAATGCGCCGGCCACCTGCTGGCCCGGCACCGTGGGGCGCGCCCAGGCGTTCTCGATCCTGACATCGGCCGCCAGCGCCGGGCCGGCGAACATCAGGGCGGTGAGCAGCGGAAGGGCATAAACACGCATGGCAGGACTCCTGGTCGGATCGAGGTCTCAGTTTTCGCTGCCCAGCACCTGCCAGACCTTCAGCGCATCCACCGTGGACGCAACATCGTGCACGCGCACGATCGCAGCGCCACGCATCGCGGCGAGCAGCGCCGCCGTGACGCTGGCGATCATCCGCTGCTCCAGCGTCCGGCCGGCGATCTCACCGAACAGCGATTTGCGCGACACCCCGACCAGCGTCGGCGCCTCGCGCGTGAAGCGGCGCAGTTCGCGAAACAGCGCGATGTTGTGCGCCGGCGTCTTGCCGAAGCCGAAACCCGGATCCAGCACCAGGCGCTCGCGCGCGATACCGGCATGGCGCGCCGCCTCGAAACGGGCGCGCAGATAATCCGCCACGTCCTGCGCCACCTCGCCGTACGCCGGCGCCAGTTGCATGGTTAGCGGCGTGCCCTGCATGTGCATCAGGCAGACGCCGCAATCGGAATCCGCCACCGCTTGCAGCGCGCCCGGCGCACGCAGGGCGTTGACGTCGTTGATCATGTCCGCGCCGGCGGCCAGCGCGGCCGCCATCACCTCGGTCTTCATGGTGTCGACCGAGAGGGCCGCACCGCACGCCGCGAGGCCGGCGACGACCGGCAGCACGCGCTGCAATTCCACCCTCGCATCGACCGGCGCGGCACCGGGGCGCGTCGACTCGCCGCCTATGTCGAGGATGTCGGCGCCCTCCTCGCGCAGCCTCAGGCCGTGCTCGATGGCGCGCCCGGCATCGGCGTAGCGGCCGCCGTCGGAAAACGAGTCCGGCGTCGCGTTGACGATGCCCATGACCAGTGGACGCGCCAGGTCGAAACGATAGCGGCCGCATTGCAGCATGATTCAGTCTCCCCCGAATTCGAGGGTTTCGCAGTTGTCGATCCAGACCTGCCACATGCGCGCCGGATCCAGGTTCTGAAAATGCCCGGCCACGGCCTGCAGCACTTCGTGATGCGTCACCACCAGCACGGCGGATTCGTTGACGCCGCGCAACTCGGCCAGAAAATCGTGCACGCGCGCCGCCATTTCGCGATAGGACTCGCCATTCGGCGCCTTCCACGCGAAAGGGTCGGGGGCGTCATGCATGGCGTTGAGGTACTGCGTCACCGGCAGCCCCTCGAAGCCGGTATTGCGGTCGTCGAGGCGGGCGTCGACATGGATCTCGGCGCAATGGCATGCGTTGACGATGGCCGCAGTTTCCTGCGCGCGGCGCAGGCGCGAGACGTAGACGCGGCCGATCGGCAGGCCGCGCAGACGTTCGGCGGCGGCCTGCGCCTGCAGCCGCCCGGCCGGCGTCAGCGCCACCGGCACGCCGGGATCGGCGTTGCACAGGCCGCGCAGGTTGTATTCGGATTCGCCGTGGCGCAGGAACACCAGTTTCATGCCGGCACCAGGATTTCGCCTTTGCCGCCGCAGGCAAGGTCGCCCATGTGGCGGCGCGCGCGCGACGAGTCCGGCACCACGCCGGGCAGGATGGCTTCGGCATGGCGGCGCAGCAGGCCGAGCCAGGACAGATCCGCCACGCCGGCATCGTTGTAGGTGGCCGGCATGGTTTCCGGCGTCCGGCCGAGGATCAGGCTGCCCCGCCGCAGACCGGGGCCGGGCACGCCGGCGCACCCCCCGGCGACCACCAGGGTGCCGGCCAGCAAGCGCGCCCCGCAGGCTGCGCCTGCCTTGCCGCGCACCAGGATCAGGCCGCGCCGCATGCGGTCGCCGAGGCGATCGCCGGCGTCGCCCGCCACCGCGACGACGCCGCCGCCCATGCCGGCTCGGTCGCCGATCAAGGCGGCGCCGAGCCAGTCGCCGGCATTGCCGGCGATGCGCAGCAGGCCGCCGCGCATGCCGTTGGCGGCGCAATCGCCGGCGTCGCCCGCGATGATCAGCTCGCCGCCCCGCAGGTCCTGGCCGGCATAATGTCCGGCCGGCCCGTCGACATGCAGCGTGCCGGACGTCATGCCCTTGCCGAGGCAATCGAGACGGCCGCTGCCGGCATCAATCCGCAGCGCGGCGCCCGCCTCGCCCGGCGTCACCGCGAACAGGTCGCCCAGCGCCACGGGGTTGCCGTCCACCCGCACGGTTTGCGCGGCGATGTCGCCGGCAGTGCGGCCGCCCAGGGTTTCGGGCAGCACGCCGCTCATGTCGATGCGGCCGGCCGGGGCGGCGCGCAAGGTCAGTGTCATGGCGCTCATGCCAGGATCTCCCGCAGACGATAGTGGAACTGTCCCAATTTGCCGCCATAGTTGCCGGCCGACAAGCGCACGATGCCGCCCGCCGCGCCGATCGCACACACTGCGTCGAGGCCGGCCTTCATGGCCGCGCGCATGTCGGCGTCGCTGACCGCGTCGATGACGATCTCCAGCACCGCTTCCACGTCGGCGCCCAGTTCCGACCGGGCCACGCCGCGCAAGGTCGGACAGAAGGCGTCGTTGGTGGACGCCGGCAACGCCTTGTACTTGGAGCCGATCTTGGAACCGGAACGCACCACGCCGCCGGGGAACGGCGCGATCGCGCCGGGCACCCCGGCGATGGCCGCCGCCGCCGCCTCGCAGGCGGCGAGTGCCTGGGCGCGGGAACGGGCGAGAACCAGGAAGTTGCCGCCGCCGACGGAACGCAGCAGGCCGGTGGATTCCTCGGCCAGGAATTCGCCATCCATCACCGGGATGCGCCAGTAGCGCCGGCCGCCGATCAGTTTGGACATCTGCCAGCCGTCGCCGAAATAGCGCAGGTTCTTGCCCAGCGGCAATTGCTCCTCGCCTTCGCAACCGGCGAACACGGCGGTGGTGGGACAGGTCAGCACGCACTGGCCGACGCGGCGTTCCAGTTGTTTGGCCAGTTCCTTGGTGGAGACCGCGAACAGCAGGCCGGCCACGCCGGGACGGCCGTCCGGGGTCTCTTCGGGGGCAAGTTCGCGCTCGATGCCCGCCTCGCAGCCGCAGGCGATCACCGAGGTGGCGAAGCCAAAAGCCGCATTGGCGGAATGCTTCGCCCAGGCCAGGCTGTCCGCGGTGATGACGATACGGGTGGCCTTCATGCCGAAGGCTTCGGCATAGGTGTCGTCGATGCTCACGCCGTTGCGGATCATGCGCGCCTCCCCGTGCAGTGGTGGGGGATCAGCTTGCTGGCGCCGCAGGCGCAGATCTCGTCGTCGCTTACCCGGATGTGTTCCATCTTCACGGTCATGTAGCGGTCGTAATATTCCTTGAGCGGTTTCTCGATCGCCTTGTCGTATTCCGGCTTCACCGCGTGCAAGGCGCCGTTGACCACCTTCACCACCCGGCCGTCGCGCACGACGAGCTGGCCGTCCTTGAACACGTACTCGGGCTTTTCGAACATCGCTTCGCGGTCGGCATCGTCGCGGTACACCACGATGTCCGCCGCCGCGCCTGCGCCCAGGTGGCCGCGGTCGGAAAGGCCGAGGGAACGGGCCGGCGCGGCGCGGGTCATGATGGCGATCTCGTACAGGCTGTATTCCCGCTCCAGGCTGCGCAGCTGGCTGTGGGCCGCCGCCTCGGCATTGATCTCGTCCAGTTTCGCGTTGCGGAATCCGCGGTCCATCAGCAGCCGGATCAGGTGGGGATAGCTGGTGAAGGGCGCGCCGTTGGGATGGTCGGTGGTCAGGAAAATGCGCCAGGGGTCGCTGACCCGCAGGAACAGCTCCAGGCCGATGGCCCATTGCAATGCGTTGACGAAGTTCTTGTCCTTGTACTTGAACGGCACCACGCCGCAGCCGGCATCGCACTCGATGTCCATGGTCACCCATTTGTCCGGGCTGGCGTGACGGTGATTGCGGTGCTGGCTCATGTTGTCGCCGGAGGCGGTGACGGTCTGGCCGAACAGGATCTGGCCGACGTCGGCCGACACGTTGCTCATGCGGTTGATGGCATCGGCGATGCGTTCCGCCTCCGAGGAGAACCTGCGCTCCCCTTCGGTGCCGTAGCTGTGGAACTGGATGTGGGTCAGGTGGATGGGCAGGCCTTCCGCCGCCGCCATGGTGGCGAGCGTGGTGTCGGCGTTGCCGGGTATGCCCAGGTTGCTGGCGTGCACGTGCAGCGGATGCGCCACACCCAGTTCGTGCACGGCCCGGGCCAGGGCGCGGATCACCTGGCGCGGGGTGACGCCGTAATGCGGGTGCGCCTCGTCCAGATCCAGGTTGCGGGCGTTGAACTTGAAAGCGGAGATGCCGCCCGGGTTCACCACCTTGATCGCCATGGCCTGGCTAGCATCCAGCGTCCAGCCGACGTAGTCGTTGATCAAGCGCTGGTCGCTGCCGGAAGCCAGCAGGCGCAGAAAGAAGTCGTCGCTGCCGAGCATGGCGTAGGCGCCCTTGTCCACCATCGGGATATCGCCCATTTCCAGATGGGCGTGGCGTGCGTTGGAGGGCAGCATGGCCGGTTCGAAACAGGCGGTATAGCCCATCTCGGCGTAGCGGTAGCCGGTGGTCCAGGTGGACGGCGCGGCGTGGCCGCAGCCGGCGTGCATCCCGCCCATGGCCGGCACCGGATCGGCGCGGTGGTCCTCCGGCAGCAGGGCGCGGGCGATGTTCATTTTGCCGCCGCCGATATGGGTGTGCAGGTCGATGGCGCCGGCCATCACGACCCGTCCGGAAAGGTCGATCTCGCTGTCGATGCGGGTTTCCGGGCCGGGCGCGGCAACGATGCGGCCATTCTCCACATAGAGGTCGCGCACCTGGCCGTCGACACCGTGCTCAGGGTCATAGAGGCGGCCGCCTTTAAGTCGCAACATGATTCATCTCCTGCTGGATCGCGGCCAGGGCCTGGGCCACGCTGGGCAGTTCGGTGGGTGTATGGCCTTGCAGCGGCAGGGCCACCACCCCGTCCATGCGGTGCATGAAGCCGGCGTGATGCACACCGGGCACGGCCACCGGAATAAATACGTCCGGCGGGTCGGCAAAGACCATGTCCGGCCGGCCCAGGACGATGCGCGGGCAGGCGGCGGCCGGTGGCACGCGTTCCGGATCGAGCGCGGCGATCCATAGCAGCGCATCCACCTCGCGCGTTTCCAGCAGACGCGCAGTGCCGAACAGCAGCGGCTGATAGTGCGGACCGGAAGCCTCGAAGGCGGTGCGCAGCGGATAGCCCGCCTGCCAGGTGCAGACCTGGGCTGCGGAAGTGTCGCCGTCGTTGCCGCCGAGCGGCAGACCCGACCAGCGCGTGGTCTGGTTGAGGTCCTTGACCAGATCGACCATGGCCTGGATCGCCAGGTCGGCGTGCGGAAAATCCAGTTCCGCCGCGTTCCACACCAGCACGCCGTAGCGCGCTGCGCGCAGCGTTTCCAGCAAGGCGTCGACCTGCTCCATCGGCACCCCGGCCACGCTGTCGGCATCGAGTCGCCGGCCGGCCAGGCGCGCGCGCAGGGCACCGCACAATTCGCCCAGGCGCGCGTTCGGGAGCGGGATGACGAGATCCGGTGAGACGGCGTGCGCCGCCTCCGGGGAAAGCCCGCTTCCCAGGACAACGAGCCGCCGGCGCAGCTCGCCGAACTGGGATTCCTGTGTCAGGCAGCGCTCGAAGAAACGCGGAAAACGGCGGGTATCGGTGCCGGCGAGCACGATCAGGTCGGCGCGGTTGCGCACTTCCGACAGCGTCGTGGTCATCCAGCCGCCATCCTGGAATGCCAGCCAGTTGCGGAACTGGGCAGCGCCGTTCATGTGCTCGACCACACCGCCGGTTTGTTCGGCCAGCGCCAGGGCGGCACGGTGGCCGGCGACGTCACAGGCCAGCCCGCCGATCAGGGGACGCTGCGCGCGCGCCAGCAGGTCGGCGGCGGCCCGGCAGGCAGCGGCAGGCTCGACAGGCTGGCCGGCGAGCCGGGCCGCCCCGCGCGCGGGCGCGGCGAACAGCTTGATAGCGCGCGCGCAGGCCGGGCTTCCGGCACGCGCGCCGGAAGCGTCGGCCGCGACGCGAAGGTCGTCGCAAACGAGGCCGCAGAAGGGACAGCAGGAATCGGACATAGAGGCGGGGGCGATGTGTGTGAAAGCGACCTCATCAAGCAGGTTCCGTGCCATACGCAAAGCACGACGGCATTTGTCTGGCGAATCAAGCGGTTTGCCGGCGCCTGCCTGCTCGCCGCACCAGCCGGATGTCACGCGGCCCGTCCGTCCGGCGTGACAGAGTGTCACACCGCGACAAACCCGAAGAAGCGCTAGCGCGCTGATTGGTATGGTTTTTTTTCATGGCATGGGGATTGCTTTCCGGAAAGTCTCAAGCAACCCCATTACATCGATCATGAAGCTCACCGCCAATCGCAGCGCAACCGTAAGAGCCCCCGCAAGGCTGCACATGGGGTTTCTCGACCTCAATGGCGGCCTTGGGCGGCATTTCGGCAGCCTGGGCCTGGCCGTGGAGGAACTTGCCACCACCGTCACCGCGCATGCCGATGACTGCATCTTGGCCGAAGGCCCCCAGGCCGACCGCGCCGAAGCCTACGCGCGTTCGGCCCTGCATGCCCTCGGCATCAAGAGCGGCGTGCGCCTGTTCATCCAGCAGGCCATTCCCGAGCACGCCGGGCTCGGTTCCGGCACCCAGCTCGCCCTGGCGGTCGGCACCGCGCTGGCGCGCCTGTACGGCATGACATGGTCGCCACGTGAGGTGGCCACCGCGCTCGGCCGCGGCGGCCGCTCCGGCATCGGCCTCGGCCTGTTCGAGCATGGCGGCTTCGTCGTCGACGGCGGCCGCGGGGAACAGGACCTGCCGCCCGCGCTGATCTCGCACCTGAAATTCCCCGCGCACTGGCGGCTGGTGCTGGCATTCGATCCCGCCTACCGGGGACTGCACGGCGATGCGGAAAAGCAGGCTTTCGCCAGCCTGCCGACATTCCCCGAGGCCAGCGCCGGACACCTGTGCCGCCTGGCGCTGATGCGGGCCATGCCGTCCCTGGCGGAAGGCGATATCGCGGGCTTCGGTGCCGCCATCAGCGAGATCCAGGAGGTGGTAGGCGACCATTTCGCGCCGGCCCAGGGCGGCCGCTTCGCCAGTCCGCGCGTGGCGCGCGCCCTCGACTGGCTGGCCGGAAACGGCGCCGCCGGAGTGGGCCAGAGTTCCTGGGGACCGACCGGTTTCGCGCTGGCGGATTCGGAAGCGCGGGCGCACGCCCTGGCTCAGTTTGCGCGCATCGAGTTCGCCGCCGACGGCCTCGAATTCATGGTTTGCGCCGGCCGCAATCGCGGCGCGGATATGCGCATCACGGCGAACACGGCGCTGGCTACGGCGCACGGTTAAGACCGCTACGGCAACCACAGACAAGAAACGATGAAGCCCATGGAAAAACCCTATCTGCTGCATTTCGCCACGCCGGGCACCCGGGTCAGCCCGTTCGACGTGAACATGGCCTACGACGCCGGCTGGAACGCGGTGATCCCTTACGCCGAGGTCGGCCTTGCCGACATCGCCGGCTTCACCCAGGACGCCATTTTCTCGCGTGGCCCCAAGGGCGTGAAGCGAACCGGCATTTTCATCGGCGGCCGCGACGCGATCCTCGCCACCGACATGCTGGACGCCGCTCACCGGGCCATGGTGCCGCCGTTTGAGGTTTCCGTGTTCGCGGACCCCAGCGGCGCCTACACCACGGCCGCCGCCATGATCGCCAAGGTGGAGCAGGCCCTGGCGCAGGTCCACGGCACGACCCTGGACGGCCGTCAGGTCGTGGTGTTCGGCGGCACCGGCCCGGTGGGCATGACAGCGGCAGTGCTGGCCGCACAAGCCGGCGCCCGGGTCACGATCCCCGGCCATGACGGCCTGGCCCGCGCAAGCGAAGCAGTGGACCTCCTCAATGGCCGTTTCGGCGTCGACATCCAGGCCGCCGACGCCGGTTCTGACACGGCCAAGCACGCCCTCCTGGCGCAGGCCGAGGTCGTGCTGGCTACCGCCAAGGCCGGGGTGCAGGTGCTCGGAGCCGCGCATCTCGGCCGTGCCACGGCACTCCTGGCGGCGGCGGACATCAACGCCGTGCCGCCGGCGGGCGTGGAAGGCATCGGCGTCATGGACGACGCCGCTCCCCTGCCCACAGCCGCTGGCAAGGCCGTAGGCATCGGCCCTCTGGCCATCGGCAACGTCAAATACAAGGTTCAGCAAGGCTTGCTGCAGAAGATGCTGGCGGCCGAAAAGCCCCTTTATCTGGGCTTCCCCGAGTGCCTCGACGAGGCCCGCCTGCATGCAGCCTGAATCCCGCCCCGAGGCTTTTCTCCTGGTCTCCCTGAGCGGCCGCGGCCTGGCGCAGGCAGCGGCACGCGCCGGCCGGATCGCGGTGGGCATGGACGGCTTCGCCGACCGCGACACCTGCGACCTGGCCCGGCTCTGGCAGCGGCTGCCGCTGGACGAAAACGGCGATCTGGCGCCCCTGGGCCTGGTCGAAGCCGCCGCGCGCCTCAGCCCGCTGGAGCATTGCCTCGGCCTGGTGTACGGCTCCGGCTTCGAGGCCCAGCCGGAGTTGCTGAAGCGGCTGGCCTGCGGTCGCCAGCTCCTGGGCAATCCCGCGGAAGTCCTGGCCGAGAGCGCCAATCCCATAGGTTTCGCCAGCCTAGCGCGCCGCCTCGAACTGCCCTTCCCCGAGGTGCAGTCCGTCCCGCCCGCGGACCCCGCCGGCTGGCTGGCCAAGCGCGCCGGCGGATGCGGCGGACACCACGTGCGCGAAGCGGCGGGTATCGCGGCTCGCCCCGGTGTCTATTTCCAGCGCCGCGTGGACGGCACGCCCTGCTCCCTGCTGTTTCTCGCCGATGGCCGGGAGATCCGGGCGATCGGTTTCAACCGCCTCCTGCCGGCGCCGGCCCAGGCGCCCGGACGCTGGGCCTACGCCGGCGCCGTGGCGCTGGACAATGCGCCAGGCGGCGTCGGCCCGGCCGTGCAGGCAGCGGCCCGCGCCCTCACCGCTGCCCTCGGCCTCAGGGGGTTGAACGGCATCGATTTCGTGGTGAACGGCAGCGACTGGAGCCTGCTGGAACTCAACCCCCGCCCCACCGCCACCCTGGAACTCTGGGATGTGAATCCGATGCCGGCCCTGTTCGACCTGCATGTCCAGTCCTGCCTCGGACGCCTGCCCGTCGCGCTGCCGAAACCGGAGGCGAGCCGCGCCGTCGCCGTGGCCTACGCCGGCGAAACCCTGCGCGTGCCCGCCGGCTTTCCCTGGCCGGACTGGAGTGCCGACCTGCCCCGCATGGACACCCTGCTGGAACCGGGCGACCCGGTCTGCACGGTGCACGCGACGGCTGCCGATGCCAACGCGGCGGAACAACAGGCCTTGAGTTTCCGCCAGCGCATTCTCGAACGTCTGTCGCGGCATGGCGAGGTCGAAACCGGCCGCGCACGCCTCCACACCCAACGCGTTTCACCTCTCCTTTCCACCACCGGGCAGAACTGAAGCACCATGACCCTGAACGCCACCCCTGCCTTGCCCAGCCTCAACCAACTCGCCGCTCCACTGGTGGAGCAACTGGTGCGTGAGGCGCAAGCACTGCGTCTGTCCGTTTCGCACCAGGCCAACGGCACCCGCATCGTCGACGCCGGAATCCAGGTGCAGGGCGGGATCGAGGCCGGCCGGCGCATCGCCGAGATCTGCCTGGGCGGCCTCGGTCGGGTCACCCTCGGCCCATCGGGCAGCTTTGCCGGCTGGCCCTGGGAGCTCGCCGTGTCGACCGCGCAGCCGGTGCTGGCCTGCCTGGGCAGCCAGTACGCCGGCTGGAGCCTGTCGCATGGCGAAGGCAAGGAAGGTTTTTTCGCCCTGGGCTCCGGCCCTGGCCGCGCCCTGGCCGGCAAGGAAACGCTGTTCCAGGAACTGGGCTACCGGGATCAGGCCGAATCCGCTTGCCTGGTGCTGGAAACCGGCAAGGTTCCCCCCATCCCGCTGCTCGACAAGATCGCCGAGCAATGCGGCGTGACGCCGCAGCAGCTGACCCTGATCCTCACCCCGACCAGCAGCCTGGCCGGTTCGGTTCAGGTGGTGGCGCGGGTGCTGGAAGTGGCCCTGCACAAGGCGCATTTCCTGGGTTTCCCGGTGGAGCATATCGTCGACGGCATGGGCACGGCGCCGGTCTGCCCGCCATCTCCGGATTTCCTCGTCGCCATGGGCCGCACCAACGACGCCATCCTGTTCGGCGGCCGCGTACACCTGTTCGTCTCCGGCGAGGAAGGGGCGGCGGAAGACCTGGCCCAGCGCATGCCCAGCGAGGCATCCAGTGACTATGGCCAGCCTTTCGCCCAGGTCTTCAAGGCGGCCGGCCATGATTTCTACAAGATCGACCCCCTGTTGTTCGCCCCCGCCTGCGTGAGCGTCACCTGCCTGACCACAGGCCGCACTTTCCGGGCCGGACATCTGAACGGGGAACTGCTGGAGCGTTCGTTCTCATGATCGGCCGCATCGCTATCTTCACTGATGACCCGGGCTGGCACGGCAAGAAGCTCGCCCGCGCCTTCGCCGCCCGCGGCTACCAGGCCGTGAACCTGTCGCTGAGCGAATGCCGGGTGGATCTGGAGCGCGGCATCGCCGGCCTGGTGCTGCCGGGTTTCGAGGATCGCCTGCCGGACGGCGCTTTCGTGCGCGGCGTGTCCGGCGGCACCCTGGAGCAGGTGATCCTGCGCCTGGATTTCCTGCACGCCCTGCCCGCCGCCGGCGTACCCGTATACAACCCGGTGCGCGCCATCGAAACCAGCGTGGACAAGGCCATGACCAGCCTGCTGCTGCACCGGGCCGGGGTGCCTACCCCGCCCACCTGGGTAATGGAGTCCGCAGCGCAGGCCCGCGCCCTGCTGATACGGGAAGCCGCCAGCGGCCACGAGCTGGTGCTGAAGCCCCTGTTCGGCTCCCAGGGCAACGGCCTGCGCCGCCTGACCGCGCCCGCCGACCTGCCGCCGGCAGCCGAATACCGCGACGTCTACTACCTGCAGCGCTTCGTCGGCTCGGCCACCGGCAACTGGGAGGACTACCGGGTCCTGGTGGTCGGCGGGCGCAGCCGCGCCGCCATGATCCGCCGTGGCGCCAGCTGGATCAACAACGTGGCGCAGGGCGCCCGCTGCCTGCCGGCGCCGGCGGACCCGGCGTTGTTCCGGATGGCGGAGGCGGCCAGCCAGGCCCTCGGCATGGCGTACGCCGGCGTCGACCTGATGCGCGACCGGGACGGCCGCCTTACGGTGATCGAGGTCAACAGCATCCCGGCCTGGCGCGGTCTGCAAACGGTCGTGAAAGACGACGTGGCCACCCTGCTGGTGAACGATTTTCTCGACCAGCACGTGAAAACCGCCTTGCGGGAGCGTTACGCATGAACGTGCGCCTGTCCCCCCTGCCCGACACCACCGAGTTTGCGGAAGCCTTCCGCACTGCCTGCGAACTCGACGTGCTCGCGTTCAAGCCCGGCAACGTCAGCGTCGAATCGCCCGGACACGGCATGCAGGCGCGCGATTTCCAGCTCAGCGCCGAAGCCGCCGCCCCGCACGTGACCGATCGCACACTGCCGCTCGGCGAACGGATCTATCGCGCGATCGCAGCGACGCGCCAGGCGGTCGGCTGCAACACCAACCTCGGCATCGTGCTGCTGGCGGTGCCGCTGATCCGTGCCGCACAGCACCGCCTGCCGCACGAATCCCTGTCGCAGCGCCTGCGCCGCGATCTCGACGAGACGACGCGCGAGGACACCGAATGGGTCTATCGCGCCATCCGCCTGGCCGCGCCGGGCGGACTCGGCAGCAGCCCGCGCCACGATGTCCACGCCGCCCCCACCGTGAACCTGCTGTCGGCCATGCGCGAAGCCGCGCAGCGCGACCGCATCGCCGGCCAGTACGCCAGCGGCTATGCCGATGTCTTTCGCTTCGGCGTGGACGCGCTGAGACAAGGGCGCACTCGCTGGGGCGAGGAAACGCAGGCGCTGACCGACGTCTACCTGGCCTACCTGAGCGGCTTCCCCGACAGCCACGTGCTGCGCAAATTCGGTGCGCCTACCGCGGCGCAGGTGCAGCGCATGGCCTGCGGCTGCGTCGCCGACATGGCGCCATGCCCCGACTGGAACCGTGCCCGGCGGCACCTCGCGAATCTCGATCGAGGCTTGAAATCGGCCGGCGTCAACCCCGGCACCAGCGCCGATCTGACCGTCGCCACCTGGCTCGCGGATCGCCTGCTGTCGGCGGCGGCAACCGACCCCGCC
>Ga0207420_1001529_pt1 | contig 13698 bp, 8 predicted proteins | sample ThiBio_inoc_biof_FD_183941 | JGI IMG/M metagenome (GOLD analysis project Ga0207420, IMG submission 183941) | Wastewater bioreactor microbial communities from Cape Town, South Africa - Thiocy_inoc_biof (SPAdes) | ecosystem: Engineered > Bioremediation > Thiocyanate > Unclassified | place: South...
GCCCACAGATACAATAACACCTCTTGGCGTTTCCAGGTCGATTACATCCAATACACGTTCCATGGAAAGTTCGTCGAAATATAGCTTGTCGCACATGTCGTAATCCGTCGAAACCGTTTCAGGGTTGTAATTGATCATGATCGACTTATAGCCAAGGTTACGGGCGGTTTGTGCCGCATTAACCGAACACCAGTCGAATTCTACCGAGCTACCGATACGGTATGCACCCGATCCTAAGATAACCACATTCTTATCGTTCGGGTAGTAAGGGATAGCATGATCAGATCCGTCGTAGGTCAGGTACAGGTAGTTGGTAAGGTCTGGGTGCTCAGACGCAATCGTGTTGATACGTTTTACACTGGGAAGAATACCCAGTTTTTTACGACAGGCACGTACCTTAAGGTTCTCTTTCTCCATGTTACCCTGCGGTTTTTCTACAAAACGGGCAATCTGGAAATCCGAGAATCCCAATCGTTTTGCCTCACGTAAAACCTCTGCAGGAACCTCTTCTATTTTGTGGTAGCTTTCCAATACCTTCCGGTAATCGTCGATATTTTTCAGCTTGTTAAGGAACCAGGGATTGATTTTGGATAATTCGTATATGCGATCGACGGTATATCCTTTTTCGAAAGCCTTTGCAATGGCAAAAATACGTAAATCGGTAGGGTTAGCCAATTCTTCATCCAGGTCGTCGAACTCCAGATCATTATTGCCTACAAATCCATGCATACCTTGTCCGATCATACGAAGACCTTTCTGCATGATCTCTTCAAAACTCTGCCCGATAGACATGATTTCACCCACAGATTTCATGCTTGAACCGATCTGACGCGATACACCTTCAAATTTGGTAAGGTCCCAGCGCGGAATCTTTACAATCATATAGTCAACTTCCGGAGCTTTGTAAGCAGAATTGGGAGTTCCCATCTCGCCTATTTCATCCAGGCTGTAACCTAGTGCCAGTTTGGCTGCCACAAAAGCAAGCGGGTAACCACTGGCTTTGGATGCCAGTGCCGATGAACGGCTGAGGCGGGCATTTACTTCAATTACACGGTAGTCGTTCGTATAAGAATTGAATGCATACTGGATATTACATTCTCCCACAATACCCAGGTGACGGATTGTCTTGGTTGAAATCTCCTTAAGCATGGTCAGCTCTTCATCCGTAAGCGAACAGGTTGGGGCAACCACGATACTTTCGCCGGTATGAACACCCAGAGGGTCTACATTTTCCATGCTTACCACTGTAAAGCAATGGTCTTTACGGTCGCGGATCACTTCAAACTCAATCTCTTTCCATCCTTTGAGCGATTCTTCCACCAAAATTTGTTTAGAGTAGGCAAAAGCACTTTCTGCAAGTTTGCGCAACTCTGTTTCGTTGGCGCAAATACCGCTACCCATTCCTCCTAACGCATAAGCAGAGCGGATCATCACCGGAAACCCGATCCTGTATGCGGCTGCAACTGCATCTTCCATGCTTTCCACAGCCTGACTAACCGGAGTTTTCACCTCTACTTCGTTCAACTTCTTAACAAACAGGTCGCGGTCTTCAGTATACATGATCGCCTCTACGGAAGTACCCAGAACCTGTACACCGTATTTAGCCAACGTACCGCTCAGGTAAAGTTCGGTTCCGCAATTCAAGGCCGTTTGTCCCCCGAAAGCCAGCAGAATACCATCCGGTTGTTCTTTCTTTATAACCTCTTCCACAAAATAAGGAGTGATAGGGAGGAAGTAAACCTTGTCGGCAATACCTTCGGATGTCTGAATTGTTGCGATGTTTGGATTCAGCAATACTGTATGGATGCCCTCTTCTTTGAGCGCCTTGAGTGCCTGTGAACCTGAGTAGTCAAATTCGCCTGCCTGTCCGATTTTAAGGGCGCCCGAGCCCAGTACAATTACTTTTTTTAGTCCGCTTTTAGCCATTGTAATTGGATTGTTTTGTTTATGAATATATTATTATAGAATGTTCTGTTCGTTTAAAAACAAAAAAAATGCGTTAGTAAAAGTAACTAACGCATGCTATATAAACAAGTTATATTTCCAAAAATAAAGAAATGACCGGTATCGTCTAACAGGTAACCCGAAAAATAGGATGGATTGTCCTTGTATGTTATATCGTTCATGTCTTATCTGTATCTAAAATTTCTGCAAAGGTATTACTTTAATGGATATGAGTCAACCTTTTTTACAAATACTCTGTAAAATTTGCTAACTTTGCCCTTCGAATTTAAAGAATATAAAACGTAGAAACAAGATATGGAAACAGTAGTAAGTGGCATCAGGCCAACTGGAAACCTGCACTTGGGGAACTATTTCGGTGCAGTAAAAAGTTTTCTGCAGATGCAGAATGAGTATAATTGCTTTTTCTTTATCGCAGACTGGCATTCGCTGACTACCCATCCGCATCCCGACAATATTGTTAGTGGTGTAAGGAAGATTCTGGCAGAATACCTGGCTTGTGGTATTGATCCCGAAAAGGCAACCATTTATGTTCAAAGCGACGTTCGCGAGGTGTTGGAACTCTATCTTTACCTGAATATGAATGCTTATCTGGGAGAGTTGGAACGTACTACGTCATTCAAGGAGAAGGCACGTAAACAACCGGAAAATGTAAATGCCGGGTTGCTTACATATCCTACGCTGATGGCTTCTGATATCATTGTCCATAAGGCTGCTAAGGTGCCCGTTGGAAAAGACCAGGAGCAGAATATGGAGATGGCCCGTAAGTTTGCACGCAGATTCAACACGTTCTACGGAGTGGATTATTTCCCTGAACCCGCCTCTTTCTCTTTGTCGAACAAAGCAGTGAAGGTTCCCGGACTTGATGGTTCCGGAAAGATGGGTAAGTCTGAAGGAAACGCAATTTACCTGATCGACGATGAGAAGACAATTAAGAAGAAGGTAATGAAGGCGGTTACCGATGCAGGCCCAACGGTTCCAAACAGTGAGAAGCCGGAACCTATCGAGAACCTGTTTACCATGATGGAGATTGTTTCCTCGCAGGATACATATAACTACTTCAACGAAAAGTATGCCAACTGCGAAATTCGATATGGAGATATGAAGAAGCAGCTGGCCGAAGATATTAACCTGTTCTGTTCTCCTATCCGCGAGCGTATCCTTGATATTGCAGCCAATACGGATTATATGGAGAAGGTGGCACGCCAGGGAGCTGAAAAGGCACGCGAAAGTGCAGCTAAAACGATACAGGATGTACGTCGGATTATAGGTTTCAAGGCTTACTAACGAGTAATCGGATCTAATATATAGCGAAGATGTACCTGAAGAAAGGTATCTCTTCGCTTTTTATTTCATCTGTTTTACAAAACAATACAGGGTTATCCCGTTGTTTTACTACAAGATACGATACAATGGATATGGAAGGATTTGCTGGGAAATATGTTTTTGTAACCGGTGGAGCTAAAGGCATCGGCCGGGCTATTGTCTGTATGTTTGCAAAGGCCGGAGCCAAAGTTGCCTTTTGTGATTATGATAAAGAGGCCGGCAACCAGTTAAGCTCCGAGTTGTCCAATACTGTTTTGTTTTATAAAGTGGATGTTACCGACGAAAACCGGCTGTTGGAGGTGATGGATCTATTGTTTCAGCGCTGGGGTACACTGGATATCATCATTAATAACGTGGGGATAAGTCAGTTTTCTCCTCTCACAGAAACAACGTTGGAGCAGTTTGACCGGATATTGGCTACCAATCTGCGACCCGTATTTATCACCTCGCAGGCGTTGGCTGTACAACGGAATACGCCGGAGGGAAAGAAACGCTACGGACGTATCGTTAATATAGCCTCTACACGCTACCTGATGAGTGAGCCGGGTTCCGAAGGATATGCTGCCTCTAAAGGAGGGATTGTCTCTTTAACTCATGCGCTTGCAATCTCTTTCAGCGAATATGCAATCACTGTAAATTCAATAAGTCCCGGATGGATTCAGCATACAGCTTACGAAATGTTGTCGGATGCCGATCATAAGCAGCATCCTTCGGGCAGGGTAGGGACGCCCGATGATATTGCGCGGACCTGTCTTTTCTTGTGTGCTCCTGAAAACGATTTTATTAATGGACAGAATGTAGTCGTTGACGGAGGGATGACTAAAAAGATGATTTATCTGGATTGATTCATCGTTATAAATCCTTTTGCTGTAACAACTCCTGAATCGTTTTATGTAATACCTCCTTTTTGATCGGTTTGGATAGGTATGAATTGAATCCACTCTCAAGGATGCGTTGTTCATCCTCTCCAAAGGCAAAGGCCGTCACCGCAATTATAGGTATGTTATTGTCTGTTTCCCTGATAATCCTAACAGCTTCGTAGCCATCCATTTCAGGCATTTTTATATCCATCAGAATTAAATCGGGATTTATCTCGGAAAAAAACTTTACAGCTTCTTTTCCGTCTTTTGCATGAAAGATGCGGTATTGCTTCAGCATTGCTTCATAAAGCCGGAAATTACTCTCATTATCTTCTGCTATCAACAGCGTATTTTTCTTTTCGGTTGATTCGGAAGCCGCTTTGGGAGCTATCGTGATCGGATCTGTTTTCCTAACAGGTTCGTAGGGTAATGTGAACCAGAAAGTAGAACCTTTACCCTTTTCTGAGTTTACACCGATTGTTCCTCCTAAACGCTCAACAATCATCTGGCAGATGGAGAGCCCAAGTCCCGTTCCCTGCGAGAAACTGTTTAATTTTACAAAGCGTTGAAATACCTTTTGAGCCTCTTTCTCACTAAAGCCACACCCTGTATCGGTTACATAAAAGTAAATTTCAGTGTCGTACACCCTGTAGCCAAAGGTGATGCTGCCTTCTGTGGTGAATTTAATAGCATTGTTTATGAAATTGGTAATAACCTGCAATACCCGGTTTTTGTCTGTTTTAATTATACAATGCGGTTGTTTTTCAATAAAGGATAGCTGTACCTGCTGGTCAACTTTCAGCTTGTAACTTCCCTCGATTTCCGAGAGAAGATTATTTATATTTACTTCAGTCTTGATAAACTCGAGCGTGCCGGCTTCAATTTTGGCCAAGTCGAGTATGTCGTTGATAAGTTGTAGTAAGACTTCGTTGTTGCTGTTTATAATATGCACGTATTCGTCTTTGTCCTGTTGGTCTGTTGCCGAGGCGAGAAGTCCTGAAAATCCAACAATGGCATTGAGCGGAGTCCGTATTTCATGACTCATGTTGGCTAGAAATGCTGACTTTAAGCGATCCGACTCTTCTGCATGTTCTTTAGATTCGCGGAGTTCGTTCTCGATACGTTTCTGTTCTGTTACGTCTTCGGCCTTCACCACTACGCCGGTTACATTGTTTTTTTTATCCAGTATCGGATTGGCCAGAATACGAACATATTTTTTTGTCTGGTATTCGTTTGTGACCTCAGCCATCTCTTTGGTATGTATGGCTTTGGTAACCGGACAATTCGGACAAAAGTCTTCGAGTGAACCGGACGAGAGGCAGCTGTATTTTTTACCATTGATTGACCGGCAATAGAAGGGAACCTGATTACTCCACTTAACTGTATACTGAGGGGTTACAAACTTAATGGAGGATTTGATGTTGTTCAGAATGATCAGGTTGTCTTTTTCCACGTCCAGCAAGTGATCTTTCAGATTTTTATTCCGGATGTAAAAATAGAGTCCGGTGAAACAAAATAAAACCAGCAATATGGTTATCACAACCAGTATTTCGTATTTGTAGCGGACAAAAGGAGATGTATTTTCTCCTTCAAATACAGAAAACTCGGGTAAAACCTCTCGGGAGATATTCATCTCCTTCAGTTTATTTACCTCAAATTTGTATATATTGGGAATGGTAATCTTCTTTAATTCATTATCCGTATTCTTGCGGCTAAGAGTCTGCATGACTTCTTGTGCAAGATCTGCCCCCTGATTACGATATTGAGGAATATATCCGCCCATTGCCCAATGTCCGAGTCCCACTGATGTGATTGTGAAGGCCGGAATGTGAGGATTGGCAGACATCATGCTGTAAGTTGCATTCCCTATATAGTAACCTTCACTTATGTCTACCCGCCAGGTTCCTAACAGGATGGCGGTGTTGGGTGGAAACTCCTGTATTTGTTTACTTATCTCGTATATATTGTTTTTTCGCCCGTCTAGTCTGATCAATGTCAGTTCCGGATGTTTTTTGAATTCCTGAACTACGATGGATTGGAGTGCCAGGCCTCCAAAGCTGTTATCTGTAACCAATGCTATGTTTTTAGTTTCCGGATACAGTCTTTTTATCAGGTCAATATTCTTTTCAATATTGTATTCGTAAAAGATGCCGTGTATGGGCTGGCTATGCTCGAGTTTATCAATATAAAAGGCTTCGGGTTCCCAAGTGTTTACGGAAGGGATAGAGTCGGGAAGCAGGAGGGTGTTACTGCTAACCATTCCGCAGACCAATGGAGTTTCCCTGAATTCGGAAGGGTTTACAGAGAGATACGATGCCCAGGCTTCCTGCCCCAGGATTACGATTGCGGATGGCTTATTCTCTTCGCTGTATTTAGAAAGAATTCCAGTCATCCGGCTTTTCCAGCTATTAGCCTCTGGCAGGCTTTTGCAGTTCATGTTTTCAATAACAATCTGCTGCTTGCCGCCAAGTTTGTGGTAGGCATCAGCAAAGGTGGTGATACATTGCGTTGTATTCCGGGTATCAGGGTTATAAGAGCTGATAATTAGAATCGGATTTTCTGCCTTTGCAAATGATTGAAAAGGAATGGCTATCCCTATACACAATATAAAGACACGCAGGAATAAAAGAATCGTATGCAAGGGAGGCAGATAATTTTTCATTTCAGGGAACAGATTGCTTATCAGTCAGATTACTTCTTCGGACAAATATAAAGAATAATTAGATTTTTCAATGTCATCCGGTGCTGAAAATATAAGGTTGTGTGGATAACGGTTTCGTGTAGACAAAAAAAGAGCCTTTCTTCACAGAAAAGCTTTTCTTTTAACAAGATCAACTAATAGAAAAACATCTTGTTCTCATCATTATCTTATATGCTTATATAATTAGCAAGTTACTGATATAGCAATTACAGTGTCTAAATTATATAGACAAAGATAGGCTGACCGGATAGCTGATGCAATACCTATCTATATGTATATTTTTTTGTGTGATACCTAGATTGAGGGATATGCAGTAAATCTGTTTCCCAAAGGATGCTGTTTATTGGATATTATTCAGTTCATTTGTGAATAAATTGAAATACTGAACTATTTGTGTAAAATAAATTCCTTCTTCTTTGTTGTATAGTTGAATAAAAGGAAAAAGAAGTATATTTGAAATTAGAATTTTACAAACGATTGATTTATGTACAGGAAAGGAAAATATAGAGAGACTGATAAGATGAGTGACCTGATAGGTGATAATTACCCCATGCTGTTGGTGATGAGCCGTTTTGGGATTCCTCTTGGGTTTGGAGAAAAGAATGTAAAAGAGGTCTGCAAGATGCACCATGTTGATGCCTGCACGTTTCTTACGGTGGTAAATTTCTTATCGGACGATTCACACGATACCCCGATCCTGTCTGATTGCTTTTCAATGGAGGCGCTGATATCTTATTTACAGAATTCTCATACCTATTTTCTTGATTTCAGACTGCCTAATATCCGCGAAAAACTGGTGAATGCGATCCATAACTGCCCAAAAGATGTGGCCTTTGTCATAATTCGCTTTTTTGATGAATATGCAGAAGAGGTCTTTAAGCACATGCAATACGAAGAGAAGGTTGTTTTCCCTTACGTAAAGGGACTGTTAAAAGGTGAAAAAGACAGCCGGTATAATATTTCCATTTTCAAGAAAAGGCACGATCAGATCGAGATGAAGATTATTGAACTAAAAAACCTGATTATTAAATATTATCCAGCTGAAGGTGGTAATTTACTTAACAGCGTATTATTCGATATTTTTGCCTGCGAACAGGATTTAGCTTCACATAGTAAAGTGGAAGATTATCTGTTTACTCCGGCAATTCTTGAATTGGAAAAAAATCAAAGTTAAGTTATGACCATTAATTTGAATATCGTAGTTGCCGATCCTTCCGTAATTATCAGAAGCGGTATTGAGGCGACGTTGAAACGGATTCAGGGGGTTCGTTTTCATATAGATGAGGTTTCGGTTATCGATACTTTGTATGAATTCCTAAAGAAGCGTAAGCCAGATATTTTAATTATAAATCCAGCATTGTTAGGGTATGCTTCCCTCTCTTTGTTGCGGGAAGAATGTGTCTGTCCCAAATTGAAATGCGTAGCATTACTTTATGCTGTGGCAGAGCGTTCGTTACTGAATCAATACGATGAGTTCATTACTATATATGATTCTGCAGAGGATATTAAAAACAAGCTCGAGAAAATTTCAATCCACGAGGAAGAAGATAAAACGGAAGATGATGACGAGCTGCAAACCTTGAGCAGCCGTGAAAAAGAAATTGTAGTGTGTGTGGTGAAAGGACTTACCAACCGTGAAATAGCAGAGCAGCTTTATTTGTCGGCTCATACGGTAATTACCATAGGCGCAATATCGCAAGGAAACTCCAGATTCACAGTGCGAGCGGTCTTACTGTTTACGCAATCGTAAATAAATTGGTCGAACTGGGAGATATAAAAAAATAACCGATCAAGTTCTCAATATGAAGCTCGACCGGTTATTTCTTTAATTTTCAGATTTTCTACTTTTTAGAGAAGAATTCTTTCTCTTTCCATTCCCTCATCAGGTCGGACATAGTTTCTTTCACACTCATTATGCGGCTTGCACGGTAGGCATTAGAGCCGGCAAATGCGTATCCATTGTTGAAGTTTCCTTTAAATGCATTGTAAAGCGCAAGCATGATGCAATAAGGACTTTTGGATATATCACATGTTTTAATGCAGTGGAAAGGACATGATTTGGGCTGTTTGATTCCCTCTTTAACCTGCTGAATGAACGAACTGCCAATCGCTCTTCCTGGCATTCCAACAGGGCTTTTTATTATTTCGATATCCTCCTGTCGCGCTTTGATATACTGCTCTTTGAAGGCAGTAGATGCATCGCACTCCTCGGTGGTTACAAAACGGGTTCCTAACTGTACGCCTGATGCTCCAAGTTCCATCATGCGATAAATATCTTCTCCTGTGTAGATTCCTCCTGCTGCTATCACGGGAATTTTTTTGTTGTACTTTTCTTCAAAAAGAGCAACCTCTTGGACTACCTGAGGTAAAATTTCTTCTAAAGAAAAATGTTCATCTTCCAATTGGTTTTCCTTATAACCAAGGTGACCACCTGCTTTTGGACCTTCCACTACTACTGCATCAGGCAGATAATTGTACTGGCTCATCCATTTTTCGCAAATAATGCGAACTGCACGGGCTGAAGATACGATGGGAACAAGCTTAGTCGTGCTGTTTTTTTGCAGAAAGCTTGGTAAGTCGAGCGGAAGACCTGCTCCACTGAAGATAATGTCAGCCTTTTCAGCTATGGCTGTCTTTACCATATCGGCAAAATTCGTCATGGCAACCATCACGTTTACACCGATAATACCTTTAGCTTTCTCACGAGCTTTTTTCAGCTCTTCTTTAAGTCCGAGAATACTTGCTTCACCAAAATTGCTGGAGAGTTTATTATATAAAAGTCCTAATCCGGCGCTGGAGATAACGCCGATGCCTCCTTCGTTTGCGACTGCCGAGGCAAGGCCTGATAAGGAGATACCTACGCCCATCCCACCTTGGATAATGGGTACATGAACCTTTAGGTCTCCGATTGTCAATGTTTTCATCTGAATTGTTTCTAAATACAGGCCACAAAGTTAATACATTATATGGATTCAAGTATATTAATGAAATAAATATTGCACAGGAGGTGTGAAATTGTGCAACAAAAAAAGAGTTGCCTGTTGTTGGGCAACTCTTTTCAATATATTTACTGCTAAACAATTAGTTTACGGGGATATATCCGACATCTTTTACTGTTTTCTGACCTTCGGCAGAAAGAATGTGATCGATAAACGGTTTTACTTTTTTCTCATTCTTAACATCGTAGTAATAGAATAGAGGACGTACAACCGGATACGATTTGTTTTTTGCATTGGCAAAAGAGGGTTCTATATACTTTTTACCTTTATCATAGGAAATGTGAATTGGCTTTACCTCCTTATTCAGGTAAGCGAGTCCTACGTAGCCGATGGCTCCTTTAGTCTGACCAACGGACTGAATAATAGCTCCGGTGGCAGGCATGCTTAAGATACCATTCTTATAGTTCTTATTTTTCAGGACACTCTCTTTGAAGAATTCGTATGTTCCTGATGAGGTTTCGCGTGAATAAGCTACAATCTTAAGATCGGCTCCCCCAACTTCCTTCCAGTTGGTTATCTTACCTGTAAAGATTGCTTCTACCTGTTCGCGAGTTAGGTTTGTAACCTTATTTGAAGGGTGAACAACAACTGATAAAGCATCATAGGCTATAATTACCTCTTTCGTAGTTTTTCCTGCTTGTTGTAATTTAACCTTTTCGTCGAATTTCATTTTACGGGAGGACATGGCAATGTCGGTTGTTCCTTCCATCAGGGCAGAAATACCTACTCCGGAACCACCTCCGGTTACTGTTATTCTGGCACTTTTGTTTTTATTCATGTAGTTTTCGGCTTCAGTTTGAGTAAGCGGCAGCACAGTATCACTTCCTTTTATTTTCTGCGCAAATACATTCGAGGTAAGTAGGCAGGCCATAGCTGCCAGTAAAATTGTCTTTTTCATTTTCGAATTGCTTAGTTAATGAATGTAATCTATTAAAATTTATATTGTAAACGTACTGTAAGCACGTTGTCTTTTCTGTCACTTTCGTATCCGCTTACGTTGGCACTTTTCTCATTTGAATTGATTTCATAATATGCCTGCAGTCTCACATTCTTGCTGAAACGGTATAAGGCTCCTATTCCAATGGTGCTTTGCGCCAGATCGGTTTTACTTGTATTTGATCCTGCAAGTCCGACTTCGTCCTTTTGTAAATCGGTATTTGGATCGTAGGTGTCGTATTTCAGCACAGCCGAGAATGGCGACGATCCGATATCTTGTATCAGGTAGAAGAAGTAACCGATAAACGGACGTTTGTATAATGCATTTTCCGGCGAATTTGTGGGACGCGCACTGTAATTCGGACTCTTACTGCTTCCTGCAATTCCTGGTTGTATCCCCAGTAATCCTTCTGCACGCAAGGTTGTTTTACCCATGGCCGTCAGGATGCTGAACTGGCCATCCATGCCTACATATTCACGTTTCATATAAGTGCCTGTTGTTCCTTTATCTACTACCCTAAACTCTTTTCCAACCATTTCATAGGCTGTAGTTGTCGGGTTGTAAACACTTCCGTTGTAGTAAGAAACTCCAAGACCCCATTGGGCATAATCTCCAATTGTTTTTTCGGCACCCAGACGTCCGATAAAGTCTTTGCGGCTATCGGTTTCTTTATTGATGCTATTTCCTGCAAAAAGACCGGCCTCCAGCTTTAGAAAATAAAACTTGCTTTCCTTAACAGGTTGCAAAGTAAGCATCGCTCCCAAGTCTCTCTCGTCGGGAAAGAAATCCTGTATGATTGTAGCACGCTCCGGACTTTCAAGGTTACTCGTTGAATAAGGAATTTCGTATCCAAACGGACGGTTAAAAACTCCGACAGTCAAGCTGCTCCTTTTTGTCCAGGGATCTTTCACTCCGATATATAAATCCCGGTAACTTACTCCTTTGTCGTTCACCTCAATCTGAACAGCCCCGGTACCTAGCCCATCGTTGTATTCGAACTTGATACGACCACGTCTTATTCCTATGCGGTTAAAGCCTGCATCAGCATTTTCATTCTTGTCGCCAACTTTAAGAGAGGCATCTTCTTCACCATATTGATACTGTCCCTGTATATAAGCTGAAGCTTTGAATTTACTTAATCCCTTAACGAGCTTATCCAATGTTTCGCTCTGTTCTTCCAGAGCCGTAATTCTTTGTTCCTGGTCGTTTTCCGGTTCTTGGGCAAAACCCAACAGAGGATACAACGCCAATAGCATTGATACAAAAATTTTTCCTGATTTCATCCTAACTTTGTTGGTTACTGTGAATAAATAATTCTAATCACTTTTCCGAGAGCAAAGTAACAGCATATTCGTTTCACACTTATTGCGATGGTGTTACAAGAGTAAATAATATGTGTTACAAAAATGTTACACACCAATGCGCAAATCTAATTCATATAATTGTAAAACAAGTAATAAAATACGATTGTTCCGATTGATTAAGCATTCCAGCGCTCTTTTCGGTTGAATTATGAAAAAAGAGCGACTGCCTTTTAAGGGGAGCCGCTCTTCTATAGATTGCTTTATTTTATGCGTGAGTTTCAATCCATTTACGTGCATTTACAAATGCTTCGATCCATGGGGTAACCTGATCGTTTTCCTTGCGATCGTTCGGGTAGTAACCGCACTGCCAAGGGAAAATGGCCCGTTCCGGATGAGGCATCATAGCAAGATGTCTTCCATCTTTGCTGCAAACACCGGCAACGGAATAAGGTGATCCGTTCGGGTTGGCAGGATAGCCATCGTAATTGTATTTGGCAATCACGTTGTATTCCTTTTCTTCGTATGGGAACGAGAACTTTCCTTCTCCGTGGGCAACCCAGACACCCAGCTTAGTTCCGGATAAAGAACCCAGCATGATCGAATTGTTTTTAGGAATTTCCAATCCTACGAAGCCCGATTCAAATTTGTGAGAATCATTATGAACCATCTTGTGTTTTACTTCGTGTTCGGGATAGAGCAATTCAAGCTCCGCCATCAACTGACATCCGTTACAAATACCAAGACTCATTGTATCTTTACGTGCATAGAAATTATCCAGTGCCTTTTTTGCTTTCTCGTTGTACAAGAAACCTCCGGCCCATCCTTTGGCAGATCCCAGTACGTCCGAATTAGAGAATCCGCCGCAGAAAACGATGAAGTTGCAATCTTCCAGTGTTTCCCTGCCGGAAGCCAGGTCGGTCATATGAACATCTTTCACATCAAAGCCAGCGAGATAAAGGGCGTAAGCCATTTCTCGTTCGCCGTTGGTTCCCTTTTCACGGATAATAGCCGCTTTAACACCCGATGGCGTCCGACGATCGGCCGAAATACCATACGAAGAGAGCTTGCCTGTAAAGTTCTTGTGGAACTTATACTGGATCGGCTGCATCTTATAGTTTTCAAAACGATTGCCTGCACAGGTCGATCCGCTCTGCTTAACATCTAATTTGTAAGAAGATTCATACCATACGTCACGCATATAGTCGATTCCGAAATGATATTGAACACCCTCTTTCGAAACCAGGATATGACGTTCGTCTGTTGGTTTAGCAATACGGGCAAAGCCTACGCCGTTTTCTTCCAACAGCTTTTCTACCTCTTTCTTATTTCTTACCTGAATCAGGATACCCGGATTTTCGGCAAACAGAATCTTAACAATATCTTCTTCGGCAATTGTATCCAGGTTGACTTCAAGTCCGCCTTCAACATTGGCAAAGCACATTTCCAGCAATGTGGTAATCATACCACCGGCCGAAATATCGTGACCCGCAAGTACAAGTCCCTTTTCGATCAATTCCTGAACCGAGTTGAATGCATCGCGGAAATATTCGGCATCCTTAACTGTTGGAACCTCGTTACCCAGTTTATTCAATGTCTGAGCGAAAGCAGA
>Ga0207420_1001537_pt1 | contig 13658 bp, 6 predicted proteins | sample ThiBio_inoc_biof_FD_183941 | JGI IMG/M metagenome (GOLD analysis project Ga0207420, IMG submission 183941) | Wastewater bioreactor microbial communities from Cape Town, South Africa - Thiocy_inoc_biof (SPAdes) | ecosystem: Engineered > Bioremediation > Thiocyanate > Unclassified | place: South...
ATCGAATATATTACTCTTCAGAGAATCTGTTTCGGACTCAAGTTCATTAATATAACGACGCAACGATTCAATTTCAATTAGATTTGAAGAATTATTATCAATTAATTGTTTGATATCAATACCCAATAAGAAAGCAACTATTTTATATATAAGATTTTTAAACATACTTTTATATCAAATTAGTGAATTATTTTAACATATCATTTATTGAAAAATCAATCTTTACAGCTTTACATTCAGCAATGATAAAATGCCTTTGCTGGGAGTGGACTTTCTCCACAAACAAGCACTTACCCTATCTAATTCCTAATGCTTTATAAGCGGCATCTACAGGATCGGCATAGACTTCCAAACTAAACTTAGAAATCAGATCTGCCGGCACTTTGGAATATTGAGCCATATCTACAGCAGGTATTAATATCCTTTTGGCTCCGGCATCATGGGCAACCTGAAGTGCTCCGGGTAAATCTTCCGTTCCAAGTACAACTCCACCAATACTCATCGATCCAAGAACACACATCTGAGGCTGTAAAATTCGTTCTGTTATCCCCGAAACCAACGAGATAAATATAGCCAACTCCAAACCATTAAGCGTACCCAACCCGTTTATATCCGTGGCTTTCATGTGAAACTCAAAATCCGAATACCTGGCATTCTGAGTCACTCTGTTCAGGTTGGAACGTAAATAATTAACAGCTTCTTTTAGCTCGTCGCTTATAGCCTTACCACTTCCAAAACCGGTATGGCTAAATTTACCATTACCCGGCATCTTTTGCAAATCGATTCTCACTAACCCTTTATTTCCACCATCAGGTTGGTTGGCTACAGTATAAAGTGTACCAGCTGGAAGATCCCCTTCAGGAATCAGAGCCGAACCACCACATTCTGGTGTACTTACATAATGCTCTTCATTATCATCCAAATCAATGTAACTAAAATGTACGTCGTAGAACTCCAAGCCTCCAATTTTCTTTAACTGTTCTTTGATGCGGCGGCGTCCCACCAACGCATACTCCAAACACTTACGCACATCCTCTTTCTGATAAGACCCATCAGGAAACAACAACTTAAGTAATCCGCTAACCGTTTTTTTTACGGCAATAACATCCCGCTGGTTCAGATCCTTCCCAAGACGGAAATATTTTTGAATCGCATCGGAGAAGTTACGCTTCCTCATTTCACGCAAACACTCCGAATAATAGTCAGAGATAAAGCCAAATGAATCTGTAAAAAACTCAGGTTTCATTTTGGGAATCTCCCATCCGGGCAAATAATGATGAAAACGATCAAAAAACGCCGAATCAATCATATCTTTTGGGAAAGGAGCCAGTAAATGACTCACCTTTACCAGATTCTCGATACTGCCATTAATATTACCAACAAATACCATAGAAGCATTCGCATTGATACTCTCCTTGCCCCTGCTAAAAGAACCATTAGCCATAAAGCCCTTCATTATCTGAATACCATCCTTATCCTTCAAATTGATTCCGGCCACCTCATCAAAAGCAACCACGTCCCACATACCCACTAATCCAACCGTACGCGAACCCATATTGTAAAACAAGTTGGCAACAGTAGTCTGTCCACCGGAAATCAGAATAGAATACGGCGAAATTTCATCATACACATACGACTTACCAGTCCCTCTCGGTCCCAGCTCACAAATATTAAAGTTATTCTCCACAAACGGAATCATACGAGCGATAAGATGCCAACGGGTTTTTTCATCTAAATTGTCAGGCTCCATACCCACACTGCGACAAACCACTTCTATCCATTCGTCCAATGAGAAATAGCTCCGATTCTCAATAAATTCGTTTACATCTGTTGCCGGCATCTGAATCGGCTTAAGTTGTGTTATCTTGAATGGAGTTCCTTTTGCATTTTCATCATACAAATACTCCATATCAATTATACACCAAATTCCACCGGAGAGCAACTTTTCGTATTTCTGAATATAATGATCGTCTACCACAATCCCTTTGATATTGATATTTGAAATAAGCGCCTCGTACCTGTCGGCATGCTCATTCAGTTTTGCTGAAACCTTATCAATAATCTTAAAGTTGCCCAGCTCACGAATTTTAGACTTAATTTTCTCAGCCTCATCCGGCCGAACATAATTTTCGGCTAAAACACGCTTCACCTTCTCTATTCCGTATTGGATATCATCCTCACTGTCGGTAGCGCAATACATCCCCAACAAATATTCCAATACGTAAATAGGCACATTTGCACCCTCCTTTATCAGTTTGGTGAGGTCTTTCCGAACCACCTTACCGCCATAGTATTGATTCAATTTACTATCTAACTCGTTCATAATTTTCTTTAAAATTCGGCTGAAAATAGAATAGACATTCTGTAAGAAGCCATTTTATACAATTTATATTGATCACTACCGCTAATAAGCTCTTCTAAACGGAGCTCCACCTCTTTGCCGTTCAATCGGGATACACTACTCTTAAAAGTAAACGTATGCTTCTTTTCGCGTAAAACAGACTCCGTTGCCATACTGTCAAAAACAAGAGTCACCAAATCAGAAATCAACCCACCCTTGTCATCATAGAACCCCATACGCAAAGACCGGGCTTTCACCTTTTCACTCATAGGTTCGGTCTGGTAGAAACTCACCGTATGTTGGTTGCTGGTAATTCGGGACGCTCCCCCTATTACATCAATCCCAACTTGCGAAATATCCGTTTTACGGCTACGATTAACTTCAAGCACTGGAACGACTACCTCCTGTAGCGAGGATCCACCATGAACAAACCGGCTTCCGGCACCTTGCACTTTTATCCGGGAAATAGACTTGGCAGTCTGCAACATAACACCCGGTTTCAATCCAAGCTGTTCACTACGCCAAGTCTTAACCGCTTTGCCTTCCACCAGATTATTCCCAATCACGAAACGACGGTTAACCTTAAAGACTTCTCCCATAGGTTTAAAATCAGCAAAGTCCGATTCCTCCAATTGTTCATTTTGGTATAAGTATCCATGATCGGCCGTAATCAGCATATTGGATCCATTGCAATTCCCAATATGTTTCACCATACGCACAATATGATTAAGCTCATCTTGAGTAGCAGCAAAAACAGTCCCCTCGGAAGTTTTATTATCACCCGCTTTGTCTATCACATTGCTGTAGATGTAAATTACATTGAAATCCTTAAAGAATTCGCGGGCATCTTTGCTGCTCATTGATAAGAACGTTTCGGCCGTAAGCGCAATACTCTCTTTATAAGCAGACTGAAGCACTTTAGTCCGCTGATCGGTTCCTTGTGTACTAACACCATCGGCAAAAACAATATCGTTATCATTCTCGTACGAAAGCATTTGGTGTGGGAGTAGTGCCGCCATACCCAATTGTGTATACGAAGGAATCATTCCAAGCATAGGAGTACACATCGAAGTACTGAACATATTAAGCCCGGCAATCATCCCATCCAATTCCACCATAGACTCGTACCTCAAGGCATCACTTATAACTACAAAAATACGTTTCTTCTGTTCAATATACGGCTTCACATAGCTATTATAGAAACTGGTTTGAGGCGTTATCCCACTTATTTGCCAACAATCCAACCGATCAACCAGACACTGCCAATTATTGTTTAACACCAATAAATAAGAATTGCTATACACATTCTGTATCTGTTCTGTGATAAGCCCCAACATAGAAGCATTTTCTGCTTGAGCTACTTGCTGAAAGTAATGCCTGTAATGTTGGTCAATTAAAAACCATTGTTTGTAATAAGTCTGAAATGCACCAGCAGCCGAAGTTACACTAAAATCACATTTCCTTACTTCGTCCAACATTCTGCAGGCCTCCAACAAAGCCAGCAAAGTGTGCTCCGCCTCGTTGAAAAACAATAGTTGCTGCCGCATGGCAATCCATTTTTCCGCGGTATCCACTGCAATCGTATTATTCAATATATGCGACTGCAACGCAGTAGCAACTATCCAATTGACACAAGCATACGTATCTATTTTCAGTATAGACTCAACCGGATGCTGCATCAACACGGAAGCAATGTTCAAATCCTGCTCCAGTTCATGACTCCAGTATGTAAATGTTTCACTATGCCGCGAACTGTCTTTCCATTTACTCATAAACAGCAACGCATCACCAGCCAATTCAGCAGAACCAAAATAGCGCTGAAGATCTGCCTGAAACAATACAATAATGAGATTCTTCACACCTCGTTCGCGGTTATAACGGAATTTATCCGATAACTTGTTCCAAAGCGTATCCTCCAACTTATAACTAACAATACGTTTGTATAACGTAGACTTACCCTTCTTTTCTTCTTCGAACAACGCAAAAAGCAAATCATCCAACGTACCATCGCATCGGCAAGCAATCAAAAGCATACACCACTCTATCGCCTGCTTCTTTTCAGATCCGGTTAATTTATCAGCCAGAGCCAACCTATTCTCGGCAACTTTGAAAAAAGCCTCATGGCCATCCACTATCTCGCTGCGAAGCTCCATTTGGATATGGCACTCGCCGGCGTAAAGCGAACTCAGGTCGGCATAAAACATTCCTCCGGCAAGCTGCAGATCAAGCAACCAGTTCGCTTCGTTATCTGGAACAGCAAACCGGCTATACACAATAAAGCGTGAATCCGGATTTGCAACCACCATGTTATATTTCAAGGAAAATGCATTTCCGTCTATTTCCAACTTACTTACCCCCTCCAGATCCAGCGATTGAAAAATATCATACATCGTTGCTCCCTCATCATACCAAAACACGATGCGATGACGGTCAAATAATTTCTTTAGAGCATCTGAAATGCGATTTATATAATTTTCGTTCATTTAAATATTAATTAAAGTCAGCTATCAACTCATCAATCCACTCCTTTTGTTTCAACTATAAGAATTCATTGACAACTTTTTATTCTTTTTCAAGTCCTGGTATTTTCACTAGTAAATCGCCAAACTTTGGATAGTTAATGCGTACGCCGTCGTCCAGGTCGATGGTGATGCGGCGGCTTGCCATTGCTACCAAGCGCTGTTCGAAGTCACGCACCTCCATCAGTTTGGAGCGGAGCTGTTCGCTCTCTTTCCTTGCGCGGTTCATCTCTGCCGAACTAATATCTTCACGTACCTGTAACTCTTCTAAGTGCGCACGTTTTTGTTCCAGCATGGAAATAAAAGGCAACACATAATCGGCATGCATCTTCGAAAGGCTGTCACTCTGCAGGCGATGCATATAAACCAATGCTTTAAACGTACCCTTGGCCGACGAGAACATCCAGTAGATAGGACGCTTCTTATAACGCTGCACATGCTCTTTATAGAAATCCTTATCCATATATTTACGCAACTCCTTACCCAGAGCCTCTTCCATAAAGCGTATATTCTCCGCATAGCTCTCGCGTCCAAACAATTTTTCGATCGCCCCCTGTATGCGAACCGTCATATCGTCATTAAAGTATTCGTCGTCCAATATAGGAATAATACCATCATCATCAATCTCCAACGTACTATCTTGGGGAGTATCCTCCAAACCTTGTACTTTCAACCCAAGGCTATGTAAATCAACATTCGTGTCCGCTATAATCAGCCCCGGCTTATCAACCGAATAGCGCCCCATAAAACAGCCCACTAAGTAGCTGATAAACTGCTTCATCACCACATCCGCCTGAAATTCTATATCGCCATCCACAAACTTTATTTCACCCTGCTGAAGAATCGTAATTTCCTCCAGAGGCACATCAGGCGTCAATTCATCCTGCAAACCGTAAATCTCAATAAACTGCCTATTGAGTTCCTCTTCGTTCGCATGAAGTTGAAAAAATCTTTCCCGCCAAATATTTACATAATTCCTATATATATCCTTAAGAAGACAAGGATTGTTATTTATACATAAACCTAAGGATTGATTTTCAGTCATACCAACCTCACCAAATGCTATTTCTATTAATGGAGAAGTCTTAAAGTCCCAAGAGGTCTCGTGAGCATCCCAGTCTTGACGAGAAACATCAATGCAGCATTGAACTATATGTATCAATTCATCTTTCGGAATTTCTAATGCGGGTAACTTAGCAAATACTCCATTAGAAAAATTTAATGTTGGGTTTAATACTTTTGAAATAAGATATATTATCTTTGTATTCACTAGACCTAATACCCCATATAAATTTTGATTTGTAAAATAAGAACTTCCAGCCGCATCAAATATAAATATTGGTGGATAATATCTAAAAGAATTTCCGCCAGAAGTGATTAAACCCCATGAAATACATTCTTTAAAATAATAATCTGAATTACGTATTGCAGCTTTTGGAGAAGCTTTCAATTCATTGCCGTTTTGTTCCCAATTTATAACATAATCTTGATTACCATACCATTTCCTATACTCCCCACCTTTATTAAAGGGGAACCATTTTGATTGAATTGAAGTATTCATACTAATACTTGTATAAATTCTTTCTGGCTCGAACCAAAACCTAATAAAACGATCATTGTCTGCTGTTGACAATCCTTGTTTTGCAAAACCTATCTCACCTAATGTTTTGTTTTTAGTATATAGCTCTATCATTTTCTCACTCACCCAATACCCAATAGGACTTCCTGGAATCTTTTCAAATTCATTTTGGTTTGCAGTAAAGAACCATCCACAATTTCTGTTTTGAATAGCTTCCAGTGTTTTAGGTGCTTGATTTTGAGATCCTTTAAAATCGTTTAGACGGATGTAGCAACCTTTGGCATTCAGTGGTTTATTGCGAATTGTAAAAGTACAGATAGGAACAGTTGCTCCATCAAATCCAGAATATTCAAGCTGAACCAGATTATTAATAAAATGATCTTCTATTAATCTTTTACGCATTTGCTCGTAACTGGATATAAACATCCACACAAATGGGGTCATATAACCTGTTAATCCGTCGGGATTACAAAGCTCTAAACATCGAAACACGAACGTAGCAAATAAATCCGATTTTGTTTCTGGATAATTGGCCTCCACATAAGATTTTGTTGTATCGTCCATCCGAGATGAAGAAATGTAAGGTGGATTAGTTACAACTAAATCATATCTTTGTCCTAAAATCTGATACAGTTTATTCAAATGCTCGGATTCATATCGTTGATTAAATAAATCAATCTCTTGTGATGATACATTCCGTTCGGCAACATCATCTTCAGTGACTGTAATCAATGATCCCAGACTTGCAGCCTGACCAAACTTTTCATCCTCTTCGAAGTCACGATAGTAAGTAATATTAGGCATTACCCCTTTACGAAACAAGCGGTTATAACATTTGCGTCCTTTCATTGAAAGGACAAAGGATGATAGCTGTGCAGCACGGGGGTCAATGTCAGTTCCCCAAAGATTATTTTCGATAATTAATTTTGGTATCTCTGAATGTGCATATCCCAACTCCTCGTACATCTTATAAAAGACATCAAACGCATAACTCAAAATATGTGCAGAACCTACGCAGGGATCATAAAATTTTATTTCCTCAATCGGTTTTATTTTACGTTTTGGCAAAACCGAAACATCATCCGGTGTGATATAAAATTCCAACGTGTCCGCTAAATTACTATCTGGATACATTTCACTCCAATATTGTCCCAACGTATTATCTACCATATATCGGACTATCCATTCGGGTGTAAATAACTGTGAAGCAGGAGCCAATTCTTCTCTTTTGTATTTCTTTTTGGATTGTATCAATCTCTCGTTTTCTTCACTGACGTAAAACTGATATAGCCAACCAATAATTTCAACATCCTGGCAATCGTCGTCACTCATACCTTGGCGTATGTCGGTTACAAAACTGCGTTCGGAAAGCAGATCGTCTGGCAAGAGCAGTTCGGTATAATCGGCAATTCGTTCAAACAGGAAGGGCATCACTTCGCCCCAACGGTTACATTCTGCCACCAACAAACGGCGATAGAGGGCCGCTTGAGGATCGGCCACCCCTGTACGACCACTCAACAGATCGTTTACCTCATCCACAGATATAAACAACTCCTCCTGTACAGAACCGCTTAATGCGTCTTGTAAAATTTCGGGCCGTTGTTGTCCTTCGGCAGGGGTTACGATACGGGGATTGGTGTAGCCGTTGGCATCCATAAAACGGAATGCCATCACCCGGTTAAACCAGGTGTAGGCTACCTCTTCCACCACGGCATCTTCTCCGCTGAGAGCAATCTTATTTTTAAGCGTTTCAATATCTTTTTCGCGACCGCGCAGCTCCGCGGAGTCTGTAGTTAGTACAAGCTTTAATTTGGTTTGAACCAGTTCGCGAAGCTTCTTTCGTGTTTGCTGTGCAAATATTTTTAGTGCGTTGGTATTCATGCGTATAATAGTTACATAAACTAAAGCATAATGCTCTTGTCGTCGTTGATAATCTTCATCATATTCTCACGTATTGCATTTACATAAGCATCTACGTCTTGCGGAGTAGACAGCACCCGTTTGGTGAAGGGTACATTCAGGGCTTTTTCGCGTTGTACGGTAATACGGGGCTTTTGCTTGGAAGAAGTGGCAACATCAATATCCGGTGTTTTATCTCCAATTTGTTTACTTTTCACGATATAGGGCTCATTGTGTTCTGCCACATTCAGAGCCGTCCAGTCATTTAGTTTTTCAATGCAAAAGGTATGGGTTTCTGCCAGCTGATAGGTGCGGGTAGTTATGATATTCCCAACATAGCGTTCTGTGTTAAGGCTCACTTCCAGATGTTCGTAGGCTTGTATCAATTGGGATTGTTTATCTTTTTCCAAACTATGGAAGGCATCAAGACTTTGCAAAGCCGATTTCTTGTCTTGAATGGCTGCTAATGTTTGCTGCTTTTCTTTTTCCCGCCGCTCTTCAATCTCTTTTGCAATCTGATCAACCGCTTCGCGGGCATCCTTCATTAATGTCCACGGTTTTGGTGATACATATACCTTTTCGATAGTCTCTTTCAGCTGTTCATCTACATATTTAAGATTTGCTTGATTCCCTTGTTTAATAGCCACAATCTGTTCAAAAATAGCAAACTGGGGGCCGTTTACGAAATTTGTAACCGGATCCAGAATGTCTTCTTTGTCATCAAGCAATTTATCCTCTACCTGCTGCAAATTAGTATAAACATACGGGTGGGTAAACTTACAATAGGCTTGTAGTTGATCGATGGGCTGAATAAGCGAATCGGTAAATTTATAATGATAACGATTCTTTAATGATAAAAGCTCAGCGTTTACTACAGCAAGTGCCTCTATAAACTCTTTGTGAATCGCTTTAGCCTCCGTTTGAGTACAAGGTCTGCCAAAATAATGCTGGAAGAGGGTTTTCAATTTGCGCACCTGCGATTCGGGAATGGCTTCTTCCAAGTCTATTATGATATTTGCCTGACGGGCAGATGCTGTAAGGTAGTTTACCAAATCGCGATCTTCCAGCATAGAGCCATCGTACCGAAACGAAAGCTTATTCATCTTAAAGAGCTTGGCCAGAATACAAACCGTAGCCAGGTCGTACCAGCCGTATGGTTTCGATTTGAATAAATCTACCACCCCTTTTACCGTGCTTCGTACGCTGTTTTGTTTGTTGCGGTTTATAAAACCAAGCACTTCACTGTCGCACTCTTCCAGCTGATAGCCAAAAGCATCGGTTGCGCGACTATCGTTACATATGGTGCGGAGGGTATTTTCGTCGTAATCTTTTGTAAGCAGACGTAAATTGGTATATACACTTGTTACCAACTGTTGCAGACCTCCCGAAATACGAAGGCGTATATCGCGTGCTGTGATATCTGTAAGTTCTTGTCCGGCAATATACAAACGTGCGTCCGAGATTAATTCCTGCATGCGAAGTACAACCTCGCGACGGCGCTCGGCATTTAGCTTGCGCTTGTCAATTATAATTTGCCGCTTGTACTCGTCGGCTGCAGCCGAGTGAATGAAATTCAAACATTTCTCTGCTTTTAAATACATTATCAAGTCGCGCCCCAACGTTTTGTCTTCGCCCAAAGCTACAATCAAATGGTTGGAATATTGCATGGACTTTATTAGCAAAGTGGCACTATCCGTATATTGATTATCTGCCATGGGGGTAAAGAAATGCAGATAAAAATCTTGTTCCCTTCCGTCTTGCACCTCATCGATAAATCGTCCGTATGAATAGTTAAGCCGGGTGTTGTTGTTAATGCGAATTTTGGGTTCACTGTATATTTCAGTAAACAAGATTTTAGACAGCTCTTTCCCTGCTGCATCCGGAGCAAGATCGGTACTTTTAATCGCATTCTCTATATCTTTCTCTTCGTTGGTAAGAAAGTGATATTCGTCTCCTGCAGCTCTTTCGATATAGGATTGTTGCTCGAGTTTATTTAATGCAACCTGTATCTGTTCTTTGAATTCAATAAAATCTACATGGAAGGTAGGCAACATAATTTTAGTGATATTATCTACCGTAGAGTGGAATCCTTTTACATATTTAACCAGGAATAGCGCCTTTAGCACCTTCAATGCCAACTCGTTACCCAATGAGCGTTCGGCCTGCAGAATATCGCTTTGAATTTTTACCTGCAGAATGTCGCGGATACCTGTAAACATATCGCCAAACTGAACAAAATGGTCCAAATCCTTGTCTTTATATTCTTTGGCTATCTGTTGGGTAATGGCCAACATAGACCGTTCGCCCACCGATTGCTGATTTCCAATAAAAGCATTGTTTTTATTTAGTTCGATAATGGATTGCTGCAACAGATCAAACTGATACGCCATAAACGGGAATGTATTTTGAAACCGCTGTACCGTACGGTATTCCGTTTTGAACTGACTGCTTTCGCCAAAATTGAAAAACACCTTGATATTGTTTTGTTCCCGTTCAAACACCTTAGCCAGGTATTCGTTTCCCGCTTCGTTTTTCAACAAAATACGTTTTTGAATCACCTCATCGGCGTTGGCACTGGTCAAAGGAATTTTCAGACTGAAACGCCCCTGTATACGTGAAAAGTCGTGTTTCTGTTGCTTATTCAAATCGCCTATCGTTGCATTAATATCTACCTGCGAAGTAACCATCATAAAAGCACGCCCGGCGGTTTTGGTTACAAGCGCTTCGGCTATGGTTTGCAAACTAAGCATCCGTTGCACATCGTTAGCGATGAATTGTCCCACTTCGTCCACACAAAATATCAAACGTGAGCCAACTGTTTGTGTATCCAGATAGGCTTTAATCATATCGGCAAAACCATCAATATCCAGCGTATAGGTTTTAAAGGCATCTTGTATGGTCTGGGTGGCACTTTCTACTGAAACACCTTCAATTTCGGCATAAATCTCACCTAGTTTCTGTGGCTGTAAAGCCGTATTTTTACGTGCTTCAATCCATTCTTTGCCAAACCTGCGGCGATATTCATCATACAAAAATTGCAACTTACCTTTCCGGTCGATATGGCGTTCTATTTCTGCCAGGGCAGGCTTGGTTTTATCGTATCCCAACTTTTCATTGAACACTTTAAGAAAAACATTCAATATGGGATCAATTTTAATGTTGCTGGCTATCCCGTCATGGTTAGCCTGTATATTAAACAAGATACATTGTGTGGGTATTTTGGCAGCCCGCCTGATATTTCCTTCCAATTCGAAGTCGATATCCTTTGCTTTTTCGGCAAAAAGCTCCGCACAATAGTTGTTATCTACCAAGCGGTTCTCAAGAACGTACGAAAGGATTTTCAGCAAATGAGATTTACCGCTTCCAAAGTCGCCCGAGATCCACACGCATTGATTAAAATTCTGTTGAGCCAATTGGTTGAATAATCCGGGTAACATACCGCCGGGTTTACTCTTACCTGCCAGTTCGGCTGTAATTACATATTCATTTATTTCGGTACTGATGTTGTTCTCGTCACCAGCTTTAATCACTCCTTCAATATGGCGGGTGATGTCTTTTAAGTAAATATCTTGTTGTTTCATAAGGCATTTATATTTCTCGGGTAACATTATTCAAATTATGGGCCCGGTAATAATTTTCATCGTGAATACAGTCAAAAAGCGAAAGTTGCTGGTTGTTATAACTACCGGGGAAAATTAAAACAAAGCGTATATCTCCAGCTAATCCATGAATATTATTCAGTATTGAATGCGAACGCAGCATGGGGTACGCATTGCCAACCCCTGTAAATACTACAATGGATGGAACCTGGTTACTAGCTTCTATCTGGTTTACAATTTTTTGAATAACATCGTCAATATTCAAGATGCTATCCAATGTCTCTACCAATATTTGATGATCGATCTCTTTTTCGGATTCCAAAATGATATCCAACGTATCACTCTCCCGTAACATTTCAATACATAGATTGTACAGGTTAATCTCGATGGTTGATTTATTTACTTCGTTGAGCCGTTTAATAAGAAAAGGGATCTGTATTTCCACCTCATCATATTGTTCGATGGGTACGGGCTGAATATATATGGGCAGTTCGCCACCCAACCCTTCTCCAAAGGTTGGAGAAGACAATTTGAGAAAAGTTTCCTCAAAAAGCTGACCTATGTTGACCTTTTTACGCATGGTGTTTTTGGGTTGCTAATATAATTTCTTCGTTGTTGTAAAGCAGGGCTGCCAGTAAAAAAGGATTATCTTTTACTATTACCTGTTCCAATTGGGGCGAAACATACGGCTTCTTGATAGTACCGGATTTAACCGAATCGATCAGCTCTGTCTGCTCAAGAATTTTAAATACCATCTGCCGTATCTTTTTTGCAGTACCCTCGGTTATGCTGTTTAGTTCCGGATGCTCCGCCTGTTTTTCGTTGATAAATGCATTATAGTCGGCATAGGTCAACTTATAATCGAACGCAAAATATTTGGATCGAATGGTCTCTGCAATAAAATCGAATACCAATGGATGAGACTTAATAATTGAAAGAATTACCATGATTTTCTTGTCCGGCATGGATTCCGAACAGAGCATCTTAATTTGTTGTTTGGAGAGTTGCTCCAACCGAAACTTCACCAAGGAAAACTGACGCGTACTGGTTTGCCTTTTATCTTTTTGAAGCAAATTGTTGTTGTTAATTTCTTGTTTCGTTTTGTCCCAATCGAAATTGGTTTCCAAAAGTGTCTGAGCGATGGTAACCGTTTCTTGTAATAAAGCGGCACCTGCAGTAAAAGAGAAATTATAGTGTTTAGGAGAATTTTCCATCTTTACACAGATATATCAATCAAGTTTAAATTTTATCTATTTTGCCATAAAGATAGAAACTTTGCATTGCTAAACCATTAATCAATATATATTATTTGAACAAAATAAGCCAAATAAGCCATTACTATACGATAAAGTAAGGTTTTCCCGGTTGGGTTTAGTATCTTTGCTTACGAACTGCTATTCAGTATGCAGCTGCATACTGGAAGTTTTACAGCTGGGTAACTTGCAGTAGGCAGCTGCATACTGCAAGGATATCAAGTGGCTACCGGATAGTGGTTCGTTGTTTCGGAATTAGATTGTTACATTGTTTCTAATACTTTATAATTGAATGAGTGCTAAATATCGGTTGGTTGAGAATCCTCCTGCGTCGAGGAAAGAGGGTGTTACTGAGTTGCATGCGCGTATCGTTGCTTCGCGTACGGCTACGATGGATGATCTGGCAGAAGAGATTTCAACTATCTCGTCTTTTTCGCCGGGGGATATCAAAGGGTTGCTGACTAGTTT
>Ga0207420_1001540_pt1 | contig 13634 bp, 9 predicted proteins | sample ThiBio_inoc_biof_FD_183941 | JGI IMG/M metagenome (GOLD analysis project Ga0207420, IMG submission 183941) | Wastewater bioreactor microbial communities from Cape Town, South Africa - Thiocy_inoc_biof (SPAdes) | ecosystem: Engineered > Bioremediation > Thiocyanate > Unclassified | place: South...
AAATCCCATCGTGAAACTCGACTCGGCAATCGATGAGACCGTCCGCCTGATCGACCGTCCCAATGCGCCCGGTTATTCGGTAGCGAAACAGGTAGCCCTTTATCAACGCTTTCAAGGTAATTTTATCCTGCAGACGCTGTTCGTGAGAGGCCGGTTTGAAGGACATGAAATCGACAACACCACCGAAGAGGAGATTTCAGCATGGTTAGAGGTCGTCAGGGCACTTAATCCCCGCGAGGTGATGATCTACACCATCGACCGGGAAACGCCCGCCAAAGAGCTTGAAAAAGCGCCTCTCGCCGATTTGCAGAAAATAGCTGCCAGAGTAGAGGAACTCGGGATACAAACCAATGTGGCGGGATGATGGTTCCATATTCAAAAATTATGTCTCATTGTATTGCGTGCGAGAATGTTGTCCCGAGGATGCCCGATTCACCTTTCACCCAACCAATCAACTGGCAAATCAACAGTGATGAGGTATGGGGTATTGTAGGCCGCAATGGAAGCGGAAAGTCGCTCCTGTCGGAACTGATATGCGGAAAAATAGCTATTCAATCGGGTGATATCCGGTACCATTTTCCAGAAGATCCGGATAAAAGCACCTGCTCCCTGCTGCCCTCCCAGCAGATCCGGAAGATCGAGTTCAATGCCGCCTATACCCTACTCGATTACCGTAAGCTGTTCTACCAGCAGCGATTCAACAACTCCGAAAATGAGGATATACCGCTGGTAAGCGACTTATTACCACTTGAGAATATCTCCGGAGAAAACCGGCTTATCTTCGAGACTTTCCACTTATTCGATTGGATGGACCGGAAACTTATCCATTTATCCAGTGGTGAATTACGAAAATTCCTTATTGCCAGGGTATTGCTTGATAATCCAAAGATGCTAATCTTCGACAATCCCTTTATCGGCCTGGATGAAGCGTCGCGCAACATTCTCAACGATATGTTTCTGTTTCTGCTGAACCGCTGTAATATCCGCCTTTTGTTCATTGCTCCTTCAATGGAAGACCTGCCTGCCTGTACGACGCATATCCTGGAGATGCGGGATTGCATGGTCAATTATCGTGGGGAGAAATCAGGTTTTACCCCTGAAAATGTGGCGACAGGTATTCCAGCATCCGGAATAAACTGGGATGATTTTACACTTGAAGACCGTACCTCCGAAAGTAACGAACTGGTATCGATGGCCAACGTGGAAATTTCTTACGGAGAACGGATCATACAAAAAGATGTGAACTGGACAATCCTCAAAGATGAGAGATGGGCGCTATTGGGACCTAACGGCTCCGGCAAATCGACCCTGCTCAGCTATATCTTTGCCGACAATCCGCAGGCTTATGCGAAGAATATACGTCTCTTCGGACGCAAAAGAGGTACGGGAGAGAGCATCTGGGATATCAAAAGGCGTATCGGATTCAGCTCCTCAGAACTGCACCTCTATTACAGGGAAAACGTGAATTGCACGGCAGTGGTTGCCTCCGGTTTTTTTGACAGTATCGGGTTATACCGCAAGTGCAATGATCAACAGGTCCGCCTCGCAGAAAAACTACTGGAAATACTACAAATAGCGCATTTGAAAGAGAGACCGTTCCTGAGGGTTTCTTCGGGCGAACAACGGCTGCTGTTCTTTGCAAGGGCCTTGATCAAAAATCCTGAATTATTGATACTCGACGAGCCTTTCCATGGATTAGACAACCCTCACAAACAACAGTGTACCTCCATTGTCGAGTCTTTCGCACAACAAACCGGCAGGTCGCTGATCTATGTGACCCACCGGAAAGAAGAGATCCCCGATTGTATCGATCATTGCATGCAGTTATAGTCATTCAGGGGAAATATCCCTGAATATCAAAGGAAAAGAGTTCATCGGCCATTACATTCGATTATAGCCTTATCAAACAAAGAGCCGTATATAGCTGTTCAATTACTTTAGTCGTTTTCTGCGCTCGGCAAAACAAATAAATTTGTTCTGCTCTTGCTTGACGAAAACGTTCTTTATATGTCCTCCAACCACAAATAAATAATTAAAGGCAATGAAGACTGTATATATCGGGACGTATCCACCGCGCAGGTGTGGTATCGGAACCTTTACCCAAAACCTGCTGCAAGCCATGTCCGGCAAAGATGATTCCCCAAAAAGCAAAAAGGGTTTTTTTGTTGTTGCCATGAACGATTTCGACCAGGAATACGATTATCCTGAAGAAGTCGGGTTTACTATCCGACAGGAATGTCAGCGCGATTATCAGGAAGCCGCGGAGTACATCAACCTCAGCGGTGCCGACTGCTGCATCCTGGAGCATGAATTCGGAATTTTCGGCGGCCGTAACGGCGTATATATCCTTTCACTCCTTCATCGCCTCAAAATACCTCTTATCGTGACACTGCATACCGTATTGAAGACGCCTTCATATGACCAGAAGGAAATCCTGCAACGTATTTGCAGGACGGCTAACCGCGTAGTGGTGATGAGCCACCACGCCGTAGAATTCCTGGAAGATATTTATGATGTGCCGAAAGAGAAGATAGCCTATATCGAGCATGGCGTACCCGATTACAAATTTTCACAGCAGGAGGCCAAGAAGGAGTTTAAACTCGATAAACGTAAGGTACTCCTGACTTTCGGTTTTGTCAGCCGGAACAAAGGCATCGAGACGGCGATAAAAGCTTTGCCCGAAGTCGTTAAAAAACATCCCGAAGTATTGTATGTCGTGCTGGGGAAGACGCATCCGCACGTGCTTCATTATGTGGGTGAGGAATACCGTAACTACCTTATCCAACTGGTGTCGGAATTACATCTGGAGAATAATGTGGTGTTCATTGATAAATTCGCCAGCCAACCGGAATTATTCAAATATCTCTATGCGGCAGACATTTACCTTACGCCTTACCTCAACGAAGCGCAGATTACCAGCGGCACGCTTTCGTATGCCGTGGGCGTAGGATGCCCGGTGGTTTCAACCCCCTATTGGCATGCGGTGGAATTGCTGGCCGACGACAGGGGTATACTCTTCGATTTCAGCAACCATGCGCAACTGGCCGATATCCTGATCGATTTGCTGGACCACCCTGAAAAGCGGCTCCGGCTTAGCAGGAATGCCTATGAATATGGACGTGAGATCACCTGGCCCAAAATCGGTGCCAAATACAACAACCTCGTCAAAGAAGTAACGGCAGAGCAGCTAAAAATCCCCAGGAAAAAATCCATTCCCTTCGACATAAAAATCCTGCCGCCCTTTTCACTGGCCCATGTAAAGCGGCTAACCGACCATACAGGGATCATCCAGCACACCAAATTCGGTATTCCCAACTTAAAGGAAGGCTATTGCCTGGATGATAACGCACGGGCGCTCATCATGGCCCTGATGGCTTATAAAGAAACCAAAAGCCAAAAAGCACTGGAGTTCTGTCCTGTTTATCTGAGTTTCATCTATTATATGCAAAATGACGACGGGACCTTTCATAATTTCCTGAACTTTGACCGGACTTTTGTCGAGGAACAAGGTTCTGAAGACTCTTTCGGGCGTGCTATATGGGCGTTGGGATATATGTTGGACAATGCCCCGAACGACTCGTACTCTCAAATCGGGAAATACATGCTGGACAAATCCGTCCCCGTATTCGACAACCTTCGTTCGGTACGCAGCATAGCCAATGTCATCCTCGGCATTTCTTACTATTTGAAGAACAACATGGGAGATGATGTGATGATTGAACGGTTGCGCAAACTCACTGCTTTTCTGGTGGAAGAATACCGCCAAAATACCCGCGCCGACTGGAAATGGTATGAAATCCTGTTTGCCTACGACAACGGCTTGCTACCGCTCGCCATGTTGCATGCCGCAGATATCCTGAAGGATGAAGAAGTCCGGAGGATCGCCTTCGAATCAATGCAATTCCTCGCGGATATCACCCTGAAAGAGGGGTATTTGTCGATTATCGGAAACGAAAAATGGTATCACCGGGAAGACACCCGTTCTGATTTTGCCCAACAGCCGGTGGACGCCATGTGCATGGTATTGATGTTTTATCAGGCATATAAAATGACCGACAATATCGACTACCTAAAAAAGCTTTTTGCTTCCTTCATGTGGTTCTTGGGAGAAAACGACCTCCGGCTCAGCCTCTATAATTATGAAACCGAAGGGTGTTTCGACGGTTTGGAACGGGATGGCATCAGCCGCAACCAGGGGGCGGAGAGCACCCTCGCCTATCTGATCTCTTACCTTGTGGTGCTGGAGGCCCATAAAAATTATTACAGCAAAGACTGGCAACAGCACCAAACGGATGACTTAACAAGCAATGAATAAATCGTTATGCAAGAAATCGTAAAAAGAAAAAGGGCAAGGATAGAAAGGGATCCTTCCCGGGTGATTACCCGGCCTTATATCCCGGGAGATCTTTCCAGGATAAACAACCTGATTTCTAAAGTATTGGGCCTATCCGAATCCACGGCTAAAAAAATATTACTGAAACTTCGCCATGATTTCGCCGATCGGCACCGGAATCTGGATGAATTATTAATGGTAAATTTCGACAAGGTAGCCGAATATATTCCTCATACGATCCACATTTCCCTTACCAAGAAAATGCTTATAGGGTCTTATTTTACCATGGAATATTCCATTGAATCGGCAGCTCTCTTCAATCCCTCCATCGTCCTTCATCCCGACCAGAGCAATGTCCCGAAGGGTGGCGCACGGTTTGTCATGAGCCTGCGCGCGACGGGAGAAGGGCATATCTCATCGATCGTGTTCCGAAGCGGCATCATCGATAGCAACTTTTCGTTCATATTCGACAGTGTGCCCGATTTCGTGGAAACACCTGCCATGCTGCATGATCCCTTTTACGACAATCATCTTTTCTGCCTTACCCTTCAGGAAATGGGTGTCTGGAACGATACCTCCGAAAAAATCCTGAGCCGGTTACAGCCCTTTTTTACTTATCAGGACCTCAAATTCAGTATTCATGAAGTATACAAGAAAAATCCCGATCAAAGCGACGATACTACCATCAATGCCATCAACTGGCTGGCCAATTCGAATTACAAGATAAAGTTCAACGATAAAACCCAATTATCGGAACGGGTGATATATCCGGTTTCAGAGAATGAAAGCAAAGGCATCGAGGATGCCCGTTTCGTCCAATTTACCAGGGACAACGGTAAGACTGTCTACTATGCCACTTACACTGCCTATAACGGTGAACACATCCTGCCGCAACTGATCAAAACAAAAGATTTCGTCACTTTCAATATTTCCACCCTGAACGGTAAAGCTATACAAAACAAAGGCCTGGCATTGTTCCCCCGTAAGATAAACGGAATGTACGCCATGCTGTCGAGGCAGGACGGCGAAAATAACCATATCATGTTTTCCGACAACCTGCACTTCTGGCATACCTCCCAGGTCATCCAGGAACCACTCTACCCGTGGGAATTCGTACAAATCGGGAATTGCGGTTCCCCTATTGAACTAAAGGAAGGCTGGCTGGTACTGACACATGGTGTGGGGCCCATGCGTCAATATTGCATCAGTGCCATATTGCTCGACCTCAACGATCCCACAAAGATTATCGGACGATTGGCAGAACCACTGCTGTCACCCAACGAGGAAGAGCGGGTGGGATACGTACCCAATGTAATATACACATGCGGGGCGATGCTCCTCAACGGGCACCTGATTATCCCCTACGCCATGTCGGATATCACCACGCGGGTAGCCACGGTAGAATTAAAAAGCCTCCTCAGGATGATGAAACCTGCCGGTTAACATTCATATCTCCCAGAGAGAACAACTCATCCGTCATATCAATAGTTTTGGGTTTGAGAACGGCTAATTGCAGGATAACCGCCAAGGTAACCGCCCCTATCATCGCAACGAAAACGGTGTTCATGTGTCCGACATCTAATGCTTTACCCAACTCATTGGTAATCACTGCTCCCGCAGAAATACCTGCCAGATTCATAAATCCGTAACCGGTAGCCCGGTAACGCGACGGTACAAATTGACATAAGATAGGCATATTATTCACATCGAAAATCCCGAAACCCAATCCGAATATAAGTGCTCCGGCAACAATCATAAACAAGCCGCTACCATAACCAATCAGGACCAGTGCCGGGATAGTCATTCCCAATCCTATCACACCTGTGTAAATACGCCCTTTCAACCGTTTTGACACCCAGCGATCGGAGGTATATCCGCCCACAAGTACTCCAACCAGCGATGCCAATGCCAATGTCATCGTCGACAATGGCCCGGCTTGCTCCATTCCCATGTTCAATGATTCTGAAAATAAAGTCGGCAACCAGTTTTTTGTGGCCCATCCGGGTAAACTCGGTGCGGAGAAATAGAAGAGGATCACCCAGAAGGCAATATTGGAAAAGAGCATGATAAGACCTTTTCCCATCATTCTCATCTCTTGCCTGAAAGATTTTTTCTGCGCGGTATCGATAGTATATGTCTTCTTTTCACGAAGGAATGCAATCAGGACCAGACTATATACCATCCCGACAATACCAAAAGTGTGGAAAGTAAACTGCCATGAAGTACCGGCAGCCAGGGTTGCGCCGAATCCACCGAATGCTTGTCCGAGATAGATGCCCGCGGTATGGAATCCGACTGCCAGCGATCGCGTTTTGCCCTGGTGGTAGTCGGCAATAAGGGAGAGTGCGGCGGGCACATAGAAAGCTTCGCTGACACCCATCACTGCCCTCAGGATATATAACTGGTGCATATCCCTGGCATACCCCATGGTAAGGACTCATGAAGGCGTAGATCCACAGGAATATCGCCATCAACCGACCAAAATTGGTGGCTGTGATCAATTCGGGAATATCCACTTCCATGAACGGTTTCATGGTGGCTAGCATCTGCCGGTCGAGGTAATTCAACAATGCCACAAACCACAACATCCCCACCACGAGCCATGGATACGATTTTTTTGAGGTTAAGTTCATCAATTCAGAACTTTAATTGCGCGTATTTGATCCTTTCGCGATTATAAGTATAGGTCACATGGACGTTCCCTTTCTTATCCTGTATGATGGCAGGATAACTGAACTCGCCGGAGGAATGGTCTTCCAGATCAATCAGCTTCTCCCATATTTTACCGTCATAAGAACCCGCTATTGCCAGTTTATTCCTGCCGGTGGTTACCGGATTGTAAATGATCAACTGCAACCCGTTGGATAAGGTTACGGCATCTGTACCGGAATTGTTATTGGGGAGCTCGGTAGCTACCAGCGGTGACCAGGTTTTACCGTTGTCATACGACCAGGACTCCACTACCTTCTCGTTTTTTGAACGGCAGACGATCTGTAATGTTCCATCCTTATGAAACAATACCGAAGGCTGTATGGCATCAAAACCATTATTGTCGATCTCTATCTTTTCCCAGTCCGTCAGATCCTGGTCCGACATCTCCATATAGACATTCCATTTGCCCACAATCTCTATACTGGTAGGATAGAGAATCTTGCCTCCGGGGATAATAACCGGTTTATTTTTGATCGGTCCGAGGCATCCGCGCGGAATGACCTCTTTGGCGGACCAGGTCTTGCCTTCGTCTGTCGATATCTTATATTCTCCCCACCAGGTACTGGGACTCGGTCCCACTTTGTAATAGAGGATAAGGTTTCCGTTATCCCGTTTGAACAGGACCGGATTCCAGCTGGGAAACCGTTGCGATTCATCCTGTACACCATCGGCCACCATCACAGGATCGCTCCATTGCCCGTTTTTGAACCTGGAAGTATAGATACTCACGTCGGGATGCCTTTCGTAGGTACCCCCGAACCATGCCACCAAGATTCCATCATCGGTCTCCACGATGGTCGAAGCATGCGCTGAGGGTACCGAAGCGGGCTCCCTGATGATTTCCGAATGAATGACAACCGGTTTGATTGCGCGCAGCTTTTCCCTTTCCGTTTGCCCGGAAAAAGATTCACTTGCGGATAACTGTCCTGTGAACAGCAACAGCAGGCATAACAGTAACCCGACATTGTTATTTTTCAATACCATATAATTTCAATACTTTAGTGAAAATATCGGTATTCTGGTATATTCCGGCAAATTCGGCAGCACCCGCACCATAAGCAAACACGGGAACCATCACGGCAGAATGTCCTTTTGTTCCATAATTCGCTTCTACTTCCCCGGTCGACAGGTCACCCCCTGTAAGCGACAACCCCCCTGTTTCATGGTCTGCCGTAACAATAACAAGCGTATTGGGATCCTTATCCGCATAATCGAAAGCCACTTTAATCGCCCGGTCGAAATCCAGCATTTCACGAATAGTGGCGTCCTTGTCATTCGCATGGCATGCCCAATCGATTTGAGAACCTTCTACCATCAGGCAGAATCCTTTATCATTGTTTTTCAGCAGGTTGATAGCTGCCTCAACTCCTTCGGGAAGGAATTCCCCCCGTTCGGGGTAAGGTGCCGGATGTTCGTCCGCCACCAATCCTGCCAGTTTGCCGGTGGTGACTTTCTTGATATCGTCCATATTGAAAACGACCTGAAACCCTTTGGCAGCCAGTTCGCTCAACAGGTTCTCATTATCAGAACGATCGGTGAAGTATTTCTTTCCTCCCCCAATGAAAACGGAAAGGTCGGAGTTGACAAAATCCACTGCGATCTCCTCTTCCATCTTACGGCTCGGCTGATGTGCGACGAATGATGCCGGAGTAGCATGGGTAACGGCGCAGCTAACCACAACCCCGGTGGACAGGCCGTTTTCTGCTGCATACTCAAGCATCGATTTAACCGGATTTCCGTCCGGATCAACGCCAATGGCTCCATTCTTTGTTTTGGTGCCACATGCGATGGCGGTACCGCCTGCCGCAGAGTCCGTTATATAACTGCTTGCAGAGTAGGTCTTGGAAAAACCTACAAATTGACATTTTTCCAGAAAGAGGGATCCCTGATTTGCGGTCAGTCCCGCATACACCTGCGCCACTCCCATTCCGTCCCCAATCATCACAATAACATTCTTCACCTGGGGAGTTGCCTTTTCTTCGGCCTTACTACCTGCAGGTGAACATTGTACAAAAAACAGCGATACAGCAACAAAAAGTAATAAATGAATTCTTTTCATATGATTAAAATTATTGATTTTTAAATGTATCATATGGAACTCGCAATTAATCATGAACTTGGGTGAAATCATTTTAATGCTCGTTTCATACGATTATTTGATTTTTTAAAATTTTATAACGACCGGAATTGCTCCTGCATATAGGAGAGTGCCGGCTGAATTTCCTGAGGCAGGTCTTTCCACCTACCTTCAATAGAGACACATCCCTTGTAGCCGATCTCTTTCAACGCCCTGAAATAGGGCCTGAAGTCATCCCCTTTTGTGCCGGGAGAAGTACGTTCCTCCCTTTCCGCAATATGGCAATGCCGGATATACTTTCCATATTTCACTATTTCCGAGGCAGGCTCATCCTCCCGCATCATGTGGTATATGTCGCATAGTAATTGTAGATTGGGATGGTCGACGGCTTCCACGATCCGGGCGCCTTCCTCCAGGGAATTGATCAGGTTGGTTTCCGCGCTGTTCAAAGGCTCGATAACCACCGTTACGTTGTACTTTTGTGCCAATGGGGCAACCTGCTTACAGAAAGAGATAAACTGTGCAACCGCCTCCTCCCGGTCAAACCCCTCCGGGACATTACGGGCTTTGCCGCTTCCGAAGACAATGTAAGGTATATTTACCATACCCGCCCTGCGCAGGGCAGAGTCGGCCCAGACCAGTGCTTCGTCCTGCCTGGCTTCAGGCCCGACCAGAGGCAAACTACCCGGAATAAAACTGGTACAGGATATAATTCTGGCTTCCACCTTTTTTATCTCGTCCAGATGTTCCTGAAACTCAGCATCACTCTTATCCGGCATCAGGTATGCCACATTCGACTCGACATACTGATACCCTGTCGCTTTAAGCAACGGGTAATTGGTCACGCTTGTACAAACGGCATACTCCGGCTCATAAGGGTCGGAGCCGGGACAGGATGCCATTCCAAGCATAAGGCATACCAGCGCTATACTGTAATAGAAAGTTTTCATATGCTTTTTTAGAATCAAGACTTTTAGAATCAAGACTTTGGATTTAGGAATTGAGATTTGGGAAGTTAGAATTGAAAATCGACATAGTCAAATTAGAAGTCTGAAGTCAAAAAGTCAGGAAGTTTCTACGGAACGAGTACAAATTCAAAAATCGCTTTTAGTTCCCGATCCCTTCTCTTTCACTTTTAATTCTTAATTTTTCATTTTTCACTCTTAGTTCTTCCCTTTTAGTTTTTAATTCACCTACAGTCTTTACTCTTTATTCTTTACTCCTTACTCTTTTAATATTTAAACACTTTTCCTCCCGCCATGATCTGTTGCGTGGCCGGATCGTATACTGCCCGCATACCTGTCCGGTAAGCGGCATTTGCCATGGCACAGGCGATGGTGTGGCTGTGCCCTGCTTCCACCGGGCAGTTGGTGGCCACATTTTTTGCCTTCACACACTCCATCCAGTTACGCATATGGGCCGATGTAAGGGGATCCCCTCCCGTATTGGCTCCCGCTTCCACACTGACATCCGGCAATGTGAAATTGTCGAGCCGGTTGGCCTTTAATCCCATGGAAGAAGCCTCCCTTTCAGTCAATCCGCCTTCGGGCGTAATCTCGTTGGTATCCAGGTTCAGCATCCCGCCATTGGAATAGTAGAGTTCCTTTGTCCCTCCGGCCGAATTGCTGAAACGCGAAGAATAAACCACCTGGAAACCTTTATCCTGGTCATCCAGTGGTCCGTAATCGAATACCGAAGTGAGCGTGTCGGCGTTGGTCCGGCCGTCTTTCCACTGGTAAATCCCACCGTTGGATACTACACTGCGTGGGTAAGGAAATCCTGTGAACCAGTGCACCGTGTCGATCTGGTGGCACATCCATTGCCCCGGTATACCCGATGAATAAGGCCAGAACAGGCGGTATTCGAGGTATTTGCGCGGATCCCACGCCACCTTGGGGCGGTTCATCTGATAGCGGTCCCAGTCCACGTCGCTTTCCCTGATGGAGGCACACAAGTCCGGCCTGCGCCAACGTCCCGGCTGGTTCACGTTCCAGCACATCTCGGCCATCACGATATCGCCGAATTTCCCGGAACGGATATAATCATGGGCGGCATGGTAATTGGCCCCACTGCGGCGCTGCGACCCGATCTGCACCACGATACCGCTTTCCTTGCAGGCTTTTAACGCGGCATTGGCATCATCCATGGTCTCTGCAAACGGTTTCTCGCAATAGGCAGCCTTGCCCGCTTTTGCCGCTTCCACCAGATGTAATGCATGCTGGAAATCCGCCGTGCTGATAATGACCGCATCGATGTCGTTCCGGTCATACAGTTCTTCATTGTTACGGCACAGGGCGACATCCCATCCGGTTTTTTCCTTGATATGGGCTTTCCCCTCCTCACGTCGGCGGTTCCAGATATCCGACAGGGCTACCAGCTCGAAATTCAACTCCCTGGCATGGTTCATAAAACTGGGTAAAAGCGACCCCCTGAACCTGTCGGAAAAACCGACAACCCCCACCCGGATTTTATCGTTAGCGCCGGGGATATGGGCATAACTCTTCGCACTCAGGTCAAAACCTTTGCTTCCTACGGCCATGGCAGCTACGCCGGCCGATACTTTTTTAATAAACTCCCTCCTATTTTCCATAACGAACTATAATTATGTTGTGAATAGATATATATTGCTAATTTTTAACCGTTTACTCAATTTATTTTTATAAGCCAGATATCACAAACCTTGGAATGCTGGCGCCAGTTCAGGTGAGACTCTTCCGGTTCATCGAAGGATACCTCCAGCTTACCGTCCTGAAAGAATCTTCTATCGATGGGGAACTCTTTGAATTCCTCCAATTCCTTGTTGTAAAGGGTAGGGGATATGCGTTCCCCGTCCACCCTGAGCAATGCATCGCCATATCCGGCGATACGGATCAGGTAACGTGCTTTCGGATCAAGATCCTCATACAGGAGTTGTGGGAAATTCTGGAACAATTGGGTAGACAACCTTTTTCGGCTTTTCCCGCGATCCCACCAGGCCACGTCGGTGGCATCGTAGACCGTTGTCTTTACCCGCGGACTTTGACTGATATTCGATATGTTGTCATAATAACTCCCCTTACCGGGGTTTTCCCATCTGGCGATCACCTCTAAGGCTGCCAGTTTTTCGGTTTCGGTTGCCATTTGCCCGATCTTTTCAAACTGGTCGGACAGCCACCAGCGATTGTTCAAGGGATAGTCCACAAAATCGAACAGACAACCTCTTTCCGGTCCGCTGGCCTGATATTTTTCCACGCTTGTCTGTAAACCCACTGAATGATACAATGCCTCACAATAATCATCGATCTTCTTTCGCAATGAAGGGGCAATATTTATCCGGTCGGCTTCATTTACTTTCTCCAAAGCCAATTTCATCGCATCCGCAGCACCAATCTCCGGTGCCTGCCCGAGCAATTGATTGGCTTCCCGTTCCAGGGCCTGTTCATGTAACTTCCGTCTTTTGGTATAAGTATCATAATAAGCACGCAGGAGCAACATCTGCCAACGCCAATTCCCCTGTAAGCCGGGATATGCCTCTTCCAATTGCTGCCATCGCAGGAAGGCCGTTTCTATCCCCCCGTTTGCCTCTATCGGGCCGTCCCAGTTGCGTTCCAATGCCAGTATGGCATCTGTTACCCGGTCGTAAGGTTTAGCACCAAAGAAAAACCGTACATATTGTTCCGTAATACTCGCGGCCTCTTCCCCTCGACTCCATCCTTTCCGGCTCCAGATAAATTTGTTGAGGTCGTCGTGCGCCCCGTCGGAATAGGTAAGGAAACCATCGGTGAATGGAGCATACCGGTCATGCAATTCAGCGTAATAGAACGGTTGCGGGTTAACGGGTTCCCGGCCCAATGTAAGGGCGAACGCCTGATCCCAGCGAAGGGTAGGATAGAGGCAACGGACGGTATGGGTAATATCGGCATAATGGCGGTGCATATATTTCTGCGGCAGGCGATAGCGCGTGTCGGACAGTGGAGGGCTCCCCGGACCGCTGACTACACCCCGCAACCAATCAGGATTTTCTGTCTCCAGGTAATGGTAGAAATAATCGATCTGCTCATCGCTGAATCCCTGCAATGAAATCCAGACACCGGCGTGCGGGTGGTATTTTTCCAGTTCAGCGGCAATGGCTTTAAGGAAAGGCATCACATATTGCGGGTGATTATCTCCCGGATCGCCGCCCGGCACAAAGACATGGCTCAGATGCGGACAGTGTTTGTAGTAATCACTGTGTTTTCTCACTTCCGCCCGGAAGAGGCTTTCATCCGAGAGATCCACATTGGCGGGCGTCCATACCCAGTAATCCAGTCCGTAGTTCTTGCAAACCATGCTTATATGCCGGTTCATCTCTTCCTTCGACAGTTTCATGTGGGGACTGGGCGTATTGTCAAAAGGAATGGTCTCTATGCAGTTCGTCCCGAAAATGGCCAGTTCCCGGATATATTGTTCATACTGTTCTTTCGACCACGCATCGTAGGAATTGGCGGTATTGCGATAACCTAATTGATGTCCCCGGATGGGATAATCAGGTGT
>Ga0207420_1001541_pt1 | contig 13625 bp, 14 predicted proteins | sample ThiBio_inoc_biof_FD_183941 | JGI IMG/M metagenome (GOLD analysis project Ga0207420, IMG submission 183941) | Wastewater bioreactor microbial communities from Cape Town, South Africa - Thiocy_inoc_biof (SPAdes) | ecosystem: Engineered > Bioremediation > Thiocyanate > Unclassified | place: South...
TTCTGAAGATCAGCACAAAGAATTTCAGATTTTAGTCAGTTTTAGAAGTTTAAATTCAAGTCAAAATTTTGATTTTTCAGACCGAAATTTCTTTTTGATACCGCGCTTCTAATATTGCGCACAACGGGAAACGGCTTTGCGAAGGCGGGGCAAAGAAAGCCGAAACTTTCTATTAAAAACCGAACTGAGCAAAAACCATTTTCGTTTTTTCAAAATTACAAAAAATAAAAAAAACGAAATGGTTTTTTGCGGCTGAAAGTGACGAAAACTCTCAACGCAAGGGACATTCACCCCCGCTTTTGCAAAACCGATGTTATCGGCAGTTGCTATGTTATTTTTATAAAAAGTCAAGTTGTGATTTTTCAGAAAACTCGCTTATTTTAATATTCAAAATTAAAAATTCTAAACGCTCATAGCCATTTACTTTATTCCAATTTTTGATGCTATAAAAAGATTTTGTTAGCATTGATTTATAAAAACTATTCATAGTAATTGTGTCAGGCGCAACTTCAAGAATTCGATTGAGAAGTGATTCCGCAAGTGATAAATTTCCTAATCTAATTGCAATATCAATTGCAAAAATGCTATTGTTTATTATCCCAAATATATTATTTCTTTCAATTGCGAAATCTGCACTCGTTTTATACATCATTAGCAAATTAGTTTCAGAGTAATTTACTAAACTTAAATGCTTCAGTTCTATTTCCTTTGTTAATTTCTTAAAGTCTATTACAATAAAAATGTTCCATCCAATTAATACGGTTGTAAGTATTGCTAAAATTCCTATCAATACTCCCATCCATTCGATAGTTATTGGCTCAAGTCTTGACCAAAATAAAAATAAAGTAAATAATGAAATTAGTATTGATATGTAACTAACTATATTTCTTTTCATCAATTTGAAAACATATTTAATTGTTTTTTTTGTAATAAATTTTTGTTGATTTTATAGATAATTTGGAAGAGATTTAGAAACCTCTAGATAAACTACACCATAAATTGTTTTGATAGTATAATAAAATTCGCCTTTTTTGAAATAAGCCCTTATGTCAACATTCCGTTCCAAGACACTATATTTACGGTAATAATTTAGAAAATCTTCATAGTCAGAAACATTTGTTTTTTCCTTTCCAATCTTAAAATAAGTTTGAATATTTTGAAAATTATGATTTTCATATGCTTCTTTAACAAGACCGTCAACAATATTTATAAAATCTTTCCCCATATATACTATATAAGTTTTATCTGCTTTATCGTCTCCTTTTTCTTCAATGATTTGATAAGAAAAATTACCTTTAGGATAATAATCACTAGTCAAACCTAATTTTACTTTTGACTCAGGTGATTTTTTCAATTTTAAGATTGCAGGAACTTTGCTTATTTCAATGCCATTAATTTTTTCTAAAATAAAGGCATCGCTTAATTTTTGTGAAAACGAAATCGTTGAGCATACTAATGCGGAAAATAGAAATGTTTTTTTCATATATTAATTTTTAATGCATTGCTTTTTTGCAATTGCCGATAACGGAAAAAGTATTTGCGAAGGGCGGGCTAAATTTAACTGGTAGTTCAATTTCGCCTGAACGAAGCAAATTGCTTTTTCAGATTACCAAATTACAAAAAAAAAGTAATATGAAAAGCAAGTTGCGACTAAATGCATCGGGTTTTCTATTATAGATTCAACCCCGCATTTTGCAAATACAATGTTATCTGTAGTCGCAATTCTATTCAATAACTTTATACAGTTTTGTCTGAAAAATTAGAGAATTTAATTCTATAGAATTTATTTCATTTGCCTTTTTTTTACTAAGTTCATAAAAATTATTTAGATATAAAAGACCAAGAATTTCTGATTTCTTTTTTGCTTCCTCTTCATGATTTTTCAATTCATTTTCCTCAAGATTTAAAAAATTATCATAGTTAATGTAAGAATTAAAATTCTTGGCAATATCCGATTCATCAGCATAGAAATAACTATTATTTAATGAAATGCGAAAAATTTGTTTTCCCTTGCATTCGATAATATTTGACAGAGCAAGCATAGTTCCATATTTTATTATTTGGTCTTCTGACGAAATGTTTATACTACACGTATTTTCATCAAAAAGTGTATATAAAAATGTATTAGGTTTAATCCAAATTACATTTTTCATAGTCTCTTCTTTTGATTGTGAGTGAAAAAAATTACAAAGAAAAGTAAATGTGATAATGAAAAGATTTTTCTTAAACATACTTTAAACGAAAGTTTTGGAGCGATTACAGATAACGGTTCGGGGCTTTGCGAAGTGGCGGAAAATCGAAGCCAATAGTTTCGATTTAGACGGAACGTAGCAAAAGCCAATTTCTATTTGCTAATTTATGAAAAAAGCCAATAAAATTGGCTTTTGCGGATTAAAATGTACAAACTTTCAACTTAGCCGTTACCCCGCCATTTTGCAAAACCCTTGTTAGCTGCAGCTATAATTTTTCAATGTATTTTTCATAGTCACTTTTTTTTAGAACTTCTTTTGCTGTCAATTTGTAAATATCTTTCCACGAATCAGGACCATTTTTTTTTACGTATTCGGATATGATTCTAAATCCTAACCAATAATTGATAGACTTTGGTGCATCTGGAAAAAGTTTATGTTTATCATTTCTCAATAAAGGATTATTTCCTGAAGAATCTGAAAAGTAAGATTTTGTTTTTGTAAATATTTCTTTTTCATTTCTTACATACCAATCCCAATTTTCTTTTGACATATTTTCAACAGCTTCGTATTCTGGAATTTTTCTGTCAAAGAAAATATAAGTAAAATAACAAGCAAATCCTTCATCAATCGTTTGGCTTAAAGCAGAGTTTCTATCAATATCATTATTTCTAAATTTTTCATAAACCAAATGATTCAGTTCATGTGGTAATCCTTTTTCTAATGTGTAAATAATGTCTATTGATTTATTGTTTAATTCTAATGCAAATTGTTGTGCATCGCATCCACCAAAACCAATTCCTGTAATTGGTGTAAATAAAATACTTATTTTGGCATTTGGTTGATAAGGAACTAAACGATTGAATTTTTTAAGATTTTTTTTGAATAATTTGTTAATATTTATTTTGCTAATTGTTTTAGTTCGTTCAATATATTCGCTTTTATTTTTGTCAAAAATTGTTTGATTCCATTTAATCATTCCTTCTTCATTATTGAAACGATTTGCATTTTCATCTCCAAAAATTTGAGCATAACAACTGTCCCATAGTTTTTTGTGCGGTAAATAAACATTACTCACAATCATTTTAGAGTCGAATTTATTATTCTTATGAGCAATAATTTGAGATTTAAATAAATTATGAATTGTAATATTTTGAAATTTTATGCTATCAGAAATTTTAGAGATTTTATTATAATCAAAATCAACATTTTGAGCTTTTGTATTTGAAAATGAGCAGAAAATAAGGATGACTAGAAGTTGGACAATTTTTTTCATTTAAATTTTGACGATTTTTTGGATAGTTGCAGCTAACGGGAAACGTATTGCTGAAGTGCGGGAGAAAGGAAGCCGAAACTTTCAATTTTCACCTAACGTGAGCAAAATGTTTTTCCGTGAACTAAATTAACAAAAAACTGTGAAACGGAAAACATTTTGCGGATAAAAAAGACGGAACTTTCAATCCTGGATTCAACCCCGCATTTTAGCAATACGATGTTAGCAGCAGGGCTTTTTTAGTCTTATTTATTTCCTTTCGCTCTATTGTGAGTTTTACAAAGCATTTCACAATTTTTAATGTCGGTTGCTCCACCTTTGCTCCAAGCTGAAACGTGGTCTGCGTCCATTTCGTTAAGTTTCCAAATTTTGGTTTTGTTGGCATCGTGTCCGATTGCACAAAGTGAACAGTTTGAAGTTCCGTTTTTCTCGGCTTCGGTGGTTTGTTTTGCGTAAACCGATTTTTTGGTTGCTTCGTCAAAAACCCGAACGTCAAGCAATTTGAAGTCTGTCGAACCACCAAGTATAAATTCAAAAATGCCTTTTCTATTTTTCACATAACTATCTGCATAAAGTTCTCTAACTTGTTCAGCAACTTTTTTGTGGTCGTAAGGTTGTTTTTTGTACTTTTCGTAAAGTCGTCCCCATTCCAAACCACGCATTTCAGTTTCAACATTTGTAAACACGGAAGAAATCCAATCTATAACGCTGTTGAAATAATTTTTGAGTTCCGTAATGTTGTCGTCAAAACGGTGTTTACTCATATAATTGTCAATGTTTCCTTTACTTACCCAATCCAATGCTCGTTCTAAAAACTCTTGTCTGTTGGCACTTCCCGAAACGTAAGCACTCCATTTTTGGATTTTTGCGTTTGTACTGTTGCTAAATTCTTCTTTGGCAAGCGTTACAAAAGGACCTGAATAAATTGCATTTAAAAGTTCTTGATTGTTAAGTGGAACACCTGCAATATTGATGGTTTTAAACCATTCTTTTATTTCTGTTTCTGTTCCCTCACATTCGTAAATCAAAATTTTAGTGTTTAAGATTTTGTCTTGTTTGTCTTTTGCAATACCGCTAAAATATTGCTCCATACCGTTTTGGTCTTTGATTGCAAATTTGTTGGTTACAAACCTGCCAAAACTTGTAATTCTTTGCTGACCGTCCAAAACTTCGAGATTGTTGTCGCTAACTTTGTTGAAGTAAATCAATCCAAGCGGATAACCTTTCAAAATACTTTCAATAACGGCAACATCACGTTTTCCGTCTGCATAAATGTAGTTTCGTTGGTATTCGGGTTGGATTGTGAGTTTTCCCGACAAGCCAAACAAACCTTTGCCTTCCAATTCGTTGTAAACAAAGCCTTCGCAAATGTCTTTTATGGTGATTTCTGTTTGTAAAGTTGTGTCCATTTAGTTTCTATGTTTGATAATTATTCTAAAATAGGTATATCCAGCTCCGTTATTTATGGAACACATATGATTTCCTATTCGGGCTTCGTTTTTGTTTATTATTAAATCGTCATCATCAAAAAGAGAATATCTATTCAGTGCATTTAAGATTTCAAATTGTTCTGGATTATATTTATTTAAGAAACTAATTGGAACACCCATTGCTCCTTTGTAGTCGCTTGGAATTGCATCTGTAAATGGAACTTCAATAGCGTTGTAATTGTCGTATTTTAAGTACTCTTGTCCTTTTACTTGTTTGTGTTTACTAAATTTGATATTGTCAGCCATTGTCATTAACGGCAAAGGTTGGTGTCGTCTTCCGTGGTCAAGGTTGGTGTACCAACCTGTTCCAGCAACGCTAATCATTTTCTTTCCGTCACTACTTACTTCAACTTCTGTTCCTGTTAATTTATAATCATCTGGAACATAAAAAGTCATATTTTTCCCATTTAATCTTTGATTAAATCGACTTCCTGTCCACATTTTATCATTTTTAATTAAAGGAAAAACTTCTTTGTAAGTGATTGCGTTCATATTTCCGATAATCAAAAATTGTTTTTCGGCTTCTACTATCCAAGCCAAAAATTCACGGAATAATGAAAAAGGTGGATTGGTAACAATGATGTCGGCTTCGTTTCGTAGTTTTTTAATTTCGTCACTTCGGAAGTCGCCATCTCCTTTAAGATAAGTCCATTCCAAATCGTTAATATCAATTTTGTTGTCGCCTGATTTGTCGTGAGTGAGTGTGAAAATTTTGCCGTTGGTTACTGTTTTCTCTTTGTCGAATTGTGGGTTTTCAGATTCAAATAGAGTAGGCTGATAACCACCTTTAAATGCTTTGCTGTCGGGTGCAAAACTTGTACTAATAAGTTTTTTTAGTCCTAATCGTTCAAAATTTTGGGCAAAGAATTTTGTAAAGTTGCTCCATTCTGGGTCGTCACAAGGAAGTAAAATTGTTTTACCACGAAACGTATTTTGGTCGTAATCCAAATAAGCATTTATTTCTTTTTCTATATCGTGGAATTGAGTATAAAACTCATCGTTTTTTGCTTTGTTAGCATTTCTTAAATTACTATTTTTTGCTGTTTTGTCCGCCATCCGTTCCCGTCAGCAGACAAAATTTCAAGCGGAAGTTTTTGATTTGATTTCGTTCGGTTTTGATGGTGCGTTCCGCTAGCCTTGCTGCTAACGGAAAAAGTATTGGCGAAGTGCGGGCTAAATAGAACTGAAAGTTCAATTTCGACCAAACGGAGCCGATGCTTTTTCAATGGAACTAAATTACAAAAAAATGTGGAATTGAAAAGCAGCGGCGGCGAAAAAGGTGAGGATTTTCAATTCAGAGTTTAACCCCGCATTTTGCCAATACAATGTTGTACGACGTTTTTTTATTTTTTGATAATTTTTTTATTTCCAACATTTCCATCTACACCAATCATTCTAAGATAATAAATACCATTAGCAAAATTAGAGATGTCAATTCTATTGGAGTTGTTTTTTTGTAAAACTTTTTGACCAATAGAGTTAAATATTTCTACATTTTTGATTTTCTCATTGGAAATAATATTTATAAAATCTTCTGTTGGATTAGGATATACTGATAAACTTAATGAATTCGGTTCATGAATTCCTAAAAAACCAAGATTTTCATACCACGAAACTTTATTCCCATAGAAAGATGCAGTCAAAATATCAAATTTTCCATCTCCATTAATATCTGCGGAATAAACACTTCGATTATTTGTATTTGAAATTATAATATGTTCACCAAATTCTCCGAAGCCATTATTTTGAAACCAAGATAAATTTCCATTATCAGAAGTTGACACTATATCTAGGTCTCCATCGTTATCAAAATCTTGTGCTAGAACATCTGTTGCTTTTGACTCATAACCAATTATATTTAATAATCCAAAATTTCCATCTCCATCATTTTTAACCCATGCTACAGTTCCTCCTAAAGCTGCAAAATAAATGTCTTGATCTCCATCTCCATCTAAGTCTGCGGTATACGCAAATTGCAGTTGATTTACAGAAGTAATTTCTTTTTCTGAACTAAATGTTCCTTTTCCGTCCATATTTTTATACCAGGATAATTTACCATCCCATGCTCCACCTGCGATTATATCTAAGTATCCATCACCGTCCAAATCAGAAGCATAAACGGTACTCGCACCATCTGTCGTGGAGGATATAATTTTTTGTGAACCAAAATTCCCATTTCCGTTATTTTCATACCAAGCAATTTTATCATCAATAACCGAAGCAGACATAACATCTTGATCTCCATCTCCATCAAGATCAGCAGCAAAAACACAATGACCAGAAATTATTTGATTAGTAATTACATTTTTTGCACTAAAACTTCCATTTCCTTCATTTTTAAACCAAACAATTTCGCTATTATTGGCTCCTCCATTTAATTCACATAATATATCTAATTTACTATCTCCGTTTATATCTGTAACATATATACTTTGCAACGATTTACCTCCTAAACTAATTGTATTATTATTTAAGAAGTTCCCACTTCCATCGTTCTCATACCACTCTAAGTTGCCATATCCAGCAAGAATATCTTCATCTCCATCTCCATCTAAATCACCTGAATGAACATGAACTTTTGCAGAGGATTGACTTATTATTTTTTCGGTACTAAATGAAATCTGCGAAAATCCATTTTGAAAAATTATGCAGAAAAGAATTGAAATTAATAAATTTTTATTCACGGCTTTTGGTTTTAAAATGTCGTACAACGGAAAAAGTATTGGCGAAGTGCGGGCTTAATTTGAACGAATGTTCAAGTTCAGACCAAACGGAGCCGATGCTTTTTCAGATTGTCTAAATTAAGAAAAAAAACAATATGAAAAGCAGCGGCGGGTAAATATTACAAATCTTTCTATTGTAGATTTAACCCCGCATTTTGCCAATACTATGTTATCTGCAGGCGTTATTTGCATTATATATTTTTTGAATTCATATTTGTTGTCAACTATTATTCCTCCAGAATCTCTAAAACTTCCAAATAGGCCACACCAATTTTCTAAATCATTCATTTTTTCAGTATCCCAAAGAATTATTCCATAAGAATCATAATTTTTTTCGTTTGTTACAATTCCATATTCATCGTTCAGTTTGACTTTCATTCCAGGATAAAAATCATTGTTTTCGATTTTATTTTCTATCAAGTTTGGATTTGATATTCCGAATTTTGAATAATTTTCTTTCGCTTTATTTAATGAAATTTTATTTGCTCCTACAATAAAATTTGGGTTATCAGATTGAACATTATCATCTTCCCAAAAACATATTTCACAAATTTCAAATGTTCCGTTTGGAAATTCACCCAAAGAATAATTTCCACAACATTTACATTGAAAATTTTCATGATTTTTACTTTCCATAATTTATACGAAATATTGGTAATACGCTTGCAGATAACGGAAAAAGTATTGGCGAAGTGCGGGCTTTCGAAGAACAAAAAGTTCAAGAATGACCAAACGTAGCGAATGCTTTTTCAAGTACACTAAATTATAAAAAAATGTGGAATTGAAAAGCATGAGCGGATTATTTTTCTGGTTTTCAATTTTGCACTTCTCCCGCATTTTGCCAATACAATGTTAGCTGTAGTCTCTTTTTACTTGATTGTTATCCATTTTGCATTATTTTTCTCTTTTTCACGCAATTTTAATGGGATGAAATTTTTAAAATCTTTGGTTTTGTATTCCACCTCATATTCTCCAATTCCGTTATTGAAATCATCATTTGTTCCTTTCTCAAATAGCGTCAATCCGATATTAATCAAAAAACTTCCGTCAGTAAGCTTTTTCAGAATTTTACCTTCATAAGTTTTTGTACTCCATTTATAAATGTCAAATTCTTTTTCTTTTGGAGCGTATTTATTTATTTTTTTGAAGAAATTCTCATTTTCTGGAACAGTTGAAATTGGATTTAATTTTCCGTTTTTAATCCAGAAAATTTCTTCGGTTGAGCCGGTGCTTCTATCGTTATTCCATCCGATAATCTCCCCAGGAATAAATTCTGTAATAGTTGGCTTTTGTTCGATTTCGGAAATTTGGTTCACGAAATTTTCAAGAATTTGTGGAGAATACTTTTTGTACTTAAATTCTTTTTGAACTTCTGTAACTGTGATTTTTGCGTCAGAATTTTGAGCAATTAATATTCCGCCAACAAAAAGGGCAGAGAATAGTAGTGTTCTTTTCATTAATTTGTTGTTTAGCATGGGTTTGATGAGATTACAGCTAACGGGAAACGCATTGGCGAAGTGGCGGATAAATTGGACGAAAAGTTCAATTTAGCAGTGACGTAGCCGATGTGTTTCCACATCAGCTAAATTATTAAAAAAAGCTGAATGTGGAACACATTCGGCGGCTAAATATGCAGAAACTTTCAACTTTGCACTTAACCCGCCATTTTGCCAATGCGATGTTAGCTGTTCGGGCTTTTGTCTGTTTATTCGTAGTAATTTTTCACACCAATTCCAATTGTCCAAAAGTTTTTTGCTTTATTCAAATCTTCATTTATCCAATCTTTGTTTTCTTCATATTCATTATTGGCTTTCATTTCAGCAATTTCATCTTCAACAGATTTTTCAGTTATTTGTCGCCAAACTCCCAACGAAATATTTTGAAATGCGTAACAGTATTCAGCTTCACTATCATCAATTTTCCCATTATTTTTTTCGGTCAGAATTTCTAAAAGGTTGTCTGCTCCAATTTGAAACGGATTAACACCATAAATTGAAAGTTCTGCTTTTTCGGGAAAAGGTCCATAGATGAATTCTATAAATTCTGCATTTCCGTTTTTGTCAAGGTCAATTCGTACTTCATATTGGTCAAAAAAAAGTTGCTTTAAATTTGAACTATCAGAAGGCTTTCCTAATAATTTTTCAATATCAGATTTAGATTGTCCCAATGAAAGTTTTCCAATGTTTTCAATCTCAATTCCATCTAATGGTAAAATTTCAATTTTCGTCATTTTGTTGATGTCGTTTGTTTTTTGCGGTGTCGTTTTAGCCTGACAGCTAACGGAAAAAGTATTTGCGAAGGGCGGGCTAAATTTAACTGAAAGTTCAATTTCGACCGAACGAAGCAAATTGCTTTTTCAGATTGTTAAATTACAAAAAAATACAATATGAAAAGCAAGTTGCGACTAAATGTATCGGGTTTTTCTATTATCTATTCAACCCCGCCTTTTGCAAATACTATGTTAGCTGTAGTAATTTTTCTTTGATTTATTTCAGCAAATTTATTACTTTTTAATATTAAGGGGATTAATAATGAACTAAGTAATATAAATAATGTAAAAAATTTATCAAGAATTTTAGTTTTCTTGTTTCTTCTTGGAGTGAGAGTCTTTCCAACAACTTCTATAATTATATTTCTATTATAAATTTTTCTTATTAAAAAATTGAAAAATATTGTAAGAACTATAAAAATTATTGGAGAAAAATAATATGTTTCAAGAGTTAAGGTGTTAAATCGGATTATTCCAATTACACTTAGGAATAATGAGATTAGTATATATTTTAATGAAGATTTAAATTCAAATAATTGATGATATTCATGTAGATTATTTTGTTTGTTCTTTTTCTCAATTAGAAAAATTATGAATCCGAATCCAATTAAAATGGAAAGTATTGTTAAGAATGAATTCATTTTCTATTTAAACGTCATTTTTGGAATTATTACAGCTAACGGGAAGGGGCTTTGCGAGGTGCGGGCTACTGCAACCGAAAGTGGAGAGGAGAACCAAACTCTAGCAAAAACTTTTTCCATTTTTTAAAATTACGAAAAAACTAAAAAATGGAAAAGTTTTTTGCGGGTATTTTCTAGAATATTTCTAAGATTTCCTTCAACCCCGCATCTTGCAAAACCCGTGTTATCGGCAGTTGTTCTTTACCATTCGCATTCAGAGTTAGTTTCAACATTCCAAAATATTCCATTCTTAAAATTATTTCCCAAAAAATCATAAATTTTTTCTGCGGATTGTCCAGTTGTTAATCGTCCGTTAATGTTACTTTTTGCAATTGTTGTTTTTACCCAACCTGGATGTAGAATTGCGACTTCAAATTTTCCCTCAAGTCTATTTGATAAAGTTTTTGCATACATATTAATTGCTGTTTTAGACATTCTATAAGCAACAGAATTACTTAGTTTGCAAATATTTAAAGAGCCCATTTTAGAACTTATTATCAAAATTTTGCCTTTCGGATTTAAAAAGTCTAGCATTTTTTCTGTCAGAATTACAGTTCCAAAAACATTAACGTCAAAAGTTGATTTTAAAGTTTCAATTTCTGGAAGTTCTTGGTCCAAGTCAGGTCCAATTCCTGCGTTGTTAATTATTAAGTCAAAATTGATTTTTTCTCGTTTTATTGTTTTTTCAAAATCATCAATTGATTTAGGGTTTGTTAAATCAAGTGCAAAAGATTTAAAATTTGGATTTGAAATATCAATAATTCCATTTCTGCAAGTTCCATAAACTTTATTGTTTTTAAGTAATTTTTTTGCTAACGCAAAACCAATTCCTTTACTTGAACCTGTGATTAAAATTTTCTTCATTCAACGGGATTTTTTTTACAATTGCCGATAACGGAAAACGCATTGGCGAAGTGGCGGACTAAATTGGACGAAAAGTTCAATTTAGACGGAACATAGCCGATGTGTTTTCACAATTGCTAATTTACATTTTTTGAGCGAATGTGAAACACATTCGGCGGCAAAAAATGCAGAAACTTTCAACTTAGCCGTTAACCCGCCATTTTGCCAATGCGATGTTAGCTGACGTTCTTTTACTTTATCCAATATCTTATTTGTGAATTTATTTTTTGAACAATAGAGTCTTGAAGTTTTACTTCGCTTTTTGTATTAAGTTCTTTTAATAATTCTTTGTTCTCTTTGATTGATTTATCATACGATATTCCATCTATCAATGCCATTCTTTCATAAAATTGTTTTTCAAATTCTATTGGATAAACATTTGGAATTCCTGTTACTAAATTCATTTCTGCAACAGGTTTATAGAAAATCATTCCGTCAAAAATATAATCGAAATTCACTTTTTCATAATCACCACCAAAGTTATATAAATCAAATTTCGAATTTCCGAATGGTGAATTTTTCAAGTCAAAACCAATATTATCCGTTTTCGTAAAATTAAAGGCGGCATCAAATAAACCATCATTCGTTAAGCCGTTTTGAAAACCTTGTGTGAAATAGTTGATGTAAATATTAGTTGTCTTTTCAGGATAAGTTTTGAAAATATATTCGCTGGTGCTATAAATGTCTGGTTGGGTTGGTAACGGAAGAAATTTTGGAATTCTTATATATCCGTGATATGTGTTTTGGATGACTAAAGCCTTTCTTCTTTCGGGATTTCGTTTTTTTGCGTATTCATAAAAATTGACAAAGTTTTTTCCCATTATTATATTTCTGTCGATTATTGAATTTTCAGAATATTCATCAAATAATTTATACTGAGAATGGCAATCGAAGTTTTTCCAGTCAAATTCTAAATCCAATGGAAATAGTAAGATTTTGTCCTTTTCATCTCGGTTTTTATTGGTTTCAAATATAGAATTCAAAAGAAAATAGTAATTATACTTTTCCCAGAGAATTGTATAGTCTAAATCTCGATAGATTGCGAGCAATTCCTTTTCTTTTTCGCTTTTAGATATATTTCAATTAAGTAAAAATTTGTTGATTCGTTGATAATTGTTCCAACTTCCAACTTCTGTGTAAACGTTTCCTTTGAAATTCGTGTCTTTGATAACATCAACATACAATTCGTACTGAGTTATGTCTCTGTGGTCTCTTTCGGAAATTATGACAATATCTTTGGTCTCGAATTTTTCTAAAATGTAATTTTTGGCTGTTGGAAATTTATTCTTTTGAATAAACTCAATGTACGGTTTTAGTTCTTTTTTTTGTGCAAATACAGAAATGTTTATTGTTAAAGTAAGAATTAATAATATTTTGAATTTCATCTTTTTGCGATTTTTATTTCAAGAATGTCAGCTAACGGGAAAGGGCTTGGCGAAGGCGGGGATAAGATAGACGGAAATTCCAACTAAACCCGAACCGAGCAAAAACCATTTTCGTTTTTTCAAAATTACAAAAAATAAAAAAACGAAATGGTTTTTTGCGGCTAAAAGTGTTGAAATCTTCTAAATGATAACTCTCAACCCCGCTTTTGCCAAACCCATGTTGTGCGCAGTATTTTTAGTTCGGCGACTTGGATTTAACTCGTTAAATTCAGGTCAGAGAATTAAAAATCAAGCACTACAATTTTTTTCACGCACGAAATCGCAAAGATTTTCAGAATTTTATTCACGGATTTTGGAAAATTATTCACGCAGAATTTATTCACGCCGTTAAGCTCAAAATTTGTAAAAGTCAAGCACAATTTTTATACTCAAATACGTAAGTTTTTTGTAAATTTTTTTTCTGGATTTAGGAAGATCAGCGCAAAGAATTTCAGATTTCATTCAGTTTTAGAAGTTTAAATTCAAGTCAAAATTTTGATTTTTCAGACCGAAATTTCTTTTTGATACCGCGCTTCTAATATTGCGCACAACGGAAAAAGTATTGGCGAAGTGCGGGCTAAAATGAACTGAAAGTTCAATTTCGACCAAACGGAGCCGATGCTTTTTCAGATTGTTAAAATTAAGAAAAAAAACAATATGAAAAGCAGCGGCGG
>Ga0207420_1001565_pt1 | contig 13462 bp, 7 predicted proteins | sample ThiBio_inoc_biof_FD_183941 | JGI IMG/M metagenome (GOLD analysis project Ga0207420, IMG submission 183941) | Wastewater bioreactor microbial communities from Cape Town, South Africa - Thiocy_inoc_biof (SPAdes) | ecosystem: Engineered > Bioremediation > Thiocyanate > Unclassified | place: South...
CCCCCTGCCGGAGCAGGCCGTCATGCAGCGACCCGATCAGGTAGGACGGGGTGGCCAGGTGGCTGTCGCCGATGATGAGGATCGTCAGGCCAGCGATCAATGAAACCATTTCGTACTCCGGTGATGCCTACAGCAGTAAGGTGATGCGGTTACTCGCTCGCGTAGGGCGAAGCGAAGGGAGGTACCGGCATGGGGACCGGCCCCGTTTGCCGCTCGAGAGCATAGCGTACGTAGACGCCTCCCCTGTATTGCCGATAGTCGCGTGCGTTGTCGATGCTGAAATTGCCGCCCAGGAACCACTTGGGCGCGAGCTGGTATTCGGCGGCCAGCGCGAGGCCGTAGCCGATGCCGGTCTTGCTCTGGCCGGCGTAGCTGGCCTGCGTGCCATAGGCCGCGGCGATGGCTTCGGCCTGGGCCTGGCGGGCCGGATCCGAGAAGTAGTTCGCGGCGTCCTGCTTGATGTGCTGCACGCCGATCGCGCCCTTGATCTGGTAGCTGAAGCGGCCCTGGCGCTCCGCCCACGCCAGCGGCACGCTGAGCGCGACGAAGCGCTGCGGGCTGAAGTAGCCGCCGTTGCCCACCGTGTAGTAGCCCTGGTTCTTGTCGTAGCCGAAGACGGTCAGGTCCAGGCCCGAGGTGAGGGTGCGGTTGGGTTCGCGGATGAGCTGCGTATAGAAACCCGCGCCGCCCGAGAGCCGGCTGTTCGACTGCACGTTGTGGCCGTTCAGGCTGTGCCAGCCCAGGCTGCCGTAGAAACCGTAGCCATCGTAGTTCAGGCCGCCGCGCAGGCGTCCGCCCGTGGCCGTCACGCCGCCCCAGCTTTCGCCGGTCCGGCTGTCGCGCGCGCCTGCGTAGGAAAGAACCGTATCGGTGACCGCGCGGCGCGAGGCTTCCACGCCATAGGACAGGCGCGGGCCGTCCTCGTTGGCGACTTCGCCGTCGAAGCGGGCGCCGCCCACGATGTTCTGGTAGCGGAAACCGAAGGGCGTGACGCCCAGATCCAGCTTCAGTCCCGACAACTGGTAGCCCACCGCGACGCCCACGCCGCTGGCGTTCTGCGAGCCGGGCGCGCCGACGGCGCCCTGCTGCTGGGCATTCGCGGCGGCGGGGCCGCCGCCGAACTGGCTGCTGGTCGCGAAATCGCCGCCGACCGAGCCGGCGCGCAGCGTGACCGGGGTGGCCTGGACATAGGCGCGGCCGTCGCCGACGGGGAAGTCCACCGTGACCGGCGTTTCCACGTCCAGCATGCGGCCCATGCCGCCGGCGCCGTTGTGCTGGCGCATGGTCGTGCCGACGGTGATGGTTGCGCTGCGGGCCTGCTGGATCGCGTCCAGTTCTTCTTCCAGCGTTTTGGGCGCCGCAGGCGCGGCCGAGGCCGAGGCCTTGGCCAGGTTGGCCTGCGAGCCATCGGGCCGGCGGAAGGGGGACGGCGGCAGGGTGGGCGCGGGCTCGAGGCCGATCACCGGGTCGGGGATGGCTCCGGGCGAGGGCGGCGGGACGGTGCCCGGAGGCGGCGCCGATACCGTGGCGACGAAAGGTGCCTGTACGGTCGCGGACTCCAGGTCCGCGCGGACCGACGAGACGACCGGCGCCGGCTCCTTGCTGGACGACGCGCGTGCCACCGGCAGAGGGGCGGCCAGCGCCGCGGGCGCGGGTGCGGCCGTGGCGCGTCCGCCGTCTCCGCGTGCCGCCGCGGCGTAGGCGGCGGGCGCGGTAACCTGGGAGCCGAAGACGGGGCCGCCGTAGGAGACGGTCGCCGTGTCCGCCGGCGCCGTGCCCGCCAATCGCTGGGCCGGCGGATTGCTGCGGACCTGGCCGGGGAGGCTGGCGAAGGGATTGTCGTCGTTGGCCCGGGGGGCCGGCGCCGCCGCCGTCGTCTGCTGGGCAGCCGGAACCTTGGCCGCGGCCTGCGCGGCCAGGGCCGCCTTCAGGTATTCCGCCGCCTTGCCGCTCTTGCCCATGCTGTTGTAGACCCGGCCGACCGAGGCGAGCACCGTCGGGTTGTTGGGTTGCAGGCTGACGGCCTTGGCCAGCGCCGCTTCGGCGTAGTCGGTATTCCTGGCCTGTACCGCGGTCTGGGCGGCGGCGGTCAGCAGTTCGGCATTGTCCGGATCCTTCTCCAGCAACTGCCGGTGCAGGGCCAGCGCCTTGGCGCCGTCGCCGGCGGCCGAGTACATGCGCGCCAGCGCCCCCACGACCAGCGGGTCGTTGGGATACTTCGCCAGCATCGGCGCCAGCACGTCGTAGGCGTCGGCGATGCGGCCGCGCTGGCGCAGCGCCTCGGCCTGGCGCACGGTATAGAGTTTGCGCAGGTCCTCGAAACTGCGGGTCTGGCGGTCGTTCAGCGTCTGCGTCTGCAATTGCCGCAGGATGCCCGCGGCCTCGGCGTCCTGGTCGGTCTTGAGCAGCACGACCGTGTATTGCAGCAGCAGGTCGTTCTCGGGGGTGGGCGTGCGGGCCATCGCCTGGCGCAACAGGCTCAGGGCATGCATGTTGTCGCCGGCGTCGATGTAAGCCGCCGCGAGCGAGCCGACCTGTCCCGGATTCTGCGCCGCCTCGGTTTCCAACTGCGCGAGGATGGCCTTGGCCTGGTCCGGCTTGCCGGCCCGCGCGAGCGTGACGGCCTGCGACATCTGGTACTGGGTCCAGGCGAGTTTCTGCAGGTCGATGACTTCCTTGGTCCTGTTGCGCGCCGGGATCTTGTCCAGCGTCTTGAGCGCCGCGTCCCAGTCCTGGACTTCGGCGGACAACAGGGCGCTGGCCTGCAGCGCGCCAGGGTCGTCGGGGTTGGTCAGCAGCAGGCCGTCGACCACGCCCCGCGCTTCGGCGATGCTGCCCGTCTTCAGGTACAGGCGCGCCAGTTCCAGGCGTAGCCAGGCATCGTCGGGATTGGCGCGCATGCCGTCTTCCAGCAGCCGTCGCGCGGCGGCGTAGTCGCCCCGTTCGCTCGCCTTGCGGGCATCGCTGCGTGCCTGGGTGGCGCGCAATTGGCCGACGCTGCCTATCTTCTGCTGGTCGGCCGGGCTCAGTTGCGAGACCAGCCGCAGCGCTTCCTCCATGCGGTCGGTCTGCGCCAGCACGTTCACCAGGCCTTGCAGAGCGGAAAGGTTGTCCTTGTCGCGCGCCAGCACGCCGCGGAATATTTTCTCCGCCTGGGGGTATTGGCCGCGCTCGGCCAGCACGCCGCCCAGCGCGACCTCGGCCGTCCGGTCGTTCTGCGACAGTTTGACGGCCTGTTCCAACTGCTGCTGCGCCTTCTCCAGTTCACCGGCCTGGCGCGCGCGTTCGGCGCTGGCGTTGAGCGACCAGTATCGGGCGACGCCCAGCACCTGTTGCCAGCCGCCGCGCGAACGCGGCTGCCGTGTGGCGCGCGTGAGGAATTCCACGGCTTCGTCGGGACGCTCCTGCTTGAGGCGCAGGACGCCCATGCCACCCAGCGCGTCGGCGTGGTTGGGATTGGCCTGGAGCAGCGCGGTGAGGTCCGCTTCGGCGCTGTCGAGGTTGCCGCCTTCCAGTTCCTTGAATGCGCGGCTCAGCTGTGTGTCTTGCGGCGAGGGCGCGGAGCGTGCCGCGGTGCCGCCTCCGCCCCTGCGTGTGCGGCTGTATTGCTGGCGGATCTCGGTGTCGTCCGGATGGGCCTTCAGGTAGGCCTCGAACAGGGGGGCGTCGGCGGGGCGGGGGTCGCCGTACCAGGTCAACGCCGCTCGCCAGCTTTCGTCGGCGTCGCCGCCGACGTCCTGGCGGGACGACAGCCTGGCCAGGCGGCGGATGCCCTCGGCCCGGGTACTTTCCTTGCGGGTCAGCAGCTTGGCCAGCGCGAGCGAGACCTGGATGTTGTCGGGGCTTTCGCGTTGCAGCCGTTCCAGGCCCTGGCGCGCCTCGTCCCAGCCGTCGTTGGTGTAGCCAAGGTAGCCGTAGTATTCCTGCGCGATCCGGCCTTGCGGCGTCTTGCCGCCGAACACGGTCCGGTACTGCGCCACGGCCTTGTCGATCTCGCCCGAACTGGCCAGCAGCCGGGCTTGTTCGAGCGCTTTCGGATTGTCGCCGGCGCGCAGGTTGATCTCCTGCTCCAGCCGCGCCGCGTCGACATCGGCCGCGCCCGATGCGCGCAGCTGCGCCAGGTATTCCCGGGCACGGGCGGGCCGGTTGGCCTTCAATTCGAGCAGGCCCAGGTTGTACAGCGCCTCGGTGTTCTTGGGATCCGCCTGCAGCAGGCGTCCCCAGGCTTCCGCGGCGCGTGCGTCGTTGTTGCGGGACTGCCAGTAGCGGCCCTGTTCGAGCAGCGAGGAGGTCGTGGCCGTGGGGGTCTGCGCCGGGGCGGCGGGCTGGGTCTGCGCGTTCAGGCTCGGGGAAATGGCAAGCGCGGCCAGCAGGCCGGCCGTCAGGAAACCACCTCCCGCACGGCCCGGGCTTGGAGTGGCCCGGTGCCGGGGCGCTAGCGAGCGACGGTGGGCGGACATGTTTTCTCCCAGGATAGTTGCACTTGTCCAGTGCTCAGGAATCGATAACGTTCTTCGGCCCAGCCCAAGCCGAACAGGCTGAGCACGACGTCGTAGTACGGGGGCTGGCGGCCGGGACCTGTCGTGCGAAGGCTGTCGTCCAGCAGGGCCTGGGCGCGGCGCCGCTGCAGGTCGGCCAGCCAGGGCTGTTTCTTGGCCGTGAAGTACGGCACCAGCGCCGACGAGAAGCCGAACGGGCCGGTGCCTTCGGTCTGGCCGGTCATGGCGCGCACGCGCTCGGGCGGCGCGCCGGCGCTCGCGGTCGCGGTGGCCATGCCGGTCAGGGCCTGCAGCATCGGGGCGGCCAGCGGATCGTTGGTGTGGGCCATGCCGGCCCACAGGTAGGTACGGATGGCGTCGTAGCTGCCCAGGTCGCCCTTGATGGGGTCGACCACGAACAGGCCGCTGGCGGGCGAGGCGCCGCGATAGGCGACCCAGTCGGCCACGTAACCCTTGGGGCTGACGGCGGCCAGCAGGGCCGCCGTGTTGTCGGCGATCCGGGCCCAGGGACCCGACGGCGAAACCGTGGCCAGCCGGCGCAGCAGCGGCAGCGGCAGGTAGCTGGGATTGATCTGCCAGAGCGAGTCCGGCCGCGCGAAGCTGCGGCGGCCGGGAAGCAGCATGGGCCCGAGGCCGGGCAGCTCGACGGTCTCCTCGGCCTCGATGCGGGCCAGGAGGGCCCGCGCGTCGCGCAGGTAGTCGTCGCGGCGCCATCTCTCGCCGGCCTCGAACAGCGCATACGCGAACCAGAGGTCGGCGTCCGAGGCGGAGTTGTCGTCCAGCACGCCCCAGGTGCCGTCTTCGCGCTTGCCCCAGTACCACGCGGGCAGCCGGGCGCCGATGTCGCCGCCGGCCAGGTTGTCGACGGCCCAGCGCCACATCCTGTCGAAGGCGGCCGGATCGTTGGCGACCAGGGCGAAGAACATGCCGTAGGATTGCCCTTCGGACGAAGAGTGCAGGCGCGGCGTGCTGGCGTCCAGTACCCGGCCGTCGGGCTGGATGAAGTGCGTCCCGAATGCCTGCCACAGCGGCCACGCTGGCGCGCACGCGTCCGGGCCGGCCGCGCGGGCGGCCGCCGGCCCGGCCAGCGCGAACGACAGCGCCGCCGCCATGGCGGCCAGGCGCCATGATGGCCGCCCGATAGCTGGGTACGCCTTCATCTGGCCACCGGCATCGCTCAGGCGTTCAGGCGGCGGGCCGCCCGGGCGCGAAGCGCGATGTAGACCAGGATGCCGAGCAAGCCGATGCCGAGCACCGCAAGCAGCAGCAGGATCCAGGGCTGGCGGGCAGCGTACCACTGGATGCTCTTGAAGAAGCCCAGCGATCCCACGTAGTAGGTCGGGCCCGAGACCAGCGAGTCGACCTGCTTGCCGCGCACGACGGACACGCTGCCCTGGATGAACTCGGTCCGGTCCTCGCCGATCAGCGCATCCACGGCTTCGGCCAGGCCTTCGGGACGGGTGGCCGAGATCGCGACCACGCTGCGGCCGCTGCGCAGGGGCGATTCGAAGCCCGCGAACACCACGCTGGCGCCGTCGGTGGTGAAGGACAGCGAATTACGCGCCTTGCCGGTGTCCTCGCGCGGGTTGGGAACGACCCAGTTCCAGGCCTGGTAGACCCAGTCCGACAGGCTGAAGCGGCGGCTGCCCTCGGCCAGCGAGACGGGCAACTGGCTGCTCCACTGCTTGAGCAGGGGCTGGTTGTCGCCCGAGGCGATCACCAGCAGGTCCTTGTCGGCCAGGCCGGAGACCTGCTCGGCGCGCGCGACCGTGACGTTCAGCGCGGGATAGCCGGTCGATTCCGACAGGCGGCCCAGCACGCCCAGATAGGCGCTGTATTCGGCCGTGCCCGCGCTGTCCGGGAGGATGATCGCGGTCTGCGACAGGTCGGCCATCCGGGTGAACGGGAAGCCGCTGTTGTGGAACACGGCCAGGTCGGGTAGGGCCATGTAGTGCTTGAAGCCGGAGATGTCGATGGTGGAATCCGGTTCGATCGCGCCGCGGACGTTGTCGATGATCACGTCACGGCACTGGCCTTCCTTGATGTAGTCGTACTGGTAGCGGAACTGCAGCCGCGAGCGCGGCGGCATCAGCTGCAGCGGCAGCTCCATCTGCGCCCGCACGGGAATGCTGCTGTCCGTCTGGAGCTTGGCCAGCAGGCCTTCGCCGCCGTTCAGGCGTTCGATCGACGGCAGCGGGAACGACTTCACCAGTTGGTCGTTCACGCCGAGGGTCATGGTCGAGCTGGTCGACAATTGCTGGGGCGTATAGCGATACCGCAGGTCCAGTGGAATGCCGCTCTCGCGCCAGCCGAACAGATCGGGCGGCAAGCGCAGATCGACCGGAATGGTGGGAGGCGCGAAGCCCGAGACGTTCAGGCTGGTGGGCGGCACCAGTTCGCCGAACTTGACCGGACGGTCGCTGCGCAGCCAGTTGGGCGCGTCATAGGGCTTGCGCGGTTCGAGTTCCGCCAGTTGCGTGATGACCGCGCGCTGGCCGGTCAGCGCCTTGCTGCCCGTGACCACGGCCTGGGCGGCGCGCTTGAGTTCCTTGGCATCGCGGCCGCCCAGCACCAGCAGCTTGCCGTACATGTCGTTGGGGTTGGGGATCAGGGTGACGCTCGGCCCGCTGGGGGCGGGCAGGTCGAGCCCGCCCGAGCGCAGCTCGCCGGTGGTCAGCAGGATGGCGTTGCCCTTGGCGGGCAACTGGTTGACGGCGGTCGGGAAGCGCGCGCCGCGGTAGCTCGCCAGCGCCCCGAACCACGACGACAGGATGCCGGCCGCCTCCAGGGTGGTGTTGTCTGGCGCGGCGGCGAATACGAAGGGCAGCGCCAGCGGCCGGCTGTCGCGCCGGTCGAAGAAGGGCAGCGGCAGGATGGACAGGTCGTTGGCCAGCACCAGCGGCGTGACCGTGAGTTCCAGCGTGCTGCGGTTGCTGATATTGGCCCACAGGCTCGAGTGCAGGGGATCCTCGCACTCCATGGTGTAGTGGCCGATGAGCTGCACGTTCAGATTGTTGAACTGCGTGACGAGCTGCGAAGGCAGGTTGACCACCGTTTCCTTGGGCTCGCCCGCGCTTTCCTTGGGCACCGGCACCGAGGCCGCGACTTCGCCGTTGACCAGCACGTTGATGTGCGACAGGTCGGCCAGCAGCGCGGGCGAATAGGTGTAGCGCAGGCGCAGTTGCGCCGAGGACACGACCTCGTCGGCGCGGATGTCGAAGGGCAGGCTGAAGCTGCCTTCCACCCCGCGGATCACCATGGGCGTGCCCGCGCCGAGCTGCTTGAGCGTGACGCCATAGGTACGGCCACCCGACACCAGTTGCTCGGGCTTGGCGGGCGCCTCGCCGCCGGCCGGGGCCGGCTGGGTGGCGGCCTGCAGCGGCAGCGAGTTCAGCAGCAGCGCGGCGGCCAGCATCGCCGCGAGCGGCCTGGCCGACGGCGCATAGGCGCGCTTGCGCGGAAGATTTCTGGTTGTTGTCATCGATTCTTCATCCTGGTTTGGATAGGACGGGCTTGCAGCCGGGCGCGCAGGGCCTGGCCTCCGTGTAGGGCGAGTTGCTTCATGCCGAGCACACCGATGCGCACGACCTCGCGCAGGCCGACCAGCGGCGCGTCCGGCGTGTTCTGGCCCCAGTTCTCGGCCCAGGTGTCGGCGCGCGCGAATGTCATCTCGGCCATTTCCACCTGCTGTTGCAGCGTCAGCGATTCGAAGCGCAGGCCCAGGTGGTGGTCGGTCGAGAACACGATGGTGGCGGGAAAGATCCGCTGCTCGGTGCCGCGGAACAGGGCCACGTGCAGTTCCTGCCCGATCTCCAGCCGTTCCAGTTCCGGCGGCAGCTGGATGCCCAGGCCGGTCGCGGAATAGTCGGTAGTGCTGCACGCGACGGTCTTGCCGTTCGGCAGACGCAGCATGGCCGGGATCTGCGCGGCAACGCGGGGCTGCGAGCGGAACTGCCGTTCCTCGCGGGCGACGGCGATGCTCGCGCTGGTGATGATGATGTTGTAGAGAGTCCAGGCCAGGTTGATTGCCAGGGTGAACAGGCCGCCCGAGTCATAATCGACGACGGCCAGCGAGATCAGGCCAGCGATCAGGCCGGCGATGTTCAGGGCCAGCAGCACGAGGTAGGGCTTGGCCATGTCCCAGTCGAACCAGGCCTGGCCCTGGGCGCCGCCCTTGGCCGTGACGTTGAACTTGCCCAGCTTGGGGTTGATCAGGGCCAGCAGTGCCGGCCGCATGATGTACCACGCCAGCACCGATTCGTAGACCTCGTTCCAGAACGAGTGGCGGAAGCGCCCCTGCATCCGCGAACTGGTCAGGTTGGCGTGGATCAGATGGGGGAAGGCATACAGCGTGATCATCAGCGCCGATGCCTGGAACACGTGCGCGCCGAAGAACAGGAAGGCCAGCGGCGCGGTCAGGAACACCAGTCGCGGCAGGCCGTAGAAGAAGTGCAGCATGGCGTTCAGGTAGCACATGCGCTGGCTCAGGCTCAGCCCCTTGCCGAACAGCGGGTTGTCGACGCGGAAGATCTGCGCCATGCCGCGCGCCCAGCGCACGCGCTGGCCGATGTGGCGGTTTTCCGTCGCCAGGCCGGCCGCCTGCGGGACGGCCAGGTAGGCCGTGTTGTAGCCGGCGCGGTTCAGCTTGAGGGCCGTATGGGCGTCCTCGGTCACCGTCTCGGTGGCGATGCCGCCCACTTCCTCGAGCTGGCTGCGGCGCAGGACCGCGCACGAGCCGCAGAAGAACGCCGCGTTCCAGAGGTCGTTGCCGTCCTGGACCAGGCCGTAGAACAGCTCGCCTTCGTTGGGTACCGCGCGGAAGGTGTGCAGGTTCTTCTCGAACGGATCGGCCGAGAAGAAATAGTGGGGCGTCTGCAGCATCGCCAGCTTCGGATCCTTCAGGAACCAGCCTATGCAGACCTGCAGGAAGGAGCGGGTGGGGATGTGGTCGCAGTCGAACACGGCCACGTACTCGCTGCTGGTCAGCTCCAGCGCCGCGTTCAGGTTGCCGGCCTTGGCCGATTCGTTGTTGCTGCGCGCGATGTAGCCCACGCCCAATTCGGAGCAGAAGTCCTGGAACTCCTTGCGGCGGCCGTCGTCCAGCACGAAGATGTGCAGGCGGTCGGCCGGCCAGTCCAGCGACACGGCGGTCAGCACCGACTGCTTCACCACGTCCAGCGGCTCGTTGTAGGTCGGGATCAGGATGTCCACCGAGGGCCAGGTCGCCGGGTCGGCGGGCATCGCGGCCGGCAGCCGGCGCAGCGGCCAGATGGTCTGCAGATAGCCCAGCAGCAGCACCGACAGGGCGTAGATCTCGGCCAGCAGCAGGCCATAGCCGAAGGCGATGTCCAGCCAGGTCTGGAAGTCCAGCGTCGAGGTCAAACGCCAGTACATGTAGCGCAGCGACATCGTCGCCGACAGCAGCACCATCAGTACCGTCGGCAGGCGTCCCGCGACGTTGCGCAGCACCAGCGCGGCCACCAGGGCCGCCAGGGACACCAGCAGCTGCGGCAGCGCTTCCAGGGGGGCGGTGATGACGACGGCAAGGCTGAAGCAGGCCACGGCGGCCAGCACGATCCGGACGAGCCGGTGGCTCCACAGCGGCAGGGCGGCCAGGCGGTCGGCGCGTGCGTCGGCTGGCGCCTGGTGGGAGGTGGGGACGGCTGGCGGCAGCGGACTCACGCCGGTCTCCTGCGGGGCTGGCTCGGCTTCATGGATCAGTTCCTGAGCAGGCGCTGGAACAGCGCGGGCATCGCTCGGGGATCCGGCCGGCCATCGTCGGCGTAGCCGCGCAGGCGTGCGAAGATCCCCGCGACAGGCTCGTCCGCGTCCGCGGACGGGGCCGGCGGGGGCGAAGCCGGGACCGGCGCGGCGGCCTGCGCCGGGACGGGTTGGCCGGCGTCCGGGCTCGCGGCCGGCTCCTGCGTCACGGGCGTCTCATCGGCGGCGTGGAAGCGGGTGGGTGGGACGTACACGGTGGGCGGCTCCGCCGCCTGTTCGCCCGCGTCGCTGCCGATGGCTGGCACCGTGCGGCGCTGGGCCAGGGCGGGCCAGCGGCTCACGGTGGCGTGGCGGGCTGGGGCGTATCCCCCGCCTCGGGATGATTGGTCGTATCCATGGCCACCTCAGGCCGCGGCGGGCGATCCCAGGCGCAAGCCTATGCCGCTGATGCCGTCGAAGTCGGAAATCTGGGAAACGCGCAGCCTGTCGCCGGCGCCCAACTGCTCGAACCACTGCTGGTAGACGCCCTCCAGGAACGAGGGCGTCCAGTCCAGGGCCTCACGTCCCAGGGCGGCCTCGAGGGGGGCGCAATAGTGCTGCAGGCGCAGGTGGTCGGTCTGATCGGTGATCTCGACCCAGCCCCAGTCCAGGCGCGTCCAGATCTGGCTCATGGCCAGCTGGATGTCGTCCAGGGTCGTGCAGGCCGGCACGGGCAGCTCGCGCCCGAAGCGGCCGCCCACGCGGCGCATGAAGGTGCGCAATTCGGCGGCCGAGAATTTTTCGGCCAGTTCCTGCCCGGTCGAGAGCAGGAAGACCTTCCACTGCGCCGCGACCTGGCGGCCGGAAAGATAGCTGATGACGGAAGAAGTAGCGTCCATGGGAGTCCTTGTCATGGGTAATCGTTTCGTCCGCACGTGCCAATGCACGACGCTTCCGGACGCGAGTGCGAACGGAATGCGAAGGAATACGGATACGGGTAACGGCGCCCCCGAGGGGCGGGACAAGGCCTCAGTGGGCCGGGGGGATTCGCTTCATAGGGTCTTACGCCCATTCTGGCAAGGCGGAGCTACGTGTTTCCGGCACGTATTCTTGAAGCATGACCTTGCGTCTTGAGGTCTTCCCCAGGGTAAATCAGGGGAGACAGTCGGAATTTAGCCTAGATGCATGACCCACGCAATGTTTTGTTGCGTTGGTTTCATCCTTGTTTATGTTGTTCATCTGCATCATATGAAGACCCCCGCCGAGGGGCGGGTGCATCGTGGAACGACAGTTCCACGCCGACGCGGACACCCTGTTGCACACGGCTGATGGCGTGCCTGAGCAGGGCCCGGTAGTGGCCGCCGCCGCCCCGCGCCGGCCGGGCCGCCGTGGCGATGATGGCCGCGTCGCCGAGCCCGAGCGGCAGCACCATGGGACGCGATTGCATGCGTGGCCGTTGCTCCGTCATCACGAATTCGCCGCCCTGGAAGTCCCGGCCCGCCTCGGACAACAGTGCCACGACCTGCAGCGGAAACACGTGTTCGCCGTCGTTGCGCTGGTGCAGCGGCACGTGATCGCCCGCGCGCAGCCGGCTCAGGTACGACTGCGGCCAGCCCTGTCCCGCGCGCCGGTTGCGCTGGAGGAACGCATCCAGGCTCCCGGGATAGCTGCCGTCGCTGCCCAGCAGCGCGTTCCAGCGGTTGGCGATGACGGCCAGGCGGGGATAGAACGTGGCGCGCCACTCGGCCCACGGCGCCGGCAGTGGCTGGCCGAAATGCAACCATTCCCCGTGGCCGGGCTTGCCGAACGCCGGCGCGGCTGGCATGGCCGCCGTCCGGCGGGCCAGGTCGCGTGCGGCCTCCGGGGCCAGCAGGCCCGGCAGCAGCGCCTGGCCTTCCTGGTCCAGCCGGTCGGCAATGTCGGTCCAGTCCAGACGGTCGATGGCGGCGATGGATGCATGCATGGATGCGGCCCCGGGTCAGAACCCGGGAAGCGCCGCGGTTTCCGCGGCGGCGGACTGCGGGAGGATCGCTTTCTCGTGTTCCAGCAGCCAGCGCTTGCGGGGCAGGCCCCAGGCATAGCCCTTGAGATCGCCGCTGCTGGCGATGACCCGATGGCACGGCACGATGAGGGCGATGGGATTGGCGCCGTTGGCCGCGCCGATCGCGATGGCCGCGCGCGGATCGTCGAAGCCCAGTTCCCGGGCCAGTTTGCCATAGCTCGTGGTCGTGCCGGCCGGGATGCCGCGCAGCGCGGCCCAGACCCGGCGCTGCAGCGGCCGTTTCCGTCGGCAGGGCGTCGAGCGCGTCCAGCGCGCCCGCGAAATACCGGGCCAGGGCCTGCGCGATTCCGGCGGGCGCGGGGGCCTCGGTCAGCTCGACACTGCCGTAGTGTTCGCGCAAGCCCCGATGCAGGTGCGCTTCATGGTCGGCGAAATCCAGCGCGCGCACGATCCGCCGCGCGTCCGTGACGAGCAGCATGCCGCCCATGGGCGACTCGATGCGGCTCAGGAAAAACCGGGAAGAGGGGGTGTTCATGGCGCAGCACTCGCTTCGTTGAAGGTGAGGCCAGTGTAGGAACACGGGCGCGGCCCGGCACTCCGCTCCTTGCGGTCGAATTCGCGGGATGGCTGGGCGCCGTCAGTCCGGGTGGGGGCTCGGGCGAAGACGGCTGAACCGCTGTTCGGTGACTCTCGCCCCCCATTGTTCGCCTTCCGACTCTTGTACCAGGCGAAAGCCGAACGACTCATACAAATGGCGCGCCGCGTCCAGGCCCTTGAACGTCCAAAGACAGGTCTCCTGGAAACGGTCGTCCACGAACCGCATCGCGCGAGACATCAGCTCCCGTCCGACTCCCGTGCCGCGCAGCGTGTCATCGACGATGAACCACCGCAGATGGGCGATGCCCGACGCCGGATTGCCGTCGATGGCCAGGGAGGCCAGGGTGCGGCCGTTCTCCACATGAAGCCACAGGGCCTTGCCGTCGCCGGGCAGCGCTTGCGCAAAAGCGGCCAGTTCCGTGGCCACCTTGTTCTCGAAGAAGACGCCGAAGCCCCAATGCTCCGAATAGAAGCGCGCGTGAAGGCTGGCGACATCGCCGATGCAGCCTGGGTGGTAGCCTTCGTGGATGCCGCTGAAGTCGTTCCTGGCCGGCGTGCCGGCGCCCTGGGCCAGGGCATCCGCATACTGGGCCAGCGCGCGGACGAGGGCCTGCTGGTCGGCCGGAACGATGCGCTGCAGCGCATCCGACACCTGGGCCGTGGC
>Ga0207420_1001569_pt1 | contig 13434 bp, 9 predicted proteins | sample ThiBio_inoc_biof_FD_183941 | JGI IMG/M metagenome (GOLD analysis project Ga0207420, IMG submission 183941) | Wastewater bioreactor microbial communities from Cape Town, South Africa - Thiocy_inoc_biof (SPAdes) | ecosystem: Engineered > Bioremediation > Thiocyanate > Unclassified | place: South...
TGGAAATTATCCCGGAAAAAAGCGCCCGATTTACGATAGGCATACGTATACCCGCCTGGAGCAACCAGGTATCATTGGCAGTTAACGGACAGGAAGTAACAGACATTACAAGAGGATGCTACTATTTGCTGGACCGTACATGGATTAAAGGAGACAAGATTACACTTACGTTGGATTTACGTGCCAAACTCGTTCAATTAAATAATAGCCAGGCTATTCAACGGGGACCGATTGTCCTTGCCCGCGACAGTCGGTTTATAGATGGTGATGTAGACGAAGCAATAAAATTTCTACCTAAAGAAGGCTATATTACATTGGAGCCCGAAAATCAGACATCGCCTTTTGCGTGGATGAGTTTTACCACTTCAGCGATAACTGGAACAAACATGGAAGAGGCCGGAGCAGTCAGAAAGATTCACTTTTGCGATTTCTCGTCTGCTGGAAATACCTGGTCTGAGTCCGAAAGATACCGGGTATGGCTGCCAAAACCTCTCAATGTTATGCATTCTGAGTACTCCAACTATTAATTCGTAGACAAAACAAATACAAAAAAAAGACAATCTTATCTTCGGGAATACAACTAAAGAAATCTAGCTGTATATTTGCTGTGACTTGTAAGTTTTGCAGACATTATTATTTTAATTTATTCATTATTAAATTATTCAGTTTATGAAAAAGATTAAATGGTATGCTTACATGTTGCTGGTTATGGGTACGTTTATGGTATCGTGTTCGGATGATGAGAATTCGGCGAATAAACAAACCGAAGTTAAGTTCTACCTTACAGATGCACCGACTTCAGAAAATTACAAAGCTGTTAATATAGATATTAAAGAAGTAAGATATTCTATTGACGGCGAAACTTGGGAAAATCTGCCAATTACTGAGGCTACATACAATTTATTAGATTTTACGAACGGAAAAGATACATTACTTTCAAATATCACATTATTGGAAGGTGAACATATCTCGCAAATCCGATTGATCCTTGGTGACGACAATGAACTGGTTTTGGAAGATGGAACTGTAGTTCCTATTACTACACCCAGTGCTCAGGAGTCTGGACTTAAATTTAATGTACAAGAAAACATTGTAACGAGCAGCGGGTATGCAGTGATGATCGATTTTGATGCATCCAAATCAATTGTAAAAAAAGGAAATGGAGGTTATTCTCTTAAACCGGTTATCAGAGCATATGTTGTTGAAAATACAGCAGCAGTTTATGGTAACATCCTTCCTGCTAAAGTTCCTTATCATGTTTTCACGGTTGCCGGTCAGGATACAATATCCGCAATTTCCGACACAACGCTAAACAACTACTTTATGCTACACGGTTTAAAGACAGGTACCTATAAAGTAGAATTCCATTCTTTGGATTCCGATATCGTGCTCTTCTCGACAAATGTCGACGTATTTGGAGGCACAAACAAAGATCTCGGAATCATCAATCTAGCTCAGTAACAACACATTTTATGCCCTTCCAATAATCCGGAAGGGCATATCTATTTTACACTATTTCTTTTCTATCCTATTTTTTTCTCTTTGTTTTACCTTTAAATAAAAAGACATGAAAAAGTACATCGCAGAAATGATTGGTACGATGGTCCTCGTCCTTATGGGATGCGGGAGTGCAGTAATTGCCGGAGGGGCAGCTGAAGCTGTTGGAAGCGGCGTTGGAACACTTGGTGTCGCAATTGCCTTCGGGCTCTCTGTGGTAGCAATGGCTTATGCCATTGGCGGAATATCTGGTTGTCATATCAATCCAGCCATTACTTTAGGGGTTTTACTGGCCGGAAGGATAAAAGCTAACGAAGCTGTCTTATACATGCTTTTTCAGGTGATCGGAGCACTATTGGGATCGTTTATCCTATTATCAATCTCATCCGGAATGGGCTTAAGTGGCTATGGAGCAAACAGCTTTGCCGAAGGGAATCTCATTCCGGCCTTTATTGCTGAAACCGTATTCACCTTTATCTTTGTTTTAGAGGTTCTTGGAGCCACAAGCAAAAAATCCCCCGAAGGATTTGGAGGACTGGCAATCGGACTTACTTTGGTTTTAATCCACATTGTGTGTATTCCAATAACCGGGACTTCAGTAAATCCGGCACGAAGTATAGGTCCGGCTTTAGTTGGAGGAGGAATCGCATTAACGCAGTTATGGCTTTTCATTGTTGCACCTTTTATAGGAGCAGCCATCTCAGCCATTGTCTGGAAATACTTCGAAAGCAATGAAAAAGCGGTAAAATAATGACTACTTCAATTAGCGATATTCTTAATAAGAGAATATGTGGCAATGAATGAAGTAAGACCGCTATCTTAAACACCCGATCTATTCCCCGTCACGACTTTCATGCATGCGGGAAATCGGGTGTTTAAAATTTTGTACAATGCAAGACAAATGAGAATTATAAGAACAGGAGCACCCCAATAAATTAACAATAGCACCAACTCCGAATGTGGAAACTGTAAAACAGCAAGTTTCTTTATCAGTTTTAAGCCGGGCTCATGCATTGCAAAAACGAAAAAACTGGCTGAAGAAAGTGTGTTATTTACTTTCATCCCCCTTTTTAACCAGATGGATACAACCGAAATCAAACAGATTCCTCCTACTACAACAGTCGCTTTATGTAAGTAGACAGCATATGGTTGATCCATAAGAAAGAGATCACTGATTGCCATTAACGGGTATAGTAGGACTACGGGATAACATATCTTACCGAAAACCTGCGTAAAATCAGTCTTACTTATGCTAAAAAAAGCTCCTGATCCAAAAAAGAACAACGAACTCAATAGAAACAGATTATAAGGCAATCTATCTTCAAATAGCCAAAGAACCCCTAAAAGAAGAATTCCGTAAACTTTAGTGTTCCGTATAAAATAAAAAATCAAAGGAGCAGCCACTACAAGAATTATAAGATCTCTTAAGAACCAAAATTGGTAGTTGATTGGAAAATCACTGCCAATGCCAAAAGCATGTAAATAATCAACCACAGAGAAATCGGCAATCCGTTCTTTTTCTCCAGAAAACAGGGCATTGATATCTGGTATTTTCTGAACAAAGTAGTATAGCGCTAACAGGAATATATTCCATATCAGATACGGGATAAGAAGGGACTGTATCCGACTTTTTACCTTTCTTGTATAGGTAATGCCATTGAAATCAGTTTTATAATAAAACAGAAAACCGGAAAAAAAGAAAAAAAGAGGGACAGATACTCTGACTAGAATATTAGAAACGAATTCATTCACGACATAGAAAACCGGATAATCTGAGGCCGTTATATTAACAAAATCTGAAGACAGATGGGCGTGAATAAAGACAACGCCTACTATCAATGGGAATCTAAGAAAATGGATGGTATCCGATTGCAAATCCGAATGTGACATTCCTCTGTTATTTATTCGTTGATGGTAATTAATATAACGCAGATTACGCTGTTTTAGTCTTATTCCAATAAAAAGGAATAAAGATGTGTATATAGAGAAAGCATAAAAACGCAAAAGGCGATTCCACAAAGAGAATCGCCTTTGACTATAACATACAGGATTAAATCATATATAAGTACAATAAAAGATTTTTACAAATTCCTTTCAATTACTTTCTGAATGGAGTCTTCACCACAGTTGCTTTCAGACTTCTGTTTCTAACCTTAATAAAGATTTCGGTACCTACTTTAGCAAACTCAGGTTTGACATATCCCATACCAATTCCAGATTTAAGAACAGGCGACATTGTTCCTGATGTTACAACGCCGATAATCTGATCGTTTGCATCAGCAATTTCATATCCGTGACGAGGAACTCCTTTGTCGGACAATTCAAAAGCACACAACTTGCGGGTTACTCCTTCAGTTTTTTGCTTTTCAAGATAAGCCCGGTTCGTAAAATCTTTACCATCCGCAAACTTGGTAATCCAACCCAGTCCGGCTTCAATAGGAGAAGTAGTATCGTCCAGATCGTTACCATACAAGCAGAATCCCATTTCCAAACGAAGTGTATCTCTTGCACCCAGACCAATAGGTTTAATGCCTTCCGGTTTGCCTGCTTCAAATATGGCATTCCAAATCTTCATGCCATCCTCATTGTAAAAGTAAAGCTCAAAACCTCCGGCACCGGTATAGCCTGTATTCGAAATAATCACATTCTTACATCCGGCAAATTCACCAGTTGTAAAGCTATAATAAGGAATTGCCGAAAGATCGACCGAAGTAAGCCGTTGCAGCACTTCAGTAGCCTTTGGTCCCTGTATGGCAAGCTGGGCAGTACGATCCGAAGAGTTTTCCAATTCTGCTCCCACGCTATTATGAGATACACACCAGTCCCAATCCTTAGCTATATTTCCGGCATTTACAACCAACAGATATTTTTCGGGCTCATAATGATATACCAGCAAGTCATCTACTATACCACCCGTTTCATTTGGGAAACAGGTATACTGTGCTTTGCCCAAGGGCAAAACGGAAGCATCATTGGATGTGATACCCTGAATAAATTCGAGAGCTTTCGGTCCTTTCACCCAAAACTCACCCATGTGAGATACATCAAAAACTCCTACCCCGTTACAAACGGTAAGGTGTTCGTCGATAATTCCGGTATACTCGATAGGCATGTTAAAACCGGCAAACTCATGCATCTTGGCTCCAAGAGCAATGTGCACATCGGTAAATGGCGTTGTTTTCATGTTATATGTAATTTAAGATTTCTGAGCGGTTAACTCAGTTATTTTAATGATAGTTTCCATACTTTTCTCCAGCGATTTTACAGGCAGGAATTCATACCTGCCATGGAAGTTAAGTCCCCCGGCAAAGATATTAGGGCATGGTAATCCCATAAAGGATAAACGAGCTCCATCCGTTCCTCCGCGTATAGGTTTCACTAAAGGCTTAACACCTACGGCAGTCATCGCCTCAAAGGCTATATCGATAATGTGCTTTTGAGGCTCCACTACTTCACGCATATTATAATACTGATCCCGTATTTCCAAGCGGGTACTTTCGGGATGCATTCCATTCATACGGTCCACCAACAATTGTAGGAGCTGCTTTTTCTGTTCGAACAAGTTCCTGTCATGATCGCGTACTATGTAAGAAAGCGTAGCTTCCTCTACCGAGCCGGTCATATTTGTGAGATGGAAAAATCCTTCATAACCGGTTGTATTCTCAGGTCTTTGAGCAGAAGGAAGCCAAGAAGCAAAATCAAGGGCCAACAAAGAGGCATTCACCATTTTATCCTTTGCATATCCGGGATGAACATTAAGACCTTTAAAGATTATTTTAGCTCCGGCAGCATTAAAGTTTTCAAACTCCAGCTCTCCTATTTGTCCGCCGTCAATGGTATACCCCCATTGGCAACCAAATTTTGCCACATCAAAATGATCGGCTCCCTGACCAATCTCTTCATCCGGAGTAAAGCCGATGCGAATCTTTCCGTGTTTTATTTCCGGATGCTCCTTAAGATATTGCATTGCCCCCATAATGGCTGCCACTCCGGCTTTATCGTCGGCTCCAAGCAATGTTTTCCCATCAGTAACAATCAGTTCCTGTCCTACGTAGTCGTTCAACTCCGGAAACATAGCCGGCGAAAGAACAACATTATCCTCTTTATTCAAGATAATATCTCCTCCCTGATACGAAACGATACGTGGATTCACGTCTTTGCCGGACATATCCGGACTTGTATCCAGGTGAGCGATAAAACCGATGACAGGAGTTTCTTCACTATCCGTATTAGCCGGCAATGTGGCCATAACGTACGAATGTTCATCAATTGAGATATCTTCCAGTCCCAAAGCCTCAAGCTCATTTACCAATGCTTCGGCAAAAACCCGTTGCCCCGGCGTACTGGGAGTTGTTCCTGTCTCTTCGCTCGATTTTGTATCGAACGTTACGTATTTCAAAAATCTGTCTGTTACTGTTAGTCCCATAATATATGTATTTAAAAACAGCTTGAGCCGTCGTAACAATGCGTACAAACGCACTCTTTAGGCAAGCCGATGGATTCAATTAAATCTTCAACTGTATTGAATTTAAGAGTGGTTATATTAAGTTTCTCCCGGATACATTCCACCAGTTTGTTATACTGTTCGCTGCCAGTAGTCGAATATTTATCCAGGTCTTTGTTTTCATCACCCTCCAGTTCTTTAACAATTCGGCGGGCAATAAGTTCGAGATCCGATTTAGAAGCAGAGAATCCGAGGAAGGGACACGAGTACATAATAGGAGGACATCCGATACGCATGTGAACCTCTTTAGCTCCATAACCATAAAGAATATTTACGTTGTCGCGTAACTGAGTACCCCGAACAATCGAATCATCACAAAAAACAACTCTTTTATCTTTAAGAAGCTGGCGATTAGGTATAAGTTTCATTCTAGCCACCAGATTTCGTACCATCTGATTGGATGGAGTAAAACTTCTTGGCCATGTGGGTGTATATTTTACAATGGCACGACGGTAAGGAATCTGCTTTCCTTCGGCATAACCCAAAGCCATTCCGATACCTGAATCAGGAATACCGGAAACATAATCGGCCTCCACATTGTCTTTCTTTGCCATGGCCCTTCCGCTTGCAAAGCGAACATGATCAACGTTCACTCCTTCGTAATCGGAAACCGGATAACCATAATAGACCCATAGGAAGGAACAAACCTGCATCTTTTCATTTGGTTTGCGAAGCTGCGTCATTGTGTCGGGGGTAAGAAAAACAACCTCACCGGGGCCTACATTATATTCGAGTTCAAAATCAAGATTCGGAAAACTGCAAGGCTCACTTGTAGCCGCATATGCCCCCTCTTTCTTCCCAATAAGCAAAGGTGTACGCCCCCATTTATCCCGGGCAGCAATCAATCCCTCTTCCGTAAGAATCAGCATCGTACAAGAACCTTTTATTTTCTCGTAAACCAGTTCTATTCCCTCAACAAATGTTTTTCCCTGGGATATCAATAAAGAAATCAACTCCGTCTGATTAGTCATACCCGAACTCAATTCGGAAAAGTGGCATCCCTTTAACAGAAGCTCGGTTTCAAGCTCCTTCATATTATTAACTTTGGCTACGGTAACCAAAGCGTATTTACCCAAATGAGAATTAACAAAGATAGGTTGCGCATCCGTGTCGCTTATAATCCCGATTCCGGAATTACCTTCAAACTTATTCAATTCACTTTCAAACCGGGTTCTGAAGTAAGAGTTTTCCAGGTTATGAATCGACCGGATAAAAACACCGTTATTATTTGTAACCATCCCGCCTCTGCGAGTTCCTAAGTGAGAATTATAGTCTGTGCCGTAAAAAAGGTCTGTAGCACAAGCCGAATTAGAAATTGTTCCAAAAAAACCACCCATTGTCTTTTGTTGTTTACGATTATATAGGTCACAAAGGTAATTAAAATCGGTTTAGAGCAAATGTAAATCGAATGAATAATACAATTCTTTTTTCAACAAAAACGTTCTCTTAAATTAAAAAAAAACATGTTCATTCACCGTTAAGCCTCATTCTGATCTGGATCAGACAATCTAAACATCTAAAGCCCAAAGTATGTTTTATAAGTAAATATCCACGCTACTTATTATATCCTGTTTTGAAGAAAATATAGTTCAAACTATTTTTATTGCATTTATTTTCTTTTGGAAATTTGTTTGTATTAAAATAATATATATCTTTGCAACATATTTCTAGTAGATAATATTATCTAAAGAAATTTTAATAAGGAAATAAACAATAATTGAATATCAAACAATGAAACGAGCAGGAGAAATACTAAAAGAACAGGTATTAGCCATCATCGGAATAATACTTGGAGCCATAGGCGGATACCTTTACTGGCATTACATCGGATGTGTTAGCGGGACGTGTCCCATTACCTCTTCGCCCATAATGAGCACAATCTGGGGAGCTTTACTGGGTGGTTTACTGTTAAGCATGTTCAAAAAAGATAAAAAGGAATCAAAATGAGACTATCCAAATTACGTAAGGCTGGTCTGTTTGCAGCAGCGATAATGTTATCATATACATTAAGTGCGCAGACCGAAGTTCGCAAACTTCTATTAAATGAAGCCATTCAACTGGCAGAAGAAAACAACAAGACATTGAAAGAGTCGGAGTTGAACAAGAACATTGCCTCCGAAAAATATAATCAGTCGGCTGCCATTTTTATGCCTCAGGTAGATTTATCCTATACAGCCTTGTTTACAGACAACCCCTTGAATGCATTCGGATTCAATCTGCAACAGGGAATCGTAACAGCAGCCGACTTTAATCCGGCCACTCTTAATAATCCGAATATGACCAAAGACTTTAGTCCGAAAGTTGAAATGATGATGCCTCTGGTTAATCCGGATCTTATCTATCAGCGTAAGGCGGCTAAAAAAGGGAAAGAAATCGCCGGATTACAGCAGGTGCGAACCACCGAATATGTAGCCTTTCAGGTAAAGCAAGCTTACATGGAACTTGCTTTGGCATACGAAGCCAGGGAGGTGATAAGCCGGGCGTTGGCAACCTCTGCCGAAGGATTGAAAAGAGCGCAGGCTTTTTATGACGAAGGGTTGATTCAGCGCACCGACTTATTAGATGCACAAGTATTTAACAGCAAGTTGGAAACCGATTTATCGCAGGCAACAAACTCTATCAAGGATATCTCTGATAAGTTGAGCCTGATTATGGGAACGGAGACAGGTGTACAATATTCAGTGGATAAAATTACCGAAACGGCTGCTTCCGAGTATGCATATAACGATCACAGAACCGACTTTGTTGCCATGAGTAAAGCCATCGAAGCGCAGACATTCATGAGGCAATCGGCAAAAATGAATTTTCTTCCTAAGCTGAATGCTTTTGGAAGTTACCAGTACAATGACTCCAGGTTTGCCGAATTCGACAAAGTCAGCTATCTGGTGGGCGTTAAGTTATCATGGAATATTTTTAACGGAATGCGCGATAAGCGGACCATCCATATTGCCAATTACGAGATACAAAAGCTGACAAATCAGCTTGAACAGCAAAAAGACGAGGCAAAGGCCGAACTTATGAAAAGTACCCGTGCCCTGGAGACCCTCAGACTGGAGACAACTAAAAACGAGCAGATGGCAGAACAGGCAAAAGAAGCCTTACGTATCCTGCAAGACAGATATGAAGAGGGACTGGTATCTACCACAGATCTGCTCCGTTCGCAAACTCAATTGGCGCAGACAGAGCTGGCATTAGCACAATCTGTATTCAAAAGAAACGTCACGAAAGCCTATATCGAATTATTAACAGAAACAAATCGTAAATAAATAAAGCCATATATCGTATGAAAAAGATGAGATCAATCCTATCAATCATTGCAGGAATAGCCGCACTAGGTATTGCAACCTCCTGTTCGTCGGATGCAGAGCGGAAGCAAACTTCCACAGCCGTAAAGGTAACTACGGTCAACCCCACCGTGCAACAGAACGACGGAATCGTAGCCAACGGACAAGTTCGTTCGCTTGATGTAGCCAATATCGGCACGCGTATTATGGGAACGGTAAACAAAGTACATGTACGTGTGGGACAAAAGGTGGCTAAAGGCGCCCCGCTGGTATCCATTCAGGACGACGAACTGGCAGCTAAAGAAGGTCAGACCAGCGCTATGATTGCCGAAGCCAAGGCTGCTTTGGAGATTGCCGAAAAAGATTACAAACGCTATCAAACCTTGTTTGAAAAGAAAAGCGTATCTCGCAAGGAGCTGGAAAACGTAACCCTCAATTACCAATCTATACAGGCCAAATACAATGCAGCGCTTAATATGCAGAAAGAGGTTGCCGCCCACAGGGGATACACTCAACTCAGAGCCCCCTTCGATGGCGTAGTTACACAGGTCAGCGCCGACAATGGCATGCTTGCCAGTCCGGGTATGCCTCTTGTTGTTATTGAGAAACCCGGAACGCTGGAAGTCATCGCCAGTGTTACCGAAAGTGATATCCCATATATCTCTGAAGGGATGCAGGCACATATCACCGTCAAATCAATGAACAAAACCTTTGCAACCACCGTTCGCGAGAAGAGTCCCTCGTCCACCACTACCGGCGGTCAGTATATAATCAAGTTATCCCGGGATGTATGTTCATGTGTTTATTCCGGTGGCAAAGAAAGAAACAGCTTCCAAAGGATTGCTTATCCCGCAATCGGCCCTTATTGAAAAAGACCAGTTGAAAGGAGTTTATATCGTTACAACCGACAATAAGGCACTGCTCCGCTGGGTACGTTTGGGAAAACAATGGGGCGACCAGGTGGAAGTTCTTTCGGGTCTGAGTCCTCAGGACAAAGTAGTTACCTCTTCCCAGGGTAGATTGTATAACAGTTGTTTAATAGCAGAATAAGGATATGAGTAACAGACAAGGATTATCAGGATCGATAGCAGGAGCTTTTTTACAAAGTAAATTGTCTATTCTGCTTATGGTAGCCTTCCTGCTTGTTGGGATATTCAGCACCATGCTGATTCCCCGGGAAGAAGAACCTCAGATTGAAGTTCCGGTAGCAGATATATTTATCGGCATGCCCGGTGCTACTCCCCAGGAGATGGATTCACGCGTGGTTGCCCCACTTGAAAAGATAATATCCAACATAAAAGGGGTCGAATATGTATACTCCAATGCCATGCACGACCAGGCCATGCTTACCGTACAGTTTTACGTAGGCGACAACCTGGAAAACTCACTCGTGTTGCTTTACAACGAACTGATGAAGGGTATGGACAAAATGCCCGAAGGTGCCACCATGCCCCTTATTAAAACCCGTTCGATCGACGATGTGCCGGCTCTTTCTCTCACGTTGTGGAGCGAAAACTACAGCGACTATAGTCTGAAGCAACAGGCCGAAGTACTGCGCAGCGAACTTAAAAAGATACCGGACGTATCGTATGTAGACATTCTGGGCGGACGAAGCCGTCAGGTGAAGGTTACGGTGGATAAAGATAAGATGGCCGGCAATAACCTAGATTTCACATCGGTTGCCAACTACATCAAGGGATCCAACATGCAGATGCAGGCAGGTAAGTTATATGCCAACAACGAGATGTTTACGGTTGAGACGGGAAACTTCCTGAATTCGGCCGACGATGTGGCAAACCTCATTGTTGGGATGAACAACAATCAACCAGTCTACATGCACCAGATAGCCACTGTAGAGGAAGGTCCGGAGAATCCTTCGCAATACGTCTCCTTTGGATACGGCAAGATTGAATCCGGCAAATCGGAACAATTCCCTTCGGATTACGAAGCGGTAACCCTTGCCATCTCCAAAAGACAGGGAACAGACGCCATGAAGTTGTCGGATAAGATCCTGGAAAAGGTAGATCATCTTAAAACGGAGCTGATTCCATCCGACGTACAGGTTAGCGTAACGCGCAACTACGGCAATACAGCCTCACATAAAGTTGACGAGCTGTTGTTGCACCTGTTCGGCGCAATTATTGCGGTTACATTGTTTGTAATGACCGCCATGGGATGGCGCGGGGGACTGGTGGTATTTCTATCCGTACCGGTAACCTTTGCTCTTACACTGTTTGCCTACTACGCGATGGATTATACCCTCAACCGAATCACGTTATTCGCCCTCGTGTTTGTAACCGGGATTGTGGTGGACGACTCCATCATAATTGCCGAGAACATGCACAGGCACTTCAAGATGAAGCTGTTGCCCTTCCGTCAGGCTGCTCTGTTTGCCATAAACGAAGTGGGTAACCCAACCATTTTAGCAACCTTTACCGTTATTGCCGCCGTTCTGCCCATGGCATTCGTGTCGGGTTTAATGGGACCGTATATGAGTCCGATGCCCATCGGTGCCTCCATCGCCATGGCATTCTCTTTGTTAGTTGCCTTAACCATCACCCCTTACCTGGGTTACCTGTTCTTACGTGAGAAGGATAAAAAGAGCTCTTTGTCTAACGAAGATAAAGTAGGTTCCGGCGTAGTGGTTGAAGAAAACAAGGAGCAGACCGAAGTACAACAAGGCAAAGTATACCGCCTCTATGAGAAGTTGGTATCACCCATGCTGGAATCAAGGAAATTGCGCTGGGGATTTATGATCGGTACAACCGTGTTGCTATTGATATCCATGTCGTTCTTCTACTTCAAGCTGGTACCTGTAAAGATGTTGCCTTTCGACAATAAGAATGAGTTTCAGGTGGTGATCGATATGCCTGAAGGAACGTCGCTGGAGCAAACTGCTGCAGTAACCAAGGAGATAGCTGCTTTTGTAGCGAATCAGGAGAATGTAATAGATTACCAGACCTATGTGGGTACATCGGCCCCCATCAGCTTTAACGGGTTGATGCGTCACTACGACTTGCGTAAGGGAGATAATGTGGCAGACATCCAGGTAAACCTCACCGATAAAGGAGAGCGTTCTATCCAGAGTCACGACATAGCCAAGAAGATGCGTAAACCTATCCAGGACATCGCCCGCAAGTACAATGCCAATGCCAAAGTGGTGGAAGTTCCTCCCGGTCCCCCGGTATTATCTACCTTGGTAGCCGAGATTTACGGTCCGGATTACGAAACACAGATCCAGCTGGCCCGTCAGGTAAAAGACATCTTTGCCAAAACCACCGATGTGGTGGATGTAGACTGGATGATGGAAGACGATCACGACCGTTACCGCTTTGAGGTTGATAAGGAAAAGGCTATGCAAAGAGGCGTAGTACCCGCTATGGTTACCGCCAATATCCGCGCAGCATTGTCCGGTATGCCCGTAGGTATAATGCACGATGCCCAGGCAGAGAACCCGGTTAACATCGTACTGCAGCTTTCGGATATGGATAAAGCCAGCATTGAGGAGATAAAGAATATCAAGGTGATCAACCAGATGGGCCAACCGGTTGCCATTGGCGACATTGCCGTGGTAAAGAAGGAGTTGAAAGAAAAGAGCATTGCCCGTAAAAACCAGAAGCGTGTGGTGTACGTTACCGGAGATATGGCCGGAGCATTGGAAAGTCCGGTTTATGCCCTGATGAATATGAACAAGGAACTGGAAAAGGTGCAATTGCCCGAAGGATACAGTCTGACTGTACTGAACAGCGAACAGCCTGAAAACGAAACGGATTACTCCCTGAAATGGGACGGCGAATGGCAGATTACCTACGAAGTGTTCCGCGACCTGGGTATAGCCTTCCTGGTGGCCATCATCATTATCTACATGCTGATAGTGGGCTGGTTCCAGAGCTTCTCCTCTCCCATCGTGATGCTTGCAGCCATTCCCCTCTCGCTGATCGGTATCATATTGGGTCACTGGATTATGGGAGCATACTTTAGCGCCACCTCTATGATCGGGTTTATTGCTCTGGCCGGTGTGATGGTACGTAATTCGCTGCTGCTGATCGACTTTATAAACATTCGATTGAAGGAAGGTGTTCCTATCAAGCAGGCCATCATCGAATCGGGGGCTGTACGCAGCATACCCATTATCCTTACGGCCGGTAC
>Ga0207420_1001577_pt1 | contig 13411 bp, 10 predicted proteins | sample ThiBio_inoc_biof_FD_183941 | JGI IMG/M metagenome (GOLD analysis project Ga0207420, IMG submission 183941) | Wastewater bioreactor microbial communities from Cape Town, South Africa - Thiocy_inoc_biof (SPAdes) | ecosystem: Engineered > Bioremediation > Thiocyanate > Unclassified | place: South...
GAATTCCACGCCGCGCACCGTGTGCGTCTGCGGGTCGAAGAAGATCTCGGCATGTACGACGTTGTCCGCCGCGGCGCGCCGGAAGTAGGCCATGCCCATGTCGTAGAAGTCTTCTTCGCGTTGCAGCACGGCGGCACCCGCGTAGTAGAGGTCCAGGAAGCTTTGCAGGTCCCGGAACGCATAGGCCCGGCGCAGGCTGTCGATGTCGGGGTAGGGCAGGTCGAGGCCGTTGCGCCGCGCCAGCGCGAAGATCAGCTCGGGTTCCAGGGTGCCTTCGATGTGCAGGTGCAGCTCGGCCTTGGGCATGGCCTGCAGCAGCGTCGCGAGGTGGTGCGGGGGTACGGGCTGGGACGGAGTCATGGCGGCCGCCTTTCAGGTCTCGTCGCTTTCGTTGTACTTGCGGGAGCTGCCGTAGAACGCCTGGGGCGGATACTTGATCGCGTTCTTCAGCATCTTGCGCTCCACCGCCTGGCCGATGTCGATGTCCAGCTTGTCGGCCAGAGCGACCAGGTAGAGCTGCACGTCGGCGATTTCGTCGGCGGCCTCGGACAGCTTGATGGGATTGAGTTCCTTGGATTCTTCCTCGGTCATCCACTGGAAGATGGAGACGAGTTCGCCCGCTTCGCCGCTCAGTGCCATGGCGAGGTTCTTGGGGGAGTGGAACTGGTCCCAGTTGCGTTCTTCGGTGAAGCGCCGGACGGCGCGCCTGATCTGGTCGAAGTCGGACACGTTGATACCTTGCAAGGCGGGACGCTTATATTCTAGCCCTCGCCGCCGGCCGGCCCGCCGGACACCAAAACCGCAAAATCCGCAATACGTCCCCCCGTACAGTTCGTACCCGGAGGTACTCATGAAATCGCAAACACGCAGCCATTACGAACGGCGCCTGGAGCCGGTCCTGGCCTGGCTGGCCGCGCATCCGGACCAGGATGCCGACCTGTACCACCTGGCCGGACTGGCCTGCCTGTCGCCGTATCACTTCCACCGGGTCTATCGCGCCATGCTGGGCGAGACCGTGGCGGCCACGGTGCAGCGGGTCAGGCTGATGCGGGCATCGGCGGAACTGCGCCGGGACGGCCGCACGCTGGACCAGGTCGCGCGGCGGGCGGGCTACGGTTCGACCGCCGCGTTCAGCCGGGCATTCAGCGCGGCGTTCGGCATGCCGCCCGGGCGATATCGCGAGGACCGCTCTCCCGACGTCATCTATCGCAGCAAGGAGCTCACCATGTATCCCGTGCAGATCGAATCTTTTCCCGGCGCTTCCCTGGCGGCGCTGTCGCACGCGGGCGACTATCTCCAGATAGGCGCTACCTTCGACCGTCTGTTCATGCTGGCCGGCAGCCGCAACCTGCTGCGGGGCGAACCGCGCAGCTTCGGCGTCTATTACGACGATCCGGAGCAGGTGGCCGCGCAGGACCTGCGCAGCGAAGCCGGCCTGGAGGCGCCGTCCGGCGTCGCGCTGGACGCGCCCCTGCACCGCCTGGAACTGCCCGCCGGCCGCTGCGCGGTACTCGAACACACGGGACCGTACAGCGAACTGGAGTCGGCCTACGCATGGCTGTTCGGGGGATGGCTGCCGGCCAGCGGCGAGCAGCCGGCCGACTTCCCGGTGTTCGAGGAGTACGTGAACGACCCGAAGACCACCCCGCCGTCCGACCTGAAGACCCGCATCTACCTGCCTCTGGCCAATGTCAAGCAAGAAGCGGGTGCCGTCTGACCCAGGGCACAGCGGATCCGGCTTCGCCGGTCCGCCAGTGCCGCCCCCTGGGGGGCGCGCGTAAGCGCGTAGGGGGGGGGCGGGTATCAGCCGCCGCTTAGGTCTATCCGCGAGGCGATGTCGCCGTAGACCGACAACTCGCGGGACAGCTTGGCGCGGAACTCCGCGGCCGTCAGCGGCTTGGCCGCGAGATTGCCTTGCGCTTCCATGGCCCGTTGCACGGCGGGGTCGCGCAGGATGTCGGCGACGTCGGCATTGATCTTGGCCACCACCTCGGGCGGGGTGCCGGCGGGGGCCAGCAGGCCGTGCCAGGTGCTGATCAGGTAATCGGGCACGCCGGCCTCGGCGAAGGTGGGCACGTCCTTCAACTGCGCCAGCCGTTCGTTGGAGGCCACGGCCAGCGCCCGCAGCTTGCCCTGGCTGATGTAGCCCATGGCCGAGCCGGGGGTGGGGAAGGACATGTCGACGACGCCGCCCATCAGGTCGGTCATGCCCTGCGCCGCGCCTTTGTAGGGTACGTGCAGGATGTCGGTGCCGGTACGGATCTTGAACAGTTCCCCCGCCAGGTGCGGCACGCCGCCTATGCCCTGGGAACTGTAGCTGAACGGCTTCTTCTTCTCGCGCAGCGCGGCCAGCAACTGGCCCAGGTCCCGGTAGGGCGACGCCGCGTTCACCACCAGCACGTTGGGCACCTCGACGGTCAGGGCGACCGGCGTGAACGATTTTTCCACGTCGTAGCGCAGATTCTTGTTCACGAATTTGTTCAGGTTGTGGCTACTGGCGGCCACCAGCAGCGTATAGCCGTCCGGCCGGGCGTTGGCCACCGCGGTGGCGGCGATCGTGGCGTTGGCGCCGGGCTTGTTGTCGACGATGACCGACTGCTTCCAGCGCTTGGCCAGTTCGCTGGCGATCAGGCGGGCGGACTGGTCGATGGCGCCGCCGGGGGTGTAGCCGACCACGAACGTGACGGGCTGGGAAGGGTAGTCGGCCGCCAGGGCCGGGGGGCACAGCGCAAACGCGGCGGTCAGTGCGGCCGCGAGCCGTCCGGGTGCAGGGACGCGCATGGGAGTCTCCGGATGTTCTTGTGAGGGCATGGCGCGCCCGAAGGGCGCGTCATGCACACTAGACACCGGGCGAAGGCCGATCTCAAGCCGGATTTTTCGAGTTTCCGCCCTGCGAAAACCTACCAGGGCACGGGCGGTGCGACCAGGCGCCGGGTCTCGTAGCCCCGGACCGGGCCGAAGCGCGCGCTGCCCGCTTCCCAGTCGCGCTGGGCCTGGGCGATGGCAGCCTTGCTGCCGACGAAGTTCCACCAGATGGTGATGTCGTCGGTGGGCGGTTCGCCGCCGATCAGCAGCAGGCGGCTGCCGGCCTCCGTGGCCAGGACCAGTTCCGCCCGCCCCTTGGGGAGGTAGGCGAGCTCGTTCGTGGCGAAACGCTGGCCGTCGACCTGCGCCGCGCCTTCCAGCACCAGCAGGCCGTGTTCGAAGCCGGGTTCGAGCGCCAGGCGCAGCGAGGCGTCCGCCGGGCTTTGCAGATCCATGCCGACCAGCGGCGTATGGACGCGGGTCGGCGCCGTATGCCCGGAATGGGATCCTGCCAGCAGGGTGAAGTCCACGCCGGCCTCCGACCAGCGCGGCAGGTCGGGATAGTGGTCGAACGCCGGGGGAATCTCCTGCTTGCCGGGAGGCAGCGCGATCCACAGCTGGGCCGCATGCAGCACGCGCTGGTCGGGCAGGGATTCCTCGGTATGGCTGATGCCGATGCCGGCCGTCATCAGGTTGACCTGGCCCGGGCGCAGAATTTGCTCGTTGCCCAGGCTGTCACGGTGCAGGGCCTCGCCCTCGATCAGCCAGGTGAAGGTCTGCAGGCCGATGTGGGGATGCGCCTCGACCAGCATCCCTGCGCCGGGCTCGAACCGGGCCGGCCCGGCATGGTCCAGGAAACACCAGGCCCCGATGCGCCGGCGCTGCCGTACCGGCAGCACCCGATCCACGCTGATGCCGCCCCCGATCTGCGCCGTGCGCGATTCGATGCGTTCGATACCGGAATTCTCAGCGGTCATGTCAGTACTCCATATACGGCGCGTGGGGGGGACCCGTTATCATATAGTCCTCCTGGGGTACAGTCGCGAAACCGGCAGCGGCACGCCGGCCATCCAGGTTTTTCGGAGACGTGTTAAATGCGGTGGTTCAAGCGCATCGCAATCGGTGCGGCTGTCCTGCTCGCCGTGGCGGCCATCGGACTGACGGCCCTGGTGGTGCTGGTCGATCCCAATCACTACAAGGGCCCGGTCGCCGACGCGGTCAAGAAGCGCTACGACCGTACTCTGCGCATGGACGGCAACGTCCGGTTCAGCGTCTTCCCCAACCTGGGCGTGGAGATCGAGAAGCTGTCGCTGTCCGAACCGCGTTCCACCCAGATCTTCGCGGCGGTGGACACCGCGCGGGTATCGGTGGCGGTGCTGCCGCTGCTGTCCGGCCGCATCGTGGTCGATCGCGTCCGGGTGGTCGGGCTCAAGGCCAACGTGGTGCGCTACCAGAACGGCAAGTTCAATTTCGAGGATCTGCTGGGGCCGGCGCCCAAGGCCCCGGGCCAGCCGGCCGGCGGCGAACTGGACGCCGGGGGCAAACCCCTGCTGTTCGACGTGGCCGGCATCGAGTTCAGCGGCGGCGAACTGGCGCTGCGCGACTACATGAAAGGCACGTCCATGCGGGTGGAGCGGCTGTCGGCCACCACGGGCCGGGTGGCGCCCCGCACGCCGTTCGACATGGACCTGTCGGCCCGCGTGCTGGGCCAGAGTCCCCGCGTGGACGCCACCGTCCAGGTCCAGGGACGGCTGACGGTGGACCCCGAGCAACGGTTCTTCTCGGCCAAGGGCTTCGACCTGAAGGCGACCGGCGTACTACCCTCCATCCGGGCCACAGCATTGACGGCGCAGGGTGATCTCGCCTACGACGGCCAGCGCCAGGCCATCGACGCCTCGGGCGTCTCCGTCGCCTTCCAGGGCGACGTGGCGGGCAGCCGGCCGCTCAGCGGCGTGGACCTGCGGCTGGACGCCCCGCGCTTGAACGCCGGGCTGGCCGAGGGCAGGGTGCAGGTCGAGAAGCTGTCGCTGACCGCGCAGGGCAAGCTGGGCGCCGATCCCTTCGAACTGTCGCTGTCCGCGCCGGCGCTGCATGTTTCGCCGCAATCGGCGCAAGGCGAGGCGCTGACCGCCCGTGTGAGCCTGGATGGCAAGCGGGACCTGGATCTGCGCGTGGCCTTGTCGGGCATATCCGGCACCGCCGATAAGCTCAGCGTCGAGCGCCTGGCGCTCGACGGCGAACTCAAGGAGGGCGATCGCGTGGTCCGGCTCGCCAGCGCATCGCCGGTCCAGGCCAGCCTGCCCCGCAGGAAAGTGTCCCTGTCCCAACTGACGGGCCAACTGGAGATCCAGGATCCCGCGCTTCCCGCCAAGCAGATGGCGATTCCCATCAAGGGCAGCGTGCGCGCCAACTTCGAGAAAGAACACGCGGTGGCCAAGCTCGACGCCACTATCGAGGGCGGCGAGTTCAGCGCCTCGGCCGAAGTGTCGCAGTTCGACGAGCCCCGCATCGCCTTCACGGTCGCCGCCGATACGCTGGACCTGGACAAGCTGCTGCCCCCGGCCAGGCAGGGAGCGGCGGTGGACCTGTCCGCGCTCGAGGACATCACGGCCAGCGGGACCATCAAGGTCGGCAACCTGGTCGCGCGGGGGCTCAAGGCCAGCAACGTCTCCGCCTCGGTGCGCGTGGCCAAGGGGCGCGCCGACGTGAGCGGCCTGAAGGCGTCGCTGTACGGCGGCTCGCTGTCGGGCAGCGTGTTCGCGGACGCGGCCACGAATCGCGTCGGCCTCGCGCCCACGCTCACCAACGTCGCGCTGCAGCCGCTGTTGTCGGATCTGAAGCACAAGGACGGACTGGTCGGCCGCGCGACGGTCGCGCTCAACCTGACCGCGACCGGCAAGACCGTCGGGCAGATGAAGCGGGCCCTGAACGGCACGGCCAGCCTCGCGGTGCGCGACGGCGCCGTCAAGGGCGTGAACATCGCCCAGTCCCTGCGCGAGTTCCGCTCGCTGCTGTCGGCGCACAAGGACGACGCCAGGCAGCACCAGGACTCGCTCCAGACCGACTTCTCGGAAATGCAGGCCCAACTGGTGTTCGCCAGCGGCATCGGGACCGTGCGCAGCCTGAGTATCAAGGCGCCGCTGCTGCGTGTTTCGGAAGGAGAACCGGCCCGTATCGACATCCCGGGCGAACGCTTCGACCTGGTGGCGCTGGTCACCGTCGTGAACACCTCCACGGGCCAGGACGGCAAGGACCTCGCGGACCTGCGCAACGTCACCGTGCCGGTCCACGTGGCCGGCCCCTTCGCGTCGCCGTCCTATACGATCCAGTGGAGCAAGGTCGCCGCCGACGTGCTCAAGAACACCGTCAAGAACAAACTCAAGGAAGAGCTGGGCATCGAGCCGTCCGAGTCGGGCGACAAGCTGCGGGGCAAGGTCAAGGACCGGCTCAAGGGATTGTTCCGGTAGTCGAATCTTCAGCACGGAAAGCCGATGTCCATTTCCATCTCCGGCCTCTACATCTATCCCATCAAGTCCTGCGGCGGCATCGCCCTGGACCGTTCCGCGATCGGCATGGCCGGCCTGCATAACGACCGCCGGTGGATGGTGGTCGACGGCAACGGCGTCTTTCTGACGCAGCGCAGCCATCCGGCCATGGCCCGGGTCCGTACCGAACTGCGCGACGGCTACCTGATCGTGACCGCGCCCGGGCAGCCTCGCCTGGATATTCCGGTCGACGTGATCGAAGACGACGACAGCGTGCGCACGCGGGTCACGGTCTGGCGCGACGAGGTCGACGCCGTGGACGAAGGCGACCTGGCCGCCCAGTGGTTCGGCGCGCTGCTGGGCACGCCGTGCCGGTTGGTCAAGGTCCATCCGCAATCGCAGCGGCTTGCCAGTGTGGACCGGATCGATCAATGGCTGACCGGGCATCCCGCGGTGGAGGGCTTTTCCCGCCAGCATGTCTTCGCGTTCGCCGACGGCTATCCCATCCTGGTGGCCAACGAGGGATCTCTGGCTGAACTGAACGAGAAGCTGGTCGCCAGCGGCGAGACGCCCGTCGGCATGGACCGGTTCCGGCCCAATGTGGTGCTGAGCGAATTCGGCGCCTTCGACGAGGACTACACCGTGCTCGTGGCCATCGGCGATATCCGGATGGCATTGGTCAAGCCCTGCGTGCGCTGCGAGATTCCCAATACCGACCAGTTCACCGGCGCGCGGGCGGCCGAGCCGATGTCCACGCTCACGACCTTCCGCAGCCAGCCCGGCGGCGGTGTCACTTTCGGGATGAACGCCATCGTCAGCGCGCCGCTGGGAGCGGTCCTTAAGGTAGGAGATCGCGCCGAGGTGCTGCTCGATTTCTGATCGCGTCCAGGACGGCGGCCAGCCGTTCGCTCAAGCCATGGCACGCGTCCTTCGGGGCGCGTTTTTTTATGCCCGCGGTTTCTTTAAATCGATTTTTATTGACATAAACGATTGTTAAATAATATAAAAAAATAATCGAACAAAATAATAAAAATCGATTTGTTCGAGTGGGTTGCCAAGCATTGCCGGAGATGCGGATTCTTCAGGAGAGTGCTCATGATGTGGTTACCTCGCCGTGCGCTGGTTGTTGCCGTGGTTGCCTGCCTTGCCGGACCACCGGTTGTGCTGGCCCAGACCTATCCGGCGCAGCCGGTCAAGATCGTCGTTCCTTTCCCGCCGGGCGGCGCCACCGATCTGCTCGCGCGCCGGATCGCCGAGCAGCTTGCGCCTCGGCTCGGCCAGCCCGTGGTGGTGGAAAACAAGGCAGGGGCCGGCGGCATGATAGGCAGCCAGCAGGTGGCACGTGCCGTGCCTGACGGCTACACGCTGGTGGTGGGCGTGACCGGCTCGCATTCCATCGCCAGCCACCTCACGGCCAAGCCCCTCTACGATGCGGTCCGCGACTTCGAGCCGGTCGCCCTGTTGGTGACCGCGCCGCTGGTGCTGGTAGTGCGTCCTTCGCTGCCTGTCTCGACACTGGGCGAGTTCGTCGCCTATGCGCGGCGCAAGCCCGGCTCGGTCACCTACGGTTCGTCCGGGGCGGGCACCTCGATGCATCTGACGGCGGAACTGATCAGCCGCGAGGCGGGGATAAGCCTGACGCACGTGCCGTACAAGGGCAGCGCCCAGGCCATGGCGGACCTGCTGGGCGGACAGATCGACGCGCTGTTCGTCGATCCGCCGGTCATCGCCCCCCACCTGGGTTCGGGCAAGCTCAAGCCGCTGGCGGTCAGTTCGCGCCAGCGCAACCCCGTCCTGCCGCAGGTGCCCACCATGGCCGAAAGCGGCCTGAAGGATTTCGAAGTGTTGTCCTGGCAAGGCCTGTTCGCGCCCGCCGGTACACCCGCGCCGGTGGTCGAGCGCCTGCACCGCGAGGTGGCGGCGGTGCTGGCCATGCCGGAAGTCTCCGGTTTTTTCGCCCAGCAGGGATTCGTGGTGGCGGGGGGCTCGGTGGCCGACTTCCAACGCTTCGTGGCCGATGAGTCGCGCCGCTGGGGCGAGGTCGTCAAACAGGCGGGCATCGCAGTCAATTGATGCCTTCTTTCCACGCCGGTGCCAGCCAGGCGGGCACCACATCTATGGAGGAGTGTGCATGAAACCGCTGTTCGCCTTGCTGTGGACCGTATTGCTCGTGTCGTCGACGTCCGCCATGGCCGCTTCGGCCTATCCCGAGCGCGCGATCCGCTGGATCGTGCCGTTTACCGCGGGCGGCCCGGCCGATGCGATCGCGCGCCTGCTGGTACCCAAGCTGAGCCAGGAACTGGGCCAGCCCATCGTGATCGAGAACCGGGCCGGCGCGAACAGCAACATCGGCCACGAGGCCGTCGCGCGCGCCGAGCCCGATGGCTACACCATTCTTTACGTCGTGCCCAACGTGGTCACGAATCCGTCGCTCTATAACGTCGCGGTCGATCCGGTGAAGGAACTGACCCCGGTGGTGCAGCTCACCGCACAGGCCTATCTGTTGCTCGCGGGCAGCGCTTTCAAGCCGGCCTCGGTGGCCGACATCGTGGCGAAGGCCCGCCAGGGCGGGGTGACTTGCGCTTCGGGCGGCGGCCTGTCGGGTTTCGGCTGCGACTGGCTGCGCTCCATGACCAAGGCCGATTTCGTGCAAGTGCCGTTCAAGGGCAATGCGCCGGCGCTCACCGCCCTGATGGGCGGGCAGGTCGACATCATGATCGACCTCTTCAACACCGCCTTGCCTCAGGTCAAGGCGGGACGCGTGCGGCCGGTCGCGCTGACGCGTGCCGAACGCGGCTCGCCGCTGCCCAACCTGCCCATCATTGCCGAAACGCTGCCCGGTTTCGTCCTGGTCGGCTGGCATGGCGTGATGGCACCGCACGGCACGCCCGAGCCCATCGTGCGGAAACTCAACGCGGCTTTCGCCAAGGCACTGGGCGATCCCGACGTCCGGCGGCGCATCGAGGAAAGCTACATCGAAGTGGTGCACGGCACGCCGGCGGATTTCGGGCGTGTCATCAAGGAAGACCTTGACAAGTACGCGCGCATCACCCAGGCTGCCGGTATCGCCAGGCAATGATGACCGCCGCCATGGAGGGTGGCGGCGACGACGTGGTCATGCGAGGAGGCCGCGTCCTGACCATGGATGCGCGCTCGTCGGTGGCCAGCGCGCTGGCCTTCGCGGGCGGCAGGTTGACCGCAGTGGGCACGGATGCCGGTGTGTCCACGCGGATCGGCAAGCGCACCCGGGTCATCGAGTTGCGGGGCAGGACGGTCATGCCCGGCATGATCGACGGCCATGCCCACATGGACCGCGAAGGCCTCAAGTCGCTGCTGCCGTCGCTATCCGGATGCGAGTCGATCGTGGAGCTGGTCGAACGGGTGCGGCACATCGCGGCGGCGACGCCACCCGGCCAGTGGATCGTGACCATGCCGCTGGGCGAGCCGCCCGAGTATCCGTGGTCGCCCGACATGTACGCCGAGGGGCGGCTGCCTGGCCGCGAAGATCTGGATCGCGCCACCACCGCCCACCCGGTCTTGATCCGCTGCGCGTGGGGACATTGGCCGGGGCGCGTGCCCACGGTTTCCGTTGCCAACAGCGTGGCGCTGCGGCTGGCCGGCATCGGCCAGGATCCGGTGTCGCCTTCGCCCCGGCTGCGCATCGAGACGGATGCCGCGGGCGTGCCCACCGGACGCCTGTATGAAGACGACTTGCAGCCGCTGGCCGAGTTCACGGTGTTCCGGCGGGCACCGCACTTTACCGAAGACGAGCGCGCGCTGACGCTGGCCGCGTCGATGTCGGCCTACAACCGCTACGGGACCACGGGCGTGTTCGAAGGGCATGGTGCCGCGCCGGAACTGATACGCGCCTATCGCGCGGCGCGTGGACGGCGTGCGCCCAGTGTGCGTACGCGCCTGGTTTTCAGCCCCGGCTGGAGCGGTGCTTCGGACGACGACGTGCGCGCCTGGGTGCGCGAACGTGCCTCGCGCCTGCATGGCAAGGGCGAAGGTGACGAGTGGCTGCGGCTTGAAGGACTGTTCGCCGAACTACAGACTCAGCCGGACGATGCCCGCCTGCGCGCGGCCTGTGAACCGCGTACCGGCTGGGCCGGGTTCCGCTACGACTGCGGGTTGCCACCCGAGCGGCTGGGTTTGCTGTTGGAAGAAGCGGCTCGCGCCGGGCTGCGCGTGTGCGGCATCCAGGCCGGCATGGCCGAGCGCTTCGCCGAGGTCGGCGAGCGTGTGCCTATCGACGGCCTGCGCTGGGTGGTCGCGCATCCGGCCACGCTGGATGGGCGCCAGATCGGCGCCATCCGCGACCATGGCATGGTCGTCACCACGCACACCGGCGCCTACGTCTGGCGGCGCGCGTCGGCGACGTTGCAACGCGTGGGGCCGGCGCGCGAAGAGACCATCTGCCCGATACGCTCGCTGCTGGAGGCGGGCGTGCCGGTTTCGCTGGCGACCGACAACGTGCCGGTCTCGCTGTGGCCATGCGTCTGGCATGCCGTGGCCCGCATCGATCGCGACACCGGGGCCGTGATCGCGCCGGGGCAACGCATCGACCGTATGCAGGCGCTGCGCTGCGCGACGGTGCACGGCGCGTGGTTGTGCCTGGACGAGACCGATCGTGGTTCGCTGGAAACCGGCAAGCAAGCCGACCTGCTCGTGTTGCGGGACAATCCGCTGGACGTGGAGCTTGCCCGCTTGAGCCAGATGGAGGCCGACATGACCTGGGTCGGCGGGCGGCAGGTCTATCCCGGCGACAACGCCTGACAACTGGAGTGTGCATGGACTGGACTTTGCCCTACGGCTCGCAGCGCCAGCCGGTGTTGGCCGACAACGTGGTGACGACTTCCCAGCCGCTGGCGGCGCGGGCTGGCGCATCGATGTTCGATCGCGGCGGCAATGCCGTCGACGCCGCGATCGCCGCCGCCGCCGCGCTGACCGCGGTCGAGCCGGTCATGAACGGACTCGGCGGCGATGCCCAGGTGCTGCTGTGGGACGGCAGGGAAGTCGTCGCCCTGAACGGCACGGGCAGGTCGCCCGCGGCCTGGACGCCCGAGCGTTTCGCCGGGTGCGAGCGCATGCCCAACGAGGGTTGGGAATCGGTGGTGGTGCCGGGCGCGGTGGCCGTCTGGGCCGACCTGAGCGAACGCTACGGCAAGCTGCCGCTGGACGTCGTGCTCGCCCCCGCGATCCACTATGCGCGCGAGGGCGTTCCGATATCGCCGGCCATCGCGCGCCAATGGCGCATCCACGCCCCGCGCTTGAAGGACCAACCCGGCTTCGCGCAGGTCTTTCTGCCCGGAGGACGCATGCCCGAGGCCGGCGAGCGCTTTCGCTTTCCCGAGCTGGCCGCGTCGCTCGAGCGGATCGCCGCATCCCGGGGCCGCGACTTCTACGAAGGCGAGATTGCCGGCCGCCTGGTTGCCGACGCCCGCCTCCACGGCGCGGCGTTGACCGCGCAGGACCTGGCCAATCACCGGTCCCGCTGGGTACGGCCCCAGTCCGTCGACTACCGCGGCCTGCAGGTGCATGAAATGCCGCCGCCATCGCAAGGATTGGCGGTGCAGATGGCGCTGGGCATCCTGCGCCACTTCGACCTTGGACCGACGCAGGACGCCGCGCTGCGCGCGCACCTGCAGATCGAAGCGATGAAGATCGCTTTCGCCGACATCTATGGGCACGTCGCCGACCCCGCCATGATGCGGATGGATCCGGCGCAACTGCTCGCCCCCGCCTACCTGGCCGAGCGCGCATGCGGCATCGATCCGCGCCGGGCGGGCCGCCACGAGGCGTGCGACATACCGCGTCATTCCACCGTCTACCTCGCCGCCGCCGACCGAGGCGGCATGATGGTCTCTTTCATCCAGTCCAATTTCCAGGGCTTCGGCTCGGGCGTGGTGGTGCCGGGCACTGGCGTCAGCCTGCACAATCGGGCATCGGGCTTCTCCCTGCGCCCCGGCCACCCCAATCGGGTCGGTGGTGCCAAGCAACCCTTCCACACCATCATTCCCGGCCTGTTGCTGCGCGACGGCGAACCGTGGGGGGCCGTGGGCGTGGTCGGCGCCAACATGCAGCCGCAAGGACAGATGCAGGTCATCTCGGCGCTGGAGGACCTGGGCCTGAATCCCCAGGCCGCGCTCGACATGCCGCGCTGGCGCGTCGATGACGATGGAGAAGGGGTGAGGGTGGAGGCGGCGTTCCCGGCCGACGTCGAGGCCGGGTTGCGCGAGCGTGGGCACCCCGTGACGCGCACGCCGGCCGGGAGCATGGAGTTCGGCGGCGGCCAGTGCCTGGTCCGGGCAGGAGAGAGCTACGCGGCGGGGTCGGATCCGCGCAGGGACGGGGTGCCGGTGGGGATGTGAGGGGTCCCCAGCGCCTGGCTGGTGGCGGGCGCCAGCATCGCTTCGATGACCGCCGGCCGTCCCGCGCGCACGCTGGCCAAGCCCTGCGCCAGGGCCGTGCGCAGCTCGCGCCGGTCCTCGACGCGGATGGCCTGTGCGTCGCCGGCCGCGGCGGCCAGGTCGGCCAGGCGCGAACCGGCGCTGGCCGCGACCCAGTAGGCATCGGCGGCATGGGCCGCGCCCGTGGGATGGACGAGTTCGGTCGAGGCCTTGGGTGAGCGCCAGCCGCTGTTGTTGTAGATGACGGTGAGCATGGGGGCGCCGTAGGTCCGGGCGACCCAATAGGCGCTGGCGGGAACGCCGAAGACATAGCAGCCGTCGCCCACCAGGGCGATGACCTCGGCATCCGGGGCCGCCAGTTTCGCGCCCACGGCGGCGTTGATGCACCAGCCCAGGCCGCTGCCGCCGCTGGCGTAGAAGCTGCCGGGGCGGCTCATGCGTAGCGTCGAGGCAATGACGTACGCGTTCGAGGGTTCTTCGCACAGAACGATGCTGCGTTCGTGCAGCAACTCCTTCACGGCCAGCGTCACTTCCTGCGCTGTCAGCGGGCCGCTGGCGGGCGCGGGTCCGGTGGCGGCCGGCGATCGTGTCCGGATCCACGCCAGCCGTTCGCGCTTCAGCGCGGCATCCACTGGTAGTCCGGCCCGCAGAAGCTGGTCGAGCGCCACGCCGCTGTCGGCCTGGTGGCGTTCGTGCGCCTCGAAGTGCCAG
>Ga0207420_1001593_pt1 | contig 13305 bp, 10 predicted proteins | sample ThiBio_inoc_biof_FD_183941 | JGI IMG/M metagenome (GOLD analysis project Ga0207420, IMG submission 183941) | Wastewater bioreactor microbial communities from Cape Town, South Africa - Thiocy_inoc_biof (SPAdes) | ecosystem: Engineered > Bioremediation > Thiocyanate > Unclassified | place: South...
GAAATCAGCGAGAATGATATTGTGAATCATCGCAATCCGAACAGAATTACCCATTTAACGGAACTGAAAAATCTGACGGAGCTGCTGGAACTCTTATTTGATGCCGCAAAAGAGCAACGCAAAGTGGCAGAAAAATTAATGAGCCAGCCCTAATCTACAATGGTGAAGCAACACTGATCAAAAAACTCCACACGTGCCTTGTACAGATCCGAAACACTGTCATCATGCACCCTGCACATGATGTTGTAAGGAAAATCCAGATGGAAGGGTTTCACCTCATAGTGTTTCTTGAGCGACCAATAATTGGAGTGATGAATTTTATACAAACTTTCCTTCAGCGACCAAATGACTGTGAGGTAAGCCACCTCTCTGCCCTCTTCAATAAATGTACCTTCCTCCGGATGCAGGAATTTGTGCCTTACCCTCAAAATTTTCGAGTTGAACGGCTCAATGTCAATCCCGATTTTTTCCTTAGAAATTGCTAATGCCGCATAGGGAAAAGAATGGGTGATGGAAATCTCGAAATCGTTGGGCGAAAGAAATGGAGTTCGCTCCTGATACAATATCTTATACTCGGGCAAAATACTTTTCAATATCTTCCGTACCAGTAAAAGTTCTTTCAATTTGATCGGGTGATAATCCTTGACCTTCTGATAATTCTCTTCCTCCAGCAGCGATGCAGAATCCAGCTCTTCGCTTTCATCATACTTCCATACCAGGATGGTGGCTTTATCATCAGAGAAATCACGATAGAGAGGCATATTTTGCAGGGCAGAATTTAGTTCGTAAATTTGCAAAAATTTTTTCAATTAAATGGAAACGACAACACAATACATTCCTTACAAAGTAAAGGACATTTCCCTTGCAGAATGGGGAAGAAAAGAAATTGAACTGGCTGAGGCAGAAATGCCCGGTTTAATGGCGATTCGTGAAGAATACGGCCCATCGCAACCGTTGAAAGGAGCTCGAATTGCAGGATGCCTTCACATGACAATCCAAACAGCGGTGCTTATTGAGACATTGGTGGCTTTAGGGGCAGAAGTAACCTGGTCGTCTTGCAACATTTTCTCTACCCAAGATCATGCGGCAGCTGCCATTGCAGCAGCAGGGATTCCTGTGTATGCTTGGAAAGGGATGAACGAAAAAGAATTTGACTGGTGCATCGAACAAACCCTTTTCTTTGGTGCAGATAAAAAACCTTTAAACATGATTCTGGATGATGGCGGCGATTTAACCAATATGGTTTTCGACAGATACCCTGAACTAACAAAAGACATCAAAGGACTTTCCGAAGAAACCACTACAGGTGTACACCGTTTATACGAAAGAATGCAAAACGGAACATTGGTAATGCCTGCCATTAACGTAAACGATTCGGTAACCAAATCGAAATTCGACAACAAATACGGCTGTAGAGAATCTGCCGTTGATGCCATCCGAAGAGCTACCGACGTTATGTTGGCCGGCAAAAGAGTAATCGTTTGCGGATATGGCGATGTGGGCAAAGGTACTGCGGCTTCTTTCCGTGGTGCGGGCTCTATTGTAACCGTTACTGAGATTGACCCTATTTGTGCGCTGCAGGCAGCCATGGAAGGTTATGAGGTGAAAAAACTAGACAACGTAGTGGCAACGGCAGACATCATCATCACCACCACCGGAAACTTCAACATTGTACGTGGCGAGCATTTCAAAAAAATGAAAGATAAAACCATCGTTTGCAACATTGGCCATTTCGACAACGAAATCGATATGGCGTGGCTGAACGGAAACTATGGCACTACCAAATCAACCGTAAAACCACAAGTGGATATATATAATGTGGATGGCAAAGACATCATCATCCTTGCTGAAGGACGATTGGTGAACCTGGGTTGCGCCACAGGACACCCTAGTTTTGTGATGAGCAACTCTTTCTCTAACCAAACTTTGGCACAAATTGAATTGTGGACCAACGCCGGATCTTACGAAAACGAAGTGTATATGCTGCCTAAAAAATTAGACGAAAAAGTAGCCGCCCTACACCTGAAAAAAATTGGTGTAGAGCTGGAAACCCTTTCCGATGAACAGGCAAAATACATCGGTGTAGATGCTAAAGGCCCATACAAACCGGAATATTACAGATACTAAGCAGGTGCAAATCACCGCTCAAAACGCTCCTCATTGGGAGCGTTTTTTTGTGGTAAGAAGTGCTGCCGACCTCTGTTTTTTGCTTCGATCGCCGTTGCAGGCAATGGATGGACGAGCTGGCATTTCTGTGGATTTCATTCAACAGCACATCGTTTGCAAGAAGTCGTTTGGCCTTATGAGGTCAGAAGAATCCATTATTGGGGTTCCGAAGCCCGTCATTGGGGTTCCGAACCTAAATGACGGGGTTCAGGACCTAAAAGATGGGGTTCAGGACCTAAACGACGGGGTTCAGGACCGCAAATTTGGGGTTCCGAACCTAAAATTTGGGGTTATACAACCTAAACGATGGGGTTCAAGACCTCAACGATGGGGTTCCGAACCTAAATGACGGGGTTCAGGACCTAAAAGATGGGGTTCAGGACCGGAAATTTGGGGTTGCCCAGTGCTTCACTGCATTCCAGCACGGCAATGCCCCTCTAAAAAAGTTTTCTTGAGGATGAGATGAGATGGCACAGAGAGGGGAAAAAAAGAACTGCAGTCCGCCGTTAGTTACTCATGATGCGGCTGAAAAGCTCGTCGGATTTGTCGCCGAGTTTTCTCTTGAGCCGTTGTTTCGATTTCTTCACCGCATCGGGCGTTATGCCCAACAAAGACGACACTTCCACATTGTTGAACCCCAATTTCTGCAGCAGGATAATCCGCAGGTTCGATTCCGTAATTTCCGGGAAATCTTGGTGAAGTGTGTGGTAGAAGTCCGGGTATTCATATTGAAATTCTCGACGGAAATTCTGCCAATTCTGGTTGGTCATCAGGTGCGATTGCAGCAGCTCATTAAGTTTGCTGTTTTTCTCCTCCCGGTCGGATGATTTTGATTCCTTTAAATCTTCAATCTCCTGCTGCAGTTGCTCGATCTGATTTGTTTTATCGTGAAAAAACGCAATTTGTTCCGCCAGGGTTTGGTTGGCTTTCTCCAGCTTCTTCTGGTACTTTTGCTTCTCCCGCGAATGCTCTTTCTGCTTCCTATTTAAGACGTGTAGTTGCTTTTTTGAATCTCTCTTCGCCTTCATCCAGAACAAAAGCCACCCTCCCACGAGCAGCAAAGTGAAGAAAGACAAACCATATCGCCAGATGGATTCCCTGCGGAGTTTCAGATTCGTTTGGTCAATATTCTTCTGAAACCTCGCCTTCTGAGCCATCCAGTTGGCCTGCTTCAACGTGAAATCACCATCTGTTTTCATCACAGCGGCTTCCAGAACATCTACCCTTCGGCTGGCATAAAGCTCATCCGTCTCCCGATTTTGTTGATTATAGAGCTTTTTCAAAAGCTTTACGGCCTGCAATTCGGACGCGAGGTAATATGGTTTTAACCGGGCGATGGAATCCGCCTGTAGCAAGCTGCGTTCTGCTTCATCAATATCGCCAAATTCCAATTGGTACTGGCCAAGTAAAATGAATGCATACATTGTGTTTTGCTCTGCACCCTGCGCTTTCGAGATAGCAATATCTTGCTTCAGAAGTGCAATAGCGCCATTGTAGTTTTTTTTCTCTGCTTCAATCTGCGCCCTGTTTCCCAAACTTTTGGCATATCTTACCTTATCATTGAGCTTCAAAGCCATTTCGGATGCCTGGTGAAAATATTGCTCTGCTGAGGCGAACTGTTTCAGGTCGAAATTAAGCAAACCCAAATTGTCCAAAATCTCGGCACGCTGCGAACAGCGATACGGGCAAAACGCCAATGCTTTGGTTAAAAACAACATTGAGGCCTGCTTATCACCAATGGTACTCGTCAGGATCCGTTTTGGCAATTTCATCCATTGCGGTAAGGAAAACCGGCAACGCCAGGGTTGCTTTACGGTACTTATAAAGGTAAGATGCATAATTGAGTTTTGCCCAAATCTGCAGCGGGCGGCTTCCCAATTCTTTTGCGTTGCTAATGGATTTATGGTAGAAATAATCGCTTTGTGTATTGATGTTGTCGAAGAAGTTGGCATAGCCATTGGCCATTAAACCCAGATAAAGAATGTCGTAGTCGGCACTGTTTTTATTGCGCAACGGACTAAGGAATTTTTTAAGTGCAACAGTATCCTTGTGTTTTACTTCCTGCTGCAAAATACCTTCCCAACGTTCTATTTTTTTCCCGCCTTCTTTAATCAAAATAAACTGCGCGGACAGGGTAAATGGATGGAAAAAAAACAATCCCAACAACAAAACAATTCTTACCATACCCTTCTTCAGTACCAAATTAATACAACATTTGAGAAAACATCATGCTTTTCAGGCATCTTCCCGAAACTTTTTACAATAATATAAAAAATAATAAAAACCTGATTATTAAATTTTTAAAAACAATTGCTTCACTTGTCCCCCATTTGTCCACCCGCTGAATCGTGACCAAATGGCTATCATGGCTTACTTTTGCCAACGGTTATTGCATAAATGATGAAAAAAAACTAATTGATAAAACACATTAACCATAAGAACTAGCGTTATCATAAGCGTTATCACCCTGTCTTATAAAAAGGCAGGGTTTTGTTTTGCGCTTAAGAAATGCTGTATAATATTTACCAATCCTTTAACATATAAAGCATCGCAGATTATGTATTTTTGAGCAAAAGATTTATCATGCTGAATTTTGAATTTAAAAACCCCACCAAAATTATTTTCGGTAAAGGGGAAATTGCAAAACTTACCAAAGAAATTCCTGCCGATGCAAAAATCCTGATGTTGTACGGCGGAGGAAGCATCAAAACAAATGGAGTTTACGACCAGGTAAAGGCGGCGCTGAAGGATTTCGATATTGAAGAATTCGGCGGCATACCCGCCAATCCGGAGTACGAAATTTTGCTTGATGCGTTGCAGGTTATTAAAGAAAAAAACATCACCTATCTACTGGCCGTTGGTGGTGGATCGGTAATTGACGGCACAAAATTTTTATCTGCCGCTGCCCTTTACGCCGGCGAAAACAAATGGGAAATCCTTACAAAACCTGTACGAACCAATGAAGGTGAAGGCCTTCCCTTTGCAACGGTTCTTACGCTACCTGCCACCGGATCCGAGATGAATTCCGGATATGTGGTGTCGCGACGGGCGACGGATGAAAAACTTTCGAGTGGCGGCCCAGGCCTTTTCCCGCAGTTCTCCATTCTTGATCCGGAAGTCATCAGATCCATCCCAAAAAAGCAAATAGCCAACGGAATTGCAGATGCCTACACCCATGTTCTGGAACAATACATGACCTACCGCACAACGGCAACCTTACAGGAAAGATTTATGGAGAGCATCTTGCAAACATTGCAGGAAGTGGCTCCCCAACTAATGAGCGAAGAATTTGATTATGATGCCGCCGCAAATTACATGTGGTGCTGCACCATGGCACTTAATGGCCTGATCAGCAAAGGAGTGGTTACCGACTGGGCAGTGCACGCCATGGGACATGAGCTCACCGCCCGCTTCGGCATTGACCATGCAAGAACCTTGGCGATTATTGCACCCTCTCACTACCGATATAATTTCGACAGCAAAAAAGAAAAACTGGCGCAATATGCTGAAAGAGCATGGCACATTAATGAAGGAAGCACCGCAGAAAAAGCGGAAAAAGGCATCCAGAAATTAGAGGAATTTTTCCATAGCATCGGTATTAAAACTCAACTCTCAGAGTACACCACAGCTTATGAAGGAACTGCAGAAAAAATTGAAAAGACATTCACCTCCAGACATTGGTTGGGGTTGGGCGAGCATAAAAAACTTTCACCGCAGGATGTTTATAAAATTGTGGAAATGAGCTACTAAAAGGTTAAATTACTCCTATTATTTTATACAAAAACTTTGGATGAATGTCTGAAGTTTTTGTATTTTTGTACTCCTTCCTAATATTATCGGCATGAAAAAGCTTTCTTTTTTGATCGGTTTGTTGATGAGTATCGTTGTTTTTTCTCAGGATTTAATGGGTTTATCGTGGCAACTTCAGAAGGTAAAATATCAGGGAAAGATTTTCGATTATTTTGTACCCAGCCAACCCGATCCTTCGTTTTATAGAAACAACACTGTTTTCAGCTCTGCTTCGGTGGAAAGCCAGCTTTTCAATAGTTTCAATGGCAATATCAGTTCGGTAACGCATGACCATTTCACGGTAAACGGTTTTGGTGGTACTTTAATGGATAGTCCTGACGAAAATTTTAAACTGTTCGAAAGCAACTATGCCAATATTTTCCTGCTGCCAGAGTCTCCCCGAACTTTTCATTACGCCATTTCGCCCACTTCGGGAAATATGGTGCAGTTAGTTTTAACGGATGACGAGAACGGAAATCAGATTTTTTATCAGGCGCAGATGCTGGGTAGCAACCAAAATCTTCAGAAGAGATTGTCGGTGTATCCCAATCCGGTAACGGATGTTCTTAAGATAAAAAACCTTCGAGAGCTTTCGATGATTACCATCACAGATGCATCTGGAAAGAAGGTTTATGAATCGATTTCCAACGGAAAAGAAATGATTGAGGTAAATCTTAAACATCTTCCGCAAGGCAACTACTTTGTGAAGGTGAATGACGAGCAGCCGCTGAAGATTGTGAAGCATTAACAAATGCTCCATCCTCTGTAGAACAATTGAGTAAAATTTTGCTTACTTTTTTCGTTTTGCCTTCGATTTGGTTTTTTGCTGAGCCCGATTAGCCCCGACCTTTTTTGCTGGTTTACGTTTGTGTGGACCGCCCCAGTTTTCCTTCTTGTTTTTGTCTTTTTTCTCGTGAAATGCACCGCCACCTTCTTCCAGTTTCACGGTATGGGCATTCTTCATCACCACTTCTTCTGCTTCGGAGGCAATTTTAGTGGGATTTATTTTTACTTCTGCCGGAAATATAACAAACAGAACTTCTTTATCCATCAAGAGTTCTATGTCGAGCAGTAGCGTTTCTTCCTTTTTGGTAACAAAAGAAATGGCATTACCTTCTTTATCGGCTCTACCCGTTCTACCGATGCGATGAATATATTGTTCGGGAACATCCGGAATTTCGAAATTAATGACGTGGGTAATATTGGAAATATCGAGACCTCTCGCCATAATGTCGGTGGTAATTAACCCGCGAACTTCTTCCTGCTCAAACTTCTTCATTGCACTGAGTCGGTAATTCTGTGATTTGTTGGAGTGGATGACATCAAATGCTCCGGGGAAAAGTTCATCAATTTTGGTAAAGAGATAATCGGCGTGTTTTTTATTATTGCAAAAAATGAGGACTTTAGAAAAATCATTATGCTTTGTGAGCAGGTATTGCAGCAAATTGATCTTGGTGTTAAAGTTCTGCACTTTATAAGCTGTCTGCTGAATTTTCTCAAGCGGTGTTCCCGATTTGGCTAAAGAAATTTCAACTGGATTGGCAAAATATTCGTCCAGCATTGCATCTACCGCCTCCGTCATGGTTGCGGAAAAAAGGATATTCTGCCTTTTCTCGCGCATCATTTCGAAAATATGGGTGAGTTGTGGGCGGAAACCGAGGTTCAGCATTTCGTCAAATTCATCAATAACGAGTTTTTGCACTTCCTTTAATGAAATAGCATTATCAATCGCCAGATCCATCACCCTACCCGGTGTACCTACCAGAATATCGCAGCCATCGTTAAACAGTAATTTTTGGGTATTGATATTTTTTCCTCCGTAAATACCGATCACTCTTGTGGTAAGGTTCTGCGTAAGATTTTCTAAAATTTCAGCAACCTGCACCACCAGTTCACGTGTGGGAACCAGTACCAAAACAGTAGGATTTCCGCTTTTGTTGTACTTCCAGTTTTTAAGAACCGGCAGCAAATAGGCCAGCGTTTTTCCTGTTCCTGTTTGTGCAATGCCCATCACGTCTCTTCCGGAAAGTATCAGTTTAAATGATTTTTCCTGAATGGGTGTTGGTTCAAAAAGATTGGAATCGGCAAGAACATCAAGGATTTTTTCCTGAAGGCCGAAATCGGCAAAAGTGGTTATTTCCATTCGGCAAAGATAAGTAAAGTGCGCGAGTTGAAAAGTGAATGCAAGATTGGCGATGCTAAGCAATAATTTTCGGATGATGCAGAAAAAATTCCCCATCCAAATCACCACCAATTCATTTTAAAAAAAACTTTAACGGTGATGTAATAAAACTCCTGAGAGAGTTGTTCTGCTATAAGTATGAACCATGAAATTTCCTTAGTGAAAATATAACTATTAAAATAGTTTATAATTCAAGGATTTGATTTTAATTTGTACCACTAAATTAATAGTTATAAAAACTCAACCTTTTTTCTTATGAAGAAAACCATTGTAGTCATCGCATTGCTGGGCGCATTATTCTCCTATGCACAGGAAGCCAAGAAAGATACCACAAAAACGAAAGACATCGAATCTGTAACGGTGATTGCCAAAAAACCAACCGTAGAAACCAAAGTGGACCGAACTGTTTTCAATGTCGCCAACTCCTCCATTGTTGCCGGCAACACCACATGGGATGTGCTGCGCATGACTCCCTTGGTAAGTATCGACAATAATGACGCAGTGAGTGCTGAAGGACAATCCGTTACCGTTTACATTAACGATAGAAAATCTGTTTTTACCGGGAAAGAACTTAAAGAGTATTTAAAATCAATTCCTGCCGAAAATCTAATGAAAGTGGAAGTAATTACCAGTCCGTCTTCCCGCTACGAAACGACGGGAGCGGTAATTAATATCGTTATTAAAAAACCTGATAACGAAGGATTGAAAGGGAGCGCGTCTTTCACCAATTCTCAAAGCAGTAAAAACTCTCAGTACACAAACCTCAATCTGAACTATCATAAAAAGAAATTTACCCAGACCCTTACGGGAAGTTATGGCGATAATTTAAGCGTGGTAAGCAGTTTAAGAGAAAATCTAATCTACGAAAACAATGCATTAACAAGGATTAATAGCAGCACGACCGAGCGCTTCAAATCGCCCTCACTTTCTACAACCTCAGAATATGAGCTCAATGACAAAAATACGATGGGCGTTATCTTCGAGTTTGGGCAGAACAACAGAACACAACAAGGTGAAGCTGTGCGCGAGGAATATTTGAATGATGTTTTACAAAATAATTACACGGTAAACCAAGATTTGACGGGTACCAACCGCAATTTGAGCGGTAATCTTTTTTACAAATTTTACGACAAAGAAAAAAACAGAATTTTGGACATCAATACCGGTGTCAATTATTGGGGGCAACAAGATACCAACGATCGTCTGCTTACACAGACCACTGGCAGCTTGTACAGCGATAACAGGATCATCGCCAATACTGAAAATCGAGAGTATTACCTGAAAGCGGATTATTCGCAACCTATTGGAAAAGCTGGAAGTCAGTTTGAAGCAGGTGGAAAAATCAATTTCAGAAATAATGTTATTCCTTATAGCTATTTTGATTTGAACGGAACACAGTGGAATGAAGATTTTACTCGCAGCAACACGTTCCATTACACTGATAATCTGAATTCGGTGTATGCGAATTTCACCACCACTTTCTTCAAAAAACTCGAAACACGAATTGGTTTGCGCTACGAACATATGTCGTTTAATATCAAGCAAGATGTCGGTAACATAGAGAAAAAAAGTTCTTATGGCACCTTCTTACCCAATCTGTTGTTAAAGTACAGCTTTAATGATAATTACAACCTCTCCGCTACCTATAATTACAATATTTGGAGGCCGTGGTATTCGGAGTTTAATCCTTTCTTAATGCCTAACGACGAAGGAAATTATAGCAGAGGAAATATGGAATTGCTGCCCAATCCCAGTCATCGGTTTTCTTTGAAATTAGGACTTTATAAAAAGTATTTTGTCAGTGCGGCCTACTACTTTACCAATCAGGATTATTGGGATTCTTACTACCAAGAGGGTGGAAAAACCATCGAGATGCCAACCAATTTTGAAGGAAGAGTGGAGCGTTATTCTCTGTATTTCAACACCAATCAAATGTTTTTTAAAAACAAACTCAGCATCAATCTCAACTCTGGAATCATTTATACAGACAATAGCGATTTTAACAAGAAAAATAATTTGGGGATTAAGAATTACCTCACCAATTTTAATGGTAATTCCAACATTACTTATACCAATTTATTCAATAAAAACATTAACCTCAATGCTTGGGTAGGTGTTTTCACACAAAATAATGGTAACACTATTGGTAACGCAACCAATGTTTTCCATAGCATTTCTGCAACTAAAATATTCCCAGGATTGGAGATGGAAGCTACAGTGCGATTAAATAATATCTTCAAACGGCCTAATTTTGACGGAACCACCTATTCTGAAATTGGTACGTTTCGAAACAATATGAAGTGGGATTGGTACGGTGTTTCGTTTACATTGGTAAAACGTTTCGGTAACCAAAAAGTAAAAGAAAACAGCAAAACCGATGTGGAAAAAGACAGCGGTGGCGCAAAGTAATTCATTCTTGTTCAGAAGAGAAAAAGGGAGCACAATCATGGTGCTCCCTTTTTATTGAGGTGAATTCGTTATTGAAGTTAATGCGATTAATTTTATCCGATTTACCCTACTCCTAAATTCAACGTCATTCTACCATTTATGATTTTGAACATAGAAACAAATTGTAAGCAATACCCATCAAAGGCAATTAATTTGCTATTATGATATCATTTACATCTTACAGATCACAACTATACCAATTTAAAAGTGGTTATAAATCTTTTGTATAAATTTATAAAAAAATCTCTTAAACAATATTGATTTTCAATTGTTTAAGAGACTAATGTGACCCGAGAAGGATTCGAACCCTCAACCCTCAGAGCCGAAATCTGATATTCTATCCAGTTGAACTATCGGGCCAGAAATGATTCTCTTCAAACCTACTCAATTCGAAAAAAATCTGAAACAAGCTACCTAAAATGTGATTTTTACGCCACCCAAAATCTGCGCGCCCAAAACTTTATATCCATTGAACTGCTGATACTTGGTGTTTAGTAGATTATTTCCGAGTGCAAAAATACTGAAATTTTTGTGAATTTTGTACTCTGCCGACAAATTTAAATCTGCAAAACCGGCGACAGTACTATTTTTATTCTCGGTGGAACTATAATAAAACGGCATAGCGGCGCTATCTTTCACTTCAAAGGAATTGGTAGTGATATTGGACGCGAAAATAACTTTTGCACCCCAATTCAATTTCTTGTCCAGCATGGTATATTTCGCGCCCAAACTTGCCTTCAACAAAGGTTTATTGTAAATATTTTCGTAATGATCCAGCTTGTACTTAGCAAAAGAAAGTTCACCATCTAACGTCAAATTCGCCAGCGGAAAATACTGTACACTTGCTTTTACCTCGCTTACCGAACCATGATCGTACGCCATAGAAAAAGTATTCGCATAATCGTACGGGTTACGCGGTGGCAATGTACTGTTTTCGAAAATATCGTTTCCTTCAAAGAAAAGAATATTGTTGATTTTGGCAAATCCACCACTTACATCATACTTTATGTTTTGATCAATATCACCCCGCAAACCTACATAAAAACGATACTTTGTTTCCGTAGGAAGCAGCAACTGATCCGAAAGTAAATAAGGATTTTCCTGCAACGCATCACTGTAGGAATTGGTTTTCAAGCCGCCGTCTACTCCTGCATAAAATTTAAACTCATTGGTTGCTGCAACCTGCAACTCAGCTTTTGGAAACCAATAAAATTTATTATTTTTTAGCTCTTCCGGAAGAACTTTGTTTGAATTTTTTGAATTTAAAAATGAAAAATCGGAACCCAACATCAGGTAAGAAATTCCTTTAAAGAAGGTTACTTTTGGGCTAACCACTGCGTAAAAAGTGTTGGTGGAGTTTTGATCAACAAGATCAAATGTGGTTTTTAATGTCTCTAAACCCACACCCAAATCGGCATTCATGACGACATTATTTTGAGGCGAAATATTGAGTTGGTGCTTCGACAAATTCATCAAAACAGAGGCCTGCGTTTCCTTTGCGCCATACTTATCTGTCAAAAATGAAGATTTCACCCGTAGGTCATTCAAGATATCATTGGCATAAAAATCATAATATCCATTCAGCTTAAACCGGTTGACTTTCTGCTGTACATCCGTATCTGAACCAGGTTGCATGGCATAAATCCCATAATAATGATAATCGTTAAAACCGTAATCTGCATTGATGCTGAATTTTCCTATGTCACCGTAAGAGGTCAAATAAGCGCCGATACTGGCTTCACTTTGTTTTGAATTCCAATCGTACTCCTTCTTTAAACCTGTTGTTGAGAGGTAATGTAAATCAGCTCCTACTTCCATTTTATTTTCCAGCATCGTCGATATGTTTCCGTCAGCAAGGAACTTTCCATAATTTCCATAGCCAAGCTGGAAATAATTATTCTGGTATTGTTCATTAAATTTAGGCGAAATATCTTCACCCTGAATGGCGGAGGTCTTAAAATCGGAAGTCGCGGGAACATTCGTGATTTCATAATTCACAGGAACCTGCGATTTTTCTTCTGGTGGATAGTTTTTCTCCTTTTGCACCGAAGTTTTCTTTTTGTCGATTTTCTTTACTTCTGGTTCTCGTTTTTTGTCTAGGATCAGCTTTTCTTCTTTAATCTGCGCAAAAACGCCAGCAGAAGAAATCAGCATCGCGAACAGAACAATTTTTTGAATGGCTTTGGTCATATCTTTATAAGATTGCAGAATAATCTTTTGAAAAAGCAAGTAATACTTGTAAGATATTGCTTTTCAATGATTATCCTTCAAATTATTTAGGTTTACTTCAATGTTTTTTTAAGCTCTTTTGCCTCGGCAACAATTTCTGGGAAATCCTGATAGTTAGCTATAATCTGATCCACCGTATAACTTGCCTGATAATGATCTTTCAGCCCCATATAATTTTTAGCCATGAGGATCAGCGATTTTGCACCCCAATACTCTTCCGAGGCATAATTGTTCGCCAGTTTAAAAATGGTTTCGTTGGAAGATTTATAGGCCTTCCCTTTATTCTGATAAAACGCTTTAGCATATAAAGACTCTGCAGCAACTTCGGTATTTGACGATTTCTCTAAACTCAAATATGCCGCTTTTGCATCATTGTCTTTGCCGTTATTCATTAAGCTTCTTGCTTTTATCACTTTTGCCTGCTCCATCACCGCCACCGAATTCTTGGTATTTTTCATTTGCAACAACAAATGATCCATGCTGTTTTAAAC
>Ga0207420_1001600_pt1 | contig 13231 bp, 10 predicted proteins | sample ThiBio_inoc_biof_FD_183941 | JGI IMG/M metagenome (GOLD analysis project Ga0207420, IMG submission 183941) | Wastewater bioreactor microbial communities from Cape Town, South Africa - Thiocy_inoc_biof (SPAdes) | ecosystem: Engineered > Bioremediation > Thiocyanate > Unclassified | place: South...
GGAAAAGAACGTTCGATATTGTATGCTCATTAGCAGCTATAATAATCCTATCGCCCCTGCTAATAGTGACCTGGCTTGCAATACGACTGGAAAGCAAAGGAGATGCCGTTTACAGGTCTAAAAGAGTTGGCAGCAACTATCAAATATTTGATTTTTATAAATTCCGTTCGATGTACTCCGATGCTGATAAACGTTTGGCTGAATTCAAAAAACTGAATCAGTACGCACAGGAGGAATTGACAGAACAGGAATCCAAAACATCGTCTTCCCGATTACATAAAGCGGATGTTGTACTTTTTGCCGACGATGCCATCACTTCCGAGAAGGAATATATCGCTGCAAAAAAACAAGAAAGATCCAACGCTTTTGTCAAATTTGAGAATGATCCGCGAATTACCAAAATTGGAAAAATCATCCGAAAATACAGTATAGACGAATTGCCACAGCTATTCAATATCCTCAAAGGGGATATGTCTGTTGTTGGTAACCGGCCACTCCCTTTATATGAAGCAGAGCTTCTTACAAGTGACGAGTATATTCATCGGTTTATGGCTCCGGCTGGATTAACCGGCCTATGGCAAGTGGAAAAACGTGGAGAAGCAGGAAAGCTGTCTGCGGAGGAACGAAAAATGCTGGACATCCGTTATGCAAATGAATTTTCTTTTCTTATGGATGTTAAAATTATTTTTAAAACATTTACCGCATTCATTCAAAAAGAAAATGTATAACCGTTTATAAAATAAACTTTCATTTAGAATGGAAAACAATCCGGTTATATCAATCATTACAGTAAATTTTAACGGGCTGCAGGATACACTTGAACTATGCCGGTCTGTTAAAGACCAGGTTAAATCCATCAGCTATGATCTTATCGTTGTAGACAATGGGTCAAAGGTTGATGAAGCTGCACAAATAAAGCAAATCTATCCATGGGTACAAGTTATCCGATCGGAGAAAAATCTTGGTTTTTCAGGAGGTAATAACCTGGGAATCCGTCAGGCTAAAGGTGATTTTATTTTCCTTTTAAACAACGACACCTATTTGCCCGACGAAAGTATTCATAACTTGGTTGATACGTTGAAGTCCAATAAAAATCTGGCTGCTGTATCACCCAAAATTAAATTTGCCTGGTCTCCATTTGCCATCCAGTTTGCCGGATTTACACCATTATCTGCCATTACTTTGCGAAATAAAACCATTGGTTTTGGAGAATCTGATAATGGGCAATACAATCAATTCAGACAAACTCCCTTATTGCATGGTGCAGCCATGATGGTTAAACGACATATAATAGAAGAAGTAGGACTTATGCCCGAACTTTATTTCTTATATTATGAAGAAATTGATTGGTGTACGACCATGACTGAACATGGATATATATTAGGTTACGAACCTAAATGTACAGTATTCCATAAAGAAAGCAGGAGTACCGGACAAAACAGTCCGCTTCGCTCCTACTATTTAACGAGAAACCGACTTTTATTTGCCTGGAGGCATCGCTCCGGTTTTACAAAATGGCTTTCTATCGGCTATCAGAGTCTGATTGCCATACCAATTCATACAATAAAATTCCTGCTTAAAGGAAATACAGCCAATGCGATTGCGCTTTTAGAAGGTTTGACTGCATTTATACAATTAAAAAAATAAAGACAAAACGTATGACATTGTATACGATTTTAGACAACATAGACTCACTTTGTTTCTTTCTATTGGGAACATCCGTTCTCTATTTATTTGTGTTTGCACTCCTTTCACACATCAAGCGTAAGGACATATATCCTGCAGCCGGTAAATTGCATCGGTTTGTTATTCTTTATCCTGCCTATAAAGAAGATCGTGTGATTGAGAATGCTATTTCCAACTTTCTTGAGCAGGACTACCCTAAATCCTGCTACGACGTTGTTGTAATATCTGATCAAATGCAAGATGACACCATCAACAGATTAAAATCCATGCCTGTTACATTGATGGAAGTTCACTTTCAGCAAAGCTCCAAAGCTAAGGCAATGCAATATGCAATGGAGAATCTGGACAAGAATACCTATGATATGGTAGTTATAATGGATGCCGATAATACCGTGGAACCCAACTTCCTGCATGAACTAAACAAAGCTTACCACAGTGGATGTCTGGTTATACAGGCACATAGAATGGCCAAAAATCTCAATACAGACACAGCCATATTAGATGCAGTGAGTGAAGAAATCAACAATTCAATTTTCCGCAAAGGGCATGTACGTCTGGGATTATCTGCGGCTTTAATCGGCTCCGGAATGGCGATCGACTTTCAATGGTTCAAAAAAAATATATTCAAGCTGCAAACTGCCGGAGAGGATAAAGAATTAGAAGCCCTGCTTCTTAAAGAAAACATTTTTATCGAGTATCTTGAACACGTAAACGTATACGACGAAAAAACACAAAAAGACAGCACATTCTACAATCAAAGGAGAAGGTGGCTGGCCTCTCAGCTTTTTGCAATTAAAAATAACATTGGGAAATTACCTGGGGCTTTATTTGATGGAAAATTTGATTACGCAAATAAAATATGTCAATGGATGATGTTGCCCAGAGTATTATTGCTTGGATTTATAGGAATAATTTCTATTATTGTATTGCTTTATCAATGGACTTGGGCAATCAAGTGGTTCATTTTGGAATTACTGTTAGTCATAACCCTCAGCCTTGCTGTACCGGATTACTTGGTTAATGAACAGTTTAAAAAAGCCGTTTGGAAAGCGCCCAAATTGTTTTTACTTATGACCTTGAATTTATTCAGACTAAGAGGGGTTAATAAAAAATTTATACACACTGAACACGGCGAAAATAATAAATAATATGGATTTAAATAAGGCAAAGAACTATTTAAAAAAACACTCTTTATTGAAAAAGATTGTTTTAAATTTCCTTATGCATCCGGTTAAAACCCGGCCGCAATGGTGGATACGGATATTCATGCCTTTCTATATTAAAAGAGGAAAAGGAAGCGTCATATATCGAAGCGTAAGGAAGGACATAGTGCCTTTCAATATTTTCGTACTAGGCAGCAAATCAGTTATTGAAGACTATTCAGTCATCAATAATGCTGTAGGAAATTTAGTGATTGGCAGTAACACCCGTGTGGGTATTGGCAATACTATTATAGGGCCGGTTACGATTTCAGATAATGTTAACATTGGACAAAACGTAACAATTAGTGGCCTCAATCACAACTATGAAGACCCAAGTAAAACAATCAGTGAACAAGGGGTAAGCACAATGCCTATTAAAATTGAAAATGATGTATGGATTGGCGCCAATTCCGTTGTCCTTCCAGGAGTACAAATTGGCAAGCACAGCGTCATCGGAGCAGGGAGTATCATAACCAAAGACATCCCCGCCTACTCTGTCGCTGTTGGCAATCCTGCCAGAATCGTCAAAAGATACGATATGGATTTAAAAGAATGGGTGAAAGTTTGAAATTAATAAAGTAGCAGAAATGAATCCCACAAAGGTAAGTGTTATTATTCCAGTCTACAATACCGAAGAGTACATTGGCGAAACTCTAAACTCAATTATCAATCAAACGCTAAGAGATATTGAGATTATAGTAATTAACGATGGATCAACGGATAACAGTTTACAGATTATTAATGAGTATGCGCAAAGAGACAGTCGGATTACTGTATTCACTCAGGTGAACCAAGGACAATCAATGGCAAGGAACTTTGGCATTTTACAAGCATGTGGAGATTATTTGTATTTTATGGATAGTGATGATCTTTTAGACGAATGTACTCTTGAACTCTGTTTTCATAAATGTGAAACTGAAAATCTCGATTTTGTAATATTTAATGGAGAGACAATTAAGAATCCGTCATCTAATATCAAACTAACTTATAATCATTGTACGAGTTACGATGATAATACTTTATCTGATGGATTAACAATTTTAAAAAAACAATTAGCAAATAAAATTTTTACTCCTTCTCCCTGTTTAAGTTTTATTAAAGCGAATTATCTTAGAACTAATAATTTAAAATTCTATCCGAACATTATTCATGAAGATCAACTCTTCACATTCAATCTTTATTTAAAAGCGAAAAGAATATCATCGATACCCAGACCACTATTTAAAAGAAGAATAAGGAATAATTCAACCATGACACAAAGATTCAGCCTCAAGAATATGAACGGATATTTTACGGTATCAAATGAAATTCTAAAACATAGACAAGATGGGAATAAAGTGTTAAATAAAACAATTGATTTATTTCTTTTTCAAATGTTAAACGCAACTTCCTATGGGGCATCCACTTTACCATTTATAGATCGAGTCTATGTAGTAAAAATCCTTATCTTTAAATATTTTAGATATGTGACGGTAAAAAGTCTTTTAAGAATTTTGTTAAGTGCTTTATTAAACAAACATAAATCATGTCTATAAGAAAGCAACTAATAACAGGTGTGTTTTATTCGGCTATAGCAAAATATGCCGGAATATTTATTTCTCTGGTTGTAACTGCCATACTTGCCAGATTACTATCTCCGGATGAATTTGGAGTTGTTGCCGTTGCAACTGTTATTATTACTTTCTTTGGAATTTTTACGGACTTGGGAATATCACCCGCCATTATTCAAAATAAGGAGCTGACAGAAAAAGACTTGTCTAACATCTTTTCATTTACGATTTTCGGTGGAGTATTATTATCAGTTCTATTCTTTATTTCATCCTGGATTATTGGGAACTATTATAAGAATGAGACTTTGATAACAATTTGCCAGTTATTATCCATCAATTTACTATTTTCAGCTTTAAATATTGTTCCAAATGCTTTGCTATACAAAGATAAATTGTTTAGATATATTGCTATACGAAGTCTCATTGTTCAATTGATTGGAGGTTTCTTATCTGTTATAGCGGCTTTAGCTAATGCTGGATTATATGCTTTAATTATCAACCCGATATTCTCATCATTTTTTATATTTATAATTAGTTACAGAAAGAAACCACAGCAAATCTCTTTTACATTTGGGTTAGATTCAATAAAAAAGATACTGACATTTTCTTCCTATCAATTCCTTTTTAATGTAATAAATTACTTCAGTCGAAACCTTGATAAACTATTAATCGGTAGATATATGAGCATGGGAGCATTGGGTTACTATGAAAAATCCTATCGCCTTATGATGCTGCCGTTGCAAAATATCACCCACGTAATAAGTCCCGTCATGCACCCAGTATTTTCGGAAATGCAAGATGATATTAGTAAACTGGCAATGTCATATGAGCGAGTAATCCGTTTATTAGCCTATATAGGCTTTCCATTATCCATATTTCTATATTTTACTTCTACAGAAATAACATTAATATTATTTGGTAATCAGTGGATAAAATCTATTGCTCCATTTCAAATACTGGCACTCTCAGTAGGCATTCAAATAATTATGTCGACTTCCGGTTCAATTTTTCAGGCAGCAAACGATACAAAAAGCATGTTTATCTGTGGGCTCTTTTCAGCAACCCTGACAATCAGCTCATTATTGGTTGGCATATTTGTTTTTAAAACACTTGAGGCTGTATCCTGGAGTATCTGCATTGCATTTACTGTTAATTTTATTCAATGCTATTGGATGATGTATCATGTCACTTTTAAACGTCAATTAAACAACTTAACAAAAGAGATTATTAAACCTCTGATGCTAAGCATGTTACTTTTGGTTGTTCTCCATTTGTTTTCATCAATGAAATTAGAATTAGATTTATATTTATCTATTCTAATTAAGGGTAGTCTATTTATATTCTGTTTAACAATTTATTTTGGGGCGACAAACGAATACAATTTAAGAGACAAACTATTACACCGATTGCGAAAATAACAAGTATACAACAACAATAAAGTTATTATCTGCAACTATTATTTAAAGATAAATTCAACGACCAATCCGTTGAAGCAACTCCTGTTTTTTGTCAGATTCTTTAAGTTTATTTATAAAATACAAAGCATCTGTTAAATTATCATCAGTAGGATTAGCTAGATATTGTTCACAAAAAAACTGAGCACGTTCATATAAATATTTAAAACAGTCAATATTAAGCATAGTCCCATCATCATAATTACCATACGAAAAACCTGTAATAACATCGTTTGTTTGTATTGATTGAATATTTTCTGCACGAATTCCTTTTAAATTTAAGGTGATTGACGGATAATAAAAATACTGACCAGCTGGCATATGTATTTTTATTTTTAAAATATTACCATCAATAGCCGTTTCAATTCGACTATGTATTCTGTAATAATTATATTCATAATATTCTTCCATACTAGGAAACCAAACAGAATCATCACCATCTTTACCATACTGATTATTAATCCATTCTAAAAAACTAACCCATTTATAGTCTGTGCCATGGACTCCGATATGAATTGCTTTTCTATCCTCCTTTATTTTTTTTAGATTATTTTCAATTTCGGATCTTATACTATTAGGATCATCAACAAAGACACGGTTATATAATCCTTTATTTAGATCACTAACAATTTTAAATGGATAAAGCGTTTCTTTTGCGTTTCCCTGAGCAGTCATAATTTGAATAGGATCATAAACTAATGCCGCTTTAACATAGTCATAATTTCCATTTGGTTCTGCTAATACTTTACATCCTCTTCCATTTAGATTGGAACGAATCAAATTCTGAGCAATTTCAAAATGAGAATAAATTGAATCAATTACATGTACATCATCAGTAGCAACATCATGAAAAGAGATTCCAACTCCGTAATTTAACATTGCATTTACATTATCCCAAATGAGGCCATTTTTTTTAAAAAACCTATAAAAATCAGCTTTATAACCAATTCTTACATACGAAGATTCATTCATCCATTCCTGTTCCGGAGCTAAAGTTGTTGTAAATGCAAATCGGACTTCTTTTCCGGTCCCATCTGAATACCCGAGGGTTTTATTTAAACTATAAGCACCGGGAGGCAAATCTCCAATAACCAGATGTGCAATATCGTAATAATAATTTGTATAAAGAGGTTTACCATTGATGGCAGCCCAAGTGTTGCAAAATGCAGCTTGGACACAGTCATCTTGAGTTAACAACATCAACCATGTTTTATTATATTTCAAAAATGGGACTTGAGCATCAATATTATATTTAAATCCATCTTCTTTCAAATGCACAATAATCTCGCAATTTATATCATTATTTTCTGTTTCATAAGGATACTTATAATTTACAAACTCTACTTGTTCAAATTTATCTGTAATTTTAACGCATGATACCATACATAAAACGAACAAAACGAAACAACTGTATTTATACATTTTAATTAATCGCTTTTTTTATTAATACAAATATATTGCATTTTATTGAAAAGTTATACTTTTTTTTTCAAAACTAATTATATCATTTAAAGAATATAATTTAGGCTTCAAAGTATATTAATTTTAAATTAATAATTATATTTGCATAAGTTACGATACTAATATTCATTAATATGAGATATTTTTTCTTACTAAATTTTTTCCTCTTTCTCAACACTTTGCATCCGGTTAAACTGCTGGCTCAAAATAATGTTGAATCTTCAGAATTCAACATTAATGATTATAAGAAAATTAGTTTACCTCCTTTGGATGTATTATTTGAAAATGCAAGAAAGAATCCAATTTACGAACTAGCCGAGGTAAAAGAACAAATTGAAAATAAAAATTTATATAAAGAAAAAAAAGCTTGGCTTAGTTATTTAAGCATTAGAGGTAGTTATCAATATGGTATGTTTGGAAACGAATCAACCTATACAGATGTATATACCCCTGTATTTTTTAATTATTCGACAGCAGCTCAAAATAGTTATTCAGTTGGTGCAGGCATTTCAATACCTTTAGATCATCTTTTTGATTTGGGAGGACGTGTAAAAAGACAAAAATTACAAGTAAAAAGTGCTTTTCTTGAAAAAGAGCTGAAATACGAAGAAATAAAAAAGGAGATTATTATATTATACAGCAATGCCCTATCTCAATTGAATGTCTTGAAATTAAGAGCAGAGAGTCTTGTTATAACGAATGCTCATTATGCAATAGCAGAAAAGGATTTTGCCAATGGGACTATTGATTCCGGTGAGTTATCAATAGAAAAACAAAGACAAACGATATCACTCGAACAATACGAAAACACAAAAGCAGAACTAACTAAAAATTTACTAATTTTAGAGACTATTACTCAAACCCCTATATTAAACCGATAACATGAAATATTTACTATATGCATTCCGTTTTCTGTACCGTATACGGTGGTGGCTGATAATAGCTCCCATCTTAATTGCTATTGCTGCGATATATGTAACAAAAAATTTACCAAGGACTTATGAGGTAAAAGCTACGGTCTATACGGGAATTGTATCCGGATATACCATTGAAGGCGAAAGCGGAATTAGTGACTATATTGGAGTATCTAATGCCATGGATAATCTAATAAACATTATTCAAGCTGAAAATACCCTGAAAAGGGTTTCTTACAGATTGTATGCTCGCAACATGATTCACGGAGACCTAAATAATGATAATCAATATATCACAGCATCAAGTTTTAGAGAAATCTACGGCCGAACGAAAAACAATAAAGATGGAGCAGCTTTACTCGCACTTATAGACTCAACGAGTGAAGAAAAAACATTTCAAAATATATTGAAATATGAAAAACAGGATAAAGATAATTTCATCTATGGCTTGTTCTATTGGAACCATCCTCATTACTGCTATAATGCACTGAAAAACATCCGTGTTAGTCGCAAAAACAATAGTGATTTGCTTGAAATTTCATATACATCAAACGATCCTGGGATAGCATATAACACCCTGGACATTTTAATGAAAGAGTTTGTAAATGAATACAAGGAAATCAGATACGGAGAAACAGATAAGGTTATTGCATATTTTAAGGCAGAGTTAGATCGTATCGGAGCAGAATTAAGAATTGCTGAAGACTCGTTGACTAACTATAATATTGAAAAAAGGGTAATAAACTATTACGACGAAACTAAAGAGATTGCAGCAATTAATAAAGAGTTCGAGATAAGAGAGCAAAACGCAACTCTTGAACTTAATAGTGCCAAGACATTAAAAGATCAGCTTGAGGCTCGAATGGGAAACAATCTAAAGCAAATCAAAAACAATATTGATTTTATTAATAAATTGAATAAAGTTTCTTCATTAACAGGTGTTATCTCTGAAATGAAAAGTTTTAATTCTGAGGAAGAAGGTACAAAAGCTAATGATTTGTCATCATTGCAAAAGCAACTGGATAATACAGCAAAAGAACTTTCAGAAATTTCCAATCAATATGTTGAAAACAAATATACCAAAGAAGGAATATCAAAATCCGCCGTTGTAAGTCAGTGGCTGGATCAGGTTTTACTTTATGAAAAAGCAAAATCAGATTTACAAGTCATACAAAAAAACAGACGTGAATTAAACAATAAATATGAATTTTTTGCTCCTGTAGGATCAACAATTAAAAGAAAAGAAAGAAATATTAATTTTACTGAACAGAATTATCTTTCTGTTCTCAAAAGTTATAACGAAGCTTTGATGAGAAAGAAGAATCTTGAGATGACATCTGCAACTCTTAAAGTTTTAAATCCTCCGGCATTTCCTATTCAATCACAACCTACTAAGCGAAAAATGATAGTCATTATTGCTTTTTTGGGAAGTATTATGTTGATATTAGGATTTTTTATTCTTCTTGAACTAGTAGACAGAACATTACATGATAAGTTACGCACTGAATTATTCACAGATTTGCCTGTTATTGGGGCATTTCCTGGTAAAAGTTTAATTAAATACAGAAATTATGATAAAGCAGTACAGGCTATTGCAACCAAGTACTTAAGCAGGGCCATACTTCCTTATCTGATAAATAAAAAAGAAAAGCTACCTTTTATTATTAATTTCCTTAGTACAGAAGGAGGAGATGGAAAAAGCTTTCTGATTAATGAACTTATTAAGTATTGGGGAGAAGCGGGTTTGAATGTCAAATCATTAAAATGGAATGAAGATTTTAATATTTACAGTTCTGAGTATCTGATTGCAAATAGTATTACAGATTTATATAAAACAAATAACGAGGATATACTATTGGTTGAACATCCAGAACTTAAATCAAACAATATATCTACGAAGCTACTTAACGAAGCGAACTTAAATATAATTATAGTCAGAGCCACTCGTGGATGGAAAGATTCCGACTCTATATTGGTTGATAAAATATCTAACCAACTTATAGACAAAAAACTAGTAATCTATCTTAATAAAGCAGAAAGATATGTTGTTGAAGGATACACAGGAATGCTTCCTCCCTATAATACATACCGAAAATTAATTTATAGACTTCTGCATCTGGAGTTAACAGCAAAATATGAGAATTCGGAACACTCATAAGAGACTGGTAGACCTATTTATAGATCTGCTTGTATCCAAAATATGGATATGGCTTACTTTAATCTTTGTTTTATATTTGTTTTATCAGCTAATTCTTAAACAAAATATATTCTTAGCTTTAGGTATTGCTATACTTCCATTGTTAATTATTCTTCTTTTTGTAATAATAGCCTATTCCGAAAAGGGATTTTACCCTGTATTTGCGTCCCACTTTATACTATTATCCATAAGTAGCTACATGGACATAAAATTAGGAGTCATAACGGTTTTGATTACATTAGCCGTATTTATGCTCATAATAATTAAAGGAATATATAATAGACTGGAATGGAAGTATGCTATAAATCCTATGTTTGGAGTTTATATAATCTGGACTGCTTATTGTATACTTGAAATTGCCAACCCTAATCATGTACAAGAAGCATGGAATGTGTCTATAACGCAATATGCTGTATATCCTCTTGTTTGTGCAGTATTGGTTCCCATCTCAATAAAAAATAAGACTCACATTCATTGGCTTCTTTTAATCTGGTCTATATTTATATTATTTGCAGCATTTAAAGGATATTGGCAGAAAAATCATGGATTTAATGAAAGAGAACTATACTTCTTGTACGAACTAGGTGGTGCAAAGACTCATATCATTTGGTCTGGTATTCGATATTTTTCAATTTTTACCGATGCAGCAAATTACGGAGTACATATGGGGATGGCTGTTATTGGATTTGGGATATCTTCAATATTCACATCTAACAAAATATTAAAATTCTATTACCTCATCATTACAGCCGCAGCTATATACGGAATGTTTATCTCTGGCACAAGAGCAGCTATTGCTGTACCTATGGCTGGAATTTTCCTCTTCACATTACTATCCGGTAATAAAAAAATATTTTCTATCGGAGCAATAATTGGCATTGGAGTATTTATTTTTTTCAATTTTACAACAATTGGAGATGGAAATCAAAATATAAGGAGAATGCGTACGGCATTTAATCCAAGTAATGATGCTTCATACCAATTACGGGAAATCAATCAGGAGAAAATGAAAGTATTAATGGCGAGCAAACCATTTGGTTATGGCATAGGCCTTGGAGGTAAAGCAGAAAGATTTCACCCTAAAGAACTCATGCCCTATCCTCCTGACTCTTGGATGGTTAATGTGTGGACTGACACTGGAATAATTGGGCTAACAATATATATATTAATTCATTCTTTTCTATTTGTATATTGTTCGTGGATTTTAGTTTTTAAAGTCAAAGACTTTAAATTAAAGGGATTACTTTCAGCTTGGCTTTGTGTAAATTTTGGATATTTTGCTGCTGCTTTTGCAAACGATGTTATGCAGTATCCAAATTCAATTGTTGTCTATACAGGCTTTGCACTATGTGTTTCGGCTCCAATTTTGTCTAATACATTAAAAAAATAAAAATGAAAGCTCTGTTTCTTGTTTTTCATGGCTTCTTGGCATATAATGGTATTAGTAAAAAAATAGGTTATCAGGTGGATGGTCTTAGACAATGCGGTATTGACACCCGATTAACTTACCTTAAAATTGATGATAATAATATTCATTATAGAATGGCTGATGAAACTGTTATAGAGAACTATGGCAAAGGATTTCAAGCGAAAATTAGAAAAAGAATTTGTTATAAGTCCCTGTACAACTATGTAAGAAACGAAAACATAGAGTTTATTTATCTTAGATACGATCATAATGCCAATCCTTTTCTTATTCTTTTTCTTAAATCTTTACAGAAATTGCGAGTTAAAGTTTTTATGGAAATACCAACATATCCTTACGACAAAGAATATAAAGGGTTATCATTAGATTATCAACGCATACTTTTTTTTGACAAATGCTTCAGGGAAAGGATGGCAAAATATGTGGATTATATAGTAACGTTTTCTGATCACAAAGAAATCTGGAATCGTCCTACCATTCAGATATCCAATGGTATAGATTTTTCTCAGATTAAGATAAAACAAAACAATAATATCAATCCAAATCTTATCAACTTTATAGGAGTCGCAACCATTCATCCCTGGCATGGTTATGACAGATTGATAAAAGGACTGATAGAATACTATAAACAAAATGCGATAGCAGATAAAGTATATTTTCACATTGTTGGAGAAGGTGTCCCTGAAATAATGAACTACTATAAAGAATTGGCTCAACAGAACAACCTTGAAGATTATATTATCTTCCATGGTCCTAAATTTGGAACAGATCTTGATAATTTATTTGAACTGGCCGATTTAGGCATTGGGAGTTTAGCCAGACATCGAAGTGGAATATATAAAATTAAAACATTAAAGAATAGAGAATACGCAGCCAGAGGAATACCTTTTATATATTCAGAATTTGATGAAGATTTTGAAAACATGCCCTATATATATAAAGTTCCAGCTGATGACTCTGCAATAAACATCAATGAATTGATTCGTTTCTACAAAACGAACCATTTTGAACCTAATGCTATCAGGGCTTCGATTGAAAATTCATTGTCTTGGAAAAAGCAAATGCAACATATAGTAAATCTTCTTTTCTAAAAATTTAATACAAATAAAGATTATGAAGTCTCACATAAAAAACATTGTAAGTAAATTAAGATATAATATCATTGTTGAAACATTTAATGCTTTATATCTATTAAGGAGAAAAAAACAATTTGCTCCCAAAGTTGTGAGTATTGAAGAGACTATTAATAAAATTGTTTCTGAAAAATGTTCGGTAAGCCGGTTTGGTGATGGAGAAATATTACTTACAGAGAATCATCCTATTGGATTTCAAAAAGCAGAT
>Ga0207420_1001604_pt1 | contig 13192 bp, 17 predicted proteins | sample ThiBio_inoc_biof_FD_183941 | JGI IMG/M metagenome (GOLD analysis project Ga0207420, IMG submission 183941) | Wastewater bioreactor microbial communities from Cape Town, South Africa - Thiocy_inoc_biof (SPAdes) | ecosystem: Engineered > Bioremediation > Thiocyanate > Unclassified | place: South...
GGCGGATGGTCGTCCGCCGCGTCGTCTACCGCCTGCTGTTCCCGCTCGCGGTGCTGCTGCCCGTGTGGGTTCTCGTGGGCCGCGGGATCCTGCTCGACGGCATCGGCTGGAGCTTCCTCGGCTACCTCATCGTGTGCCCGATCCTGTTCGTGCTGCTGCTGCTCATCGGCGGGCTCGTGGTGTGGCGGCCGGGGGTGCGGCAGGAGCGCGCGGTGTCCGCGTGGGATGCCGCGGTGCTGATCGTGCTCTGGCTCGTGCTCGTCGCGGCGGGCTTCGTCGCGCATCCGGCGATCGTCGCGGCGGCCGTCGTGCTCGTGCTGGGTGCCTTCTGGTTCGCGCTGTGGGAGCTGCTCACCGAGGGGCGTCGCCGCTTCCGCGCGGCCATGGACGACGTCGAGGCGACGCTGGGGGGCGCCCGCGCATCCGTTCCCCAGCAGCAGGCGCCGGTCGACATCGGCGAGGTCATCGTGGTGACGTCGCAGGACGTCACCCCGCCGGATCGCGGCCCCGCTTCGTGACCAGCCGCATCCACTCCCTCGAGACCGCCGTCCCCGACGCGGTGCTCCGGCAGGTGGATGCGCGTGATCTGTTCGCGAGGCAGGCGGGCCTGTCGCGTCTCGGCACGCGTCTCATCGCGACCGCCTTCGACGCCTCGGGCATCGAGCAGCGCCACACCGTGATCGACGAGCTGGTCGCCCCGCGGGACTCCCCGCTCGTGGATGCCGACGGCGGCATCCGTCCCGCGCCGACGAGCGAGCGGACCGCCCTCTACGCGCGGTACGCGCCGGCGCTCGCGATCGACGCGGCCCGTCGCGCCCTCGCGTCGGCGAGCGTCGCGGCGGACGAGGTCAGCCACCTCGTGACCGTGTCGTGCACGGGCTTCGTCTCGCCCGGCACCGACCTCGCGCTCGTGCAGGCGCTCGGGCTCGCCCCGTCGACGGCGCGGCTGCACGTCGGCTTCATGGGATGCGCGGGCGCGTTCCCCGCGCTGCGGGCCGCCGACGCCTACTGCGGGGCCGACCCCGAGGCGGTCGTGCTCGTCGTGTGCGTCGAGCTGTGCACGCTGCACCTGCAGGCCACCGATGAGCCCGAGCAGATCGTCGCGATGTCGCTGTTCGCCGACGGCGCGGCCGCCGCGGTCGTGTCCGCCCGCCCCGCCGCGGGCGACGCGCTCGCGCTCGACGGCTTCCTCACCGACGTGCTGCCCGACAGCGTCGACGAGATGCGCTGGATGGTGGGCGACGCGGGCTTCGTCATGCACCTCTCGAGCCGGGTGCCCGGGCACATCGGACGCGGCATCCGCACCGCGCTCGCGCCGCTGCTGCCCGAGGGCCCGCAGGCGGTCGACGCGTGGGCGGTGCACCCCGGCGGCCGCAGCATCCTCGACCACGTGGAGGATGCGCTGGGGCTTCCCGAGACGGCGATGGCGCCCTCGCGCGCGGTGCTGTCCGACTACGGCAACATGTCGAGCCCGACGGTGCTCTTCGTGCTGCGCGAGCTGCTGACCGGCGGCGCCCGCGGGACGGTGTGCGCCGCCGCGTTCGGTCCCGGCCTGACGCTCGAGGCCGCCCGGATGCGCGTGGAGCCCGCGGGGAGCCGCGCGTGAGCGGATGGGCGGTGCGCGCCACCGCGCTGCGGGAGGCGATGGACGACCCCGCGTGCGATCCGGTGAAGCTCGACGCCACCTACCGGCAGTTCCGCGTCGTGAACCGTGTCGTCTCGGGGTGGCGCGGCGTCTACCGCTCGCGCATCCGCCCCCTCCTCTCGTCCGCGCACGACACCCGCCTGCTCGACATCGGCTCGGGCGGCGGCGACATCGCCCGCGCGATCGCGGGGTGGGCGCGCCGCGACGGGCTGCGGCTGCAGGTGCTCGCCGCCGACCCGGACCCGCGTGCCCACGCCTTCGCGACGCGAGAGCCGCATCCGGGCGTCGCCTACCTGCGGGCCTCGGCTTCGGAGCTCGCGGGGGCGGGGGAGCGGTTCGACCTCGTCGTGTCGAACCACGTGCTGCACCACCTGGAGGACCTCGGCGGATTCCTGGACGAGTGTGCGCCGCTCGCGCCGCGGCAGCTGCACGGTGACATCCGCCGCTCCCGCCTCGCGTTCGGCCTCTACACGGTCGCGACGCTGCCCGTGGCGGGTCGGTCGTTCCTGCATGGCGACGGGCGGGCGTCGATCCGCCGCAGCTACACACTCGACGAGCTGCGGCACGCGGCACCGCCCGGATGGCACGCCGAGTCGGTGCGCCCGTTCCGGGTGCTGCTCAGCCGGGGGCTCGGTGCGGAGGGCACCGCATGATCGCCCGTGCGCTCACGAGCTACGCCGCGGCCGCCTACCTCGCCAACTGCGCGCTCGGCATCGGGGTCGCGACGGGACGCATCCGCACCGGTCGCGCGCACTGGCTGCACCACGCGCTCTACGTGAACACGGCCGCCGCGACGGTCGCGGCGACCGCGTCGCTCGTCGCCGGGCGGGGCGCTCGCGGAGCCGTGCTCGCCCCCGCGCTCGTGCCGCTCGCCGTCATCCCGTACGCGGGCACCCGCGGGCCGCGGCATCCGGCGATCGCCGCCTCCATCGCGCCGTTCATGGCCGCGGCGCTCGCGGTGGCCTGGCGCTCGGACGGGCGCAGACGTTCCAGGAAGGGAGCACGGTGATGGATTTCCTCGAGGTGGTGCGCCGTCGCAAGACGACGAACGGCCCGCTCAGCCCGCACCCGGTGTCCGAGGAGCACCAGCGGCTGCTCATGGAGGTCGCGAGCCGCGCGCCCTCCCAGCTCAACAGCCAGCCGTGGCGCTTCGTGCTCATCGAGGAGCGCGCGACGATCGAGGAGATCGCCCGCATCAGTGGCGCGTCGATGACGACGGCGATGTCGAACGGCACCTTCTTCGAGCGCTACAAGCCCTACTTCCGGTTCAGCCGGGAGGAGATGGAGCGCACCCGCAGCGGGATGCTGTTCGACAAGCTTCCGGCACCGCTGCGGCCGTTCACGGGGCAGGTGTTCACGAAGCGCGGGCAGAAGCTCATGAACACCATGCGGGTGCCGCAGCTGCTCGGCGAGGAGAACCGCAAGCTCGTCGCCGGGGCGCCGTTGCTGCTCGGCGTCATGCTCGACCGCGCCGAGTACCGACCGGGGGAGCTCTCGTCGTTCTACTCGGTGTTCTCGATGGGCGCCGCGATGGAGAACGTGTGGCTCACGACGACGATGCTCGGCATGGGCATCCAGTTCATCTCCTTCCCCATGGAGGTGCCGGGGGCGTGGGATGAGATCGTGCGGCTGCTCGAGGTGCCTGACGAGCTCGAGCTCATGGCCGTGTACCGGCTCGGCTACGTGCCCGACGACGCGAAGCGCCCGCCCATCGCTGCCGCACCCCCGAGACCCGCTGGGACGAGCCGGGCGCGCCGGGCTGAGCCGAGCGGCCGGGGTCGGGTCGCCCGCGGGCCTCCGGATGTGGCAGAATTGCTCTTTGTGCGTCCGCACGGCCCTGCCACAGGGGGGCCGCATCCGCGACTGAGCGCACGACATCCCAGAATTCACGTATACCCGCGGTCGACCTGTGGCGGGCGCAGAGAGCGAAGAATCCCATGCACATCCTCGACGACGTCGACGCCGCATCGCTGCGTTCCGACATCCCCGAGTTCCGCCCCGGCGACACCGTCAAGGTGCACGTGAACATCATCGAAGGCTCGCGCAGCCGTATCCAGGTCTTCCAGGGCGTCGTCATCGGCCGCTCGAACGAGGGTGTCCGCGAGACCTTCACGGTCCGCAAGGTCAGCTTCCAGGTCGGCGTCGAGCGCACCTTCCCGGTGCACTCGCCCGTCATCGACCACATCGAGGTCGTCACCCGCGGTGACGTCCGTCGCGCCAAGCTCTACTACCTGCGCGAGCTGCGCGGCAAGAAGGCCAAGATCAAGGAGAAGCGCGACGCGTAGAGCGCCCGCCGCATCCGTCCGGAGCCCGGTTCCCGCACCCGCGGGGCCGGGCTCCGTCGCGTTCCGGGTACGGCGCGCGTCGGATGCCGTGCGACCGCTCCGGGCGCGCATATGCTTGCAGGGATCTCAGGGGAGTGATGAGCGAGGACACCCAGGCGCGCGCGGAGGAGACACCCGCGGAAGACGTGGACGAGGCGGCCGAGGCCGAGACCGGGACGACCGGCAAACGCAAGAAGGGGTTCGCGCTGTTCCTGCGCGACGTGGCCCTCATCATCCTCGCGGCGATCGTCATCTCCTTCCTCATCAAGACCTTCCTCATCCGGTCGTTCTACATCCCCTCCGAGTCGATGCAGGACACCCTGCTCGTCAACGACCGCATCATCGTCAACCAGCTCGTGCCCGAGGTCACGCCGATCGAGCACGGCGACGTGGTCGTGTTCAAGGACCCGGGCGGCTGGCTCGACCCGTCCTTCGAACCCCCGAAGGACCCGATCTCGGGTTTCTTCGAGTGGCTCGGCTCGATCGTCGGCCTCACCGCCCCCGACTCGAATGACCACCTCATCAAGCGCGTCATCGGCCTGCCCGGCGACCACGTGGTGTGCTGCGACGACTTCGGGCGGATGTCGGTCAACGGCGTCCCGCTCGACGAGTCCGACTACGTGAAGCTGCCCGAGGGGGTGACGACGGTGTCGAAGGACGACTTCGACGTGAGGGTGCCCGAGGGGTCCCTCTGGGTCATGGGCGACAACCGCTGGAACTCGCGCGACTCCCGCTACAACCGCGACAAGCCGGGCAACGGCTTCGTGCCCATCGACGACGTCGTGGGCCGCGCCATCCTGATCTCCTGGCCGATGAACCGGTGGACCTGGCTCGACAACTACCCGCTCGTGTTCGACGGGGTCGAGAACGGCGGCGCCCCGAGCTCCGAGCCGACGGCAACGGAGACCTCGGGCGGATGACGGTCGCCGATCCCACACTGCGGATGGAGCGGGCGCTCTTCCGCGAGGGGGCCGCGCTCGTGATCGGCTGCGACGAGGTCGGCCGCGGCGCGATCGCGGGCCCGGTCGCAGTGGGGCTCGGCGTGTTCCTGCCCGACGTGCGCCGGATGCCGAAGGGGCTGCGCGACTCGAAGCTGCTGTCGGAGCAGCGCCGCGACCAGCTGCACCCGGAGGTTCTCGCCTGGGCGCCCCACTCCGCCGTGGGGCTCGCCGACAACACGGAGGTCGACGCGCTCGGCATCATCGCGGGGCTCGGCCTCGCCGCCGTCCGGGCGCTCGAGTCGCTCGTGGTTCAGGGCGTGCCGGTGGAGGCGGCGGTGGTCGTGCTCGACGGCTCGCACGACTGGCTCACGCCGGCGCTCGCCGATTGGCCCGACACCTCCCGTCCGCGGGTGACGACCCGGGTGAAGGCCGACCGGGACTGCGCGAGCGTCGCCGCCGCATCCGTGCTCGCGAAGGTGCACCGCGATCGCCTGATGGTGGAGGCGGATGCCGTGCACCCGGGGTACGACTGGCCGAGCAACAAGGGCTACGCCTCGGCGACGCACTACGCCGCGATCGACCGGCTCGGCGCATCCGCGCTGCACCGCTGGAGCTGGCTGCGCCAGCCCGCGCTGTTCTGAGCCGCGGCTCCAGACCGCCGACCGCGCCAACTAGACTCGCTCCGATGGACGAGGACGAGTTCGACGACTACGACCGCGAGATGGAGCTCTCGCTGTATCGCGAGTACCGCGATGTGGTGGGCCAGTTCAAATACGTGATCGAGACGGAGCGCCGCTTCTACCTCGCGAACGACGTGACCCTCGAGCGGCACGACACCGAGCACGACTTCTACTTCGAGCTCACCATGAACGACGTGTGGGTGTGGGATGTGTACCGCGCCGACCGCTTCGTGAAGAGCGTGCGGGTGCTCACCTTCAAGGACGTCAACGTCGAGGTGCGCGGCGACAAGGACCTGGAGCTCCCGAAGGAGCTCGCGCTCGACGAATGAGCGAGGGGGCGTGCCCCTGCGGCTCCGGTCGTCCCTATGCGGCGTGCTGTGGCCCCGTCCACGGCGGCGAGCCGGCGGTCACGGCCGAGGCGCTCATGCGCTCGCGGTTCAGCGCCTTCGCGCGGGGTGACGCGTCCTACCTGCTCGCGTCGTGGCATCCGTCGACCCGACCCGCCACGCTCGAGCTGGAGCCGGGGCTCGCGTGGCGCCGGCTGCAGCTCGTCGATACGCTCGCGGGCGGACCGGACGACGCGGAGGGTGTCGTGGAGTTCCGCGCCTCGTACCGCGGCCCGGATGGCGCGGGCCTGCTGCACGAGCGCTCGCGCTTCGTGCGCGCGGACGGCCGCTGGGTCTACCTCGACGGCGAGCACCTCCCGCTGGTCGGGTAGCCGCGGAGCGATACCCTCCCCGGCCCCTACTCCGCGACCGCCTCGAGCGCCTCGGCGCAGCGGATGAGCTCGTCGCGCAGCCCCTCGCGACGCTCGGCGGGGAGGGGGGCGAGCATCGTCTCCTGTACCTCGTCGACCCGCTCGGCGCTCTCCGCGAGCAGCTCGCGCCCGCGGGCGCTGAGCGAGAGGCGGATGCCGCGGCCGGTTCCGGTGCTCTCGACGAGGCCGGCGTCGCGGAGTCCGCTGAGCAGCTGGTGCGTCGCCTGGCGCGAGACGAAGACCGCCCGGGCCAGCTCGGCGTTGGAGAGCTCGGGGCGTGCAGCGAGGGCGGTGAGGCAGGCGTATTGCGAGACGCCGATCCCGAGCTCGCGCAGCACGTCGTCCATGGCGGCGTGGAGCGCGGCCTGCAGCCGCTTGATCGCGTAGCCGACGCTGTCCTGATCGGCGGGTTGACTCATGTCAACATCTTGACATACTCTTCTTGTCAAGAACTTGACGAAAGTGAGCTCCGATGCCCCCGACGGCCCCCAGCTTCCTCGCGCTCCAGACACGCGACCCCGAGGCATCCGCCCGCTTCTACGAGGAGCAGCTCGGGATGCGGCGCGCACCGCAGTCCCCGCCCGGTGCGGTGGTATTCCCGACCGCCACGATCCCCTTCGCCGTCCGACTTCCCGACGAGGGCGTAGATCTCGCGCAGGGCACGCCCGGGCTCGGCATCGCGCTGTGGCTGCGCGTCGAGGGCGTCGACGAGCTGCACGCGCGGCTCACGGGGGCGGGCGTCGAGGTGTCGCCGCCGTTCGAGACGCCGTTCGGGCGGGCGATCGTCGCGCGCGACCCGGCGGGCTACCGTCTCACGCTCCACGAGGGCTGAGCCCTACGCCGCGACGAGCATCCACACCCCTGCGGCAGCGGAGACGACGGCGAGCGCGAGCGCGATCCCCACGAGGATCTGGTGCACGCGCAGGAACCGCGTGGCGCGGCCGGCCGCATCCCGCGCCCGCGGGTCGCGCGCGACGCGCTTCAGGAAGGTCGGCCAGGTGGCGACGTTGAACAGGGCGTTGAGCAGCAGCAGGATGCCGACGGCGAGGGTCACCCTTCGAGGGTAGGCGCGTCGCGCAGCTCCATGCGGTGGCAGGGCACCGGCAGCGACTCGCCGTCGCCGATCTCGGCGGGATAGGCGAACTCGCCCGTGTCCGTCCAGCCCTCGCGCTCGTAGAAGCGCCGGGCGCGCGCGTTTCCGCGGGCGACCGCCAGCCACGGCACCGGGTGCCCGGCGGCGCGCACCTGCTCGGCCGCGTCGCGCAGCATCCGCGCGGCGATGCCCGTGCCGCGGTGCGCCGCATCGACGTAGACCTGGTCGACCTCGTCGCCGTGCACCATCGTGAACCCGGCGATCTCCCCGTCGACCTCGGCGACGCGCGTGCGATCGATGGCCGCCGCGACGCGGGGCACGAACGCGTCGCGGGTGCGGTGGGCGAGCAGCTCGGGCGGGGCGTCGGCGAGATGGCCGTCGCGCCATCCGGAGGCCCAGATGTCCACGATGCGCTCGGCGTCGTCGGCACGGGCGGGGCGGATGAGCTCGGTCATGGCTCCCACGCTAGACCCGGCTAGCCTTTCGGCATGACCGCAGCCCGGCAGCCCCAGCCGCTCCGCGAACCGGGATCTGGGGGATGAGCGGCGCGCCGCCCTCGGCGGACGATCTGCTGGCCGCGCCCCGCGGACGGCGGCTCTGCCTGGAGATCGCGATCGCTGCATCGACCGAGCTGTGGTCGCTCGTCCTCGACGCCGAGCGCGCCTTCCACGCGGACGATGGCAGTGTCGTCCGCCTCTGGAGCGGGGCGGGCGACGCGGGGCCCATGCCCGCTGCCGCGGAGCCGGCTGCCGTGAGCCAGGCGATCGACGGGATCGCGGTGTCCGCCCTCGACGGGCTGCTCGCTGACGACGCGGCCGTGCTGGCATGCTTCGGCGCGACGGTCGACAGCGCGATGTACTGGCAGCCGCCCGCCGCCAGGGATGTGCTCATCGCCCTCCCCGAGCTGAGAAGGTCTCTCCGGCGGGTGGCCGGTCGCCTGGCGGCGAGCGGCCTGCTCGCCGAGTGGTCGGCGCCCGCGGACGGTGCGGGATGGCGCGTCGAGTTCGAGGTGGAGGCGAGCGACGCGCGATGGCCGGGGGACCCCGACGCGGTCCTCGCGGCCTGGACGGACGGGGTGCTCGCCGAGGAGAGTCGCATGCGTGACGAGATCCGACGGAATCCCGATGCGCGATGGTCGGGAACGTGGTGGTCGTGTCCCACGAACCTCCCCGAGACCGGCGATGCCGTTGCGGGCACGCCGTGCGGGCTCGCGCTCGTGGAGGACGAGCTGGGATGGACGCGCGCGCTCGTGACGAGTGCGCGAGGCGTCGGCCGGGTGCTCGAGCTCGACGAGGCGGCGTGGATCGAGCTCTGCCGTCGGCATCCGCTCGACGTCTCCGCGTCGCGTCAGGGCGACTGGGGACGCACGACCGGGCGGACGGGTGCGTGGGTGCTTCCCGATTGGCACGCGGTCGCTGCGGAGTGGGATGCCGTGCACCTCTCGATCGCGCAGTACCTCGTGCTCGCGGGGCGTGCGCTTCCGGTGGACTCGGAGCGGGCATCGGTGGTCGCCGGGTGGGGGCCGGGGATCACCCGGTGGCTGCACGGCCGCGTGCGACTCACCGGCGAGCCTGCGCGCTGGACCCGCGAGAACGCCGGTTCCGCGGGGGAGCCGTGGGCTCTCTCCGCTCCTCCACAGGGGTGATTCGGCACCGCTGATCCCGTTTGGGGATGCGAGGGCCCCGTCCTTCGCCTCGACCCGCCAGGCTCTCCCGCATGGCGGCGAAGGATGAGCTCGGCAGGCGCGGCGAACGGCTCGCGGAGAGGCACCTGCTCGCGCGCGGGTACCGCCTCGTGGAGCGCAACTGGCGATGCCGGCACGGCGAGATCGACCTCGTCGTGCGCGACGGCGACGCGCTCGTCTTCGTCGAGGTGAAGACGCGCAGCGGGGTCGCCTTCGGGCATCCCTTCGAGGCGATCACGCCCGTGAAGCTCGCGCGGCTGAGGCGGCTCGCGGGGGTGTGGTGCGAGGCTCACCCTCGCGAGCGCGGCCGCATCCGCATCGACGCGGTCGCCGTGCTCGCGCCGCGAGGCGCCGAGCCGCGCATCGAGCACCTCGTGGGGGTGTTCTGATGGGTGTCGGTCGCGCGCACGCCGTCGCGCTGCTGGGGCTCGACGGCGCGCCCGTCGAAATCGAGGCCGACACCGCGAGCGGGCTGCCCGCATTCGTGCTCGTCGGGCTTCCGGATGCCGCCCTCGGCGAGGCGAAGGCCCGGGTGCGCTCGGCGGTCGGCAACAGCGGTTTCGACTTCCCGAGCGGTCGGGTCACGGTGAACCTCTCGCCGGCGTCGCTGCCGAAGACCGGATCCGCCTTCGATCTGGGCATCGCCCTCGCGCTCCTCGCGGCCGAGGGGTGGGTGGCGCCCGAGTCCGTCACGGGCGTCGTGCATCTCGGTGAGCTGGGCCTCGACGGGCGCCTGCGGCCGTGCCGCGGCATCCTCCCCATGGTGCTCGCCGCTGAGCGCGCGGGCTTCGACACCGTGCTCGTGCCGGCCGGCAACGCCGACGAGGCCTCGTTCGTGCCCGGTGTGCGCGTGGTGCCGGTCGTGAGCCTCCGCGACGCGGCCATCTGGCACGGTGCGGAGCTCGACCCCGTCGAGGTCGAGCCCCTGCTCCCGGTTGCGGCGCCCGAGGTGCCGGATGACGCGGGCGACCTCGCCGAGGTCGTCGGCAACCGGGATGCCGTCGAGGCCGTTCAGGTCGCCGCGGCGGGAGGCCACCACATGTTCCTGCTCGGACCGCCCGGCGCTGGCAAGACGATGATCGCCTCGCGGCTGCCCGGCATCCTGCCCGACCTCGACGAGCGGGCGGCGATCGAGGTGAGCTCGATCCGCTCGCTCGCGGGCCTGCCGGTCGGCCGCTCGCTCGCTGTGCGCCCGCCGCTCGAGGCTCCGCACCACTCCGCGTCGCCGGCCGCGATCGTGGGCGGCGGCAGCGGGGTGATCCGTCCGGGCGCCGCCGCGCGTGCCGCTCACGGCATCCTGTTCCTCGACGAGGCGCCCGAGTTCGCGCCCTCGGCGCTCGACTGCCTGCGGCAGCCGCTCGAGTCGGGCGTCATCACGATCTCGCGGGCGGCCGCCACCGCGAGCTTCCCGGCACGCTTCCAGCTCGTGCTCGCCGCGAATCCCTGCCCGTGCGGCAACTCGGGGGTGCGGGATGCCGAGTGCACGTGCACGCCGTTCGCCCGGCGCCGCTACCTCGGGCGGCTGTCGGGGCCGCTGCTCGACCGGGTCGACATCCGGCTCGACGTGCCGCGCGTCACCGCAGCCCAGCTGCGAGTCGGGGCGGGTGCGCCGGTCACGACGAGCACGGCGGCCCGCGGCCGTGTGCTCGAGGCGCGCGCTCGCGCCGCTCGCCGCTTGGCCGATGCGCCCTGGCGGCTGAACGCCCGCGCCCCCGGCAGCTGGCTGCGCGCGGACGGCGCACCCGCCCTCGGGGCGACCTCCGCTCTCGACCGTGCGCTCGAGCGCGGAGCCCTGACGATGCGCGGATACGACCGCGTGCTGCGCCTCGCGTGGACCCTCGCCGACCTCGACGGCGTCGACCGTCCCGGCCTCGACCAGATCGGTCGCGCCCTCCACCTCCGAAAGGCAGCCGCATGAGCATCCTCGGCATCGCCGACGCCACCGTCGCGTCGCTCGTCCGCCCGATCACCGACCCCGCGCACGACCGCGACGCCGTGGCGGAGCGCTTCGCGCGCGCCACGTGGACCGGAATCGCCGAGCCGGGTGACCGCGTCGCGGGGCTCGTGGTGGCGGCGCTCGGTGCGGAGGCCGCGCTCGCGGCGCTCATCGACGACCGTGAGGGCGGCCTGCTGCGGCACCTCCTCGCCGAACACGACGTCGAGCTCGACGACGAGGAGCTGACCCAGGCGGTCGCGCGCTGGACCCCGCGCATCTCGAAGGCGGATGCGCTGCTCGCGCTGCGTCAGAGCGCCCGCTTCGGCGCGACCCTCGTCGTCCCCGACGACCCCGACTGGCCCGCACGCCTCGCGGACCTCGCCGAGTACGCCCCGCTTGCCCTGTGGGTGCGGGGACGACGCGAGAAGCTCACCGCACTCGAGCGCGGCATCGCGATCGTCGGCGCCCGCGCGGCCACCGGGTACGGCGAGCACGTCACCGTGGAGCTGGCCGCCGGGCTCGCCGACCGCGGCTACGCGATCGTCTCGGGCGCCGCGTACGGCGTCGACGGGGCCGCCCACCGTGCCGCCCTCGCGAGTCGTGCCGACACGGTCGCGTTCCTCGCGGGCGGGCTCGACCGCTTCTACCCCTCCGGGCACGAGGCCCTTCTCGCCCGCATCGTCGAGCATGGCGCCGCCCTCTCCGAGGTGCCGTGCGGCGTCGCACCGACCAAGTGGCGCTTCCTCCAGCGCAACCGGCTGATCGCGGCGTCCAGCCTCGCCACGGTCGTCGTGGAGGCGGGTTCCCGATCCGGCTCCCTCAACACCGCCGGGCACGCGGCCGCCCTCGGTCGCCCGCTCGGTGCCGTGCCCGGGCCGGTCACGAGCGCCGCGTCGGCCGGATGCCACCGGCTGCTACGCGAGTACGACGCCGTATGCGTCACGACCGCCGCCGAGATCGCCGAGCTCGCGCCGCTGTCCGACACCGCGGGCGCGCCGGCGATCGAACAGACCGTGGAGGAGGCGGAGGCCGGTGCGGCCCGCCCGGCCGCGGACCCCACCGGCACCCGCATCCGCCTCCTCGACGCCCTCGCGCCCCGCAGCGCCCGCACGCCCGAGAAGATCGCCGCGCTCTCGGGGCTCGCCGTCGACCGGGTGCGTGCGGAGCTCGGCCTACTCGCACTCGAAGGCGCGGTCCGCGAACGCGCGGGTGGCTGGGTGCGCGCAGGCTAGCGCGACGGGGGTGCGGGCTACGCTCGCAGCATGGTCCAGCTCGGGCAGCACGCACCGCCGATCCACGTCATCGCCCACGTGAGCGACACCCACCTGCTCGGCGGCGGGCGGCCCCTCTACGGTGCCGTCGACACGGATGCGACGGTCGCCCGCGCCTTCGCCCAGCTCGAGCGCAGCGGCATGCGGCCCGAGGCGATCGTCATCACGGGCGACCTCGCCGACCTGGGAGAGCCCGACGCCTACCGCCGGCTCAAGGGCCTCGTCGAGCCGGCGGCCGAGCGGATGGGGTCGCGCATCATCTGGGTCATGGGCAACCACGACGAACGCGAGCCCTTCGCCGAGATCCTCATGGGGGAGCAGCCCACGAACGCGACCCAGGACCGCGTCTACGACCTCGGCGGCTTGCGCGTCATCGCGCTCGACTCGACCGTGCCCGGCTACCACCACGGCGACCTCGAACCCGCCCAGCTCGAGTGGCTGCGAGCCGAACTCGCCACCCCCGCACCGCACGGCACCCTGCTCGCCCTGCACCACCCGCCGATCCCCACCCCCGTCGAGCTCATGGCGATCCTCGAGCTCGACCACCAGGCCGAGCTCGCCGAGGTGATCCGGGGCAGCGACGTGCGCGCCGTCCTCGCCGGGCACCTGCACTACTCCACCACCGGCACCTTCGCGGGCGTGCCCGTATCCGTCGCCTCCGCCACCTGCTACACGATCGACTCGAGCGCCGAGCCCGGCACCCTCGCCGGCGTCGACGGCGGGCAGACCTTCAACCTGGTGCACGTCTACGACGACCAGGTCGTCCACTCCATCGTCCCCATCGGCGACGCTCCCCGCGTCGCCGGCTTCTCGGGAGCCTTCCTCGACGCCCTCGCCGCGATGACGCCCGCCGAGCGGCGG
>Ga0207420_1001605_pt1 | contig 13179 bp, 6 predicted proteins | sample ThiBio_inoc_biof_FD_183941 | JGI IMG/M metagenome (GOLD analysis project Ga0207420, IMG submission 183941) | Wastewater bioreactor microbial communities from Cape Town, South Africa - Thiocy_inoc_biof (SPAdes) | ecosystem: Engineered > Bioremediation > Thiocyanate > Unclassified | place: South...
ATGGAAACAAACTTTAATGAAACCGACACTATGAAAATATTAGAGTTAGAAGCCGAAGCATTGGCGCTGGAGCTTGAATTATTAAAATCCCTTGATGGCTTGCCAGCGGTTCCGGGTAACATAAATAAAACGATATATTGGCACTATACTTATTTCAAAAAGCAAAAGCCTGCCAGGCATAACCAGCTTTTCCTGTTAAAGAATGAATCTACCGGCGAATATGAAACCTTCGACCTCGATGCTGAGCGATTGGTATATATATTTTCGCTGCCACTGGTAAAGTTTGCCATCATTAACGGAAAAAAAGTACACGGTATTTCGATCACGCCAGAAAAGCTGGCTGCCATCAAAAAGCAGTTACAGGAAACCGGTTACCAGGTATTGGTTGAAGAAGATGCCAATTCGTTTAAGGGGTTGGAAAATGAATCCGACCTCGGTGCACCTTATGAACCAGCATCCGAAGCCTGTACTGTTCTAAATACTCAAGTGCCGGACAGCATGGCTTTTGAAACTTTGGAAGCCGTCAAACTGGTAAAAAAAGAAGTCGGTGGCAACATGGATAATTTTGTACGTCACCGTTTGAAATATCCAAACAAAGACGCTCTTTGTAAAGTGCTTTCCGCTGAACAGATTGATGCGGTAGCAATGGCGATCTATAACATTGAAGCAAGAAGCCAGGGAATGATTATCGGCGATCAGACTGGCATTGGTAAGGGTCGCATCGCAGCATCCATGATTCGTTATGCAGTAATGCAGGGATTAAAGCCGGTGTTCCTGACCGAAAAGGCAAATCTTTTCTCTGATATATACCGTGACCTGTCTGCGATAGGTTCAGGTCACTTAAAGCCTTTTATTGTCAACAGCCGGGAAAGCAAGACGGATATTAAAGATGAAGACGGCGAAGTGATTTACCAGGCGCCGCCGCCCGGCGAGCAGCAAGATATTATTGCCTCCCGCCAGTTGCCTGCCGGGTATGATTTTGTGTTAGGCACTTATACGCAATTCAATTCTGCCGAAAAGAAACCGGAAAAGCCAAACTTTCTTCGTGCCATCGCACCCGACAATATTTTCATACTTGATGAAGCGCATAACTCCAGTGGCTCATCTAATACGGGCGAATTTATGCAAGGGGTAATCCGGGATACCAAAGGAGTTGTGTTTCTATCTGCCACTTTTGCCAAGCGACCGGATAATATGCCTATTTATGCTATGAAAACCTCTATATCTGATTGCAACATGACAAGGGATGACTTGGTGGATGCCATCACCAAAGGCGGTGTTGCCATGCAAGAGGTTTTATCATCTCAACTTGTAGCGGAGGGGCAAATGATGCGGCGGGAAAGAAGTTTTGAAGGTGTAGAGGTAAACTATATTTCCCTTGATGATAAAGCAGAGGAACATCAAGCAATCTCCGATAATATCACGAAAATCCTGCGGGACATTATCGCTTTTCAGGGAACCTATGTCAATAATATGGTAGAGGATTTGGACAAAATCGCAGTAGCCGAGGGAAAGGAAGTGGAAATAAGAGAAGGCACTTCACAGGCAGGAGTGGATAACCTGCCTTATTTCTCCAAAGTCTTCCAGGTTATTAATCAAATGCTATTTTCTCTTAAAGCCGAAGCGGTGGCAGAAAGAACTATTGCCCGGTTAAAGGAAGGGAAGAAACCCGTGATCGCTTTTGCTTCCACAATGGGCAGCTTTATTGAGAGCATGGACAATGATCAGGGAATGCCGGTTGCAGATGGTGATACGATTAATACAGATTTTGCCGAAGTGTTACGAAGGGGTTTAAACGGAGTTATGCGCTACACGGTGAAGGATATTGACGGAAACCCGGTGCATGAGCATTTCGCTATAAACGATCTGTCAGTCGAAGGTCAAAGAGAATACCAACGTATCATGGAGAGGATTAAGACAGTTACGACGGGTATCAGCATTTCACCCATAGATGTTATTATCAAAAAAATTAAAGAAGCAGGCTATAGTGTAGCCGAAGTGACAGGGCGCAAATATGAAGTGCAGGTAAATCTAAAAACCGGTAAAGGAATTGTGCTGTCACGTAAGCGTATTAATACCAATGATGCTTTCCGGCAGTTCAATAATAACGAAGTGGACGTGTTGATGATAAATCAATCAGGCAGCACCGGCGCATCAGCCCACGCTATCCCTACTGCCAAAGTTCCTGCTAACCAGGTACAGCAAAGAGTAATGATCGTCCTGCAGGCGGAACTCGATATTTCTACCGAAGTACAAAAGCGAGGGCGAATTAATCGTACCGGGCAAATCCAAAGGCCTATTTATGATTATGTGACATCTGCGATACCTGCGGAAAAGCGATTAATGATGATGCTCCAAAAGAAATTAAAGTCTTTGGACGCCAATACCACTTCCAATCAAAAGCAATCCACCAAAATTTTAGACGTACCGGATTTTTTAAACAAATACGGCGATAAAATCGTGCGTGACTATCTAATGGAAAATAAAGATGTAAATGATCTGCTGGACGATCCGCTGCATCTCAAGGATTCAAAATCCGATGGTGGCAGCAGTGATGCTTTTGCTCTGGAAGATGCAGCGCACCGGGTATCTGGTAGAGTTGCGGTATTGTCAACGAAGATGCAGCAGGAATTTTATAATGAAATATCAGAGCGTTATAATGACTTTGTTGAATACCTAAAGCAGATTGGTGAGTATGATCTGGAAGTAGAAGCGATGAACCTGGAAGCGGAAACTACTGCAAGCCGGGTGATAAAAATGGGCAAAGGAAGTGATAGTGCATTTGGTGATGATAGTATCCTTGAAACCGTAAAAGCGAATGTTCTGAAAAAACCTTTCAGCAGGAATGAGCTTGCTAATCTCTTGCAGGAGGCACTCAAAGGGAAAGACCCAAAAGAAGTTCAGGAGGAGACTTTAAAAGATTATAAAGTCGGCATAGAGGAACGGCTGGCGAAGGAAGTAAGCGAAGTACATGGCAAGTATGATCTTTTAAAAATGAGCATTCCTGCTGAAAAGAGGATACAAAAGATTCTGGAAACAGAAGGGCAGTCTGCGTGGCAACAGTTGATCGCTGAAAGGGAAAAAGAGCTGGACGAAGCAAGGGAGGCGCAACTTCAAAACCTGGAAAAGACCTTCAATAATAGACGTGATTATCTTGTAAAGTCTATGAATTTCTTTTATCCTGGTCGCCTGTTAAGCTACCCGGTCGAAACCTATGAAGGAGGGAACGAGCTTGTTCCGGCAGTATTCCTGGGAATAGTTATTGATAAAAAGAAAAAGAATCCTTATGCGCCTTCAGCTATGAAGCTCCGGTTTGCCATTGCGAATAGCAGTAAATACCTCGCTATGCCTGCCTCGTACAATGAAGAGATCATGGCGATCATTGGTAGCAGCATGGACATAGAGCAGCCGGATATGGGGGGCCTGTTATCGCAGTGGGAGCAATACACCAAACAAAATAATGTTGATCGCAAGACCCGGCATATTATCACCGGCAATCTCCTGCAAGCCTTTAGCGATTTTAAAGGCAAACTGGTTAGCTATACTACGATCAATAAAGAGGTCAAAAAAGGAATCTTGTTACCAGAGAACTGGAATCCCGGTGAACAGGTGCAAGATAAAGTTGTAGTTCCCATTCTGAAAGCACTCCCGCTAATTAAATCCATTACGCAAAATGGCCATATAGTTACCAATAATGGCATTTCCTTTTTCCGGTCGGGAGAACATTATAGAATCATAGTCGCAGCTTCAAGAATAAAAGGAGGTGGCATTTACCTTGATAAGCAAATACTGGAGCTGGTTGAGAATAACAATTTTGAAAAGACTTCTGATAAGATGGTAGCTATGTTACCAGAAAAGAGTATTGATAAGCTGGTAGAACTATTACAAATAAATCATAGCGCATCTGTCACTATACATTCATCACAAATGAAGGATATAGAAAAGGCGACTACAAGGTACAGTAACCGGAGGAAGATTGAACCACCTGATGAGGAAAAAGAGGAAGGTCAATCCGATAATGTGCGCATACTTGAACTGGAAGCTGAGGCTCTTGCCCTGGAACTTGAATTATTAGCTGCTTAAACTTTTAATCCTATGATAGCTACTAACAATTATTTTAAGGAAATAGAAAAGATTGATTTTTCTGAACTGCCCGAAGCATTCAGGAAAGGGCATGAGTTTTTAGAAAAAGCTACTGACAGAGGAAATAATTGGACTTCTTATCAGTCAAGCGATACAATTAAAAAAACAATTGACATTTATCTTGCCAAACTCAACGAATTTGTTAGCAACAATAAGAAGGCAGATAACAAGCAACGTAAGAAAATCCGTCAGCAACAGTCCAGCAGAGAAATCATACAAGAGGCATTAATAAAGCAAAGCATCGTTAATCCAGATGGTTCATCTAAAAAGAAAGCCAGGCAATCCGCATCAAAAGAAAATGAAGTTCAGCCTACATTAGTAGAACGAATACCGGAAGAACTACGTTTTATCAAACGGTTTGTAAATCTCAATGGCAAATCCAAAACCAAAGAGGAACTATTGCGGTTTATTAATTCGCTCCAAAAGGCAATTCTGGAAAAAAGAATCCGGAAAACTTCACCTTATGCGGAACAAATAAAATCCATTCAGGACAAGTTGGTGGAGACTTATAACAACATGAAGGCTAAGATTACGATTCAACTAAAGCCTGGAACCTATGACGAGTTCAAAAAATTAACCGGTGAAGAAAAAGTAATGCCTTCTATCAATTTTATTAAGAGATATATTGGCATGAATGGTAAGACCGGCATGAAAGAAAAAGCAAAACAATTGCTTCAGCAAATCAACAGGGCTATGGATAAGGGAAAGGTAGCTGATAACGATCCCTACATTACCGAAATACAGGAACTCAAAAAGAATCTGAAAGTATTTACAACTGATAAAGTTCAAAAAACTTTAGAGATTGAAAAAGCTGCCTTGAATGGGTTGGAGGGAATTTTAGGCTGTGCCTGTCAGCATCTGAATGGTTTTGATGGGAAACCCTCTATCATGAATAGTATGGACTTTGCCAATATGGAGTTTGCAACAATAGGACTAAAAGGAAAATGGTATAAACTGATTGGCGATCCGTCTAGCAACTTTACAGCAATGGTTTTTGGAAAGCCGAAGATGGGTAAGTCTTATTTGTGCATTGATTTTGCCGGTTACCTGGCACGTCATCATGGCAAAGTATTGTATGTGGCAAAGGAAGAGGGACTTGATTATACATTGCAACAGAAGTTGAATGACAAAGATGTGGCACACCCTAACTTGTTTGTAGCATCTATTCTTCCGGATAGTCTTGCTCAATATGATTTTATTTTTTTGGACAGTGTAAATAAGTTAGGGTTAGCGCCGGAAGATCTGAACCGGTTGAAACACTTGAATCCAACCAAATCCTTCATCTTCATTTTTCAATCCACAAAAGAAGGCAAGTTTAGAGGTGCTAATACTTTCCAGCATGACGTGGATGTGGTGATCGAAATACCGGAAAAAGGAAAAGCAATACAGATGGGAAGGTTTAACCAAGGTGGAGAGATGGAGATTTTTGAATCTTATTCGCATGCTGCGTAATATAGTAGCCAGTGAAGAATACAAGTCTTGGCCTGTAAACTGTAAAACATAGGAGAGATGCTTTATTTTCGGAATGATCGGTTCGGGGTATGGTAATGAAAAAGCAATTGACTTTCAAGGAGATATTGAAATTTTATAACTCTTTTTCAAAATTATGTAAGGGTCTGCTTACAAACCTTTAGTAGCTTTGTAACATAGTTGACAGAAAAGGCTGGTTTTATTACTGATTTTTGTTTGACACATGATCAAAAAAATTGCCGTCATATTGCTTCTTTCCATTTATGCCCTCTCCTCCTTTGGAATTGGCATGAAGCAGTTTTATTGCTGTGGTAAATTGAAGTCAACCGATATCAGCTTTATTGAACCAGACAGCAAGAAATGTGGGAATGGTGACGAAAGTGATGGCTGTTGTAAAACTAAATATCAAACATTTAAAGTAAAAGATTCTCACTTTGCCTCAGAGAGTACAATCAACCCAGCAAAGTTTTTTACGGATCTGCACTTGCTTACCCCAACAATCGAAACAGCAGCATTGGCTACTGAATCGGTAAGTATTGCCAACGCAATTCATGGCCCGCCACACAATAATGTACCGATTTACATCTTTAATTGCGTTTACCGGATTTGATTTCATTTTCTTGCTCTTTATTCTGCAGGCATTCTGCCTGTTATATTGCTACATAGTATAGCAGTAAGGACTTATAATTATTAAATACAAAACTTATTACAATGAAAACGATAAAAATATTGTTTGCAAGCATATTTGCATTCTTAGCATTTCAATCAGCCAACGCTCAATCGGGTAAAGAAGCCATAAATAATCGGACAAAGACTGAAACAGTAAAAGTATATGGCGAATGTGGCATGTGTAAAAAAAGGATCGAAAAGGCCGCATCATCAGTAGAGGGAGTGCAGTCTGCAAGCTGGAATGAAGACACAAAACAACTTACCATAAAATACGATCTGTTTAAGAAAGATGCAGTTGACGGTGTGCAAAAGAAAGTAGCTGCTGTTGGTCATGATACTGAAAAGTATTCCGCAGATAACGCTACTTATCAAAAACTACCTGGTTGCTGCCATTATCAAAGGAAACAATAATTAGCAATCATAATTTAATAGCATCAGGAAAAAAGAACTTCCTGATGCTATTACTCTTAAACATTTCACTATGAAATCGTATAAATATATAGTATTGCTATGCCTTTTCTTTTCCGGATTTTCAGCTTATTCGCAGATCAACAAGCCTACATCGCCAGATACCAGCATAACATTCAAAGTGTTTGGAGCTTGCGATCAATGCAAGCATCGTATTGAAGAAGCAGTAAAAGGTAAAGGGGTTAAGTCAGCCAGTTGGGATGTGAATACAAAAGAGCTTTCACTTGTTTATAATCCTGCGCAAATGTCATTGGATAAAATTCAGAACAGGATTGTAGCTGTTGGGCATGATCTGGAAACAAAGAAGGCAAAAGATATAGTGTATAACGAATTACCGCAATGCTGCCGTTACCGGGAAATGGAAACAATGATGGAAAAAGTTAGGTCAGATACAACAATACCCGTACAGCCGGATTCCATAAGAGTTGATTCCTCTGCTATTGCTATCCCAGAAACTAAAATGGTCACTCACTCTGTCAAAGGTGTGGTTTTAGAAAGCAATAAGAAAGGTCTCTTTACGCCGTTGGTAGGAGCAAGTGTAGCTTGGCTGGGAACTAATACAGGCACTGTTACAGATAGCACCGGAGTTTTTACAATTAAACACGATGGTACAGCCAGCCGTCTCGTTATCAGCTATACAGGATATAATTCGGATACACTCACCGTTACTGACATGAAAGAATTAAAAATAATTCTTGCTACCAATAAGCAATTGGGTGAGGTGGTGGTTACTTCGAAACAACGTTCCACTTATCTTTCTGCGGTAAGTCTTATTCGCACCCAAATAATGACAGATAAGGAACTATACAAAGCCGCCTGTTGCAACCTTAGCGAGAGTTTTGAAACCAATCCATCCGTAGACGTATCTTACAATGATGCGGTGACAGGGTCAAAACAAATCCAGCTATTGGGATTGAGCGGTAACTATACGCAATTGACCGTAGAGAACCTTCCCGGTCCGAGAGGAATTGCTACACCACTCGGGTTAAACTCTGTGGCAGGCCCCTGGGTGGAATCCATACAACTCACTAAAGGCATTGGCTCTGTTGCCAATGGGTATGAGAGCATAGCAGGACAAATAAATGTAGAGCTGAAAAAGCCGGAAAACAGTGAGCAACTCTACGCAAATGTTTACGTCAATGATTTTGGAAAAACAGATGTGAATCTTAACATCGCCAAAAAAATCAGAAAGAAGTGGGCCGTAGGTTTACTGTTGCATGATGATTTCTTGACCAACAAGCGATTGGATGTGAATAAAGATGGTTTCCGGGATCTGCCGACAGGTAATCAATTCAGTATGGTAAACAGATGGAAGTATGATGATGGCAAAGGATTCTTAACCCAATTCGGAGTTAAAGTATTAAATGATAAAAGAACCGGGGGTGAATCAGCTTATGATCCTGCTGATGATAAATATACCATCAATCATTACGGTTTGGGCATTAACACAAAAAGATATGAGGCTTTTGCAAAAATTGGTTATGTGTTTCCGGAAAAAAAGTATAAAAGCATCGGCCTGCAGTTATCTGCCATTGACCATAAGCAAAACTCGTACTTCGGCCTGACAAGATACGATGCGAAGCAACAGAATTTTTATAGCAACCTGATTTACCAGTCTATTATTGGCAATACAGCACATAAGTTTAGAACAGGATTAAGTTTTTTATACGATAAGTATGATGAAGACTTTAAAACCACAACTTATAAGCGTAAAGAAATTGTTCCGGGCGCATTCTTTGAATACACTTACACTCCTTCTGAAAAAGTAAGCGTGGTCGCAGGTATCCGGGGTGATCATAATAGCCTGTTTGGTTTCTTTGCTACACCCAGGGTTCATTTTCGGTATGAGCCAGTGAAAGGAACTACCATTCGATTTAGTGCCGGTCGTGGGCAACGCACCGCCAATATTTTTGCAGAGAATACAAGTGTATTTGTAAGTTCCAGGCAAGTGAGTATAATTACCAACGAAACAGGAAAGGCCTATGGATTAAATGCAGAAGTTGCCTGGAATAAGGGCATAAGTGTTGATCAGAAATTTAAACTATTCGAAAGGAATGCTCTTCTTAGTGTTGATTTTTTCAGAAACGATTTCAATAATCAGGTAGTCGTTGACCTGGAAAATCCCAGGGAAGTGAGATTTTACAATTTACAGGGAAAATCTTACTCTAATAGCTTTCAGGGGGAATTGAATTTTGAACCTGTGCAAAAATTGGACGTCAGGCTTGCTTATCGTTATTTCGACGTGAAAACAACCTATAACGGCAAACTGCTTCAACGTCCTTTAATCGCCAATAATCGGGCTTTCGGAAACCTGGCCTACGCCACAAACGGATGGAAGTTCGATTATACTATTAACTTCAATGGGAAGAAAAGAATACCGAATACAGAAACTAATCCAGCACAATACAGGCGGGAAGATTATTCGCCTTCATTTATTTTAATGAATGCCCAGATCAGTAAGACTGTTGGGAAGAAACACCCGATGGATTTTTATATTGGTGGAGAGAATCTCACGAACTATTATCAGAAAAATGTGATCATAGCCACCGATCAGCCATTCAGTCCCTATTTTGATGCTTCATTGGTTTGGGGGCCGGTTACAGGAAGGATGTTTTATGCAGGGTGGAGGTATAAAATTAAATAGCTAAAAACCTCGAACTTTTTATGACCCATTAATGTCAGGAATTGTCCGGTAATGTACCCAATTCCCTTAAATCTTGCAGAACTTGGTTCGAGTCTTCGTACCTTGGGGCTACTAGCTAATTTCGAAAAATTAAGTGATTGATTTAAAGCTCTCTTCGGAGGGCTTTTTTGTTTTATGGGTGAATTTTGAGCAATTTGTTTACGGTTTTGTTTTCGGCTTTTGATTTTAGCAATACAACGATCTTGATGTCAATATTTATATTCAAAAAGTTCGATTCCTAAAGCGGCTACATCTCCAAGACCTGATAACAAAAAAAATAGCCTAATGAGTGGAAGATACTTTTGAATGGCACTTTTTTCTTACCGTGTTGTATGAAAATTTCCTAAACCTTTTTCGGCAATGTTTAAAGCAGCAAACTGAAACTGCTTTCCTACCTGAATAAAATCATAAATTTATATGTTAACCGCAATAGCATTCTGCAATGGAAGACTTTAGAAATATTAGCAATCACGATAGAATACAATTGGAAATCGTTTCTGCCTGTCGGGATCTTGGCATTGAAGCAGTCCAAGAGCATTGCGGGAAGGGCTGGAGAGCAGATGTTTTTGTTCCAAATAATGACAAACCAATTGCATTTGAGATTCAATTAAGTCCTCAAACGCTGAAGAGAACTCTTGAAAGACAATCAAAATACATCAGAGATGGAATTATCGGTTGCTGGTTTTTCGAAAATCCTGTCTCAAAACTAAATGAAGAGAGACCGGATTTACCGCTATTCTATGTGGAGGATACAACAGGTTCAAATCTCCAGGTAAATCTTGGCGATCGCAGAAAGGTTGATCTGCATACTTTCCTTAAATATTTTATTTCAAATAGTATTCAATTCAAACCATTCGCAATCACTAAAAAAAAACAAATAGTCAATCTTGTGTTTTATGAAATGGAGTGCTGGAAATGCCATGCATTGAATCACTTGTTTTATGTTGATGGCCCTTTCCATTCAGCATGCAATGCGAAGATAAAACCAGAAGAAGCACTTTGGGAATCAAACAGCATTGAGTACAGGCCCGAAATAATAGAACTTGCCCAACAATTTATTGAAAGTAGAAAAGACCTCAACTTGAAACTCGGAGAAATTAAAAAGCGATACAGTAAAACAGTTGAAAGTTCTTACACATCTTTCGGATGCTATAATTGCGACAGCATTTTTGGAGACTGGTTTGTTATGGAAGCTAAAATTGATTTAATGTATGGTCCGAATGAACTGACTCATAAGCAAGAAATTGAATTAAAAGATAGTTTCAAATTGCCAATCCCTCATTGGTGCTTTCCTGACAGCAACCAATATTGCGGCTAGAACTAAATTCCAATTAAATACAGAAGATATACGCTTGTTTAGAAATCAAAATCGGGGATGTACTCCTGAATCATTCCCCCCAAAAAAAAGAAAATCAAAATAGTGGAGCTTTGCTCTTTTAGCAGAAACAGATTTAAGAATCTTTTCATTCTTAACTATGAAGGAGTGCAATATTTATCTTTCAGATTCGGGCAAATAACAGATTAAATCTTCACCGATCATTCCGTTATTAACATCAGTTGCGTCAAAAGAAAATTGAAATACAGGTAATTCGGAGTATTCAAAACAGGATTTAAACAATCAGAGGGGAACGGGTTATGCTCGACTACGATCTGGCAGAACTTTACGAGGTGGGTAGCAGAGTGCTAAACCAAGCTGCTAAACGGAATTCAAAGCGATTTTTCCGGAATATTTTATGTTTCAACTTACTGATTACGAATAGGCCACTATGACGCTTTTACAGAACAAGGTATAGCAATGCTTAGTGATATTCTCAATGGCGACCGAGCCATCCAAATGAACACCGCTATCATGCGAGCCTTTGTGGAAATCAGGGAAATCCTTTTTACAGGAAAATAACTTAAAGGATCAGCTAAAACAAATCAAAGATCGTTTAGGGGAAATGATGTCCAACTCAACCAAATTTATGATGCCTTGGAAAATTTGTTAGATGAAAAGCAGCCGAAAGAAAGTGGGAAGACCGGAGAGAATTGGATTTAATAACGCAACCGACCGGTAATAGACCGATTTTGAGTAGCCTAAAATTCCAAACTGGGTCATACCATTATCTTATAGTTTTCAAAATATTAAAAAGAATTTCAATATTGTTGTATATTGTCAAATACAAACCTTAGCCAACTGCATCGACCGTGGATTTTATCGCCAAACAACCAAGAGAACGGGCTGGATCAACTGCTTCATCCAGATTCGATTATCAGAAAGATATTTCCATCTGCATGCTTCTGGAATATCATGAAAAAGGAAATGACTACCTTTTTGTATTTGACTACCATGATGACCTTGTCGTACTCGACTCCGAAGTATCACCCACTAAATACAACTTCTTTCAAATAAAGGCGAAGGAAACGGGTTACTGGCAGTTAAATGCGCTTGTAAAGCCCAAGAAAGGCAAAGCAGATGCTGTCCTTCCATCTATACTGGGAAAGATGCATGATCACCTTCAAAATTTTCCAACGGCAACAGAGTCCCTGACATTTTTATCTAACACAAAACTTTCAGTAAAATTAAAAGGACTTAAAACACCGAAACAATATGAGCAAGTGAACCTTGGTAAATTGGGGAATGACACCTGTAGAATCGTTCAAACTGCGTTGGAAAAAGAACTTGCTCCGGGCAAACTCCTCGCCAACTTTTTCAATATTACTTTCTTCGCTTCCCATGCGCTGAGTGTGAATGATAGCAGCACCCACACGAAAGGAAAACTCAGCGAATTTCTTAATAAGCGAACCCAAGGAAAAAAGTACAATGTTGAATCGGTATATAAGAATATCCTGGATGAAGTGAAGAGAAAGTCAAATGACAGTTCCGTTATCTCGGACTTCGCCCAGCTTAAAGAAAGAAAAGGAATTGGCAGATCAACGCTGGAAGAAGTACTCTTATTGATCGGTGCAAGGAAAGATTACGAGCAGATTTGGCAGACAGTTCATAGCGATCTTAAAGCGGAGGGTGTCGGAGCCTCCGACATTTTTCAATTCAAAGATTTATGGAACAAACTTGAAATAGACAGAATGGATCCAACGAATCGGACATTACAACAAGCGATTAAGGAGACAAGGCAATCAATTGATAATTTGAAGTCAACGGGGCAGTTCTCCGGTCAAAAGGTAATGGACCTGCTCGCCATGGTTGTTGCACAGATTAGTGGTAAAGATTATTTGACCAAACTTACGCACCCTTACGTTCAAACCATTATTCTGGCCCATCTATATGAGTAAAGGAAAATTCAAAAAACTAATCAGGAACCTCAGAACAAAGTTTCATGAAAAGATTCATCTTCAACGAACTGCTGATTTGCTCAATGATGGAAAGAAAGGCAAAAAAGGTGACCTTCGATCCGGTAAGAACACTGATATTCGGAAAGAATGATACGGGCAAATCATCGCTGCTAAAAAGTCTTTTCATGACGTTTGGTGCAGCACCTGCTAAGATCAACAGCAAGTGGAAACAACTAAATCCTATTTCTCTTGTACGGTTCTCAGTGGACGGTGATGAATATGCCATTTTAAAGCATGGGAAAAGCTATGCTATTTTTGATGGTAGCGAAGACTTGATCAAAACATTCGACAGTGTAACCAATGGGCTTGCTCCCTTTCTGGCTGACCTGGCAAATTTCAAATTAAAACTACCCGATAAACAAGGCAAGAATATCATCCCGCCTCCAGCTTTCATGTTTCTTCCATTTTATGTT
>Ga0207420_1001607_pt1 | contig 13170 bp, 8 predicted proteins | sample ThiBio_inoc_biof_FD_183941 | JGI IMG/M metagenome (GOLD analysis project Ga0207420, IMG submission 183941) | Wastewater bioreactor microbial communities from Cape Town, South Africa - Thiocy_inoc_biof (SPAdes) | ecosystem: Engineered > Bioremediation > Thiocyanate > Unclassified | place: South...
CAACGATGATCGGATAGAAGAGCTTCGACACCCACACGAGCGGCGTCGCGAGCATCAGCACGGCGCGATCGGGCAGCGAGAACGCCAGGTTCTTCGGCACCATCTCGCCGAACACGACGTGCAGGTACGACACGACGACGAGCGCGATCGCGAACGCGACCCCGCCGATGACGGCTTCGCTCCAGCCGGTGAGGCCCAGCGGCCCCTCCAGCAGGTGGTGGATCGCCGGCTCCGACACGTTCAGGATCAGCAGCGAGCAGATCGTGATGCCGAGCTGGCAGGTGGCCAGCATGAGCGTCGCGTGCTCCATCGCGTACAGCGCGGTCTTCGCCCCGCGCGACCCCTTCTCGGCGAGCGGTTCGATCTGTGAGCGACGGGCCGAGATGACCGCGAACTCGGATGCCACGAAGAATCCGTTGAACGCGAGCAGCACGACCAGCCATGCCAGGCCTGCCCAGTCGCTCATCGCCGCTCACCTCCCTCGATCTCGGCCCCTTCCGGCAGCGGACGCGGGGTGAACTTCACGCGGTCGACGCGGCGACCGTCCATGCGCTGCACCTCGAGGATGCCGTCCTCGAGTTCGATGCTGTCGCCGACGGTGGGGATCCGCTCGAGCGTCGACATCACGAACCCGCCGACGGTGTCATAGACCTCGCCTTCGGGCACGCGGATGCCCGTGCGGTCGAGCACCTCGTCGGGGCGCAGCTCACCGGGGAAGATGACGGCGTCGGCGACGCGGACGACGCCGGCGCGGCTCCGGTCGTGTTCGTCGAGCACCTCACCGACGATCTCCTCGACGAGGTCCTCGAGCGTCACGACGCCAGCGGTGCCGCCGTACTCGTCGACGACGATGGCCATCTGGTACCCACCGGCGCGCAGTTCGGACATCACGGCATCCAAGTGCACGGCCTCCGGCACGCGCAGCGGTTCTTCCGCGATCGCGGCGGCGGGCACTTCGGCGCGGCGGTCGCGGGGAACACTGACGGCCTGCTTGAGGTGCACGATGCCCGTGATGTCGTCCATCGAGTCGGCGTACACGGGGAACCTGCTGTGGCCGGTGCGGCGCGCGAGCTGGATGACATCCTCGACGCTGTCGCCGGCGGCGACCGCGTGGATCGACGGGCGCGGCGTCATGACATCCGCCGTCGTCAGCCGCGCGAAGGTCAGGGTGCGGTTCAGCAGCGACGCGGTGTCCTGCTCGAGCACACCCGCGCTCGCGGAGCGCCGCACGAGACTCGACAGCTCGTCGGCCGTTCGAGCGCCCGACAGCTCCTCCTTGGGTTCGATCCCCATGCTGCGCAGGATGGCGTTCGCACTGCCGTTGAGCACCGCGACGGCGGGGCGGAACACGGTCGTGAAGCCGACTTGGAACGGCATGACCAACTTGGCCGTCTGCCGCGGGATGGCCAGAGCGAAGTTCTTCGGCACGAGTTCGCCGAGGATCATCGAGAAGATCGTGGCGATCGCGATGGCGACGACCGTCGAGATCGTGCGCGCGACGGCATCCGGTATGCCGCCCGCCGTGAACAGCGGGCTGAGCAGGTTCGTCAGCGCCGGTTCCATCGTGTAGCCGGTGAGCAGCGTCGTGAGCGTGATGCCCAGCTGCGCGCTGGAGAGGTGGGTCGACGTGATCTTCAGCGCGTCAATCGTCAGTGACAGCCGCGACTCGCCGGCGGCCTGGCGGGCTTCGAGGTCGGCGCGGTCGAGGTTGACGAGCGCGAACTCGCTCGCGACGAACAGGCCGGTACCAACGGTGAGCAGCAGCCCCACGCCCAACATGACGTAATCCATCACATGTCACCCCCGCTCACGCGGGAGGAGGGTTGGTGGGGCGAACGTCTGCAACTGGGAGGGTCGTCCATTGTGCCGACGATTCTACGGCACCGCCGCCGAGATGCCGCCGTGTCCTACCAGCTGACCGGCAGGGCCTTGCCCTCTTCGTACCCGGCGGCGGACTGCAGTCCGACGGTCGCGCGCTCGTGGAACTGCGCGACCGTGGATGCCCCGGCGTAGGTGAACGACGAGCGCACGCCCGACGTGATCATGTCGACGAGGTCCTCAACCGAAGGGCGCAGCGGGTCGAGGTAGATCTTCGACGACGAGATGCCCTCGGCGAACAGCTCCTTGCGGGCGCGCTCGTACGCGTCGAGGCGGCCGAAGCGGCCCTGAACGGCCTTCGTGGAGGCCATGCCCCACGACTCCTTGTACACGCGGCCGCCCTCATCGACCTGCAGGTCGCCCGGCGCCTCGATCGTGCCGGCGAACCACGAGCCGATCATGACGGATGCCGCGCCGGCGGCGAGCGCCAGGGCGACGTCGCGGGGGTAACGCACTCCCCCGTCGGCCCACACGTGCGCACCCAGTTCGGCCGCCGCTTGCGCGGTCTCGAGCACGGCGGAGAACTGCGGGCGGCCGACGGCGGTCATCATGCGGGTCGTGCACATCGCGCCGGGGCCGACGCCGACCTTGAGGATCGAAGCACCCGCCTCGACGAGGTCGCGGGCTCCCTCGGCTGTGACGATGTTGCCGGCCGCGATCGGGATGCCGAGGTCGAGGCCCGCGACGGTGTCGAGCGCGCGCAGCATGCCCTCCTGATGCCCGTGCGCCGTGTCGACGACGAGCACGTCGACACCGGCTGCGACGAGGGCCCGCGCCTTCGCCGCGACGTCGCCGTTGATGCCGACCGCGGCGGCGACGATGAGCCTGCCGTCCGCGTCGACGGCGGGCCGGTACAGCGTCGCGCGCAGCGCGGTGCGCTGCGAGAGCGTTCCGACGAGGTAGCCGTGGTGCAGAACGCACACGATGTCGGCCTCGGTCGCGACGACCAGGTCGAACGCGTGGCGGGCATCGGTCACGTCGTCGGCGTCGATGGCGGCGGCGCGTCCGCGCGCGAGATCGCCCAGGCGGGCATCAGGCAGGGCCGTACCGAGCCGCGTCGCCGGCAGCACGCCGAGGATGTCGTCGACGTGCACTCGGTCGGATGCCTCGCGCACGACGACGATCCCGTGCCCGGTCGTCGCCGGCAGCAGCACCGCGGCGTCGGCGACAGTCGCCTCGGCAGGCAGCACGATGGGGGTGTCCCACCGCACAGGCTGGTCCTTGACCCAGCGGATCGCGGCATCGAGGTTCTGCAGCGGCATGTCCTGCGGCAGCACGCCGAGTCCGCCCCGTCGGGCGAGGGCAGCGGCCAGGCGCGGACCCGTGACGGAGTTCATGTTGGAGGCGACGAGCGGGATCGTGGCGGTCGAGCCATCCCCGGGCGACAGGTCGACGTCGAGGCGGCTCGTCACGGATGAATGCCGCGGAACCAGGAAGACATCAGAGTACGTCAGATCGACGGTGGGAGCCGGGCCGGAGAAGTGCATGCGACCACGGTACCCACTGCATTCCTGGGATACCCTTGATGAATGTGTGCGTGTGGGCTGCACAGGCCCCGCACCGTGTGGACTTCATCGATGAAAGCAGGCGCATACCGTGTCCAATCCGGCGACCGGCGTGGGGACTTCGAACGACGGCGACTTCGGGGCCAACGAGTGGCTCGTCGCTGAAATGTACGACCAGTTCGCGAAGGATCGCGAATCGGTCGACCGGTCGTGGTGGCCGGTGCTCGAGGCGTACGAGCAGGCACACAAGGATGCCCCGGCAGCGCCGCAGGCATCCACCCCCGCCACCCCCGCCACCCCGGCCGCCTCGGTCGCGACGACGGCGCCCGCCGCCGCGACCGAGGCTCGCCCGCTGACTGCACCGATCCCCGTCGTGGGCGCTCAGCCGGTCGCGAAGACCACCACGCGCCCCGCCGCGCGGCCGCCCGTGCCCGCGCAGGCGCCGAAGGTCGAGCCCGCTGCGCCGACCGACGAGACCGGCGTCGATGTCGTGACGCCCCTGCGCGGCATGCCGAAGACCCTCGCGGCGAACATGGACGAGTCGCTGACCGTCCCCACTGCGACGAGCGTGCGCACGGTGCCGGCCAAGCTCATGATCGACAACCGCATCGTGATCAACAACCACATGTCGCGCACGCGCGGCGGCAAGGTCAGCTTCACGCACCTCATCGGCTGGGCGCTGATCCAGGCGCTGAAGGTCTTCCCGAGCCAGAACGTGTCGTACGCAGAGGTCGACGGCAAGCCGTCAGTCATCGCCCCCGCCCATGTGGGTCTCGGCATCGCGATCGACCTGCCCAAGCCCGACGGCACGCGCGCGCTCATGGTGCCGTCGATCAAGCAGGCCGAGTCGCTCACGTTCGGCGAGTACCTCGCCGCGTACGAAGACCTCGTCAAGCGCGCCCGCGGAAACAAGCTGACCGCGGCCGACTTCCAGGGCACGACGATCTCGCTGACCAACCCGGGCGGCATCGGCACCGTCCACTCGGTGCCCCGCCTCATGAAGGGCCAGGGCTGCATCGTCGGCGCCGGCGCCCTCGAGTACCCCGCCGAGTTCCAGGGCTCGAGCGAGAAGACGCTCGTCGAGCTCGGCATCGGCAAGACGATCACCCTGACGAGCACGTACGACCACCGGGTCATCCAGGGCGCCGGCTCGGGCGAGTTCCTCAAGATCGTGCACGAGCTGCTCACGGGCCAGCGCGACTTCTACGAGGGCATCTTCGCGGCGCTGCGGATCCCGTACGCGCCGATCCACTGGTCCAACGACATCAACGTCGACCTCGCCGAGCGCGTCGACAAGCAGGCCCGCGTGCAGGAGCTCATCAACTCGTACCGCGTGCGCGGTCACCTCATGGCCGACATCGACCCGCTCGAGTACGTGCAGCGCACGCACCCCGACCTCGAGATCGAGAGCCACGGCCTGACGTTCTGGGACCTCGACCGCGAGTTCGTGACCGGTGGCTTCGGCGGCCGCCGCACGATGAAGCTGCGTGACATCCTCGGCGTGCTGCGCGACTCGTACTGCCGCACACTCGGCGTCGAGTACATGCACATCCAAGACCCCGCACAGCGAAAGTGGTTCCAAGACAACGTCGAGGTCAAATACCAGAAGCCCAGCCATGCCGAGCAGCTGCGCATCCTCGACAAGCTCAACCAGGCCGAGGCGTTCGAGACGTTCCTGCAGACCAAGTATGTCGGGCAGAAGCGCTTCAGCCTCGAAGGCGGCGAGTCGCTGATCCCCCTTCTGGACCAGATCCTGCAGGGCGCGGCGGGCGCGAACTTGGAGGGAGCCGCGATCGGCATGGCTCACCGCGGCCGCCTCAACGTCCTGACCAACATCGCCGGCAAGACCTACAGCCAGATCTTCCGCGAGTTCGAGGGATCAGTGGCGATCGGCTCGAAGAGCGGGTCGGGCGACGTCAAGTACCACCTGGGCACTGAGGGCACGTTCGTGTCGGATGCCGGGACCGAGATCCCGGTCTACCTCGCCGCCAACCCGTCGCACCTCGAGACCGTCGACGGCGTGCTCGAGGGTGTCGTGCGCGCCAAGCAGGACCGCATGCCGATCGGCAGCTTCGCGTGGATGCCGATCCTCGTCCACGGTGACGCGGCATTCTCGGGCCAGGGTGTCGTCGTCGAGACGCTGCAGATGTCGCAGTTGCGCGGATACCGCACCGGCGGCACGGTGCACGTCGTCGTCAACAACCAGGTCGGCTTCACGACGCTGCCGCAGGATGGCCGCACGTCGGTCTACGCGACCGACGTCGCCAAGACGATCCAGGCGCCGATCTTCCACGTCAACGGCGACGACCCCGAAGCTGTCGTCCGCGTGGCAGAGCTCGCCGTCGCCTACCGCCAGGAGTTCAAGCGCGACGTCGTCATCGACCTGGTCTGCTACCGCCGTCGCGGTCACAACGAGGGCGACGACCCGTCGATGACGCAGCCGCTCATGACGAACCTCATCGAGGCCAAGCGCTCGGTTCGGCGTCTGTACACCGAGTCACTCGTCGGCCGCGGTGACATCACCGAAGAGGAATACGACAAGGCGAAGGCCGACTTCCAGAACCGCCTCGAGATCGCCTTCGCCGAGACGCACGCGGCCGAGACGGGAGCCACCGGCATCGTCTCGCCCACCAGCGGCAGCCTCGACCCGGTCGTCGGCGAGCCCGAGACCACCGGTGTCGCCACCGAGGTCGTGCACCAGATCGGCGACGCGTTCGTCAACAAACCCGAGGGCTTCACGGTGCACAGCAAGCTGCAGCAGCTGCTCGAGAAGCGCCTCGACATGAGCCGCAACGGCCTCATCGACTGGGGCTTCGGCGAACTGCTCGCGTTCGGCTCGCTGCTCATGGAGGGCACCAACGTGCGCCTCGCCGGTCAGGATGCCCGACGCGGCACGTTCGTGCAGCGCCACGCCGTGCTGCATGACCGCGCGAACGGCCAGGAGTGGCTGCCGCTGGCGAACCTGTCCGAGAGCCAGGGGCGCTTCTATGTCTACGACTCGCTGCTGAGCGAGTACGCGGCGATGGCGTTCGAGTACGGCTACTCGGTCGAGCGTGCCGACACCCTCACCCTGTGGGAGGCCCAGTTCGGCGACTTCGCCAACGGCGCCCAGTCGGTCATCGACGAGTACATCTCGGCGGCCGACCAGAAGTGGGGTCAGCAGTCGAGCGTCGTGCTGCTGCTGCCGCACGGCTACGAGGGCCAGGGCCCCGACCACTCGTCTGCGCGCATCGAGCGCTACCTGCAGCTGTGCGCGCAGGAGAACATGACGGTCGCCCGCCCGTCGACGCCGGCGTCGTACTTCCACCTGCTGCGTCGCCAGGCCTATGCGCGGCCGCGCCGTCCGCTGATCGTCTTCACGCCGAAAGCCATGCTGCGTCTGCGCGGCGCGACCAGCAACGTGCAGGACTTCACGACCGGCCGCTTCGAGCCCGTGCTCGACGACGAGCGCGGCATCGACGCGTCGGCCGTGACGCGCGTGCTGCTGCACTCGGGCAAGATCCACTGGGATCTGAAGGCAGAGCTCGAGAAGAAGCCGAACCCGCAGATCGCCCTCGTGCGCCTCGAGCAGCTGTACCCGGCGCCCGTCGACGAGCTCAACGCGATCATCGACCGCTACCCGAACGCCGAGCTGGTCTGGGTGCAGGACGAGCCCGAGAACCAGGGTGCGTGGCCGTTCATCGCACTCGAGGTCGTCAAGCACCTGCACGGGCGCACGATCCGCCGCATCTCGCGGGCTGCTGCCGCCTCGACGGCGGCCGGATCGCCCAAGGTGCACGCCCGCGAGCAGGCCGCGATCCTCGAGACGGCGCTCGCGGTCTGACCAGGATTGCGAGTGGGGGCGGGTGCCATGGCATCCGCCCCCACTCGCATCCCCTCCTGCCTCTCCACCCCTGAAGGACGACATGGACGTCGCGCTGTTGCTGAACCCGGCGGCACGCTCGGGCGCGCACACGGGCGTCGCGACGCGCGCCGCGGAACGCCTGCGCGCGGCGGGCATCCGCGTGACAACAGTGTCGGGCGGCAGCGCCGCAGAGTCGTCGCGTCTGCTGCGCACGGCGCTGACGCTCGGAGCGGATGCCGTCGTCGTCGCCGGCGGTGACGGCACGGTCTCGCTCGCCATCCAGGAGCTCGCCGGCACGGGCAACGACTTGGCGACCTCGCTCGGACTGCGCGACCTCGACGCCGGTGCGGCGGCGGACGCCGTCATCGCGGGCCGCACCCGGACGATCGACCTGGCCCGCGTGACCCGCGCCGACGGCACGACGACGCTGTACGGGACGGTGCTGGCGGCGGGGTTCGACTCGAAGGTCAACGACCGTGCGAACCGCATGCGATGGCCGCGCGGCGCGATGCGCTACAACATCGCGATCCTCGTGGAGTTCCTGCGGCTGCGTGGCATCCCGTTCGAGGTCGAGCTGACCCTGGCCGACGGAAGCACCACCCGCGTCGCGCGCGATCTGATCATGGCCACGGTGGGCAACGGCCGCACCTACGGCGGTGGCATCCCCATCTGCCCCGACGCCGATCTCGAAGACGGACTGCTCGATGTGACGCTCGTGCTGCCCGTCAGCAGAGCCAGACTGCTGCGACTGCTGCCGCGTGCATACCGTGGCACGCATACGTCGCTCGATGACGTGTCGACGTTCCGCGTGCGCTCAGCGCGCCTTACGGCCGCGGACGTCACGGCGTACGCTGACGGCGACCCGATCGGGGCGCTGCCGCTGCAGGTCGATGTCGTGCCGAGCGCGCTCGTGGTCTTCGCGCCGTAGGCTCGCCCTCAGTGGTGGGTGGCTTGCTCGCTGCGCAGACGCGCGAGCACCTGGTCACGCAGCTGCTCGGGGGCGGTCTCCTTGCAGGCACGGGCGATCACGGCCGTCAGGGTCGTCGCAACGAGGGCCTCATCCCGGCAGGCGGGGCAGTTCTCGAGGTGCTCGGTGATGTCCGAGTGCTCGGTCTTGCAGACCTCGTGGCGAAGGTACTCTTCCAGGTCCTTCCGGGCTTTGGTACAGCCGCAGTCGCTCATTTCTTGCTCCTTGAGGGGGCGGCAGCCGGCACCTTGATGCCGCGCTCCCGCGCGTAGTCGGCCAGCAGGTCACGCAGCATCCGCCTGCCGCGATGCAGACGGCTCATGACCGTGCCGATGGGGGTTTTCATGATGTCCGCGATCTCTTGATACGCGAAGCCTTCGACGTCGGCGAGGTACACCGCGAGGCGGAAGTCCTCGGGCAGCGACTGCAGGGCATCCTTGACGACGGATGCCGGCATGTGGTCGATCGCTTCGGCTTCGGCCGAGCGGGTGCTCGTCGCGGTCGTCGACTCGGCGCCGCCGAGCTGCCAGTCCTCGAGGTCGTCGATCGTGCCCTGGTAGGGCTCACGCTGCTTCTTGCGATACGTGTTGATGTACGTGTTGGTCAGAATCCGGTACAGCCACGCCTTGAGGTTCGTGCCCTGGGTGAAGGATGCCCACGAGGCGAACGCCTTCACGAAGGTCTCCTGCACGAGGTCGGCGGCATCGGCCGGGTTGCGGGTCATCCGCATCGCGGCGGCGTACAGCTGGTCCATGAACGGCAACGCCTGCTGCTCGAACTGGACGCGCGGATCCTGCGTGGTCTGCGGCTCTGCGGCCGCCTGCTCTTCCATCGCGGCCCAGTCTACTTCTGAGAGGTCCGCGGGAACGGGGGCGAGTGTCGCTGTCACCGGGGGATGCCTTCTTTTCTGCGCGTCGGACGGGTTCGTTAGGGTAGAACCCGATGACCACGTCCGGGTATTCCCTTCCGCAGTCCGCATCGTCGTCGCCGTGGCCGGCGCCCCGGCTCGAGACGCCCGTGCAGGCGACGGTCGTCGTGCCCGGATCGAAGTCGCTGACCAACCGCAAGCTCGTGCTCGCCGCCCTCTCCGATGCGCCGAGCACGCTGAGCGCTCCCCTGCACTCCGAGGATTCGGCGCGCATGGTCGACGCGCTGCGGGCGCTCGGTGCGACGATCGACGAGGTGCCCGGTGACGGCGCCTTCGGGCCCGACCTGCACGTGACGCCGCCGGCGGCGTTCCACGGCGATGTCACGATCGACTGCGGGCAGGCGGGCACCGTCATGCGGTTCATCGCGCCGCTCGCGGGCCTTGCGACCGGCGATGTGACGATCACGGCGCACGCCAGCGCCCTGCACCGCCCGATGGGCGAGATGATCAAGGCGCTGCGCGAGATCGGCGCCGACATCGACGACGGCGGGCACTGGGCGCTGCCGTTCACGGTGCGCGGGCGCGGGCACATCCGCGGCGGCGAGGTCACGATCGACGCGAGCGCATCGAGCCAGTTCGTGTCGGGACTGCTGCTGGCCGCTCCCCGCTTCGACGTGGGACTGCACCTGATCCACTCCGGAGAGCGCCTGCCGTCGATCCCGCACATCGACATGACGGTCGAGACGCTCGCGCGCCGGGGCATCCAGGTCGAACGCCCGAACGCCAACGAGTGGCTCGTCCCCGCCGGTGTGCCGCGCGGGCGCGACACCGCGATCGAGCCCGATCTGTCCAACGCCGCACCGTTCCTGGCCGCGGCGCTGTTGACCGGCGGGTCGGTCACGATCCCCGGCTGGCCGCCCACTTCGACACAGCCCGGGGCGCTACTGCCCGAGATTCTGGCGTTGCTGGGTGCGCGCACGGGCCGCCGCGGCGGCGCGCTCACCGTCACAGGCACGGGCCGCGTCGCCGGCGTCGACCTCGACCTCACGGCGGCGAGCGAGCTCACGCCCACCCTGTTCGCACTCGCGGCCTTCGCCGACGCGCCCACGACGCTGCACGGCATCGGTCACATCCGTGGGCACGAGACCAACCGGATCGACGCGCTCGTCACCAATCTGCAGCGCCTCGGCGGAACGGCCGAAGAGCTACCCGATGGCATCCGGATCACGCCCGTGCCCCTGCACGGGGGCCTCTGGCGCGCGCACCACGACCACCGCATCGCGACGGCTGGGGCCCTCATCGGTCTGCGCGTGCCCGGTGTCGAGGTCGATGACATCGGCACGACGGCAAAGACGATGCCCGAGTTCCCGCAGTTGTGGCACGACATGATCGTCGCCGACGGAGTGGGCACCCCGTGAGCCTGGTCTGACATGAGCTGGCTGGACGACCTCGACGACGACGAGCCTGAGTTCGACGAGTCGGACGTGCGTGTGCGGCCGAACCCGAAGGCCAACCGCCCGCGCACCAAGCGTCGCCCCGCCCACGCCGACGCGCGCATCGCACGAGTCCTGGGCGTCGACCGCGGTCGCTACACCGTGCTGATCGACGAAGACGGCCCCGACGAGCACACGGCGCTCGCGACGCGTGCGCGCGAGCTGCGCAAGCAGCCGATCGTCACGGGCGACCGCGCCCGCGTCGTCGGCGATGCAACCGGAGACGAGGGAACGCTCGCGCGCATCGTCGGCATCGAGGAGCGCACGTCACTGCTGCGCCGCAGCGCCGACGACACCGACCAGGTCGAGCGCATCATCGTCGCCAACGCCGACCAGATGCTCATCGTCGTCGCAGCCGCCGACCCCGAGCCGCGCCCGCGGCTGGTCGACCGCTACCTGATCGCGGCGCTGGATGCCGGCATCCACCCCCTTCTCGTCGTGACGAAGACCGACCTCGCCGACCCGACCGACTTCCTCGCCCATTTCGAGGGTGTCGACGACCTGCGCGTGTTCCGCAGCGGGTCGGGCGACATGCCGGTCGACGAGATCGGCGCGCACCTCGTCGGCCACTCCACCGTCTTCGTCGGGCACTCCGGCGTCGGCAAATCGACGCTCGTCAACGCGCTCGTGCCGACCGCGGGCCGCGCCACGGGACATGTCAACGAGGTCACCGGCCGCGGCCGGCACACGTCGAGCTCGACGGTGTCGCTGCGCTACCTCGGTGCGAGCGGCCGAGGCTGGGTCATCGACACACCAGGCGTGCGCTCGTTCGGCCTCGGGCACGTCGACCCGGCCAACATCCTGAAGGCCTTCAGCGACTTGGCGGCTGTTGCGGAAGACTGCCCGCGCGGGTGCACGCATCTGCCGGATGCCCCGGACTGCGCCATCATCGAAGCCGTGGCCGAAGGCCGCCTCGGCGAGCGCGGCGCGGCGCGCCTCGACTCGCTGCAGCGCCTGCTCGAGACCTTCTCCTGAGGGCCGACGCTCGGGAGCTCGGCCCTTGAGACCCGTCAGCCCTTGAGGCCCGCGAAGTCGCTCTCGCGGAACTCCGTATCGATGCGGGTGCCCGCCCGTTCGACTTCGCGCTCGCGCAACTCGACCCGACGGATCTTCCCCGAGATCGTCTTGGGCAGCTCGAAGAACTCGACGCGGCGCACCCGCATGTACGGCGGCATATGCTCTCGCGCGTGCGCGAGGATCGAGCGCGCCGTCTCGGCATCCGGCGTCGCACTGGATGCCAGGTGCACGTAGGCCTTCACGACGTTCAGGCGCACCTCGTCAGGCGCGCCCACGACGCCGGCCTCGGCGACGGCGGGATGCGTCAGCAGGATCGACTCGACCTCGAACGGCGAGACCTTGAAATCGCTCGCCTTGAAGACATCGTCGGTGCGGCCGACGAACGTGAGGAACCCCTCGGCGTCACGGACGGCGACGTCGCTCGTGTGGAAGTAGCCGTCATGCTCGACCTTCGCCGTGCGCTCGGGCTCGCCGAGATACCCCGGCATCAGGTTGAGGGGGCGCACCGGCACCGTCGGCAGGCAGATCTCGCCTTCGTCGGAGACCTCACCGGTCACCGGGTCGAGCAGCACGACGTCGTTGCCCGGCAGGGCATGTCCCATCGCGCCCGGCTTGAGACGGATGCCCGGCGGGTTGCCGATGACGGCGGTGAGCTCAGTCTGTCCGTACCCGTCGCGGATCTGGATGTCCCACCAGCGCTCGATCGTCGCGATCACCTCGGGGTTCAGCGGCTCGCCCGCCGACAGCAGCTCGCGCAGCCCGTGCGGGCGGGTGTCGAGGTCGGCCTGGATGAGCATGCGCCACACCGTCGGCGGAGCACAGAACGTGTTCACGCCGGCGCGGTCGAGCTGGTCGACGAGCGCGACGGGATCGAACCGGCGGTAGTTGTAGACGAAGATCGTCGCCTCGGCGATCCACGGCGCGAAGAACAGGCTCCACGCGTGCTTGCCCCAGCCGGGCGCACTGATTGTCATGTGCACATCGCCCGGGCGCACGCCGATCCAGTACATCGTCGACAGGTGGCCGACCGGGTAGGAGATGTGCGTGTGCTCGACCATCTTCGGCCGTGAGGTCGTGCCGCTCGTGAAGTAGACGATCGCGGCGTCGGTCGAGTCGACGACGATGCCGGGTGCCTCCTCGCTCGCTGCGAGCGAGTCGTCGAATGCGTGCCAGCCCGGCCGCGTGCCGCCGACGACGATGCGGATCAGCTCGCCCGCGACGCCGTCGAGCTTCACGGCATCCGCCGGGTCGGCGATCACGGCGCGCACGCCGGCCCGCTCGATGCGCTCGGCGAGGTCGTCGACGCCGAGCACGACCGACGTCGGCAGGATGACGGCGCCGATCTTCATGATCGCGAGCATCGCCTCCCACAGTTCGACGCGGTTGTCGATCATGAGCATGATGCCGTCGCCGCGGCGCACGCCGCGCGCGGTCAACCAGTTCGCGACCTGGTTCGACCGGCGGCGCATCTGGTCGTATGTGATGGCCGTCTCGGCGCCGTCCTCCTCAACGACACGCAGCGCGAGGCGCTCGTTGCCTGTCGCGATGGCGTCGAACCAGTCGACGGCCCAGTTGAAGTGGTCGCCCACGTCAGGCCA
>Ga0207420_1001608_pt1 | contig 13167 bp, 9 predicted proteins | sample ThiBio_inoc_biof_FD_183941 | JGI IMG/M metagenome (GOLD analysis project Ga0207420, IMG submission 183941) | Wastewater bioreactor microbial communities from Cape Town, South Africa - Thiocy_inoc_biof (SPAdes) | ecosystem: Engineered > Bioremediation > Thiocyanate > Unclassified | place: South...
AGGTGCACGTGGCGCGCGGCGATGCGCTCCACCGCCGGCACCACCGCCTGCAGGCGCGGCAGCAGCTGGCGAACGCGAAAGTCGCTGAGGGCGTTGCCGCCGTCGAAGAAGTGGATATGCGGGGTCACGTCGGGTGGCCTGGATGGGGGCGGTAGCGCGTAGCGCCGGGTCGGGTGGCCGGCCGCTGACTGGGGCCGGACGCGAAGCGGTTGATTTTAGCCGTCGCCCCGTGCCACGCCCGGTGCCCCAGGCGCAATCGGCGTGCCTCTGGAATAATTTGCCCCCATGCCAATCACCATCAAAGACGAAGCCGGCATCGCCGCCATGCGCGAAGCCTGCCGCCTGGCCGCCGAAGTGCTGGACAGCCTGACGCCGCACATCCAGCCGGGCATCACCACGCTGGAGATCGACCGCCTGGCCGCCCAGGCCATGGCCGCCCAGGGCACGCGCTCGGCCACCATCGGCTACCAGCCGCCCGGCTATCCGCCCTACCCCGCGCACCTGTGCACCTCGGTCAACCAGGTGGTGTGCCACGGTATCCCGGCCGACAAGCCGTTGAAAAAGGGCGACATCGTCAACGTCGACGTCACCGTGATCACCCCCGACGGCTGGTACGGCGACACCAGCCGCATGTTCGAGATCGGCGACTGCTCGATCGCCGCCAGGCGCCTGTGCGCGCTGACCTACCAGGCCATGTGGCTGGGCATCGACCAGGTGCGCCCCGGCGCGCGCCTGGGCGACATCGGCCACGCGATCCAGAAATTCGTCGAAGGCCAGGGCCTGTCGGTGGTGCGCGAGTTCTGCGGCCACGGCATCGGCCAGAACTTCCACGAAGAGCCGCAGGTGCTGCACTACGGCCGCCCCGGCACCGGTGTGGAGCTGGAGCCGGGCATGATCTTCACCGTCGAGCCCATGGTCAACATCGGCCGGCGCGACATCAAGGAAATGCCCGATGGCTGGACCATCGTCACCAAGGACCGCAGCCTGTCGGCGCAGTGGGAGCACACGGTGCTGGTCACGCCCACCGGCTACGAGGTGCTGACGCTGTCGGCCGGCGCGCCGGCGATCCCCGACTTCGTGCAGGGCGTGGCGCACGCCGCGGCCTGACGGCGCCCCACCCGCCATGCCCCACAGCGCGGCCGCCACCCCCGCCGAGGCGCCGCCGGGCGACTATCGCGCGCGCAAGAAGGCACTGCTGGACGCGCTGCGCGCCAGCGGCCCGGGCACGCGCGGCGTGCGCGCGGCCCTCACGCGCCTGACCGCGCTGGCCGACGACGCCCTGCGCGCGCTGTGGACACAGCGCGGCTTCGACGACCGGCTGGCCCTGCTGGCGGTGGGCGGCTACGGGCGCGGCGAGCTGTTCCCCCATTCCGACGTCGACGTGCTGCTGCTGCTGCCCGAAGGCTGCGATCCGGCGCAGGACGCGGCGCTGCGCGAGCGCATCGAGGGCTTCATCACCGGCTGCTGGGACGCCGGACTGGAAATCGGCTCGGCCGTGCGCGGCATCGACGACTGCCTGCGGGCCGGCGCCGACGACGTGACGGTGCAGACCGCCCTGCTGGAGGCGCGCCGCGTGGCCGGCAGCCGCGCACTGTTCGACGCGTTTCGCCAGCGCCACCAGGCGGCGCTCAACGCGCTGGACTTCTTCAGCGCCAAGCGGCTGGAGCTGCGCCAGCGCCACGTCAAGTACGAGGACACGCCCTACGCGCTGGAGCCCAACTGCAAGGAATCGCCCGGCGGGCTGCGCGACCTGCAGATCATCCTGTGGACGGCGCGCGCCGCCGGCATCGGCGGGCGCTGGGACGACCTGCACCGCGCCGGCCTGGTGACCGCGCACGAGCTGCGCCAGCTGCGCCACAACGAAGCGCTGCTGTCGGCCATCCGCTGCCGCCTGCACCTGGTGGCCGGCCGGCGCGAGGACCGGCTGGTGTTCGACCTGCAGAACGCGGTGGCCGAATCCTTCGGCCTGCGGCACCGCGTGGCCGCTGACGGCCGCGTGCTGCTGCGCGCCAGCGAGGTGCTGATGCGCCGCTACTACTGGGCCGCCAAGGCGGTGACCCAGCTCAACCAGATCCTGCTGCAGAACCTCGAAGAGCACCTGCGCGCCGCCCACGGTGAGCCGGCGCCGGCGCTGCGGCGCATCAACGAGCGCTTCTTCGACCGCGACGGCCTGATCGAGGTGGCCAGCGACGAGCTGTACCAGCGCCAGCCGCACGCGGTGCTGGAAACCTTTTTGCTCTACACCCAGACGCCCGGCGTCAAGGGCCTGTCGGCGCGCACCCTGCGCGCGCTGTACAACGCGCGCGGCGTGATGAACCACGCCTTCCGCGCCGACCCGGTCAACCGCCGGACCTTCCTGGCCATCCTGCAGCAGCCGCAGGGCATCACCCACGCCCTGCGGCTGATGAACCAGACCTCGGTGCTGGGGCGCACGCTGTGGGTGTTCCGGCGCATCGTCGGGCAGATGCAGCACGACCTGTTCCACGTCTACACGGTGGACCAGCACATCCTGATGGTGCTGCGCAACGTGCGGCGCTTCTTCATGGCCGAGCACGCGCACGAATACCCGTTCTGCTCGCAGCTGGCCGCTGGCTGGGACAAGCCCTGGCTGCTCTACGTGGCGGCGCTGTTTCACGACATCGCCAAGGGCCGCGGGGGCGATCATTCGCGCCTGGGCGCGCGCGAGGTGCGGCGCTTTTGCGCCGACCACGGCGTGCGCGGCGCCGACGCCGATCTGCTGGAGTTCCTGGTGCGCGAGCACCTGAGCATGAGCCGCATCGCGCAGAACGAGGATCTGAGCGAGCCCGAGGTGATCGCCGCCTTCGCGCGCCAGGTCGGCAACGAGCGCCAGCTGACCGCGCTGTACCTGCTGACGGTGGCCGACCTGCGCGGCACCAGCCCCAAGGTGTGGAACGCCTGGAAGGGCAAGCTGCTGGAAGACCTGTACCGCCTGACGGTGCGCAGCCTGGGCGGGCGCGCGCCCGACGCCGACGCCGTGATCGAGGCACGCAAGCGCCAGGCGCTGCGCGAGCTCACGCCCGCCGGCGGCCCGCGCGCGCTGCCGCCACCGCTGTGGGAGCAGCTGCAGGTGAGCTACTTCATGCGCCACGACGCCGGCGACATTGCCTGGCACGCGCGTGAGCTGTCCCCCTCGAACGCTATCGAAAACGAAGCTTCCGGCGCACACCCGGAGCCGCGCAACGCCCCGGAACACCTGCACACCACGGTGCGCGCGCGCCTGTCGCCGGTGGGCGAAGGCCTGCAGGTGCTGGTGCACGCCAGCGACCGCGCCGACCTGTTCGCGCGCATCTGCGGCTGGTTCGAGCGCAGTGGCTATTCCATCCTGGACGCCAAGATCCACACCACGCGCGACGGCTGGGCGCTGGACACCTTCCAGATCGTGCGCCCCGAGGCACCGGAGGACTACACGGAATTCATCGACGCCGTGCACGCCGAGCTGCCGCCCGCCATCGACAGCCAGGGCGCGCTGCCGGCGCCGCGCCTGGGCCGGCTGTCGCGCCGCGTGCGCAGCTTTCCGGTGGCGCCGCGCGTCGACCTGCGGCCCGACGAGAAAGGCCAGCGCTGGCTGCTGTCGGTCACCGCCAGCGACCGCATGGGCCTGCTCTACGGCATCGCGCGCGTGCTGGCGGCGCACCAGATCGACGTCGAGCTGGCCAAGATCACCACCCTGGGCGAGCGCGTGGAAGACAGTTTTCTGCTGCAGGGCGCGCAACTGCAGCACGCGCGCACCCAGCTGGCCATCGAGCAGGAGCTGCTGGACGTGCTGGAGCCAGCCTGATCGATCCTGATTTGATAGCTGTTGGCGCACGCTGGACGGCGGTTTAAGCCCTGTTTCATGCTGAAACCGCAGAGCGGTGCGCAAGGTCCCGGTCGCCTGGCGGCTACCATTACGGGTTTTCCCGCAGCGTGCCACGGCGCGCTGGCCTTCGATTCCTCTCAACGAGCTTGTCCATGAACCCGTTTCTGACCCCGTCCCGCCGCCTGCTGCTGGCCAGCGCCGCCGCCACCGCCCTGCTGTGGGGCTGCGGCAAGACCGAGACCCCGGCCCCGGCCGCCACCGAGCCCGCCGCGCCCCCGGCGGCCGCCGCGCCGGCGCTGCCCGCCAAGATCGTCATCGGCCTGGACGACAACTTCCCGCCCATGGGCTTTCGCGACGACAAGAACCAGCTGGTCGGCTTCGACATCGACCTGGCGCGCGAAGCGGCCAAGCGCCTGGGCGTCGAGGTCGAGTTCAAGCCCATCGACTGGAACGCCAAGGAGGCCGAGCGTGGACGCGCTGTGGAACGGCCTGACCATCACCGAGGAGCGCAAGAAGAACATCGCCTTCACCGCGCCCTACATGGAAAACCACCAGATCATCGTCGTCAAGGGCGATTCGTCCATCAAGACCAAGGCCGACATGGCCGGCAAGCTGATCGGCGTGCAGGACGGCAGCAGCGCCGTCGACGCCATCACCAGGGACGAGGCCACCGCCAGGAGCTTCAAGGACTTGAAGAAGTACGGCGACAACGTCACCGCCCTGATGGACCTGAGCGCCGGCCGCGTCGACGCCGTGGTGCTGGACGAGGTGGTGGGCCGCTACTACACCGCCAAGAAGCCGGGCGAGTACGTGGTCCTGGAAGACAACTTCGGCACCGAGGACTACGGCGTCGGCCTGCGCCTGGAAGACACCGAGCTGCACGCCCGCATCGACAAGGCGCTGGCCGACATGAAGCAGGACGGCAGCGGCGCCCGGATCGCCGAGCAGTGGTTCGGCAAGAACATCCTGAAATGAGACACCCCCGTGGCTCCACTCGCTGCGCGATGTTGCGCCTCCCCCCTCAAGGGGGCGCAGCCTGTGGCCAGGGAAACCCCGGCCACGGCTGCCGCTGGGATGGCCTGCTCCGCGGCCACGTGACTCGTTACGGGTCAACCACCTGACCCCCCAAAACCGCACCCGCATCGGTGATGGACTACCTGCTGCGCATCCTGCCCCCGCTGCTGGACGGCGCGGGCGTCACGCTGGGGCTGTTTTTCATCACGCTGGCGCTGTCGCTGCCGCTGGGGCTGGCGCTGGCGCTGGCGCGGCTGTCGCGCTTCGCGGCGCTGCGCCACGCGGTCAGCGGCTTCATCTGGCTGATGCGCGGCACGCCGCTGATGCTGCAGCTGCTGTTCGTCTACTACGCCCTGCCCTTCGTGCCGGTGATCGGCGTGCGGCTGCCGGACTATCCGGCCGCGGTCGTCGCCTTCACGCTCAACTACGCCGCCTACTTCGCCGAAATCCTGCGCGCCGGCATCCAGTCGATCGACCGCGGCCAGTACGAAGGCGCCAAGGCGCTGGGCATGAGCTACCCGCAGACCATGCGCCGCATCGTCATGCCGCAGGTGTGGCGCAACACGCTGCCGCCGCTGGCCAACGAGACCATCACCCTGGTCAAGGACACCTCGCTCATCTACGTGCTGGCGCTCAACGACCTGCTGCGCGCCGCGCGCGGCATCGTGCAGCGCGACTTCAGCATCACGCCCTTCATCGTCGCCGCCGCGTTCTACCTGCTCATGACGCTGGTGCTGACCTGGGTGTTCCAGCGGCTGGAACGCCAACAAAACGCCCATGTCGCCTGAACCCGCCCACGCCGACCTGCCCATGGTGCGCGCCACTGGCCTGCACAAGCACTTTGGCGCGCTGCACGTGCTGCGCGGCGTGTCGCTGACGGTGGCGCGTGGCGAGGTGGTGGCCATCCTGGGCCCGTCGGGATCGGGCAAATCGACCCTGCTGCGCTGCCTCAACCACCTGGAGACCGTGCAGCGCGGCAGCATCGAAATTGCCGGCCAGAAGCTCGCCAGCGCAGATGCAACGGGCGCCAGCAGCTATCCTTCCGATAGCGAAGTGCGGCGCATCTGCCAGCACACCGGCATGGTGTTCCAGCACTTCAACCTGTTTCCGCACCTGACGGTGCTGGGCAACCTGATCGAGGCGCCCATCACCGTGCGCAAGCAGTCGCGCGCCGATGTGGTGCCACGCGCCGAGGCACTGTTGGCCAAGGTGGGCCTGGCGGACAAGCGCGACGTCTACCCCGCCCGGCTGTCGGGCGGGCAGAAGCAGCGCGTGGCGATCGCCCGCGCGCTGGCCATGCAGCCCGACATCCTGCTGTTCGACGAACCCACCAGCGCGCTCGACCCCGAGCTGACCGGCGAGGTGCTGCGCACCATGCGTCAGCTGGCCGACGAGCGCATGACCATGCTGGTGGTGACGCACGAGATGGCCTTCGCGCGCGAGGTGGCGCACCGCGTGGTGTTCATGGACCAGGGCCAGATCGTGGAGGAGCAGCCGGCGCGCGACTTCTTCATCCAGCCGCGGCACGAGCGGGCGCGGGCGTTTCTGGCCCACATGCTGTGAAGCGGGCGCGCGCCGCGCTCAGCCCAGCTGCCCCCACACCTTGTCCAGCCGTTTGATGCTGACCGGCTGCGGCGTGCGCAGTTCCTGGGCGAAGAAGCTCACGCGCAGCTCCTCCAGCAGCCAGCGCAGCTCCTGCATGCGGGTGTCGGGCTGGCCCTTGCGGGCGGCGACCAGGCGCCAGTAGCGCTGGTCCTGCGCGCGCACCTCGGCCATGCGCTGGGCGTCGCGCGCGGGGTCGGCGCGCAGTTTGTCCAGGCGCAGGGTGATGCCTTTCAGGTAGCGCGCATAGTGCTGCAGCGCCGGCCAGGGCGTGGCGGCGATGAAGTCCCTGGGCATCAGGCGCTGCAGCTGCTCGGCGGCGTCGCGGGTGGCCTCGGGCGCGCCCCGGGTGTCCTTGATCTTGCGCGCCGCCGTGGCGTATTCGGCCAGGATGGCGCCGGCCAGGCGCGCCACCTCGCCGGTGATCAGCGTCAGGCGCGCGCGGCCCTCGTCCACGCGCTGGCGGAATTCGTCGGCCCGGGTGGGCAGCGGCTCGACCAGGAAGGCGCGCTCCAGCGCCACGTCGATGATCTGCTGGCGCAGCTCCTCGGCGGTGCCCAGAGGCATGTAGGCCACGGCCATTTTCTGCAGCTCGGGCACGTTCTTTTCCAGGTACTTCAGCGCGTCGCGGATTTGCAGCGCGAACAGCCGGCGCAGGCCCTGGCGGTGGCGCGCGGCCGCGAGGCCGGGCTCGTCGAACACCTCGATGGTGACGGCGTCGCCGGCATCGATCAGCGCCGGAAAGCCCACCAGCACCTGCCCCTTCTGGCGGATTTCCATCAGCTCGGGCAGCTCGCCGAAGTCCCAGCCGGTGTGGCGGGTGTCGGCCGAAGGGGCGTCGGTCACTACGGTTTTAGTAGCTGCTGGCGCACGTCCTGATTGCCCTGGAGCCTGATTCGACCCAGACTCCTGCGTGGCGCCCGCGTCGGCCGACGGCAGCGCGCCCTTGAGCGCCGCCAGCGCCTGGAAGGCGCCGCGCGCCTCGCCACCCAGCTCGGCCTTGAGCGCCGCCAGATGGCGCCCCATGCCGCGCTGGCGGCCGTGCTCGTCGACCACGCGGAAGTTCATGAACAGGTGCGCGGGCAGCATGTCGAGCTTGAAGTCGGTGCGCTTGACGTCCAGGCTGGTGGCCTCGCGCACCAGCTTCAGCAGGGCCTCGGTCAGGCTGCCGTGGCCGAAGGCCTCGGGCGTGCCCAGCAGCTCGGCCAAATGCTGCGCGCTGGCGGGCAGCGGCACGAAGCGGCTGCGCGGCTTTTGCGGCAGGCTCTTGAGCAGCGCCTGGATCTTGTCTTTCAGCATGCCGGGCACCAGCCATTCGCAGCGCGCCTCGCTCACCTGGTTGAGCACGAACAGCGGCACCGTCACCGTCAGGCCATCGCGCGCATCGCCCGGCTGGTGCAGGTAGCTGGCGGCGCAGTCCACGCCGCCCAGGCGCACCATCTTGGGAAAGGCGGCGGTGGTGATGCCCGCCGCCTCGTGGCGCATCAGCTCCTCGCGCGTCAGGTGCAGCAGCTTCGGGTTGGCGCGGCTGGCCTCGCGCCACCAGCGCTCGAAGTCGCGCCCGTTGCTGATGCCGGCCGGGATCTGGCTGTCGTAGAAGGCGTAGATCAGCTCGTCGTCGACCAGCACGTCCTGGCGCCGGCTCTTGTGCTCCAGCTCCTCGACCTTGGCGACGGCCCGGTCGTTGGCGGGCAGAAACGGCAGGCGGCGCGCCCAGTCGTCGGGCCACTCGCCGCCCACCAGCGCCTCGCGGATGAAAATCTCGCGCGCCGCCCGCGGATCGACCGTGCCAAAGCTCTTGCGCCGGCCGCCGTAGACCAGCAGGCCGTACAACGTGGCGCGCTCCAGCGCCACCACGTCCTGCGCCTTCTTTTCCCAGTGCGGTTCGAGCAGCTGCTTCTTCAGCAGGTGGCCGCCCACCTCCTCCATCCACTGCGGCTCGATGGCGGCGATGCCGCGGCCGAACAGGCGCGTGGTCTCCACCAGCTCGGCACAGACGATCCACTTGCCGGGCCGCTTGGCCAGGTGCGCGCCCGGATGGCGGTGGAACTTGATGCCGCGCGCGCCCAGGTATTCGCCGCTTTGGGCGTCATCGCCCTCCAGCTTGCAGCCGACGTTGCCCAGCAGGCCCGCCAGCAGCGACTTGTGCAGCGCCTCGTAGCTGGCCGAAGATGCAGGCCCCCACGCTTCGCGCTTCGCGTCTGCGCTGCCCCCCGAGGGGGCCCCGGCCGCCTTGGGACGGCCCGGCGGCGTCCGGCCGACGTTTTCCAACCACCCATGCTCGGCCACCACCGTGTGCAGTTGGGTGTGGATGTCGCGCCACTCGCGCACACGGCGCACGCTGATGAAGTTCTGGCGCAGCAGGCTTTCCCACTGACGGTTGCTCAGCTTGTGGGTCGCCGGTTCATGAGCCAAATCGGCCTCTGGCGCTTGCCTAGCGAGCGCCGGCAGCTCTTGTTTCAATAGCGTCTGGCGTGCCTGCGCCAGCGCCAGCGCGGCCCGCTGCGCCGCCGGCAGCGCGGCCGGGTGGGCGGGTTTGCCGGCCGCGCCGCGTCCTTCGCTGGCGGCCATCTCGCGGCGCGACTTGAGCACCTGACCGCCGCGCGCGTCGTGCAGCCATTTCCACAGCCGCAGGTAGCCCGAAAACTCGCTCTTCTCGTCGTCGAACTTGGCGTGCGCCTGGTCGGCCTGCGCCTGTTGCTCCAGCGGGCGGTCGCGCACGTCGGGCACGCTGAGCGCGGCGGCGATCACTAGAACCTCGCGCAGCGCGCCGCGCTGGCGCGCCTCCAGGATCATGCGGCCCACCCGCGGGTCCAGCGGCAGGCGCGCCAGCTCGGCGCCCAGCGCGGTGAGCTGCTGCGCCTCGTCCAGCGCGCCCAGTTCCTGCAGCAGTTGCACGCCATCGGCGATGGCGCGGCCCGAGGGCATGTCGAGAAACGGAAAGTCTTCCACCCGCCCGTCCGCGCCGCCCAGGCGCAGGCTCTTCATGCGCAGAATCACGGCGGCCAGCGACGAGCGCAGGATCTCCGGGTCGGTGAAGCGCGGGCGGCCGGCAAAGTCCTTTTCGTCGTACAGACGGATGCAGATGCCGTCGGCCACCCGCCCGCAGCGGCCGGCGCGCTGGTTGGCGGCGGCCTGGCTGATCGGCTCGATCAGCAGCTGCTCGACCTTGCTGCGGTAGCTGTAGCGCTTGACGCGCGCCGTGCCGGGGTCGATCACGTAGCGGATGCCCGGCACCGTGAGCGAGGTCTCGGCCACGTTGGTGGCCAGCACGATGCGCGGCGCGCCGTGCGGGGTGAACACGCGGTCCTGCTCGGCCTGCGACAGGCGCGCGAACAGCGGCAGCACCTCGGCGCCGCGCGTCAGCGGGCTGTGCGCCAGGTGCTTGCGCAGGTGGTCGGCGGCCTCGCGGATCTCGCGCTCGCCGGGCAGGAAGATCAGGATGTCCCCTTGTGGCCGGCCCACCCACAACTCGTCCACCGCCTCGGCGATGGCGTCATTCAGGTCGTGCTCGCGGCTTTCCTCGAACGGGCGCCAGCGCTGCTCGACCGGGTAGGTGCGCCCCGACACCTGGAGCACGGGCGCCGGGACAAGGCCCCCACGCTCCCCCACTTCGTGTGGGTCGCTGCCCCCCGAGGGGGCCGCGCCCGGCTTGGGGCGGCCCGGCGCCGGGCGGGGCATCGCGAAATGCCGCGCAAAGCGGTCGGCGTCGATGGTGGCCGAGGTGACGATCACCTTCAGGTCCGGGCGGCGCGGCAGGATCTGCTGGATATAGCCGAGCAGGAAGTCGATGTTCAGGCTGCGCTCGTGCGCCTCGTCGATGATCAGCGTGTCGTAGGCATTGAGCAGCGGGTCGCTCTGCGTCTCGGCCAGCAAAATGCCGTCGGTCATCAGCTTGACGCTGGCGCCGGGTGTCAGGCGGTCGCCAAAGCGCACCTTGTAGCCCACCACCTCGCCCAGCGGCGTTTGCAGCTCCTCGGCAATGCGCCTGGCCACGCTGGTGGCGGCAATGCGGCGCGGCTGGGTGTGGCCGATCAGCTTGCCGCGCTGGCCGGGTGGCGCGTTCAGCCGGCCGCGGCCCATGGCCAGCGCGATCTTGGGCAGCTGCGTCGTCTTGCCCGAGCCGGTTTCGCCGCACACGATGACCACCTGGTGCGCGCGCAGCGCGGCTTCAATCTCGGCGCGCCGGGCAGACACCGGCAGGCTGTCTGGAAATTCAAGATGCAGGGACGGGCGCGCTTGGGTCATGGGGTGCGGGATTATCCCAGTGCGATGGCAGCGCCCCCCGCGTAGGCCGGCGGTAGGATGCGGGCGCACGTCCACCCAACCTCATGGAAAACCCATGATCCGCACCCTGATCCCCCTGACGGCCGCTGCCCTGCTGGCGGCCGGCTGCGCCTCGGCGCCCGACACCCGCCACATCACGGCGCCCACGCAAGCCACCGGCATCGGCGGCAACACCCCGGCCGGCCTGGTCGATCTGGCGGCGCACCAGATGAAGGGCAACCCGGGCGATTACGAGCTGCGCGCGCGCCTGCTGACCATTGCCCCGGGCGGCGGCGCCGCGGCCCACCCGCACGCCGGCCAGCCGGGCATCGTGCGCGTCATCAAGGGCACCATCGTCGAAGGCCGCGGCAATGCCCAGCGCGTGCTGAAGACAGGCGAGCACTGGGTTGAAACCGCCGACACCACGCACTGGTTCGTCAACCCCAGCGCCACCGAAACGGCCGAGTTGTGGGCGGTGGACATCGTGCCGCGCAAGAAGTGAGCGCGCCACGCAGAAAAAAGCCCCGGGCGCGGTTGCAACTGCCGCCACCGGCCCCGCGCAACCGGGTTGCCGTGGCGCTGGCGGCCCGGCGCGGCAGCGGTGCGGCAGGCCAGCACGGCCGCAGCCCCGGCGCCCAGCGCCGCGCCGACCGCATGGCGCTGCAAAAAAGCCTGCGCGAAGCGCCGGATCGGTGAGGCGGCTTGCGTTTCCACCCGTGCCCACGGCGTCGACCAGCGCGAGCATCCGGCTGAACCAAGGCGTTTTCGCGCGCAAGCGTGTACAGGATCGCGCCCGTCACCGACACCTTGACCCGATCGGGTTGGCGTGATTCGGCGCGCCAGGCGTTTTCATTGCGCGGCGGAGGCGATAGACTCGGGGCCTCGTCCGGTAAACGGGTCGATCACAAATTGACCGCAACGCCGGCTGTTCCCACCTCACAAGGAGACCCCATGACTACCCCCTTCCGCCTCAAGACCCTGACCGCCGCCGTGGGCGTCGGCGCCATGCTGATGCTGTCCAGCGCGCATGCCCAGATCAAGATCGCCATGGTGATCCCCGCCACCGGGGCGCTGACGCAGTACGGCGACATGATCAAGGAAGGGGTGCTGACGGCCGTCGAAATGGCCAACGCCGCCGGCGGCGTGAACGGCAAGAAGGTCGAGACCGTGGTGGTCGACGACGCCTGCGAACCCAAGCAGGGCCCGGTGGCCGCCAACCGCGTGGTCAACGACAAGATCCGCTACGTGGTCGGCCCCGTCTGCTCGGGCGCGGCCATCGCCGCGGCGCCGATCTACAACAACGAAGGCGTGGTCATGGTGACGCCCTCGGCCACCTCGCCCAACCTGACGGACGGCAAGAACTTCCACTTCATCTTCCGCACCATCGGTCGGGACGACCAGCAGGGTCCGTCGGCGGCCAAGTTCATCATCGAGAAAATCAAGCCCAAGAAGGTCGCCGTGCTGCATGACAAGCAGTCGTATGGCCAGGGCATCGCCTCGGCCGTGCGCGACGACCTGAAGAAGGCCAACGTGGCGGTCGCGCTGTTCGAGGGCATCAACGCCGGCGACAGCGATTACTCCGCCGTCATCACCAAGCTCAAGAGCGCGGGTGTCGACTTCGTCTACTACGGCGGCTACCACCCCGAGATGGGCCTGCTGCTGCGCCAGGCCGGCGAGCAGGGCCTGAAGGTCAAGATGATGGGCCCCGAGGGCGTGGGCAACCCCGAAATCAACGCCATCGCCGGGCCCGCCGTCGAGGGCATGCTGCTGACGCTGCCGGCCGACTTCTCCACCAACCCCAAGAACGCCGCCATCGTCAAGGCCTTCAAGGACAAGAAGCGCGATCCTTCCGGCGCGTTCCAGCTGACGGCCTACGCCGCCACCCAGGTCATCCTGGACAGCGTCAAGGCCGTGGGCGACGATGCCAAGAAGGTGGCCGACCACCTGCACAAGAGCAGCTTCGAGACGCCGATCGGCAGCGTGGGCTGGGACAAGAAGGGGGACCTGAAGTCGTTCGAGTTCCAGGTGTTCGAGTGGCACAAGGACGGCAGCAAGTCGCTGGTCAAGTAACGCCACCCCACAGCAAAGGGTACTGACCCCCACGCCCCGGCGCGCCCCTTCTCACACACCGGGGTCGCCGGGGCGCTTGTCGTCGGCGCGGTCGCCCTTGCCTTCTCACCGCTTGCCCCCGGGAGGCCCGAAATGTCTGACCTGCTGCCGCAACTGATTCAGCAGTTGTTCAATGGCGTGTCGCTGGGCGCCATCTACGCGCTGATCGCCATCGGCTACACGATGGTGTACGGCATCATCGGCATGATCAACTTCGCCCACGGCGAGGTGTACATGATCGGCGCCTATGCCGGCCTGGTCACGCTGGCAGCCGTCGGCGCGCAAAGCGGCCTGCCGGTGGCCGTGCTGATCGCGCTGATGCTGCTGGTGGCGGTGTTCGTCACCGGCGTGTACGG
>Ga0207420_1001611_pt1 | contig 13105 bp, 7 predicted proteins | sample ThiBio_inoc_biof_FD_183941 | JGI IMG/M metagenome (GOLD analysis project Ga0207420, IMG submission 183941) | Wastewater bioreactor microbial communities from Cape Town, South Africa - Thiocy_inoc_biof (SPAdes) | ecosystem: Engineered > Bioremediation > Thiocyanate > Unclassified | place: South...
GCGCTTGACCGCGGCACCCAGGCCGTTCGAGGCGTCGAGGATCTCGTTCTGCAGACGCTCGGTCATCGTCTTCTCACGACGACCCTTCGCGTAGCTGACGAGCCAGCGCAGCGCGAGCGTGTTCGCACGGTGCGGCTTGACCTCGACGGGCACCTGGTAGGTCGAGCCACCGACGCGGCGGCTCTTGACCTCGAGGGTCGGGCGGACGTTGTCGAGCGCCTTCTTCAGCGTTGCGACGGCATCCTGCCCGTTCTTGGCCTCAACACCCTTGAGGGCGTTGTAGACGATCGACTCGGCGATGGACTTCTTGCCGTCGACGAGGATCTTGTTCACCAGCTGGGTGACGATCGGAGCACCGTAGACCGGGTCGTTGACGACGACGCGGCGGGGTGCGGGTCCCTTACGAGGCATCTAACTCAACCCTTCTTTGCGCCGTAGCGGCTGCGAGCCTGCTTACGGTTCTTGACAGCCTGGGTGTCCAGGGCGCCGCGGACGATCTTGTAACGGACACCGGGCAGGTCCTTGACACGGCCGCCGCGGACGAGCACGAGCGAGTGCTCCTGCAGGTTGTGGCCCTCGCCGGGGATGTAGGCGGTGACCTCGGTGCCGTTGCGGAGCTTGACACGGGCGACCTTGCGCATGGCCGAGTTCGGCTTCTTGGGCGTGGTCGTGTAGACGCGGGTGCAGACACCCGCCTGCTGCGGGTTCGCCTTCAGGGCGGGCGCCTTGGTCTTCGAGACCTTCGGCGAGCGACCCTTGCGAACCAACTGCTGAATGGTTGGCACGTTCTCTCCTTGTTGTGCTGCACGGTGACAGCGATGGTGTTTTCACCACAGATCCACCGGCACAGCGCGAAAGCGCCGGGCTTTTGGTTTGGTGGATATGCCGTGGGGGTGGCCTGTTCGCAGACCGTTCCCGTCGTGTGCGATCCACCCGCCTGCTCGGCACCCCGGCATCCACCCGGGCACAGCACAAGCGCGCGTGCGCGCACACCCGCTCAATACTACGCCGTATGACGAGGGCGGGCAAACGCGGGGGTGTGTCGCGGGTTGCGTGGGGGCGCGTGCCGCGGGTGCGGCCGCAATAACTCAGGAACGGTGGGGCTCGGAGGGCCGATTTCCCGGGGATCGACGGGTTCTCGGGGCTCGACTCCTGAGTTGTTGCGGCGCGGCGCCGCTGAGTTGTTGCGGCGCGGCGGGGGCGAGAGCCGGCGCCGCGCGCGGGTCAGTGCTCGATGCGGCGGAGGTGGAACTCCTCGTCGCCGAGGAAGAAGCGCTCGCCGGCATCGAGCTGGCCGCCGGGCTCGACCTCGACCTCGTCACCCATGAGGGTGCGCACGAGCACGCCGTTGGTCGAGCCGAGGTCGGTCACGACCCACGCCTCACCGCGCTGCTCGAGGCGCGCGTGCGTCTTCGACACGGTGCGCGCATCGTCCTTCACCGGCACGAGCTGCGCCACCGGGAACGCGGGATCGGCCGACGGGCGCCGCCCCAGGATCACGACGGCCGCCGTCAGCGGAATCGGCGATCCGGATGCCGGGACCAGCTCCCACGCCGCGCGGATCGAGCGGCGCGCGATGATCGTCACGTCCATGAGGTCGTCGTCCGCGGCGTCGACCGCGGGCCGCGCCGCGGGGGCTGCCGCGAGCGGGCGCTCTCCCTCGTCGGCCCGGCGATGCTGGGCCGACACGGCCGCAGCCGCGGCGCGCGGTGCTCCCGCGATCGGCGCGCCGATGACAGCCGACACCTCGCCGGACATCTCGGGGAACGCGTCCGGATCTTCCGCGTCGTACGTCCGCCGCGCGCGCAGCGGTTGCGCGGGCGCGGGTGACACAGCCGAATCAGCATCGGATGCCCCGGCCGACGCGGCCGCAACAGGAAGTTGTGCCGTCGTGGGCTGCGGCGCGGTGGGCTGCTGCGCGGTGGACTGAGGCGCCGGCAGGTTCCGCGCCGACACGGGCACGCCGGACGTGGCGCGCTCGGGCTGGGTGGACTCCTCGACGACCGCGGGCAACCCTGCCGCGGCGGATGCCAGGGGCGCCGCCGTGCGCGATGTCGCGGCAGCCGCGGCACCAGCCGTACCCACCGCAGCCGCCCCCGCGGCCGCTTCGGCAGGTTCCGCGGGGGCGACGGCCGCTCCCCCACGTGATGCGGCTTCCGCCGGCGCCGCCGGCACACGCGTGACCGAAACCGCGGGCGTAGCCGGACCAGCACCAGAGCGGCGGCCCGGCACGAAGTCGATCGGCCCCTCGTCGCTCACGGTCGGCCCGACGTACGGGCGCCCGGCCGCCGAGCTCGGCGGGGACGTCATCGACCTCGGACGGCCAGGCGGCATCCGACGTGCGATCCGCATCGGGATCGATCGGCGCGGGCCTCGTCGAGCGCAGCGCCGGCGCCGGAGTCGGAGCAGGGAACACGGATGCCTGCGCCGCGTCGGCGTCCGCCGGTGTGCCGCTCTCGCGCTCGCTCGGCGTCACAGCATCGACCGCTGGCCCAGCCGCGCCACCCGGCGCCGCAGAGCCAGCCGCAGCACCCGTGCCAGCCGCACCGCCCGCCGCAACCCCGGCACCAGCACCGCCCGTAGCCCCAGCCCCGGCCACAACGCCAGCCGCAGCATCGACTGCCGCGGTGGCAGGTCGGGGTGCCGTCTCGGGCGGAGTCCAGTACGCCTCCCCTGTCGCCGGTGGCGCGAACCCTGCCTCGGCCGCCGACCGAATCGGCGCGGCAACCGCAGCGGCGCCGGCGGCGTCATCCGCCGCCGAGCCCGCACCGACGCCCGCGCTCGGAAGCCCGGTACCAGCGCCCGCACCCGAGAGCCCGGTACTAGCGCCAACGCCCGCACCCGAAAGCCCAGCACCGGCACCGGCGTCAAAGCCAACGCCCGCGCCCGGAAGCCCATCACCAACGCCAACACCAGCCCCCGCACCCGCCTGCGGCCCGGCATCAGCCGCGGGTGCCGCTCCAAGCTCCCACATCGCCGACTCACGCAACTGCGCGACCGGCTCCGGCGACCCATCGCCCGAACCAGCCCCAGCACCCGAACCGGACCCAGAACCAGCACCCGACCGCGAACCCGCGCGCCCGCCAGACCCGGTCCGCCCAAACGTGCGCGACGCGACGCGCGCGCCGAGCCAGCGGGCGGGGCCGAATCCGAGGATGCTCGCCCACACGACGAACAGCAGCGCCGCGAGCACCGTCATGCCGCCGCCGTACCCGAACCCGGGGTTGATGTTGTGCGCCGAGATCACGAGCAGCACGAACACGGCGATCGCACCGACGACCGGGATGAGCACCAGCAGCACGAGCCAGGGGCTGAACCCGCCCCACTTCAGGACGGTGCCGATGTTCAGCAGCGGCACCCAGCCCTTCCAGCTGGCCTCGCCCATCTTGCGGAACATCGCGCTGAGGGCGAGCGCCGCCCAGACATACGCGGCGACCGCCAGGACGAACGACAGCAGCCCGATCAGGGCGACGAGGGAATCGTCGACGGGTGTGTTCATGTGGTGCGCCGCGCGTCGGTGCCTGCGCGGCTCCCCCTCTCAGTGTGCGACCGCTCAGCATGCGACCTCGCGGTGTGCGACCTCTCGGCGTGCGACGGAGTCCTGCGCAGCAGGCCCCCGGGGAAGAACGATCTCAACGATACGGCCGCGCGCAGGCGTTGCCACGGGCCGGTGGCGAAACCGGCTCTCTCGGCGTCGACGATGCGCCAGAACGCGGATGCCTCGTCGTCAGTCGTCGTGCCCGCCGAGAAGACCGCCTCGTCGGCGCCCCGCGCAAGCTCTTCCGCCGCAGGCCGGTCGAGCGCGTCGGCGATCTCGACGCGCGTCGCAGACACCGGCGGCGATCCGGTCGGCGGGCGCCTCGGCGCCGCGCCGTCCGCGGCGCCGCAGCGCCTTCGCGGCGACGATCAGCAGGAAGGGTCCGACGACCAGCAGCGCCCCGCCGAGCGCGACGCCGGTGATCTTCAGCACGGCCCACAGCACCGAGAGGTCGAGCTCATCAGGGCGGTCGGCGCTCGCGGCGGCATCCTCTTGGCCGGGCTTGGGCGGATCGACCTCTTCGACGATGTCGGGGCGCACCTCGGTGCCGATCGTCGGGTCGGGCTGCGCGGTGACCTCGTGGCTCGGCGACTGCGTATGCTGCGGCGTGACGTCGACGGCGATCCACTGCCCCGACGCCGCGCGCACCTCGACCCACGCGGCGATGTCTGCCGAGCGGCACGCGCCGTCCGTGCACACGGGCAGCGACGGGTCGCTCGAGCTCAAGCGGGCGCCGACGACGACGCGCGAGGGGAAGCCCAGCTCACGCGCCATCAGCGACACCGCGACGGCGAACTGCTCGTCATCGCCGATCGCGGCGACGAAGTTGTCGGATGCCTCGGCGCGCGGGTCCTGCTCGCGCTCGAGTAGCGCCGTGAACAGCTGGTCGATGCGGGCGAGCGAGTGCCCGGCGGTGCTCGGGACGAACGTGTCGACGCCGGCGGCCTGCATCCACGCGGAGTCCGTTTCGGTCAGCGCATGACTGAGATATCCGCGCTCACGCAGCAGCGACACGAGGCCCTCGAGGGCAGCACCACCCGTACCGGAGACGTGCTCCTGCATCCAGGTGCGCACGCTCGCGGGCGTCGCAGTTTCCGATCCCAGATCGCCGCCGGGCGCCTCGGCCTCGGCGAGCAGCGAGTCGCCGGCGACATCGGACGCCTCGAGCCGGTACCCGTCGCCGTCGTGCCACCCGGCGATCTGCACGGCGGCCGACAGCTCGTCGTCGATGTAGAAGCCGTCGGCGAGCGCCGCCGCGCGTGACCCCGTGAAGCTCGCCGAGGCGAGGGTCCCCGCCGTGGGCATCCAGATGCCCTGCAGCGCCCCGATCGAGATGTCGACGTCGATCGGCGTGCCCGCGGCCGGCGTGCGGGCGGATGCCACGCGCACGAACTCGTCGCCGTCGGCGGCGGTGCGGAACACGGCGCCGTCGTAGTCGTCGAGCACGGCGAGGCGGATGCGCTCGGGCAGCTGCTGCCCCGTGGCGCTGAAGAGCACCTGCTCCAAACGCGCGTCGCTGAACAGCGAGCGGTACGCGACGAGCGGGCTCACGGCCTGCGAGATCTCGACCCGCGGGCCCGTCGCTTCGCGCAGCACCGTGCGCGAAGCCGACGATGCCGCCGCCGGGACGGCGAGCGCGAACACGGCCGCGACAGCGACCATGCCGACGCCGAGTCCCGCGCGGCGGAGGTCGGCGGTGCGCAGCCGACGCAGCCGCACACCGCTGGATGCCGCCGCGGTGCGCAGCGCGCGCACGCGCGCGTCGCGACTGCGCCACGAGAGCCACAGCACGCCGGCGCCGAGCGTTCCGATGCCAACGGTGGTCTCGACCGGGGCGGGCAGCTGCAGCGGGCCCAGCGACAGGGGCGCGCTGACCTCGGTGCGACCGAACAGCAGGCCGAACCCCGTCATCGCGACGGCGACGGGCACCGCGGCCGCTGACCAGCCGTCGCGGCGCCACGCGAACAGCAGCGCGAGGGTCGTCCCGACGAGGAACACCACGAGCGCCGGCACGAGCAGGTTGCGGTACGAGCCCACCGGCAGATCGACGGTGAGCAGGTCCTTCCAGCCGACGACGAGGCCCGCGCCGAGTTCGCCGACGCCGCGCACGAACGACGTGGCGCCGCCCATCCGCGACGGCACCGCGAGCGGCACCCCCGCGACGAGCATGACCGCGGCAAGGAGTCCGACGACAGCCCACCCGCCGAGGCGGCGCCACGTCACGAGCGTCGCGATGCCCGCGCCGAGCAGGGCCGAGGCCGTCACGAGGATCAGGAACGACCCCAAGCGATAGATGGGCCATGCCGCGACGGTGGCGAGCGCCACCGTGAGCGCGACGTACAGCGAACCCGCGACGATGCGCCGCGTGCGCTCGCCCGCACCCGCGCGCACCCGCCCACCCGCACCCGCTGCGCGCGCACGCCAGTCCGCACCCACTGCGCGCGCCGACCCACTCATGAGGCCGCCCCCCGCAGCAGCAGTCCGGACAGGTCGTCGAGCGTGCCGACCGTGACGATCGTGAGGTCGCCGAGCACCTGCGTGCGCGGGTGCGCGCGCTCGTCGCAGACGATCGCGACGATGGCCGAGTCGGCGGGGAAGGCGAGCGCGGCAGAGCGCAGCTTCGCGATGCCGACGTGCGACCCCGCGATCATCACGGCGATCGACAGGTGCTCGTTGGCCTCGGATGCCAGGCGACACACGTCGGCGAAGGCCATCGTGTTCGCGAGCCGGTCGACGCCGCTGAACCCGTCGAGGACCACCCGGGGGCTCGCCGTCGGAATGTGCCGGATCGCCCGCAACCGACCGCGCACGACGCGCGGGATCTCGGCACCGACGACGATGTCGAGATCGCGCGCGTCGTGCACGGCACGCACAGACAGGGATGCCGCGGCCGAGACGGCGAGTTCGAACTCGGCATCCGACCCGTACTCGGGCTCGGCGAGGCCGAGGACGACCGCCATGCGCGACCGGCGCGACTCTTCGTACTGCCGCACCATGAGGCGGCCGGTCTTCGCCGTCGACTTCCAGTGCACCTGCCGCCGCGCATCGCCCGGCGCGTATTCGCGGATCGCGTGGAAGGAGATGTCGGCGTCGACGAGGCGTCGGGTCGGGCTGCCGTCCAGATCGCGGATCAACCCCGCACTGGAGGAGGGCACGGGCACCGTCTGTGGATGCACGAACAGGTCGTGCGCCGCGTCGAAGGCGTGCTCGCGGCGCAGCAGTCCGATGGGGTCGGAGCGCACCGTCGTGGCGGGGCCGATCCGCACGATCCCACGCGGCTGCGGCGGCAGCTCGAGGATCTGCTCTGACGCGGCCCCCGCACGCAGCAGCGGCACGCCGTATTCGACCAGGCCCGCACCGACCGGCACGTCGATGCGCCCGGGCAGCGCCACGCGGCGCCCCGTGTTGCGCACGACGACACTCGCACGCACGCCGTGCCCCGCGACGATCCGCTCGTGGGCGAGCGTGAGACCGACCTCGTAGCTGCGCGCCTGGAACAGGAACGGGACGCTCAGCGTCAGCAGCACGAGCGCCGCGACCCCCGCGACCATCAGCTCGACCCAGCCGAACAGCAGCCCCGCGCCGAGCCCCACAGTCGCCGTCACGAACGCGAGCAGTCCCGCGGGGCGCACTGTGCGGCGACACCACCGGAACGCCGTGATCAGGGCCGCGCGGGTCGCCCGCCACGCCCGCGAGGCGCGCAGCGCCGCACCGACGAGCGCGCGGCCGCGCGCCGACGTGACCTCGGTGCGGTCACCCGTGAGGGTGTGCGCCGCGGTGCGCGTCAGCCGGGAGTCACCGAAACTCACGAAGTCTCCCGGCGGGTGGGCGGGGCGACATCCAGCAGCACCTGGCCGATCACGGCCTCGGGGGTGACGCCGTCGAACTCGGCCTCGGGGTGCAGGATCAGACGGTGCGCGAGCACGGCCACCGCGAGCCGCTTGACGTCGTCGGGGGTCGCATACGTGCGGCCCTGCGACGCGGCGGTCGTGCGTGCGGCACGCGTCAGTGCGAGGGCGCCACGGATGCTGACGCCCAGACGCACCTCGTCCGCGGAGCGGGTGGCATCCACGAGTCGCGCGATGTAGTCAAGCACGAGCGCGTCGACGTAGACGTCGTCGGCGAGCTCCGTCATGCCCACGAGTGCGCCCGGCGTGATGATCGCGGTGAGCTCGGCGATCGCAGTGGCCCCGCCGTCGAGGATGCGCACGGTCGCGGCGTGGTCGGGGTAGCCGAGCGAGGTGCGCAGCAGGAAGCGGTCGAGCTGCGCCTCGGGCAGGCGGTAGGTGCCGGCCTGTTCGACGGGGTTCTGCGTCGCGAGCACGAGGAAGGGCTTTCCGACGGGGCGCGTGACGCCGTCGATCGTGACGTGCCGCTCTTCCATGACCTCGAGCAGCGCCGACTGCGTCTTGGGGCTGGCCCGGTTGATCTCGTCGGCGAGCACGATGTTGGCGAACACGGGCCCGGCGTGGAACTCGAACGCGCCCGTCTTCTGGTCGTACACCGTGATGCCGGTGATGTCACCGGGCAGCAGGTCGGGCGTGAACTGGATGCGCGTCGTCGTGCCCTGCACCGACTGCGCGACAGCGCGTGCGAGCGAGGTCTTGCCCGTCCCGGGGGCGTCCTCCAGCAGCACGTGCCCCTCGCTCAGCATCGCCGTCAGCACGAGTTCGACGACGTGGCGCTTGCCGAGCACCGCGCGCTCCACGTTGTCGGCGAGCGCCGCGAAAGTCTGCGCGAACCAGGTCGCCTGTTCGGAGGTGATCGTCATGGAGTGTCCTCGGAAGTCGGGGTGGGCGTCGGGGAGGGCGAGGGCGTGGGAGCGGGCGTGCAGATGGCCGCAGCGAGGGTGGCCGACGCGGCGTCGAGGCGCCAGCGCTGCGCCGACCAGTCAACGGTGACGCGGATGCCTTCGACGCGGACGGCGGCATCGGGCACGAGCCACGGGTCAGACCCCGGCGCGATGACGGCGCCGGCGGCGTCGTAGTAGACGATGCCGCTCGCATCGAACCTGATGCGGGCCAGGCCCCCGGTCGAGTTCGCTGAGGTGTCCAGCCGCGCGCCGCCGGCGCAGGCGCCGAGCAACCACGTGGCCTGCACCTGGTACGGCGCACTGCCGGATGCCGGGGTCACGGCACCCCACTCGGACTGCCACCAGCCGGCGGTGTGCTCGTAGCGCACGCGGATGCCCGGGTCGCTGTCGAACACCGTGCTGGGCAGACCCGTGAACACCGCGACATTGTCGTTCGGGACCGTCTCGCGCGAGGTCGGCGTCTCGTCGATCGTCCAGGTGGCGCGGCCGTCGCTGACGTGGGCGGTCGGGCCGACGACGAACGTGTAGCCGGTCGGCGCGGCACCGCTCTGCACGGCGCGCACCTCGGCGCTCGTCGTCGCGCGCCCGAACAGCGTGCCGCCGTACCAGGACTCGACGCACAGCGTGAAGGTGTAGGCCCGGCCGTCGGCGAGCCGGCGGAAGACGCGCGAGGAGCCGTCGATCGACGTGACGCACTCCTGGCCGTCCTGGACGATCCCGTATCGCGTCGTCGCGTCGTCACCGCCGGGGCCCGCCGCTCCGGTCGCGGTGACATCGGCGCGTCCGCCGCCGACGTTGACGGCGGTCAGGGTGAGCGTCGGCGCGGTCGGGGCGCCGATGCCGTGCGCCGATACCGTGATCGAGCCGGGCGATTCGCCGGCCAGCCCCGGCGGCACCTCGAAGCGCGACAGCGGCGTGATGACCACCGCCGTCGCCGTGTTCGACCCGACGCGGAATGACGGCACCGTCACCGCCTGCTGACCGGTCGCGACGGCGACCGTGATCGTCTCACCCGCGGGGCTCGAGATCTGCAGCGCGCCGGTGTCGGCGGCATCCACGCCCGTGATCAGCAGCGTGGCCAGTCCCCCGTTCGCATCACCCGGCACGGGGCTCGCCGTCGCGCCCGCCGGCGCGGCCGGCGGGTCGTACGCCCACGCCGTCGTGCGCACCGTCTGGCGCGACGCGCCGATCGCGTTGACCGAGACGACCTCGAACTGGCGCTGCTCGCCGTTCGGCGACGAGATCGCGGGGCACACGCCCTGCGGCGTGCAGGTCGCGACGACGGCTCCTGCCGAGCGCACCTCGAAGCCGCTGATGGCGGGGTACGAGGTCTGCGCGGGGCCCGGATCGACGCGCAGCGTCAGGCTGCCGTCGGCGTAGGCCGACTGCGCGACCGAGGCGGGAGCTGCGGGGTATCCCTGCAGGTCGAGGGTGAGCGCCCCGTTGCGGGCCGCCGTGCTCTGTCTGCCCTGCGCGTCACGCACCGTGAAGCTCGTCGTGCAGGTCGCGCCGGGTGCGTCGTCGGTCCACGTCGCGACGACGCGCGTGGGCGAAGCGACCTGGAACGTCACCCCCGTGCACGTGCTGGTCGGTGCGACCGCGACCAGCACGAGGGGCGTGCTCGGCAGCGGGTTGACCTCGCCGGTGACGCCGATCACGTCGATCGCGCACGAGATGCCGGATGCCTGGCTGCACTGCCGCGACACCTGGCCGCCCTGCGGCAGCACGGCGGGTGCCGCGCCGACCCGCAGGGTGATGCGGCCGGGCGCGACGCCGGCGTGACTGGTGACCTCGACGAGCACGCTCTCGACGGTGCCCGGCGACGCGTCATCGTCGCCGCGCACGGTCAGCAGCGCCCCGTCGAGGGTGACCGTGAAGGATGCCGCTGTGTCGGCGACCGCGTACTGGATCGCCTCGGGGCGCCCCTGCCACGTCGTGAGCGTCGACAGGTCGAGCACGTGCGTGTCGCCGGGCGCCACCTCGAGCGAGGCAGGACTGAGCGAGGGCTGCGGATCGATCGGGGTGACCGTCACCGGCACCGAGAGGACGGTCCACGCCGTCGTACCGACCAGGCGCACCGGCACCAGACAGGCATCCGTCCACGGCGCCCCCTCGCCCGCCGTGTAGCGGATCGTCGTCCCCGAGGTCACGGTGCACGTCGCCGCAGCTCGTGCCCCCGACGCGTGCACCCGCGCCGCGTCGACGTCGAGTGTGCGGCCGCGCGGCACGTCGACGAGGGCCTCCAGCGCGGCATCCACCTGCGACCCCTCACCCACCAGGAGCGGCGCAAGGCCGGCGCGCAGCGCCAGCGCCCCCTCGGAAGCGGCGGGCACCCGCAGGAACGCGTACGTCGTGACGGTGCCCGAGGAGGTCTCACCGGTGACCGAGAACGGGATGATCCGCGCGTCTTCGCCGGGGTCTGCCCGCAGCCGGTCGCCTTCGACGGTCACCCCTTCGGGGTCACCCCACAGGCCCAGCACGAGGTCGCCGACCTCGCCGCCCGACCACAGCACCTTGCCGGCGAGCACGTTGACGCCGACCGAGAGGCTGTCGCGCTCGGCCGGAGTGAGGACGGTGTCGGAGACGACGGGGAAGTCGGGCACGCGCTGCGCGACGACCCGCACGACGATGAGGCCGCGCGCCGTGCTGCCCGATGACGACTCGACGTCGTAGAGGAAGGCCATCGTGCCCGACTCGGTGCCCGCCGAGATCGTGACGGTGTCGTCGGTGACCGACGCGATGAGCCCGTCGAGCCGCTGGAACTCCTCGGTCGTGGTGCCGTCCAGCGCCGTCTCGGGCACGTCGGGGCGCACGCGCACGAGGGTCAGCGTGCCCTGGGTCGGGTCGAGGTCGTTGGCGAGCGGGTGCACGCGGATGACGTTGCCCTCACCGGCCTGCACGTGCACGTAGTCGGTGTACGTCACGGGGCTCGGGCTGCCCTCACCGCTCAGCACCCCGATGCGGACGGTGCTCTCGCCCGTCGCCCCGAATCTCCCGCCGTGCTCGTGTACACGATCGACATGCCGTCGGCAGAGATGGCCGCCGACCCGTGCTCGGGCTGGGTGACGATGCTGTCGAGCCGCACGACGTCGCCATCGGGGTCCATGCCGAACCCGTCGAACGGGATCGAGACCGACAGTCCGCTCGCGACACGACCCGACAGCCGCGAGGGTAGCGGGTCGCGGTTCGTGTCGTCCGAGACGACGCGCACGCGGACCGTTCCGAGATCGCCGAGCGCGGGCGCCCCCGTCGAGAAGGCGCGGTAGCTGATCGTGTACTGCCCGGGCTCGGTCGGCGCGAGATAGCGCACCACGTCGCCGGAGGCGAAGGCGAGGGCATCCGGCGTCGACGACTCGATCGACTCGGGGTCCAGGCGCGGCCGGGCGCCCGCGGCAGAGACGTCGTTGGCGAGAACGGGGATGTCGATCTGCGCGCCCGCGCGCACGACGACGGAGTCGTCGACCGTGATCGGGGCGGCTTCGGTCGCCGGCGGCAGCAGGTAGACCGTCGCCTCGCCCACGACGGATGCCCCTTCGTCAGCCGTCCCGTCGCTCACGCGATACGACACGGTGCCCAGCAGGCCCGCGTCGCCTGAGTCGGTCAGGCCCGACACGCGCAATTGGCTCTGGCCGACGGCATCCGCCTTCAGCGACGAGCCCGCTTCGGCGCGCACGACGACGTCGCTCAGCAGCAGTACGCGGCCCGTCGGGTTCGACACCGCCGCGAATACGTCGACCGTCGCATCGGCCTGCGGGCGCACGAACGCGACGACCGGCGCCGTCGCCAGCTGCGCGGGAGCGTCGGCGGCCAGCAGCGTCACCCGCACCGTGCCGGTGGCCTCGCTGCCCGCCGACGACACCGTGACCGCCACCCGGTAGGCGCCCGGACTGCTCGCCGAGAAGTCGAACTGCGTCGAACCGCCGACGACGGTCGCGGTCGCCGCCGCATCATCGAGCACGCGCGCTGCCGTCAGCGTGACATCGCCCGCCGTCCCGGTCACGTGCGGGGCCACATCGATCGTCGAGCGAGACCCGGCCGTGTCGACCACCGAGAACGACTGCACCTGCGGCTGCGCATCGGCGAGCACGCGCACCGAGAGACTCTTCGTCGCCGTCGCGCCGCGCGCGTCGCCCACGGTCAGCCCGATCGTCGCGACCTGGTCGCCCCCCGCTCCCGTGTCGGCATGCTGGAAGACGACCTCGCCCTCGGGCGTCGCGGCGACCTGCCCGATGCCCGACTCCTCGGTCGCCGAGAACAGGATCACGGGGTCGCCTTCGGGGTCGACCCAGTCGCCCAGCACGGGCACGCTCACGGTGCCGCCGGTCGCGACCTCGGGCGTCGGCCACTCCTGCTGGCATCCCTCGACCCCGCACCATTCCGGTGCCGAGTTCTCGTCGTCGGCAACGACGGTCAGCGTCACCGTCGCGAGCGACGACAGCAGGCCGTCGGGCGTCGTGCCGTCTGACACGGCGTACGAGAACGTCGCGACTCCCGTCGCGTCGGCGGCGACCCGCACCGCGAAACGCTGCCGGTCGTCGGTGATCGAGAGCGTGCCGAATGCCGGGTCGAGCCCCTGTACAGACGCCGGGTCGATCGCCAGCACGTCCTCGTTGGGGTCGTGGTCGTTCAGCAGCACGGGTAGCGATACGAGCGCCCCGGGACGCACGCCGAAGGCGTCGTCGACGGCGACCGGCGGCCGCGGATCGATGACGGCGGGCGGCTCTTGGTCGGTCGTGTTCGGCGCCGTCTCGACC
>Ga0207420_1001616_pt1 | contig 13093 bp, 9 predicted proteins | sample ThiBio_inoc_biof_FD_183941 | JGI IMG/M metagenome (GOLD analysis project Ga0207420, IMG submission 183941) | Wastewater bioreactor microbial communities from Cape Town, South Africa - Thiocy_inoc_biof (SPAdes) | ecosystem: Engineered > Bioremediation > Thiocyanate > Unclassified | place: South...
CAACTGATGAAACTGAAAAACAAAACCAATATTCTGGTTTCGGAAAGCAGCCAACTCCTTTTCTTTCAGTTTGCTGGTCTCTATGCCATTAATGGTAAGTTTCCCCGAGTCGGGAGAATCCAATGTCCCGATAATCTGCAGCAAGGTAGTCTTCCCCGCACCGCTTGGACCTACTATGGAAACGATTTCCCCTGGTTTTATAGAAAGATCAATCCCCTTTAGAACTGTAAGGGGACCGAAGCTCTTAAATATCTGCTCTGTTTGTATCATAGTGTATATAAGCTACCCAATTGAAGCCTCTTATTCCTTTTTAGATTACAAAAGTAAGCATAAATCCAAATAAATCTGTTACATGGATGCCATTATATTCTGTACATTATCATTTGTATATTATGCTTATTACTTTGCAGTTACAGAATCTCTTTTCGTAATACTTTGCCCGTAGCGTCCAGTACTTCAAGCGAAAGCTCATTCCCTTTTTTGCGGAGAATCATAACGGTTCCGGTGGAAGCATTATTACCTCCTCCTACCACTACCGGGAAACTATTGTCGGCCGCACCTTTGGGATACCATGCAAAACGATGCATATGCGCATTGATGGCCACGTTGAATGGAGCTTTGGTTAATGCTTTTCCCCATAATTCAAGACATGGGTTAAAGCGCTCTTCTTTCATTCCATAAATAGGAATATGATGAATCAAAACCCTTTTAGCAGCACTTCGGAATGCCTTACCCGCCAATTCGGTCTGTAGAAACGCCGCCTGGTCCTTTCTAAGTTCGTCAAAATTGTTCAGATTGTAATAAACCGAAGTGGAATCTGGCTTATCTTCCCCGCAATCCAGCATTACGAAACGGGTATCCCCCCAGTTGAATGCCCCATAAGTACGGTCACCCACATAGTCAAACAGGTTGCGCAGCTGAATGGAGTATGCATTCCGGATTTCGTGATTGCCGCGCAGGAAAAAAACCGGCAACCTGTCGGCTTTAACCTTTCTGTTTATATAGGAGATAAAATCTACTGCCTGTGCTTCATTCTTCGGATCGTCGATGCAGTCGCCGTTAAAGAATACAAAGTCGTAATCAATATCCTTCACCGTATTACTCAACTTATCCATTAGATCTTTGTTTTTATGAAGGTCATTAAAGATAAGTGCCGTAAAATCACTTTCTGTATTTCGGGGAAGAGTGAACGATTGAATTTCGGAGTAAGCAGTTTCTCCAAATTCCTTTTTGTAAGCCTCGTATAAAGTAATTTCACGCGAGCAGACACGGTAATAATAGGTAGTTCCCGGTTTCAAGTTATTTAGACGAATCTTGTGATGCTTATTATTTGCAATCACCTGTCCGTCAACAACAGTCTGCTGCGTCAACCCCAGCTTGGCGTCTGTTCCGTATTCCACCCAGCTGTGTGTAGGAACATTGGTCATCCACGAAACAGTAATTCCATTACCTACCGGATTTTGCAGGAAAGGAGTTGTTCTCAAAATATCCGATGCTTTGGCAGAAAAACGGATGTCAACAAAAAGCGGAAGATGGTCTGAAGCCACAGGCTCAGCAATTACCTGCCTATTCAGCACGGTACAACTCGTGCCATTAGTAAGCTGATATATAAAGTCGATACATTCTTTGGGTTTATCCGATGGAAAGGTGAACTGTTTTGGATTATTCAACGTGGTGAAGTTTTTTCGCATGGCAGCCTGAACCTGCGAGTCGTATTCGGAATTCATGTCTCCAGCCAGAAAGACAGGCTTACGTATACCTTCCAGAGCCGTAACAAGTAATTCTACCGAGGCCTGCTGATCCTCTTCCGTAAGAGAAAAATGGGTGCAACAAACCACATAATCGGCGAACTCAACCAACAGCAACGAGCGTTTTTCCTCTCTGCCGGGAAGGGGTACGCGTTTATAGCTTACGGGCTTCTCTTTAGAAAGCATGCCGATACCATATTTTCCTCCCTGATAGTCTATTGATCCAGCATAAGTTGCATGCATCAAGGTACGTTTTGCCAATTCTCCCAGACTATAAACACCATTATTACGCTGAGTAACACTGTCAAGTTCCTGCACGGCGACTACGTCTGGAGCTATACGGTTAATAACATCCGCTACCCGTTGGTAGTCGGTAATGTTGTCCATTCCTTTCCCATTTCGAACATTGTACGATAAGATCCGGATAGAATTATCTTCTTTAGGAAGTACGGACTGTGCCACGGATGTAAAACAATAAGAAAGGAGCAGTAAAAGAGAAAGCAAACACGTTTTCATAATTTTAAAACTAAGATTAATACAGTATGTAAATTACTGCAAATATATGATAATCTTGTTAATATAAGGGATGTATTCAAATTGTAATATATATTTCGTATGTAACATCATTGTAATATGGTTGTAACACATGTTAAAATGCCTGTATCTATCTTTGCCGCAGTTTAAAAAATATTTCATGGAAACATTCTATTTATTCATTGTTATTTTCCTTTTTGTATTAGCAATTTTTGATCTGTCTGTCGGCGTTAGTAATGATGCTGTGAACTTTCTTAATTCGGCTCTCGGATCAAAAGCTGCATCTTTCAAAACAATTATGATTATTGCTGCTGTAGGTATTTTTGCAGGAGCAACTCTTTCCAATGGAATGATGGAGGTGGCGAGGCATGGTATTTATCAACCTCAGTATTTCTATTTTTCTGAGATCATGTGTATTCTGTTGGCAGTGATGTTGACCGATGTCGTGCTGCTTGATATTTTTAATTCTCTTGGAATGCCTACTTCCACTACGGTTTCATTGGTGTTTGAACTATTAGGCGGAACTGTAGCTCTTGCAATCATCAAAATTATAAACACTGATGGAGCCTTGCAGTTTGGAGACTTGCTCAATACAGACAAAGCGCTAACCGTTATTTTGGCAATCTTTGTTTCCGTAGCTATTGCTTTTTTCTTTGGGACGGTAGTTCAATTTCTCTCCCGTACTTTATTTACCTTTAATTACAAACCCCGGATGAAATATTTCGTTGCGGTATTTGGAGGTATTGCTGCTACTTCAATCCTTTATTTTATGCTCATAAAAGGTTTGAAAGATACTACTTTTATGAGTGGGGCTCTGAAAGATTGGGTTCATAATAATACTTCATTTATTGTCTGGAGTTGCTTTATTGGTTTTACAATATTGATGCAAGTACTGCATTGGTTAAAAATAAATGTATTTAAGATAATTGTTCTACTCGGAACATTTGCCCTTGCACTTGCTTTTGCCGGGAATGATTTAGTTAATTTTATCGGCGTTCCATTGGCCGGATTCTCCGCTTATCTCGATTTTACTTCCTATGGGGGATCTATTGATCCGGAAGCATTGCTTATGACGTCTTTGCTGGGACCTGCTAAAACTCCCTGGTATTTTTTAATTGCTGCTGGCTTAGTAATGGTAATTGCATTACTTACTTCCAAGAAAGCGCAGAATGTGGTAAAGACGTCTCTTGACCTTTCTCGACAGAGTGATGGAGAGGAAGCATTTGGGACTTCTCCCGTAGCCCGGGTTTTGGTTCGTACTTCAAGTAATATGGCCACAACACTTATGAGTGTGGTTCCCGAAAATATTAAACAATGGATGGATACTCGTTTTAACCAAGATGAGATTATTTTGGAAAATGGTGCTGCATTCGACTTGATAAGGGCATCTGTAAATCTCGTTCTTGCGGGCCTACTTATAGCTTTGGGTACATCACTTAAATTACCATTATCAACTACCTATGTTACCTTTATGGTTGCAATGGGGACCTCTTTAGCTGACCGTGCCTGGGGACGTGAAAGTGCTGTTTACCGAATAACAGGTGTTCTTTCTGTTATTGGTGGTTGGTTTATCACAGCAGGTGCTGCTTTTGTAATATGTTTTTTGGTTGCAACTATTATCTATTTCGGAGGTACTGCTGCTATTGTAGCATTAATTGGTTTAGCGACTTATTCGCTTGTAAGAAGTCACCTTGCTTTCCGTAAAAAGTCAAATAAACAAACAGTCAGTCCTACTGTAAAGCAACTCATGAACACAAATGATCGCTCTGAAGCTTTGGTTTTGTTCCGCGAACATACACGCAATGAACTTGAATCGGTACTTGCCTTTGCCGGCGAAAAGTTTGATAAATCGGTTCATGGTTTTATGAATGAAAACCTGCGCGACCTACGTAAGGTACTGGCTGCTATTGAAGAACAGAAGTTACACCTCCGTCAGGTAAAGCGAATCGGTACGCTGGGTGTTACACAATTGGATAGAGCCATTGCGGTAGAGAAAGGACTCTATTATTACCAGGGTAACGATTTTGCCAGCGAGATTGTGTTTAGTCTACGTCGTATGACCGAGCCTTGCAAGGATCACATCGACAATAATTTCAAGCCATTAAACGATGCACAGAAAGATGAATTCGGCAAAATGGCCGATGAGGTGATTACATTCATCTCCCGTTGTATGCTTGAAATCAAACGAAACGACTATACAGCATTTGATCAGCTTGTAGAAAAAGCTGTATCCATTTCAAATGCACTTACTCAGCTTAAAAAGAATGAGCTGAAACGTATCCAGGGACAGTCGGGCAGTACCAAGGTGAGTATGGTATACCTCAATATGATTCAGGAAACTCAAAACGTAGTATCCTTCACCTCAAACCTGATTAAGGTGAGCCGGAAGTTCCAGATGGAATAAATTCTCCCGGCCTTACATTATAGAATTATTCGGAAACGAAGGAATCTCTCAAAATGAGAATTCCTTCGTTTCCTGTATTAAAGAGGAGGTCTATTATGCTGAGGTTGGGCAGAAAGCCATGCTTATCCTGGAAAACCTGGTAATAGGGTTTTAACAGAAAGGAGGGATCGGCTATATCCTGCTTCGGACTTATCCATCTGAAGTCGTTTTCCACATCCGCTTCAAAAGATGTGGTATATTGTATCTGAGGCTGGATATCCAGCAGTTGACAGATCAGCATCCGAAGTTCTTCATTAAAGTCGAACAAAAACTCATATTTCTTTTCATAAAACGGCACAAAATCGTCTTCGTAATACTCAAAGAAAGGGGTCGAATTATAGGCCGAGACAATGGCGTTCCAATGCAGGTGACGCCAATTTCCATGATCGGAAATACGGATGTCTTTAGTCAGACATTTAAGCGTATCCGGCTTCACAATGGGGACGGAGAGGGGAAGCGGACCGTTTGCTCCGGCTATGATACACCGGTTCCGGTAGCTTTGCTTCAGGTAATTCTCGGATGTTTCTATTCGTACCTCCGGAAAATGGAACATTTTACTGTATTGTTGTACCGGACCCAGATAGGCCGTCGAAATATAGGCTGGCTTCATTAATCAATTGTTTTAAACATGCGTTCGGGGTCGTTGCTTTTCCAGCAGAACCAAACGTTACCAAGGATAAGATTGTCTGGTATAAAACCCAGATGACGCGAATCCACGGCATACTTTGCATGATCGGAAAGCACCCAGTAATAATCGTGTTTGAAGTAGAAGAAGTTGGTTTCCCTTCCATCCAGGAAGAGTTTATTATCCCGGAATACCGCTTTGCCATTGGTTTCATGAAGCAAAATTTCACGGCATGCCTTGAGAGAGGTTTCATTAATCCGGTATGCTATCCCTTTCTTAGGTACGATGATGCTGTATTCTTCGGCAGGTTCCTGAACAAAATGCTTGTTGGCCCCATCGGGCAGCTCCTCCCTTAGTTTATACTCTTCGAGGGCTGTAATTGTGAATGTAAAACCGAATGTCTCACTTTTCCATTCCCGTAAAGGGATTGCCAGCTTATTGGCCAGACTTCTGATAATACCCTCCAGCTCCTTGCTCACAAAATAGGTAGCCATGGTGGTAGGTGCTTTGGGCAGCTGCTTTCCATTTATCAGAAAGAGATTCTCTTCAACCGTTACCGTATCGCCCGGCATACCGATAAGGCGGCTTACAAATAACGGAGCGGCAACCGAATCCCGACGGAGGGGACTTTTAAAAAGAATAACCCGGTTTCTGCCGGGATTGGCTTCTGTAGGGAGTTTGTTTACCAATACATAATCACCCGAAAGAATGGCCTGCTCCATGGCATTGGTCGAAATACGCAGAGACTCGATACAGTACCGGCGTATCCCTAAAACAACAGCGAGGAGAAGCAAAGCTCCTCCTCCTATTTTTGCAATCGTTATTCCAATCCGTTTACCGTTCATATAAATTAATCTGCGTGAACCATACGGAACATCCGGTTCCAGCGGATGCCGCCATCAAACAAACTCCTGTCCTTGTCAAGCGAAAGCCAGATCAGAATAGGTTTTCCAACAATATGATCCTCCGGAACGAAACCCCACGAGCGGGAGTCGGCCGAATTGTGGCGGTTATCGCCCATCATAAAGTAATAGTCGTATTTAAACGTATAGGTTGTGGCCGGTTTACCGTTAATCAGAACCTGATTTCCGTTTACTTCCAGCGTATTGTTCTCGTAATTCTTGATGCAACGGCTGTAAATAGCCAGGTTGCGTTCATTAAGTTCGATGGTAGCTCCTTTATTCGGAATCCAGATCGGCCCGTAGTTGTCGCGTGTCCATCCCGTCTTATAGTTCGATGGATAATACATCGGTCCGCCCAGGGCATCCGGCTCCACCACAACCTTCTCAACAAATCCCAGCTTTTTAGCAATGGCAAGGGCCTTCTTGGTTAATGGCATGCGATAAACCGGGTTGTATTGTCCGTTTTCTTTCGGTGCAAAACCCAGGAAGGGAAGCAATCCTTGCGAAGATCCACTGTCACTTACTAACATACGGTCGGCTTTGCTCACCTCCATCAACCGGAATTGCTCCTCGGTAATAGGAGTACCGTTGGTCTGCACATAATAATTGAGCTGCATATCTTCGGGCTCTACCGCCTTTTTTCCGTCAATGTAAACCACATTGTTCCGTACTTCCAGGCTGTCGCCCGGCATACCGATACAACGTTTTACATAGTTTTCTCTTTTGTCGACCGGACGATAAATTACTTCCCCAAAAAATTCCTTATCCAACATAATCCGTTCGCGGCCGTACATTTCCAGCAACGAGTAGTAATCGGGGTTCTGTTGTTTGATAGCCACTGTATCACCTGCAGGGAAATTGAATACAACGATGTCGTTCCGCTTTACCACTCCGGTACCTTTCACCCGTTTGTAACCCCATTCGGGCCAGTCCAGGTACGACTTGCAGTTCAGTATCGGGAAGGTATTCTGCACCAGAGGGAAGGAGAGGGGTGTATTAGGTACACGAGGTCCGTAGCTCAGTTTGCTTACAAACAGGTAATCACCCACTAATAAAGACTTCTCAAGCGAAGAGGTGGGAATCTGGTAGTTCTGGAAAACAAACAGGTTAATGAAGTATACCGCGATGAGGGCAAACAAAATGTCGTCCACCCATTCCACTACCGAACGCAGTGTCTTGTTTTCGGTTTTTTTCCAGGCACCCCAGGGAATGTATTTGGTCAGAAAAATATCTGCCAGCACCACAAGTCCCACTAAAAGCCAGAGGTTTTCCATCCAGATGGCAAATAAAATGTACAAGGCAGCCCATATGCCGAACTTGATCCATTGTTTTTTTGCAAATGTTTTCATTTGATATGTTTCAGATTAAAATTTAAAGAGATCCTTCATTCCCAGAAAACCCTTTTTTCCTGCGGTGAATTCGGCTGCAACCACTGCACCAAGGGCAAAACCCGCACGGCTTTTGGCATCATGCTTGATACTTATGTAATCTGCTTCAGAGTCGTAAATAATTTCGTGAATACCCGGAACCTCACCTTCGCGAATGGCATGGATGGCCAGGTCGGTCGGCTTTTCTTCCGTCTCCAGTACCCAACGTTCTTTGCGGTCCACCTGCTCCAGGATACCTTCCGCCAACGTGATGGCTGTACCGCTTGGGGCGTCCAGTTTGTGGATATGATGTGTTTCCGTCATTCGTACGTTGTACGAAGGAAAGTTATTCATTATTCTGGCCAGGTAACTGTTTACAGCAAAAAAGATGTTTACGCCAATGCTGTAGTTGGATGCGTAAAAGAAGGTTTTTCCCTCTTTCTCGCATTTTTCTTTTACCTCGTCCATCCGGTCCAACCACCCTGTTGTACCCGAAACCACCGGAACGTTGGCTTCAAAACATTTCATATAATTGCTCAAAGCTGTAGACGGAACAGTGAACTCTATAGCCACATCGGCACTTTTGAATGCAGCTGAGTTGAAGTCTTCCGGATTAGAGACATCGATAACCGAAACAATCTCGTGTCCTCTTTCCAATGCAATCTTTTCGATGGTTTTTCCCATCTTTCCGTAACCGATAAGCGCTATCTTCATGACTTATATATTGTAAAATAATACGTTGGTTGAATAAGTTAACCTTTTGACTGCAAATATAAAGAAAATCAATTAGATTTGTGTTGTTAATCTTAACCTTTGAGAAAATGGAACAATTATTACATTATGTATGGATTTTTAAACTTTATCAGCCCCACTTAACCACTACCACCGGAGAGCAGGTGACCGTAATAGACGCCGGTATCCGGAACAGCAACGCAGGTCCCGACTTCTTTAATGCTAAAATCAAGATAGGAGCTACCCTTTGGGCGGGAAGCATCGAAATACATACCCGGTCGTCCGACTGGAAAACCCATAAACATCATACCGACAAAGCCTATGATTCTGTTATCCTGCATGTGGTAACTAATGCCGATACCGAGGTTTATCGTACCAATGGGGTCGTTATTCCTCAGTTGGAGATAACCTACCCGGATAATATTGAAGCAAGACTCGAATACCTCCTTCGAAGAGACATCGCCATCCCTTGTCTTGCCCGTTTGCCGGAAATAGAACCCCTGCACATCACTTCGTGGATGGAGGCCCTGCTGAGTGAACGGCTGGAACGGAAAATGCAGGATATTCTCAAGCTGCTGGAGTTTTATAAACAGGATTGGAACGAGGTTTTTTACATTCTGCTCTCACGCAATTTCGGGTTTGGTGTAAACAGCGATGCCTTCGAACGCCTGGCCCGCAGCCTGCCGTTCCGGATCATCCGTAAACAGCGCATCAGCATTACACAGGTTGAGTCACTGTTGTTCGGACAAGCCGGTATGCTGGAAGAGACCGATATCGATTGCTACCATTACAAACTGCTTCGACGCGAATATCAGTTTCTGAGGCACAAATACCAACTCACCCCACTGGACGAAAGCCTGTTTAAGAACCTGCGTATCCGTCCCAATTACTTCCCCCATCTTAAGCTGGCCCAACTTGCAGCCATTTGGATGCAGCACGACACCCTGTTTTCTGTAATGCTGGAGGCCGGTACTCCCCGCGAACTTAAAAACTGCTTCCGTGTACTGCCGTCCGATTACTGGGAAACCCACTATCATTTCCGGCATGTATCGCCTAAACAGGAGAAACCGTTGGGCGAGAATGCCCTTAACATCGTACTCATCAATACGGTAGTGCCTCTGTTCTTCGCCTACGGAGTGGTGAACAACCGCCCCGAATACAACGAAAGGGCTCTTCGGCTGCTGGAAAGCATTCCGGCGGAGCGAAACCATATTGTATCCGCCTTTGCAACAGCGGGCATACGGGTAAATAACGCCTGCGACAGTCAGGCACTCATCCAGCTAAAGCGGTGCTATTGTGAAGCAAAAAAGTGTATGTATTGCCGCATCGGATTCCGGTTGTTAAAGCAATTATAGGCTATTCGCCGCTTTTCAGGTAAAGCGATTTGATTAAAAGGTGTTTAAATGCTTTATCTGTCGGCATATCTTTGTACTTTTGTCCCATTGCATAAAAGACTGAGTCAATGAACCCACAATTTATTAGAAATAGCATTCTTGCACTGATTGGCATTTTTTTGCTCGTGGTAATGTATTCGTGTGCGAATATGGCATCACCCAACGGTGGTCCGTACGACGAGAAGCCGCCCCGTTTCATCGCCAGCACTCCTTTGCCTAATCAAACCAATTTCAAAGGCAATAAAGTCGAAATAGAATTCGACGAACTTATCCAGATAGAGAATCCGATGGAGAATGTGATTGTAACACCTCCGCAACGTATGTTGCCGGTTATACAGGCCAGGGGACGGAAAGCTGTGGTAGAACTTAAAGATACGCTCAAGCCTAATACCACCTATACAATCGACTTTACCAATTCCATTGCCGACAATAACGAGAAAAATGTATTCGAGAATTTCTCGTTTGCATTCTCAACGGGTAATGTGATAGATTCGCTTGAGGTTTCGGGAACCCTTCTGAATGCAGAAAATCTGGAGCCGATGCCGGGTATAACCATCGGTTTACATAGCAACCAGGCCGACTCCGCTTTCAGAAAACTCCCCTTCGAACGTATCTCGCGTACCAACGATAAGGGCAAATTCACGATCCGCAACATAGCTACCGGAAGCTATCATATATTCGGGTTGAACGATATAAACCGCGATTACAGATTTGATCAGCCGGGAGAGGAGATGGCCTTTGCCGATTCACTCTATACTCCCACGTTCCAGTTTACCTCGCGCAATGATACCGTTTGGAAAGATTCGGTCACGGTAGATTCCATCAAGGTAGTAAACTACACCCGCTTTATGCCCGACGATGTATTATTGCTTCTCTCTAAGGAAAAATTCGAAAGACAATACCTCACTAAATCGGAACGGACTCAAGACAATCGGTTTACCATACGCTTCAATGCTCAGATCGATTCTATACCTGCGCCAAGGCTGCTGCAAACCGAAGCAGTGCAGGATAAATGGTATGTAGCCCAAAAGGCAGAAGAAAACAAGGCAGTACATTATTGGCTTACCGATTCGCTTCTGTGGAAGCAGGATACAATCCGTGTAGCCCTGGATTATCTCAAGAGCGACTCCCTCAATGTGCTGAGACCGCAGACCGATACCTTGCAGATGGTGTTGCGTAAACGACCGGAAGTAAAGAAAAAAAGAAAGAAGGGCGAACCGGAACCTATCGTATTTCTGGGTATGAATGTAGACGCTCCTTCCTCTATGGATGTGTTTGATACCGTTTCTGTGGTGTTTGACGAACCGGTGCTGAACATCAAGAAGGAGGCCTTCTATCTGGACCGGAAGGTAGACACCCTGTGGCAGGAGGTGGACTTTAATTTTATCCCCGACAGTACCAATGCGCTCGGTTTCTTTATAGACCGCGACTGGAAGTACGGCGAAACCTACCGTCTTGAGGCGGATTCGGCCACTATATACAGCCTGTACGGAAAGTGGAACAACGTATTATCCACCCAGTTTACCATAAAGAAGCAGGAAGATTACGGAAATCTTTATATTAACCTGCCTGGTGTAGACACCACCGCTTTTGTACAATTGCTCAATGCAAGCGATCAGCCGGTGCGCAAAGCGCCGGTAAGGGAGGGTGGAGTACTGTTTATGGACCTGAAACCCGATAAATATTATGCCCGAATCATTCTGGATTTAAACAATAACGACGAATGGGACCCGGGTAATTTTGCGGAAAAGCGTCAGCCCGAACCGGTGTACTATTATCCCGGATTCTTTACGGTGATGCAAAATTTTGATGTGGAGGAAACCTGGGATGTAACAGCTACACCTCTTATCAGGCAGAAACCGCTTGAAATAACGAAGAACAAGCCCAAGGAGGCTACTAAAAAGAAGAGAGATTACAAAAATGAAGGAAGACAATCGTCATCAGGAAACAATTCAATGCCCGGTATGCCTTTCTAATGCATTCCTTTGGCTTCTCATAACCCTTCTTGCACTTCCCCTGGCAGGTGCTAAGGGACAGTGTGTAATGGAAAACAATGCCTTTCTGCCGGGCGAACGCCTGCAGATGGATGTGTATTTCAAGTGGGGACTTATTATGCCTAAAGCAGGCAATGTGGAGCTGTTGATAGATAACGCCGTCAACGGCACCAAAAACGGTAACGGCCAGAACGGAGCAGCCTATCGTTACCGGCTGCTTTTTAAAACCACCTCCATGTTCGACCATATCTTCAAAATGCGCGATACCATCGACTGCCACTATTCGAAGGAGATGCAACTTTTACGTAGTGAGAAACGCGTAAGCGAAGGAGGCAAATACCTGGTGGACGACCTCAAATTCACTTACAACGAAGGACTTACCAGGGTACGTTCACACCGCTATAACCTGGAGAAGACTAAAATAGATACTGTCCTTGTGAGCGAAGGTTGTATGACCGATATGCTGGGTGCTACACTCTTCCTCCGTACACACGATATTTCGGCTATGCGGGTGGGAGATGTGATTCCTTTCCGTATTGCCGTTGGACGCGACCGTGTAAATGTGCGCTTCCGGTATGCGGGTCAGAGTATCGTAGAGCATGGCGACAATGTGAAGTTCAAGACGAAACGCTTCTATATGGATATCTTTGACGAAGCCTTTACGGAGACCAAAGAGGCCATCGAAGTGTGGGTGAGCGACGACGGAAATAAGATTCCCATTAAAATAAAGGCCAAACTTAAAATAGGATCGGCCGAAGTCAAGTTCCGGAGCATTTCGGGCAACCGCCATCCGCTTACCAGCCGTATTGTAATCCCTTCCAGATAACAAGACATAACGGCCTATAAAGTCAGCCTCAGCGTCATTTTAGTACAAAGATAAAGGGCGGTAAAGCCGCCCTTTATCCATCTATATTTTCCAGAAACTGTTAGTTGGATAACTTCCACTCTGCACCGTCTTTGGTATCTTTTATCTCAAATCCAAGCGCTGTGAGCTCGTTCCGTATCTTGTCGGACGTAGCCCAATCCTTGTTATCTTTGGCCTGTTTACGGATGGTGAGCAATAAATCCACCGCTTTTCCGAATGCTTCGGTATTGGCGCCCGCAGCTACCACTGCCAGATCCTGCATACCTAATATATCGAACAGAAACAGCTTGAATACGCTTTTCAGCTCTTCAATATCTGCGGCCGTAAGAGTAGCTTGTCCGGCTAATACGGAATTGATGCTTCGTGTGGCGTCAAACAAATGAGAAATCACAATCGGACTGTTCAGGTCGTCGTTCATAGCATCGTAACACTTGGAGCGAATACCTTTTACATCGACAGACGATACCTCAGAAGCCTTCAGCTTGTCCA